>Ga0302326_10025303_pt1 | contig 12042 bp, 10 predicted proteins | sample Palsa_T0_3_FD_202264 | JGI IMG/M metagenome (GOLD analysis project Ga0302326, IMG submission 202264) | Peat permafrost microbial communities from Stordalen Mire near Abisko, Sweden - Palsa_T0_3 | ecosystem: Environmental > Terrestrial > Soil > Palsa > Peat permafrost | place: Sweden: Abisko...
CAGATCCCGCGGGGCCGCAGGCGCGCGATCGCGTGCTGACCGCCGACGAAATCCGCTGGTTCTGGCAGGCATGCGAATCCGTCGACGCGCCGCTGGCACCCGGCGCTCCGCGCCCGTTCGGACCGCTGCTCAAGGTGTTGCTGCTGACCGGCCAGAGGCGGAACGAAGTCGCCGGCATGACGCGCGACGAACTAAGCGATGACGGCGCAACTTGGAACATCCCGGGCAGCAGAACGAAAAATGGCCGGGCGCACGTCGTGCCGCTCCCACCGATGGTGCGCGAGCTGATCGCGAGCGCAAAACCCGGCAATCTCGTTTTCACGACGACCGGCACGACGCCGGTGTCGGGCTGGAGCCGGATGAAGGGCCGCCTGGACTCGGCGTCATTCGCCGCCGCGCGTGAGGAGGGTCGGCGGTCATTCCGCCGTGGACATTGCATGATTTGAGACGGACGTTCGTCACCGGCTTGGTCGAGTTACGTGTGCCGCCGCACGTCGTCGAAGTCACCGTCAATCACATCAGCGGCACGCGTAGCGGCGTCGCCGGCACCTACAACCGCAGCGAGCTTATGGACGAGCGCAAGGAGGCGCTCGAGCGCTGGGCCAGGCACGTACAGGGCCTCGTGGCGCCGCGGCCGGGGAATGTTGTCGCCCTGCCGCGCAAGCGGGGCAAGCGATGATCGATCCCGTGCCGGTTGGCTACGTCGGGCTCGATGAGGCGCTGGCGCAGCTGGCCGCCGATATCTCTGATCAGGAAATCTATGAGGAACGGAAACGTCTGAAGCCCGCCGCTGCCGGGGAACTAAGCCTTGCCGAATTGGCTTGGGCGAAGCGCGAGCTGGCGATCACCCGGTTGCATATTGCGCTGCGCGACGGCGCCCTAATTGGCTTCGTGCGTAACCCCGTCTCGCGCGAGCTGTTCCGGCTCACTGGCACCGACTGGCACTCTGCCGCCGTCTTCTGGCGCGAGATCATCGTCGGCGGCATCGTGCGCGCAGCAGCGGGTGAGGAGATCGAGCGCCACGAAGGACGGCGGGTGTTGTTGGAGGCATCCACGCTCGACGTATGGCTCAAGAAGCGGATGCAGCGCAGGCCGAGGGCCGCCGACAATGACTGCGAAGCGTGGCTTGAAGCTGCGATGCGGGCCAGCCCAGAGCGGCGGCCCAAGCCCAAAGACGAGTGGCGCAAAGAAGCCAAGGAGAAATTTGGCTTATCGGGGCGCGCCTTCGACCGGCTGTGGGCGGCTTTGCTTCAAAGCACGGGAGCGAAATGGGGCCTCTCCGGAGCCCCTTCGAAATTGACGCAATAATCAAAGCACCAAATTAAATCGTTGCGGCTAATCGGTGCCGCCGCGGCTCGTTAAATGGGGTTCACCGGAGATACTAACTCAAGGACCCCACTCGATGACAGCCAACCGCAGACCGTCGGTGCCAGTCGGCGCAGTCTACATCTCTGCCCCCCAGGTTTGCGATCGCTACGGTGGCCGGTCACACATGTGGTTGGTGCGAAAGCTGCAAAACGACCCCGAATTTCCGCGACCCAAATATTTTGGCCGGCTGCGATTTTTCGAAATCAGCAAGCTCGAAGCGTACGAGTGTATCTGCGCATCGAGACCGGTTAAGAAGGTCGCGTGATGCATGGTGACCAAAAAAGCCGCGGTCTCCGGCGCGCTGCTGGCGCGACCGAAGGCCAGATGCTCGGGTAGTCGGGAACTCCCAGCTTCTAGTCTAGGTCAATCAGCTCCAAGACACGAGACTGCGCCGAAAACTGGTTTTCAGCCTACGAAGCCTTCGCGCTGTTCACCGCGCTAAGAATGATGCAGCACGGTTGGCTGGGGTTCGAGTCGCGGCAGCTGAGTAAGGAGTGCCCATCAATGACATCGGTCCGAAAAAAAACTTCCAGCGTAGTTTTTCGCACGCCGCGTTGGCTGCGAGGCCCGCCAAGGTCTCTGCGGTCGATAATAAATCCCGAGCAGGTTTCGATCTACCGCCGCATGCGTAAAGCGATCATTCAGGAACTCCGTCCTAAGACTCCAATCGAATGGATCTGGGTCAATGAATTCGTGAACGCGCAATTTTCCGCGATGCGGTACGGGACCTGGCAGGCGGCGGTGATGCAATTTTCCGTCGGGGAAGGCTTGAGGCGGGCAGTCAAAAATCGGTTGCGCAGCGGCAACAAGGGTAGCGAAGCGGATCTCGATTGGAGGGCACAAGAACTGGCGGGTAGCATGCGTCCCTATGTCAACGATCACGCCATTGAAGCTGAGATATACTTGTCTCGACGAAGCGAGATGGACAGCATCCATAAAAGACAACTCAGTGCTCAACGTCGCCGGGATTCATCGTTGCGCCAGTTGGAACAGAGGCGAAGCCGTCAGCAAAAGGAGGCCGCGCAAATCGCGAGAGCTCTCATTGACGAGCGGAACCGCGAGGAATTTGCGGCTCCTGAAATGGCGACAGTCGCAAGAAAAAATGGCGCGGGTGACGCTCCTGAACTGAAGACCGCGGGATCAGAACCATTGCGGAAATCTCAGAATGGCCACGGATAGACAGATTGCTGCTAACCGGCGCAATGGCTCACTAGGCCGCGGGCCGAAAACTTCCGCCGGCAAAGCGCGCTCGAGCCGAAACGCGTTGAAGCACGGGCTCTCAATTCCGGTAAACCGAGGCAAAACCCTACGCAGGCAAATTGAGGTGCTGGCCCGGATATTGGCGCAATCGGAAGCCGGGAATGTATTTGGGCAAGCGCGGGCCGCGGCCGAAGCGGAGCTCGAGCTCGCGCGCGCTCGAGCCGTATTGGAGGCGGTTCTTACGCGCGCAGGGATTACTGCCGAGTGGAATGGTGGACCGGAACAAGGCACTGCGCTGATTCACGTCCTCCCCGAGTTGCAGAGGCTCGAACGCTACGAGCGTCGGGCATTCTCCAAACGAAGGCGAGCGCTACGGGATCTCTGAACCGGCACGGCTTATCCGGCCAGACCCGAGGCTTACGCTGCGGACATAAAATTGCACGTCAAAACAGCCGGCTGCTGCCATCGCCGCAAACGCTTGAGTTTTATGGACTATCTGGCGCGCCCGGAGAGATTCGAACTCCCGACCCCCAGATTCGTAGTCTGGTGCTCTATCCAGCTGAGCTACGGGCGCTTGGCGTCGCGCGGGAAATTTCACCGGCTGCCGATGCCGTTTGCGGCGCGCGCTATAGCTATAGCCTTGCGGCCCTATTGGCAAGATAGAGCCGTCATGGCCGGCGCCCGCGATGACGGTATGATATAAACTCATCGCCTGATGAATGCCGCGGAGCGAAGGCCGTGTGGCGACCACCGCAACGGATCCGGTATGAGGCTTCGGCCGGACGCATCCCGTCGGCGGCGGAAGCTGCCGCGTCGCGTCTGTTCTCGCCGATCGACATCGGCCCGGTGAGGCTCGAGCAGCGGACCTGGGTTCCCGCGATGGTGCCGTGGCGGGCGACCGAAGAAGGCTACGTCACCGACGAAGTCATCGACTGGTACGAGCGCTTCGCGCGGGGAATGCCGGGCGCGATCGTGCTCGAAGCGACCGGCATCCGCGACGTGCCGAGCGGGCCGCTTTTGCGCATCGGCCACGACCGCTTCCTGCCCGGATTGCGCCGGCTGGTCGAGACGGTGCGCCGCGCCAGCGAGGGCCGCACGCGTCTCCTCGTCCAGCTCATCGATTTCCTTGTTGTTCGCCGTCGCCCCGAACCGAAAAAATTCTTCGAGCGCTTCCTCGCCGTGACCGACCGGCATCGCGCGGCGCTCGGCAATCCGAGCCTCTCCGATGCAGAGGTGCGTGCCCGCCTGTGCGCCATGAGCGAGCAGGAAATCGAGCGTGTGCTCGCGCCGGACGAATGGGAGGCGCTGCAATTCGGCTATCGCGAACGCGTCAGCGACATGCAGCACGCGCACATCCGCAACTTGCCGCAGGTGCTGCCGGGCCTTTTCGCGGAGGCCGCATTGCGCGCGCAGGAGGCCGGCTTCGACGGCGTCGAGCTGCATTACGCGCACGCTTATACGATGGCGTCGTTCCTCTCGCGCACCAATACGCGGACCGACGGCTATGGCGGCGCCCGCGAGAATCGCGTTCGCCTGCCGCTTGAAGTCCTTGCCGAGATACGCAAACACGTGAGCAAAAAGTTCGCCGTTGGCATCCGTTTCCTCGCCGAGGAATGCATCGGCGGCGGCAGCGACGTCGACGATGCGAGCTATTTCGGCGTCGCCTTGGCGCGCGCCGGCACGGATTTCATCTCGTTGTCTCGCGGCGGCAAATTCGATGACGCCAAGCAGCCGTCGATCGGCGTCGCCGCCTATCCCTATACCGGCCGCAGCGGCTACGAGTGCATGCCGCAATTCATTTCTGATGAAGCCGGGCCGTTCGGAAGGAACGTCGCGCCGACCGCGGCGATCCGCAAGGCGGTGCGCGGTGTCGGCAGTCAGGTGCCGGTCGTGTGCACCGGTGGCATCCATAACTTCGACATGGCTGAGGACTACTTGGCGCGCGGCGTCTGCGACATCATCGGCGCGGCGCGGCAATCGCTGGCCGATCCCGACTGGTTTCGCAAAATCCGGCTCGGCTTGGGGAACGAAGTCCGCGTGTGCGAATACACCAATTACTGCGAGGGTCTGGACCAGAAGCACAAACCGGTCACCTGCCAGCTCTGGGATAAGCTCCCCTCGGCCGCCGGCGAGCGGCGCACAGCGGACGGCAGGCGTCGCATGACCGCGCCGGCTTGGCGGCCGCCGGATTAGTCATTTCGCAATGACGCTGGCGCTCGATGCGGACTACTTGCTAGGAACAATACAACAAGAAGCGATCGTATCGGGAGGGCCTAATGGATGCGCGGAGCAGGGCCGATCAACTGCGCGAAGCCAGCAATCCGCTGTTCAACGACCGCAAGCTCAAGCTCGGCACCTTCTGCAGCAACCTAAGCGGCGGCGCCACCATGTCGTCGATCGACGGCGTCTTGCAGGCCAAGTGGGAAAGCTCGTTGACGCTGGCGCGGCTGGCGGACGAGATGGAATTCGAAGCCATCGTGCCGGTCGGGCGTTGGAAGGGTTTCGGCGGCGCCACCAACTTCAATGGCGAAGGTTTCGAGTGCTTCACCTGGGCGGCGGCGATGAGCGCGCTGACCAAGAATTGCGGCGTCTTCGCCACCTCGCACGTGCCGACCATGCATCCGGTCATGGCCGCCAAGCAGGCCGCCACCATCGATCACATCGGCGGCGGCCGCTTCACCCTCAACGTCGTCACCGGGTGGTACCGGCCGGAAATCGAGATGTTCGGCGCGCCGCTCCTCGAACACGACACCCGCTACGACATGGCGGTCGAGTGGCTAGAGATCATCAAGCGGCTGTGGACCAGCGAAGAGGAGTTCGACTTCGACGGCAAATTCTACCAGGTCAAACGTGCGATCATGGCGCCGAAGCCGGTGCAGAAGCCGCATCCGGCGATCATGAGCGCGGGCGCTTCCCCCAAGGGCCGCCAATTCGCCGCGCGCCACGCCGACGTCAACTTCATCAATCTCGATGCCCACGATTTCGAGGCGGTCAAGGCGCGCGTCGACGCCTCGCGCAAGACGGCTTGGGACGAATGCAAACGGGAAATCCAGGTGTGGACCAATGCCTACATCTTCCAGGGCGACACCGAGGCCGACGCGCGTGCGTTCTACGAAGACTGCGTGTTCAAGAACGGCGATTGGGAGGGCGTCGAGAATCTCGTCAACATCATGGGGCTGAATTCGCTGTCGATCCCGGCGCCGGCGCTGCAAACGCTCAAGCAACACTTCATCGGCGGTTGGGCCGGCTATCCGCTGATCGGCACCAAGGATCAGGTCGTCGACGGCCTGGCGCTGCTCGAACGCGCCGGCTTCGACGGTATCGTGCTGTCGTGGCCGCGCTACATCGAAGACATGCGGCAATTCAAGGCGGAGACCTTCCCGCTGGTGCAACAGGCCGGATTGCGGTGAGCAATTATCTTTCCTCGCAATGACGCGCTTATGAAGCGATCCAAAGCAATGCCAGCGCTAATGCGGCGGGAACCGACTGGATCAGGATAATTTTCCTGCTGACCGAGTAGCCGCCATAGAGGCCGGCCACGATCACGCAAAGCAGGAAGAAAACCTTGATCTCGAAGCCGAAGCCGGCGACGGGATGAACAAGTCCCCAGATCAGTCCGGCCGCGAGAAAGCCATTATACAGCCCCTGATTGGCTGCGAGCACGGCGGAGTCATCGGCTTTCTGTTGAGTCTGGCTAAAGGTCTTGAGGCCTTGGGGCTTGGTCCAGAGGAACATCTCCAGCACCAGAAAATAAAGATGCAGAACGGCGACCAGCGCGACAAGAATGTTCGCGACGTAAATCATGATGGTTCCCCCACCACACTTTTGTGGGAAAGAATAAGCATGCTTACGCCTGCGCGCGGGCGCCGCGGTGGGCGCTCAACTCGACCGCGCGGTCGGGAATGGTCAGGCGAAACGTTGCGCCGATGGTGCCTTCGACGAGGCGGATTTCGCCGCCATGGGCGCGCACAAGCTCGGCGGCGATGGCGAGCCCAAGCCCGCTGCCGCCGGTGCGGGTCGAGCCCTGGAACGCTTCGAACAGGTGCGCCTGCGCCTTGTCGGAGAAGCCGGGCCCGGTGTCGGATACCTCGATCACCACCACCGCGCCTTCGCGCCGGCCGGTGATGCGGATCTGGTCGCGGCCGGGGTCGCGCGAGGCGCGGCTTTCCAGCGCCTGCGCGGCGTTGCGCGCGAGATTGAGCAGGATGCGGAAGAGCTGGTCGTAGTCGGCCTCCACCGTCAGCCCGCGCTCGACCGCGCTGATCCAGCGGATCGGCTTGTCGGCGGGAAGCCCGAGCGTCTCGTGCACCTCCTCGACCAGGGGCTCGAGCAGGATCGGCTTCCGATCCGGCGGCGGCTCCTGAACGCGGCCATAGGACAAAGTCGACTGGCAGAAGGCGATGGCGCGCTCGAGCGCGCGAACGAGCTTGGGCGCGAAGCGCTGCACGTTCGGATCGGGCAGGCTCAACAGCCGGTCGGAAATGAGCTGCGCCGAGCCGAGCAGGTTGCGCAAATCGTGGTTGATCTTCGACACCGCGAGCCCAAGCGCGGCGAGCCGGTTCTTCTGGTGCAGCATCGAGGCGAGTTCGGCCTGCATGGTCGCGAGCTCACGCTCGGCGACGCCGATCTCGTCGGCGCGCGCCGAAGGCACGATGATGCGGTCGGCGTTCTCCGGATCGGCGCGAAACGCCATCATGTTGGCGGTGATCCGGCGCATCGGGCGCACGAACATGTAATGCAGCGTCAGATAGACCAGCGCTGCGGTGATGCCGGAAATGAGCAGCGAGATCAGCAACAGATCGACCGAATAGCGCAACAACGCTTTGCGCAGCGGCGGCTCGTCCATGATAATCTCGATATAGTCGCCGCCCATCGGCGCCGGACCGACGACGCGCATCACGTTTTTGCGCGTGTCGAGCATCATCATGAAAGCGTCGACGATCGAGTCGAACGTGTAGACATTCCGCATGTCGAAGTCGTGAGTGATCGGCGGTGGCGAGTCGCCGACCGCGAGCAGGCGGCGCTGCGTTCCCATCTTCATGGCGACGGCGCGGGCGCCGATCGAGTCGAGGATTTGCTTGGCGAGGCTGTCCGATACCATCCCGTTCGGAGCGGCGTCGAGCACGAGCGCGGCGGTATAGGCGCTGGCCAGGCGATCGTTCAGCCAGTTCACGCGGAAATTGGCGACCAGCGGCACATAGATCAGCACTTCCCCGAGCATCACGAACAGGATCGTGAGCACGAGGAGTTTTCCCGAAAGCCCAAAGCGCGGCACGCGGACCGGCTGCGGCCGCGCGGCTAAGTCATCGCTCATCTGGTAGGCCTTATGCGTCAACGCAAGCGACGCAACCACCATATGATGCGACTCGTCCGCGGCCTCGTCAAACCGTGGGTGAAGTAGGTGATTGCGGCACGTTTTCCCACCTCGGCGTAGCTCGGATAGGGAATAACGAGGCTGGCAAAGGCCCGGATGTTGAGCTTTTGGCCGACCGCCAGCGTCCAGGCGTTGATCGTTTCGGCGGCGCGCGGGCCGACGATGGTAGCGCCGAGGATGTCGCCCGCGCGGTCGGTAACGATCTTGATGTGACCCTCGGTCGTGCGCTCGACCTGCGCGCGGTCGTTCTCGCGGTAAGGCCAGCGCAAGACGCGAATGACGCCGGAATGCGCGCGCGCCTCCTGCTCAAGCATGCCGACCTGGGCCAGCTCGGGGTCGGTATAGATCACCCAGGGAACGATCTCGTGATTGACCCTGATCGGCACGCCGAACAGTAGGTGCCGGATGACCAACCCGGCGTGGTAATGCGCCACGTGGGTGTAGTTCGGGCCGCCGGCGACGTCACCCACCGCATAGACGCGTTTGTTGGTGGTGCGCAGCGACCGGTCGAGGACGAGGCCGTGCACATCGGTGCGGATTTTGGCGGCGTCGAGTTCGAGATCGTCGATGTTCGGCCGCCGTCCCGCCGTCACCAAGAGGTGCGAGCCTTCGATCGTGTCCGCGCCGGTCTCGCTGGCGAGTACCACCTGCACTTTCGCCAACGCGCGGCCGACTTTGACGATCTCGACTTCGCTGCGCAGCTTGACGCCTTCGCGCGCCAGCGCGCGCAGCACGACGCCGGCGGCTTCGTGGTCGGCGCCGGCGAGCGGCGTCGCCGCTTCGAGCACGGTGACCTCGGAGCCGAAGCGGCGGAACGCCTGCGCCAGTTCGAGTCCGACCGGGCCGGCGCCGATAACGATGAGATGGCGCGGAATTTCGCGAAGCTGGAAGACCGTCTCCTCGGTGAGATGCGGCGTGACGGCAAGGCCCGGAATCGCCGGGATGACCGGCGACGAGCCGGTGGCGATGACGAAGCGGCGCGCCCTGATGACGAATTCGCCGACCGTGATAGTGCGCGGATCGGTAAAGCGCGCGGCGCCCTCGATGACATTGACGCCGAGGCCGGCGAGACGCTCACGCGCCGCGTTCGGCGTAACCGCGCCGACGACCTCGCGCAAGCCGGTATTGACCGCCGCCATATCGACGCTGATGCGCCCGGTTTTGATGCCGAAGCGCGCGTTGGTGCGCGCAATGTGGGCGCGCTCGGCCGCGGCGATCAGCGCCTGCGCCGGCACGCTGCCGTCGTTGAGGCTCACGCCGCCCATGCGGCCTTTTTCGATCAACACCGGCGTAACGTCGAAAGCGGCGGCCGCGGCGGCCACGGAAAGCCCGCCCGGGCCGGCGCCGATCACGCAAATCTTCGGTGCCAGTTCTTTGCTGTTTTGCGCCATTAGGCCGCCGAACTTACCGACATGGGTGCAAATCTTGACTGAAACTTGACGCGAAGATTGGCACAGATTTCGGCGGAAAAACTTCACACGCGCACTTGATACGGAATGTCTTGATCCGGAAATATCGGAGCCGAGGTCTCGGGGCCGTCACACATATTCTATACATCCCGCCAGGCCGGCAAGCCGCTGCGGCGTCGCATTGACGAGCGAGAAGGGCTTTCGTATAAGCCGCGCCAATCGCGCCGGCCCTCCGGCGCGTAAAAGTTGCGTGCTCGATCGGTCGCGGACGCCTACGGACGCGGATCTAAACGCGGGTCTTGCCGCGGCGGAGAAAATGCCGTGAAACGAACCTATCAGCCGAGCAAATTGGTGCGCAAGCGCCGGCATGGTTTTCGCACGCGCATGGCGACCAAGGGCGGCCGCAAGGTTCTCGCGGCGCGGCGCGCGCACGGGCGCAAGCGGCTCAGTGCGTGATCGGGCCCGTTCCGTCGTCGTCGAGCGGCTGAGGCGCCGCAGCGATTTTCGGGCCGCAGCGCGCGGCGAGCGAGCCTCTGGCCGCGCTTTCGTGTTGCAGGCGCGCTCGCGCGGTGACGAGGGTGCCGTCCGCGTCGGCTTCACCGTGTCGCGCCAGGTCGGCAATTCCGTGGAGCGTAACCGGGTACGCCGGCGATTGCGGGAGGTGGTGCGCGTGTCAGCGGCCGCTGCGGCCGGCCAGTTGTGCCCCGGCCATGACTACGTGCTCATCGGCCGGCGGGCCGCGCTGGCGGCCCCATTCGGCGAAATGATGCGGGAACTCGATGCGGCGCTTGCTCGAATTCACGCCCTCGAGTCGCTCGAGCCCGGGGGAACTGGTAGTGCCCGCGCCGACCCCTTACATGAAGCGGGTTCGCCACCCCTGCCGCAAAAGCAGCGCGAGGGCCGCTGGAAGCCGCTACAGTCGCCCCCCAAGCCGCCCGGGCACAAGCCGCAAGAGCGCTGAATGATCGAGCACAAGAACACCATCCTGGCCATCGTGCTTTCGCTCGTCGTCGTGGTCGGCTGGCAATATTTCGTCGGCTATCCGCAGATGGAGAAACAGCGCCAGGAGGCGCTGCTCAAGCAACAGCAGCAGGCGCAACTACAGCCCGCGACGCCAGCTACCCCCGCCACTCCCGCGACGCCAGGCGCGCAGCCTGGCACGCCAACGGTGCGGGGCACGCCGGCTGCGTCGGCTCAACCGCTCGCCCAGACCCGCGAGGCGTTGATCGCCGCGTCCGCGCATGTCGCGATCGATACGCCGCGACTTAACGGCAGCGTCGATCTCAAAGGCGCGCGCATCGACAATCTGTCGCTCATGCAATACCGCGAAACGGTCGATCCCGACTCGCCGCCGATCGTGCTGTTCTCGCCGTCGGGATCGCCGGATGCCTATTACGCCGAGTTCGGCTGGGTGCCGACGTCGGGCACGACGGAGAAGATGCCGGGGCCGGATACGGTTTGGACGCAGGAAGGCTCAGGCGCGCTCGGCGTCGATCGTCCGGTGACGCTGACCTACGATAATGGCGAGGGTCTTTCGTTCCGCCGCACCGTCGCGGTCGACGACCATTATCTGTTCACCGTCAAAGACCAGGTTCAGAACAAGAGCGGCAATCCGGTCACGCTGTTTCCCTATGCGCTGATCTCGCGCCACGGCACGCCCAAGGTGCAGGGCTACTACATCCTGCACGAAGGCCTGATCGGCGTGATGGGCAATGACGGCGAGCAGGAAGAGACCTACAAGAAGATCGTCGACAAGAAGAGCGAGACCTGGGACGTCACCGACGCCTGGCTCGGCTTCACCGACAAATACTGGGCGACTGCGTTGTTGCCCAATACCGACGCCAAGGTGCATGCGCGCTTCTCTGCCAGCGAAGCCGGCGGGCAACCGACCTACCAGACCGATTATCTGCTCGATCCGGTGACCATCGCTCCGGGCGCGACCGGCTCGACCGACGCGCGGTTGTTCGCCGGCGCCAAGGAAGTCTCGGTGGTCGGCATCAATTTCCCGCTCGCGGTCGCCGGCGGCTACAACCAGGCGCTCCATCTCAACCATTTCGATCTGTTGATCGACTGGGGCTGGTTCTATTTCATCACCAAGCCGATGTTCCTCGCCATCGACTTCTTCTTCCATCTGGTCGGTAATTTCGGCATCGCCATCCTCATTGTCACGGTGCTGGTCAAGCTCCTGTTCTTCCCGCTCGCCAACAAGTCTTATGCTTCGATGGCGAAGATGAAGGCGGTGCAGCCGGAGATGACCATGATCCGCCAGCGCTTCGCCGACGACAAGATGAAGCAGCAGCAGGCGATGATGGAGCTGTACAAGAAGGAGAAGATCAATCCCGTGGCCGGCTGTCTGCCGATCGCCATCCAGATCCCGGTGTTCTTCTCGCTCTACAAGGTGCTGTTCATTACGCTGGAGATGCGGCACGCGCCGTTCTACGGCTGGATCAAAGACCTCTCGGCGCCGGACCCGACCAACATCTTTACCCTGTTCGGGCTCATTCCATTCGATCCGACCGTTCTGCCGCTCGTCGGCGGCTTCCTCCACCTCGGCATTTGGCCGGTGATCATGGGGATCACCATGTGGGTGCAGATGAAGCTCAACCCGCCGCCGCCCGATCCGACGCAACAGATGATCTTCAACTGGATGCCGCTCATCTTCACCTTCATGCTCGGCAGTTTCCCGGCCGG
>Ga0302326_10025304_pt1 | contig 12042 bp, 7 predicted proteins | sample Palsa_T0_3_FD_202264 | JGI IMG/M metagenome (GOLD analysis project Ga0302326, IMG submission 202264) | Peat permafrost microbial communities from Stordalen Mire near Abisko, Sweden - Palsa_T0_3 | ecosystem: Environmental > Terrestrial > Soil > Palsa > Peat permafrost | place: Sweden: Abisko...
CAGGCTCGGCGTCTCGCCGATCCACCCGCCGCAAGTCGATGGAACAGGGACGCGCCATCACGATCCAGCAGGCCATCGAGCTCGGCCTGACGCATCACCGCAACAACCGCTTCGCCGAGGCCGAGGTGGTCTACCGGCAGGTGCTCGACGCGCAGCCCGATCATCCCGACGCGCTCAACCTGCTCGGCACCTTGGCCCATCAGGTCGGCCGCCACGACGTCGCCATCGAGCTGATCCGCCGCGCCATCGCGGTGAATCCCGGGATGTCGGACTTCCACAACAATCTCGGCGAGGCGCTGCGCGCGCTCGGCCGGCTCGACGAGGCCGCTGCCGCCTATCGGCGGGCGCTCGCGCTGCGGCCGTTCTGCGCCAACGCGTCGAGCAATCTCGGCGCCGCGCTGGTGCAGCTCGGCGATCCGGATCAGGCGGTCGCGATCTGCGAGCAGGCGGTCGCCCAGGGCGCCGACAGCCCGCCGCTGTTCAACAATCTCGGCATCGCGCTCAAGGAGCAGGGCCGAACGTCGGACGCCATCGCATGCTTCGAGGCGCTGCTGGCGCGTCATCCCGACTATGAGGAGGCGCAGGAGAATCTCGCCAACGCGCTGCGCCAGCAGGGCCGCATCGACGAGGCGCTGCCCTGGCTCGAGCGCGCGCTGGCAACCCGGCCCGATTCGGCGCGGCTGTGGCGCAGCTACCTGTCGGGCCTGCTCTATCGCGGCGAGCGCGACGAAGATGCGCTGCACGAGGCCCATCTTCGCTTCGGCCGGCGCTTCTCCCGGCCGGACGACGCGCTCGACGTGCCGCTGCACCACGATCGCGATCCAGAGCGAAGACTGCGCGTCGGCATTCTGTCGTCCGACCTGCGCGATCATCCGACCGGGCGGACCATGCGCCACTGGTTCGCCCAGCGCGACCCGCGCGCGATGGCGCTGATCGCCTATGCCGAGGTGGCGCGCCCGGACGCCGACACTATGTGGTTTCGGCAGCATAGCGACGAGTTCCACTCGACCGTCGGCCTGTCGGACCAGGCGGTCGCGACGATGATCCGGGCGCATCGGATCGACATCCTGCTGGTGGTCGCCGGCCATTTCGACGAGAACCGGCTGGCGGTCGCGGGCTGGCGGGCGGCGCCGATCCAGATCACCGTCTATGACGGCGCCACCAGCGGGCTGGCCGCGATGGACTACGCGCTGCTCGACCCGATCGTGAGCCCGCCCGAGAGCCGCGAGCGCTGGGTCGAGACGCGCATCCGCCTGCCCTGTTTCCTGGCGTTCGAGCGGCCCGACGACGCGCCCTCGGTCGGCCCCTTGCCGGCGCTGGCCGCCGGACACGTCACTTTCGGATCGTTCAACAATCCGGCGAAGATCACGCCTTCGGTGGTCGCACTGTGGAGCCAGGTGCTGATGCGCCTGCCCGATGCGCGCCTGATCCTCAAATGCGCCAACCGGTATGCCGATCCGGCGGTGCGCGCCCGCTTCCGCGCCTTGTTCGAGAGCAACGGCATCGCGGCCGAGCGCGTCGACATCCGGACCCGCGGCACGCCGCGCGCCGAGCATCTCGCCGACTATCGCGAGATCGACATCGCGCTCGACAGCTTCCCGTTCAGCGGCGCAACCACGACCTTCGAGGCGCTGTCGATGGGCGTGCCGGTGATCAGCCTGGCCGGCGAGGGCTTCATCCAACGGATGAGCGCGTCGCTGCTGCACGCGGTCGGGCTCGACCATCTGGCGGTGCGCGAGCCGCGCGATTTCGTCAAGGCCGCGGTCGCGCTGGCCGGCGACCTGCCGCTGCTGGCCCGGCTGCGCGCCGGGCTGCGCGGCCGGCTGGCCGACTCGCCGGTGTGCGACGGCGCCGGCCAAGCGCGCGCGCTCGTAACGCTGCTGCGCGACCTGTGGCGTGCGCTGCCGCGCCCGGCGCAGACGATTTGAACGCGGCCGCCATGACGGAGGCCGATCAACCCGCGCTAGCCGATCTGTTCGCCGACGCGCTGGCGCACCAGCGGGCCGGTCGGCTTGCCCAGGCCGAAGCGCTTTGCGAGCACATGCTCGCGCGCGAGCCCGACCATGTCGACGTGCTGCATCTGCGCGGCGTGCTGTGCATCCAGGCGGGCCGCCACGCCGCCGCGACCGCGCTGCTGGAGCGCGTGCTCGCCCGCGCGCCGGAGCTCGCGCTGGCACACAAGAATCTCGGCGCCGCGTTCCACGCCGCCGGCCGGCCGGCTGAGGCCGAGCCGAGCTATCGCCGCGCGCTGGCGCTGGCGCCCGACCTCGCCGAGGCCCACAATCTGCTCGGCCAGCTGTTCAACGAGACTGGCCGGCCGGCCGATGCGCTGGCGCATCTGCGCGCGGCGGTGCAGCTGGCGCCGGACGACGCCGAAGCCGCCAACAATCTCGGCAATGCCCTGCAGAGCCTGGGCGACCTGCCAGCTTCGATCCACTGCTATCACGGTGCGCTCGAGCGGCGGCCCGACTTCGCGATCTGCTATAGCAATCTCGGCAGCGCGCTGCAGCGCCAGGGCCACCCCGACGCCGCCATCGCGAACTATCGCGCCGCGCTGTCGCTCGCGCCCGATCATGCGATCGCGCACGGCAATCTGGCGGGCCTGCTCGGCGAGCGCGGCGAGATCGCGGCCGCGACGGCGCATTTCGAGCGCGCCCTGGCGCTCGAGCCCGACAGTGCCACGACCGCCATGAGCCTGGGCAGCATGCTCTACGACCTCAATCGTCTGGACGAGGCGATCGAGGCCTACGAGCGGGCGCTGCGCCTGCGCCCGCACTTCAGCCGCGCCCGGCTCAATCTCGCCTTCGCGCTGTTGAAGCGCGGCGATTTCGTGCGCGGCTGGGACGCCTATCGGGCGCGCTGGGAGACCGGCGAGCTCGATCATGTGCGCCGGCGCTTCCCGGGCCCGCCGTGGGACGGCGCCGACCCGGCGGGTCGCACTTTCCTGCTCTATGGCGAGCAGGGCCTCGGCGATCTGATCCAGTTCTGCCGCTACCTGCCGCTCCTCAAGGCGCGCGGCGCGCGCACCGTCCTGCTGGTCGACGGCAGTTGGCGGCCGTTGGCGGGCCTGCTGGCCAGCCTCGATGGCGTCGACCTGCTGGTCGACGATCCGGCGGCGCTGCCGCCATTCGATCATCATTGCTCGGTGCTCGACCTGCCGTTGCGGTTCGGCACCACGCTCGAGACCATCCCGGCGGCGGTCCCCTATCTCGCGGCCGATCCGGCCCGGCGCGCGTTCTGGCGCTCGCGCCTCGGCGCGGCGGACCGGCTGCGGGTCGGTCTGGTGTGGGCCGGCGGCACGGTGTTCGCCAAGGAGCCGGTACGCTCGCCGCGCCTGGCGCCGCTGCTGACGCTGCTCGAACGCGCCGACGTGCAGTGGGTCGGCTTGCAGCAAGGCGACGGCAGGCGCGATCTCGAGGCGTCCGCGATGCCCGCCGGCTTCGTCGATCTCGGACCCGAGTTGCGCGACCTGGCCGACACCGCCGCCGTGATGGCGGAGCTCGACCTGGTGATCTCGTCCTGCACCGCGCCGGCGCATCTCGCCGGCGCGCTCGGGCGGCCGACCTGGATCATGCTGCCGGCCGCGTCGGACTGGCGCTGGCTGATCGGCCGCGACGACTCGCCCTGGTATCCGACCGCGCGTCTGTTCCGCCAGCCGGCGCGCGGCGACTGGTCGAGCGTGGTCGAGCGGCTGGACGCGGCGCTGACCGCGATGGTCGACGGCGAGCGGGCCGGGCGCCCGATTGAGGACTCGCCCGGAGACCCAAAAGCGATCTAGATTTTAAGTTGTTTGCAAGGTTTCCCGCGAAAAATACCCGTCGACCTCTGGCCAGGAACGAGATGCGCGGTTCCGAAGAAGTCAAAAACTGGATGAACATGTTCCGCTGGATCGTGAAGTTGATCCGCGACGAATATGGCATCGACGAGGCGGTCCTGACGCGCACCGCCAATATCGAGAAGGAACTCTCTCTGTCGACCGAGCAGGTCGAGCGGATCCTGGAATATATCCAGGAGGGATTCGGGGTGAAATTCCCGGCCGGCACCTTGGATGAGCTGGTCCGGCTGGAGGAGCTCTGTCTGCTCGCGAGCTGGCTCGCCGGATACTACAAGCAGCCCGAATTCCTCGGCGCCGGCTACGTGACCAGCGCGGCCGCGCTCAATCCGAGGGCGAAGGCGGCCTGACCGCGAAACCCGGTCAGCCGCGGCGAACCGGCGATTGACGGCATCGAGCGCGTTCGCGCTATGATCCAGGCCGGCCGCTGGGTTCCGCAGCGGCGCGCCCACCACAATATCGTGTGATCGGGGAAGCTCGCGAGCCTCCCCGAGGAGAGCCGCCTATGCCCGAGCAGACGGACGACCCGGTCGACCAGTTCGGCATCGGCCAGCCGGTGCGGCGCAAGGAGGACCAGCGGCTGGTGACCGGCAGCGGCCGTTTCACCGACGACATGACCTTGGACGGCCAGGCCTACGGCTACGTGCTGCGCTCGGCGCATGCCCATGCCAAGATCCGCGCCATCGACACGACCGCGGCGAAACAGGCGCCCGGCGTGCTCGGCGTCTTCACGATCGACGATCTGGACGCCGACGGCGTGCAGGAGCTGCCGGTCCAGGTCGATGTCCCCGGCAAGGGCGGCGCGAAGATGTTCGCGCCGACGCGACCGGTGCTGGCGCGCGGCACCGTGCGCTTTGTCGGCGACCCGGTCGTGTTCGTGGTTGCCGCGAGCTACGCGCAGGCGCGCGATGCGGCCGAGCTGGTCGAGATCGACTATGCGGACCTGCCGACCGTCACCGACGCGCGGCTGGCCGATCGGCCGGGCGCGCCGCTCCTCTATCCGGAGCACGGCTCCAACCTGTGCGTCCACTGGGTGAGCCATGACGGCAAGGCGGTCGAGGCGGCGTTCGCCGGCGCGCACAAGATCGTGTCGCTCGAGCTGACCAACAACCGCGTGGTCGGCAGCCCGATGGAGCCGCGCGTCGCGATCGGCGCCTGGGACCCGGCGACCGAGATCCACACGCTCTATTCGCCGACCCAGGGCGCGGTCAAGCTGCAGACCGGCCTCGCGACGATCGCCTTCAAGGTGCCGAAGTCCAAGGTGCGCGTGGTGTCGCCCGACGTCGGCGGCGGCTTCGGGCTGCGCGGCAAGCTGTTTCCCGAGACCGTGCTGGTCGTGTGGGCGGCCAAGCGCCTCAACCGCCCGGTCAAATGGTGCGCCGACCGCCAGGAGACCTTCCTGTCCGACCCGCACGGCCGCGACCACCTGACCCGTGCGGAGATGGCGTTCGACAAGACCGGCCGCATGCTCGGCATGCGCGCCGAGACCCACGCCAATGTCGGCGGCTATCTGCTTGATTTCGGCCCGCGCATCCCGACCATCGCCGGCGCGCGGATCGCCGGCACGGTCTACGACGTGCCGGCGATGCAGCTATCGGTGCGCGTGATGTTCACCAACACGGTACCGACCGATGCCTATCGCGGCGCCGGCCGGCCGGAGATCGCCTATCAGATGGAACGGCTGCTCGATCTCGGCGCGCACGCGCTCGGCATCGGGCGCGACGAGATTCGCCGGCGCAATTTCATCAAGCCGGAGCAGCTGCCCTACAAGAATCAGGTCGGCATGGTGATCGATTCCGGCCGCTTCCAGGAGACCATGGAGCTGGCGCTCAAGAAGGCCGACTGGAGCGGCTTCGAGGCGCGCCGCGTCGAGGCCAGGCGCCGCGGCGTGCTGCGCGGCATCGGGCTCGGCTACTACATCGAGGCCTCGGGCGGCCAGCCGACCGAGCAGGCGACCGTGCGGATCACGCCGCAGGGCCGCGCCCAGCTGATCGTCGGCACGTTCAGCCACGGCCAAGGCCACGAGACCGCGTTCGCGCAGATCGTGTCGCAGAAGCTCGGCGTGCCGTTCGACGCGATCGACTTCCTGCAGGGCGACACCGATTTCGTGTCGTTCGGCAACGGCACCGGCGGCTCGCGCTCGTCCCAGATGGGCGGCGTCGCCAGCGCGCGCGCGAGCGACCAGGTGATCGCCAAGGCGAAGCGGCTGGCCGCCCACGCGCTGGAGGCCGCCGAGGCCGACATCGTCTTTCGCCACGGCACGTTCGAGGTCGGCGGCACCGATCTGCGGATCACTCTGCAGCAGATCGCGGCGCTGGCGCAGGACCCGGCGAAGCTGCCGGAGGGCGAGAAGCCCGGCCTCGACGAGACCTGCCTCTACCAGCGGCCAACCGAATGCAACTTTCCCAACGGCGCGCATATCGCCGAGGTCGAGATCGACCCCGACACCGGCCATGTCGATGTCGCGAAATATACCTGCGTCGACGATTGCGGCGTGATCATCAATCCGATGCTGATCGCCGGGCAGATCCATGGCGGCGTTGCCCAGGGGCTCGGCCAGGCGATGCTCGAGCATACCGCCTACGATCCCGACTCGGGCCAGCTGCTCGCCGGCTCGTTCATGGATTACGCGATGCCGCGCGCCGACGACATGCCGCATCTCGACGTCGACTTCAATCCGGTGCGCAACCCGTCGAACGAGCTCGGGGTCAAGGGCGCCGGCGAGGGCGGCTCGTGCGGCGCGCCGCCGGCGATCATCAGCGCGGTGGTCGACGCGCTGCAGGATCCGGCGATCGACCATGTCGATATGCCGCTGACCCCGGAGAGCGTGTGGCGCGTGGTCCAGCGCGCCCGGCCGCGCGCCGCCGCCGAGTGAGCCCAACGAAGCCAGCACGAGAGGAACCGTCATGAAAGCCGCCGTCGTCGCCGAGCAGGGGGGTGTCGAGATTCGCGACGTGCCCCAGCCGAAGCCCAAGCCCAACGAGCTGCTGGTGCGGGTGCGCGCCGCCGGGCTGAACCGCGCCGATGTCGGCGTCGCCGCCGGCAAGGCGCATGGCAGCACCGGCGGCGCCGGCACGATCGTCGGGCTCGAATGGGCTGGCGAGGTCGCCGAGATCGGCAGCGAGGTCAAGGGTCTCAAGCCGGGCGACCGGGTGATGTGCTCGGGCGGCGGCGGCTATGCCGAATATGCGGTGTGCGACTGGGGCCGCGCCGCCACGATCCCGGCCAACAACATGGGCTACGAGCAGGCCGCCACCCTGCCGATCGCGCTGCAGACCATGCACGACGCGGTGATGACCAATGGCCGACTCAAAGCCGGCGAAACCGTCCTGATCCAGGGCGCCAGCTCGGGGGTCGGGCTGATGGGGCTGCAGATCGCCAAGCTCAAGGGCGCCCGGCTGGTGATCGGCAGCTCGACCAACCCGGCGCGCCGCGCCCGCCTCAAGGAGTTCGGCGCCGACCTCGCGATCGACACCAAGGACGCCGGTTGGGTCGACGCGGTCACCCAGGCGACCGACGGCAAGGGCGTCGATTTGATCGTCGACCAGATTTCTGCCCCGGTCGCCAACGGCAACATGAAGGCGGCGTCAGTGCTCGGCCGCATCGTCAATGTCGGGCGGCTGGGCGGCACGCGCGGCGAGTTCAATTTCGACCTGCATGCGCTCAAGCGCATCGACTATATCGGCGTCACGTTCCGGACCCGCTCGATCGAGGAGGTGCGCGAGATCACGCGCCGGATGCGCGCCGATCTGTGGGAGGCGGTCGAATCCGGCAAGCTGCATCTGCCGATCGACCGCGCCTTCCCGCTCGACCAGGCCGCCGCCGCGCTCGAACACATGAAGGCCAACGCGCATTTCGGCAAGATCGTGCTGACCATGTGAGGGGCGCCAGCGGCGCGGCCACGCGCCCGCCGCTTGCCTCAATTCGTCATGCTCGGCCTTGTGCCGAGCATCCACGTCTTTCAGACCGACCGGCGATCGTCGGTAGTCACGGCATCCCGGATGGAAAGACGTGGATGGCCGGCACAAGGCCGGCCATGACGGTTTTTGATTGATCCTGACCTGATCGCGACTCGCCTTAGAACGTGTGGCGGAAGATGAAGAACAGGGCGCCGGACAGCGCGATCGATGCCGGCAGGGTCAGGACCCAGGCCATCACGAGATTGCGCAAGGTGCCGAGCTGCAAGCCCGAGCCGTTGGCCGCCATGGTGCCGGCGACGCCCGAGGTCAGCACGTGGGTGGTGCTGACCGGCAGGCCGTACATGTCGGCCGCGGCGATCGTCATCATGGCGACCAGCTCGGCCGAGGCGCCCTGCGCGTAGGTCAGGTGGTCCTTGCCAATCTTCTCGCCGACCGTCACGACGATCCGCTTCCAGCCGATCATCGTGCCGAGCCCGAGCGCGAGCGCGACCGCGACCTTGACCCAGGTCGGGATGAACTTGGTCGCGTCGTCGAGCGCGCCGCGATATTTCTTGACCGCGGATTGCTCTTCGGCCGTGAAGGAAGGCGCGCCGTTCTTGAGCATGAAGCGCAGCGCCTCCGACGACAGGTACATGTCGTTGCGCACGTTGCCGATTTGACCGGCCGGGATGTCGGCCAACGACTTGTAGGTCGTCACGCCCTTGGCGATCTCGTCGGCCAGCTTGTGCAGCGCCGGGATGGTCGCGGGGACGAGCTCGCGCGTCTGGACATAGGCGGAGACCGCGGGCCGCGGATCGCCCGCCGGCGCAGCTGCCCCGGCCGTCTCGTAGTGCTGCAGCACGCCGCCGACGGCGGTCGAGATCGCGGCGAACTCCTCCAGCCGCTGCTCCGGCACCGCGCGGTTGAGCGCATAGGCGGTCGGCACGGTGCCGATCAGGATCAGCATGATGAGGCCCATGCCCTTCTGACCGTCGTTCGAGCCGTGGGCGAAACTGACGCCGGTGCAGGTCAGGACCAGCAGGCCGCGGATCCACAGAGGCGGCGGCGTCGCGCCCTCGGGCGCCTTGTAGAGCGCCGGGATACGGATCAGCAGCTTGGCGAGCAGCAGCAGCAGGGCGGACAGCACGAAGCCCATCAAAGGCGAGAACAGCAGGGCTTGGCCGATGCCGGCGGCCTGGCTCCAATCGACGCCGCTGGTGCCGGTCGCGGCCGGCGCCATCAGCTGGTTCATCAGGCCGACGCCGATGATCGAGCCGATCAAGGTGTGCGAGCTCGAGTTCGGCAGGCCGAAATACCAGGTGCCGAGATTCCAGATGATCGCGGCGATCAGCAGCGCGAACACCATGGCGAAGCCGGCGCTGCTGCCGACCTGCAGAATCAGCTCGACCGGGAGCAGCGAGATGATGCCGAAGGCGACCAAGCCGCTCGAGGTCAGCACGCCGAGGAAGTTGAACGCGCCCGACCACACCACCGCGAAATTGGGCGGCAGCGAGTGGGTGTAGATCACCGTGGCGACGGCGTTGGCGGTGTCGTGGAAGCCGTTGACGAACTCGAAGCCGAGCGCGATCAGGAGCGCGATGCCGAGCAGGATATAGGGCATCGCCGAGGTCGTGCGCTCGACCGCCAGGTCGCCGACCAGCTGGCTGCCGGCATAGCCGATGCCGGCGATCAGGATGACGGCGAAGACCAGAATGCCGAAATTGCCGGTCTTGGCGTGACCGTAATGCCGGTCGAACATCGTCGCCTGTGCCATCTGTGCCCCCGCTGCCGAAAACGCACGCGCGTCCGGCGGCTAGCTAAGGCCAGGAATGTTACGGTTTTTAGATCGACGGCTCGGCCTCGCGGCTATTTCAGGCTCGCGTAGGCGCCGACCCGGACCAGCGCGCCGCCATCGACCGGCAGCTCGACGCCGGTGATGAAGTTCGCCTCGTCGGAGGCCAGGAACAGCGCCGCGTTGGCGACGTCCCAGGCGGTGCCCATGCGGCCGCGCAGCGCGACCTTGGCGTTGCGCTCGGCCGCGACCTGGTCGCGCGTCTTGCCGTGGGCGCGGGCGCGCGTGTCGACCGCCATCGGCGTGTCCATCAGACCGGGCAGGATGGTGTTCGCCCGGATGCCGTACTCGGCGTTGCGGATCGCGACCTGCTGGGTGAACACGACCAGCGCCGCCTTGGTCGCCTTGTAGGCGACATAGGGATAGTCCTCCCAGGCGGCGACCGACGAGATCGTCACGATCGCGCCCGAGCGCTGGGCGCGCATGATCGGCAGCACGTGCTTCACCGCCATCACGGCGCCGCGCAGATTGATCGCGTAGATGCGGTCGAACGCCTCCTCGGTGATGTCGAGCGGCGAGGCGTCGCCGCCCGCGATGCTGACGCCGACATTGTAATGCAGGATGTCGATCCGGCCCCAGCGCCGGTGCGCATCGTCGATCGCCGCCTTGAGGGTCGCCTCCTTGGTGACGTCGGCCTCGAACGCGACGCACTCGCCGCCCGCCTTGCGGGCCAGCGCGGCGGTCGCCTCGGCGGCCGCGAGATCGCGGTCGACCGCCAGGATGCGGGCGCCCTCCTGGGCGAAGCGCAAGGTCGTCGCACGGCCGTTGCCGACGCCCTCGCCGGGACTCTGCCCGGCGCCGATGATGATCGCGATCTTGCCCTCGAGCCGCATGGCGTGTTCCCTCACCCACTGGGTCGCGCCGCGCCGCTGTGGTTCTTGATCCGGCCGGCCCACCATCCAAGAGCACGCAGGGCGCGGATTCAAGCCGCTCGCGCGGGCGGTCGCGCCCACCGCCACGCCGGCACGGCGGACCCGCACGCGAAGATGGGCGGCGCGGTGGGCGGCGCGCGGTCGATCGCCTCGACAGGCGGATCCGCGAGCCGCTAGTCTCTCCGCAACAAAATCAGCCGCGGCAGAGGGCGACGCGACCGCATCGCCCGCCCCGGCATCGGGAGGGACGCATGGACGATCGTCAGCCGAGCCGTCGCGAAATCTTGAAAACCGCCGCTTGCCTGACCGCCGCCGCGTCGATCGGCGCCGGCGGCGGCGCGCACGCCGCCAACCATGGCGGCCGCGAGCTGGCGCCGCACCGCCAGATCGACGCGGCGCTGCAGCGCGCGGTCGACACCAGGGAAGTGCCCGGCGTGGTCGCCATGGCGGCCAACGACAAGGGCCTCGTCTATGAGGGCGTCTTCGGCACGCGCGATCTCGCCAAGGGGCCGGCGATGACGCGCGACACGTTGTTCCGCATCGCCTCGATGACCAAGGCGGTGACCTCTGTCGCGGCGATGCAACTGGTCGAGCAAGGCAAGCTGTCGCTCAACGACCCGGTGCCCAACATCGATCCGGCGCTCGGCGCGCCGCAAGTGCTCGAAGGTTTCGATGGATCGGGCGCGCCGATCCTGCGCCCGGCCAAGCGGCCGATCACCCTGCGCCATCTGCTGACACACACGGCCGGCTTCACATACGAGATGTGGGATGGCAACACGCAGCGCTACGTCAAGCAGACCGGCATGCCGTCGACCCCCTCCGGCAAGATCGCGGCGCTCCGCATGCCGCTGATGTTCGACCCGGGCGAGCGCTGGGAGTATGGCGTCAACCTCGATTGGGTCGGGCTGCTGGTGCAGGCCGTCAGCGGCCAGCCGCTCGACGTCTATTTCCACAAGCACATAACCGGGCCGCTCGGCATGAAGGACACCGGCTTCGTCGCCACCGACGCGCAGCGCGCCCGGCAGGCCAGCGTGCATGTCCGCAAGCCCGACGGCAGCCTGGAGCCGCAGCCGCTCGAGACCCAGTTCGCCCCCGAGTTCTACGCCGGCGGCGGCGGGCTCTATTCGACCGCGCCCGACTATCTGACCTTCGTCCAGATGCTGCTGCATCAGGGCCGCTTCAACGGCGCGCGCATCCTCAAGCCCGAGACGGTCGCCCTGATGGGCAAGAACCAGATCGGCGACATCGAGGCCGGCGTGCTGAAGACCTACATGCCGGCGCGCACCAACGACGTCGATCTGTTCCCCGGCCAGAGCCTCAAATGGGGCCTCGGCACCATGATCAACATGGAGCCCGGACCCAACGGCCGCAGCGCCGGCAGCCTGACCTGGGCCGGCATCTTCAACACCTATTACTGGATCGATCCGGCCAAGCGCGTCGCCGGCGTCTACATGACCCAGATCCTGCCGTTCGCCGACCCAACCGCGCTCAAGGTCTGCGGCCAGTTCGAGAGCGGCCTCTACAACCCCGCGCGCGCCGCCTGATCAACCGTGGCCTGACAGGCTGCGGCGCTCCCTGGCATAGCGC
>Ga0302326_10025306_pt1 | contig 12041 bp, 7 predicted proteins | sample Palsa_T0_3_FD_202264 | JGI IMG/M metagenome (GOLD analysis project Ga0302326, IMG submission 202264) | Peat permafrost microbial communities from Stordalen Mire near Abisko, Sweden - Palsa_T0_3 | ecosystem: Environmental > Terrestrial > Soil > Palsa > Peat permafrost | place: Sweden: Abisko...
CCGGCTCGGACGACCCCTGGCCGTGGTACTTGCCGGACAGTACGCCACTCGCCAGCGGCGACCATGCGGTCAGGCCCAGATTCAGCGCCTTGGCCATGGGGATCAACTCCCGCTCGACGGTCCGCTCGATCAGGCTATATTCGATCTGCAAGCCGATGAAGGGCGTCCACCCGCGCAGGTGCGCCAGCGTGTTGGCCTGCGCGATCCACCAGGCCGGGGCATCGGAGATGCCCACGTAGAGCACTTTGCCTTGGCGAACCAAGTCATCCAGTCCGCGCATGACCTCTTCGACGGGCGTAATCCGGTCCCAGATGTGGACCCAATAAAGATCGATATAGTCGGTCCGGAGCCGCTTGAGGCTGGCTTCCACCGCCTGCATCATATTCTTGCGTTGGTTGCCGGCCGCGTTCGGGTCTGTGCCGGGAGCGGCATTGGTGTACTTCGTAGCCATCACCACGCTCTGGCGGTGGCCTTGCATGAACTCGCCGAGGAACGACTCGCTGGTCCCGTTGGTGTACAGGTTAGCGGTGTCGATAAAATTGCCCCCGGCCTCGCGGAAAGCGTCGTACACCTTGCGCGCCTCATCCTTGGCGGAGCCCCAGCCCCAATCGTCGCCGAAGGTCATAGTCCCGAGAGCGGCTTCCGAAACTCGCAGCCCGCTATTGCCTAAAAGTCTATATCGCATATGAATCTCCTTTTTCCGTCATTTATAACGAAGCTTAAGAACGAATATTCACGTCGAGCAGCGCCAGCCAATACTGGACCGACTGCAGCGCGAAGCCGATGAGGATCAAGCCAACTCCGAAGACACCCATGCGCTTTTCGGGAACGTGATCCGCACTCCATTCGATGAAAGGCGTGCATGAACCCACGATCACCGTGACCATTCCAATCGCCAGTCCAGCCTTCAACCCGACGCCCAGCGCGTTCGCGCGTTGATGCGCCACTAAGGCGCTAATAGATCCGGCGGCGGCGTATCCCACTGCGCGATTCACCCCCGCCAGAAATTGAAGTTTGGTCAGGCGCGGGCGCGTGGAGGGCTGATAATCGAGGGTCGGCCGAATGCCGGCTCGATACGCAATAACCTGTCCCACCGTGCTCAGTGCGCCAAACGTGGCCCCAAATGCGCCTCCATATAAATAAGCAGCGCCCAGAGCGAAGCCGCCTCCGCGGATAGCGCTCATGGCCGTGTCATACCAGAATCCCGGCTTCGGCCGATGCCTCGCAGCGCGAGAATACTCCCAGGCGAGCGTGACGCCGTGCGCCGTGCCGCTCGAGAGCCCAAATACCGGCCCGAGGGCGAGGCCGTACCCGGCTCCGAAGAGCGCACCGTAGGTGACTCCCCGGCTGAGCGTCCGTAGTGGTCCGTGTTCGCCGCCCAGAAGATCGTAGGCGAGGTATAACGCGCCCAGCACGTCCAGCGAACTACCGATTATGCTGACCAGCGCGAGGGTGTGCTTGTCGATGGTCATGTGATGTCGGCAAATTGGCCGTTGTTGAGGACCAGAAACGACGCGTCCGGCGCGCAAGCGAAAAGCTGCTTCCGCGGAGTGTCGAGGCCCTCATCCGCCAGTTGGAAAGTTCCATGGTGGGTCGCGATGCTGGTCCTGGCGGCCAGGGTCCGATGCGCCCTGACCGCCTCATCCGGATCCATATGCACCGGCGACATGAACCAGCGTGGTTGGTATGCACCGATCGGCAGTAATGCCAGGTGCGGCGGTCCGAATTTCTCCCGAATCCGGGCGAAGTGATCTCCGAAGGCGGTGTCTCCCGCGAAATATACGAACCGTTCGCGGCACTCGATCACATATCCGCACCATAGGGTCGTGTTGCGATCGTAAAGTCCGCGGCCGGAGAAATGCAGCGCGGGTACGCAGTGGACGGTGAAGCCCGGAAGCGGCAATGACTCGCCCCAATCCATTTCGTGGGCGGGCCCTATGCGCTCCGCGCGCAGCAGGCGGGCCACGCGGGCGGGAACCACGAACGTGGAATCTCCACGGGCCGACAGGCGGCGCAGCGTGGGCAGATCCAGGTGGTCATAATGATCGTGGCTGATGAGCACGGCATCGATGGGCGGTAGATCCTCCCAGGATACTCCCTGTTTTCGGCGGCGGCGCGGACCTATCCAGGATAGCGGACTGGCCCGTTCGGACCAAATGGGGTCCGTCAGGATGTTGATACCCCGCTGCTGCAGGAGGACGGTGGAGTGGTTGACGAGAGTGGTTCGCAGTCCGCCGCCTTCCAAGCGGCTGGGCGGCACGGATGGCTCGACGTCAGAAATGAAGCCGGGCGACGGTTCAGGGCGGCTGGTCAGCTTCCATCGGAGGACGTCAAGGAGCCCGGACGCCTGCGGAGCATCCGGATTGTAGAAGCGCCGGCCGTCAAAGTGCGCTGGAAATCCGGGTGGCTGGGGCTCTCCCTGCATGCATCGCTATTATCTTACAACCCGCCGCGGGGGCGGTAGCCGGGGCGCTGGGCGGCTTGCCAACGTTCCGGCTTCCGATAACGTGCCGCCGGTCGGCCGCCGAAAAAGGCGTTAGGATAGGGACGAGGGGTTATGCCAATCGCCGTAACCGAAATTCCGGCGCCGCCTGTTTCCGCCGATCCGCCGCGAAAGCGATGGACGCGCGTTGAGTGCGCCACCCTGGAGGCGTCCGGCCTGCTCGATCAGGAGAACCTTGAGCTTGTAGAAGGGGAGTTGATCAGCAAGATGGGGAAGAAACGGCCTCACGTGAATTCATTCACCCGGCTGCATGAGTGGCTGGTGCAAGTCTTCGGATGGAGCTTTGTGAATGCAGAGGCGCCCATTGATGTACGCCCGGAGGACAACCCCACTAATGAGCCGGTACCCGACCTCATCGTGCTGCGGCAAGATGACTCGCATTTCACATCGAACCCGCAACCCCAGGATCTGCGGCTGGTCGCGGAGATCGCCGATACAAGCCTTGGCTTCGATACCGGGGTTAAGGCGACGCTGTACGCGAGGGCGGGCGTGCCCGAATACTGGGTTCTCGACGTGAGCGGCCGCCGGCTGCTGGTGCACCGGAATCCGCAATCGGGAACGTATACGGATGTGGCGGCTTATAGCGAGCACGAGAGCGTGTCGCCGCTGGCCGCGCCGCAGGCACGGTTCCGGGTGGCGGATGCCTTTCCAGTCGTATAGGAAGGCTCGCCCGGAATCCGCGCGGCCGCTCCGCGAAGCTGCCGGGGCGATAAGCTGTACCCACCTGGTTCGCTGCCGCGGGTGCCGTGGGTAATCGAAGGAAGCGCCGGCCGGCCGTTTGGCGTCCGTTCCCAATCTCAGCGGGATCTCTGCATCGTACACCGGCGCTATGTCGCAATGGAGGCTGGGCCAAGTGCCGAAGAGCCAACCGAAGAAACGGCCAAGACCGCCGGAAGAAACGTCGAACAGCAAGCGACGCGTGCCTTTAGTTAGCGGCAAGGTTACATCGGCATGCGGAGGTGTTCCCGCTCAAGGCGATCAACTTCGCCTGGTGGTGTACAAGACCGGGATAGCAATCATTGGCTTCATTGCATGGGAGGGGTTCGAGATGAGCAAGGAGTCGTTTCCAAGGCCCTGGGAAAAAGTACAAGCTCGACTACTTGTATGTTGGATTTTTGGCTATCCGAGCTATCGTTGTAGTGCTCGGCCGTTTCGCGCATACCGAATACACGGTGCATCGCTATTAGATCCCGCCGCGGGGGCGGTAACCGGGGCGCGAACGCACGCGGTACTTCTTTCCCACGTCAGTCACAATTTCGACTGTAATCTTGCGGAAGCCTTCGTTCGGGTTGGCCTGCGGATAGTAAGTGACGGTGTAGGAGTTGCCTAAGTCCTCGCGGATGGATTCAAAAGCCTCCACCTGTTTCTGCCAGGTCTTGGCCCAATAGGCTTTGCCGCCGGTGCGGGTGGCGATGCGCCGGAAGACGCCGCTCGAAATGGGGTCCTTGTTGACCTCGTTAGTGGAGATCACATAAATGGGGATGCCTTCATCTTCGGCTACCGCGCGCACATCGTCGGGCGCGACCATGCTGGCGTTGTCCGGACCGTTCGAGAAAACGATTACGACCTTGCGGCCGGGCACTTTGGCCGCATCGCGCAGGGTGAGCAGCAGGGCGTTGTAAAGCGCCGTATCGTCTCCGGCCACGGATTTGCGCAGCCCGCCGATGGCATCGCCGCGGTCGCGCGTGAGGCCGGCGGCGCGGGAGAGGTTGCGGCTGAAGGTGTAGACCGCCACGGAATCGGCGCGGTCGAGGCCGCGCACGAAATCGGCGATGGCGTCTTCGGCGTACACAAACCCGCGGTACATGAAGTTGCTGGTGTCGAACAACACGAAGACGTTGGTGCCCACGAAAGCGTCGCTATGCAGGTCGATGCCGGGGTTGCCAGGCGCCTCGGCGGGTTCTCCGGCGACCAGCGCGCGCGTGCTGCCGTCTTCCAAAACCTGGACGGGAGGTTTGGTCCCCTCCGCGAAGGTGGCCATCTTTTGCAGGATGGTGTCTTCGTAGATTTTGAAATCCGTGTTCTTCAGGCCGTTGATATAGCGGTTATGGCTGTCGGTGACGGTGAAGCTGAGCACCACCATGTCCACTTTCACGCGGAACACCGGGCGCTGCGCATCCTGGGCTTTTAGCAAAGCAGTGCCCGCTGCCGCTCCGAGAAAACCTCGACGGGTTATGAGACGCATGAGTCCCCCTAGTTAGCTGGTAAAACCGAGGCGGCCTGCGAGGCCGCCGCAGGCTGCGAGCCTGCCCCACGAATATAGGTGGTAGTTCCCCTGTCTGCGTTAGCGAGTTGTGGTGGGGCCGCCTGCGCCAGGGCCTGCTGGCGCGTCTTGTTACGCACGTCGTCGCCCACGGCGCGCAGCGACCGCAGGACCGCGGGCCAGTCCTCCAGGTGCGAGGCGAAAATCCGCTCCACCAGTTTCTCGGTCCACTCCGGGATGCGCACATTGAGCTGCGAAGGCTGGACGTTGGTCTCGTCGGCCAGTTCGGCCCAGTAAAGCGTGTTGGACTCCCAGCTTTCGGCCAGAATGCGGCTGGAGTATCCCATCAAAGTCGGGAAAGTGCGCAGGTTGAGCAGCTCCGGCCGGTAAGAGTTGGCCAGCGTGGGCTTCGGCGTACCAAAGGCGGCAGAGATGGCCGCGTAGTTGATCTGTTTGGGCGACTGCGCGGCGAGGCGGCGGATCTCAGCCAACATGGGCGAGGGCTCGCGTTTGGCATTCGCTTCCGGCTTGACGTCCATACGGGACGCCAGCACAAACAGCTCCGAGGGCGTTACCTTGGTCAGCGCCCCCGGCAGATCGCCGTTTTCGAGCAATATAGCCACTTGTCCGACCCGCGCCGGGGCCGCTTGGGCGCTCAAGACACCGAGCACAGTCTGCCTGAGCGCGGGATCCAGCGTGGATTCGGCCAGTAGCGACTCCGCGTAGCGCATATGCAGCGCCACCCAATGCAACTGCGAAGGCGTGACGTTCCACCAGCGCGGGATCACGGCGCTGGCGATCATCTGCGGCACCAGATCGCCCCAGATCAACGCCTGGGTCTGCTCGGGCACCAGGAAGTTCTGTTCGGCCTCGGCCAGCGCGTAGGGCAGTCCGGCGAGCGAACCCACCAGCCGGCCGCCGCCATTCGAAGGCCAGCCCGAACCGAACACTTCCGTAGTGCGCCAAGTCCGGTTGGAGCTTTGCACACCCAGAAAATCGTGGCTGCGCACGAATACCGGATTGGTGTAAAGCACCTGCGCGCCGGGCGGCGCGTAATGGGCATAATTGTAAGCCACCAGCGTGTCGCGCAGGAACGGCGCCAGAAGGCCGCGCACATCCTTTACTTTCTCGCTCGAGAGTTTCTCGACGGCGGCGCGCAGGTTCAGCTTGCGCTCCGCATCGACGTGCTTATCCGTCCAGTAGCCAAAAGAGAGGGCGTTCTTCTCGCCGGGACTGAGAGCGGCGCGCGACAGGGGAATGTCGGCGATGCGGGATGACAGGCGGTTGACCAACGCCGTGTTCAGCTTCTCGCCGCGCGCGAGCGAGTCCAGGTGATTCGCCAGATCGAAGATTTCGTCGAGGGGCACGATGTGCTGGGCTTCGAGGATGCGCATCATATCCTGCACGATCTGGGTGTGGGATTCGACGTCGCTGGGTTCGGCCGCGCCCGCCAGCAGGTCCAGGAGCCGGGCTTGCGGAGCGCCGCCCGGTTTCGAGCCTCCGGCGGCGAGCAGGAGCGTCACGCCGCCGCGTCCGGCGTCGAACAGCGTATGGCCGTCGTGCACGGCAGGGAAGGGGGTGAGAAGCGCCGCGAAAGTCTGGTCGGCTTTGTCCGCGGGCAGGCTCCCGGAGCGGGAAAGGATCTGCCAGAGTCCCACCAGGGACTGCATCATGCCGAGCGTGTCGGCGCGCAGTATGGGATCTTTCAGGCGGGTCACGTCATCCGCGGTATCGATGAACTGGGCGATGGACTTGTCGCTCACCGTGGCAGCGTCGTTGAAGATGGCGTACTGGCTGCCGTACACACGGTAGTTGCGCGCCAGCAGGTCCACGGTCTCTGGCGCCAGGGGTTTCGCCCGGTAACGATCCAGGTCGCTGAGCGCCATGAAGATCTTCAACGGCTCATTCTCCACGGATTTGCGCGAGAGGCCGAAGAGGGCCTCGAGCACGTCGTCGGCTTCCTTCCAGGCGCCGGCGGCGCGCGTGAGCTTGGCGTCGTACTTGCCCTGCGGATGATTCGCAAACAGGTCCTTCCAGACCTGGAGGTTGCCGGGAACGTGCAGGCGGCCATCGGGCTCGATCCACAAACGGGTAGTGAGCAGCATCATGTCCGCGTTGGAGCGGAAGACGGGGCGGGCGGGTCCGGGGCTGGTCACCTTGCCGCGGATAGCCATATAGAAACGCTGCATGCGGGCGGGCTCGGTAAGGTACTCGCGGACGGGACCGTTGATGCGCGCCAGCGCATCGAAGTAGCTGGCCATCCAGCCATCGTCCTTGGCGATCAGCTTGTCGAAAAACGCGGCGCCCGAATCCGGCGACGCGCCGGCCAGTTCCGTCCAGGCTGCCACGGTGCGCGGCGCGCCGGGAACCACGGCCTTGCCATTGCGCACTTCAAACATGCCGCCGAAGAAGTCCAGCACGTGCGCATAAGCTTTCAGGCGCGGCATCGGAATGTTCTTGCGGAACTCCTCGGCAGTTTCGCGATCTAGCTTGGAGATGCCCAGATACAGCCGGCATAGCGCCGGATCGGAGAGCAGCACGTCGAGGAAGCCGCTGCTTTCCTTTTCCTTGGCGGAGAGCCAATAGTCGGCGCCGAACAACACGGGCACATGCGCGGGATGGTAGTCGTAGGTGAAGGGGTGGTTGGTGCGGAGCGCCAGCTCCAGGGCGGGGAGCGGGAAGCCGGAATCGGTAGTGAGAAAGGCGCGGGTGGCGTTGACGGTTTCGAGCACCACTTCGCTGCCGCATCCGCCGCGCATGCGGAAGCCCAGAATGCGCAGCAGCTCGCCCGCGTTGGGCGCATCGCAATTCTCGATCTTGACGATCTTATCGGGGCCGGCCAGCTTCTCGATCTCGCGCGCCTGCGAGAGATAGCGATGGACGAGTTTGAGGTACTCGGTCTGTTCCAGAGCTTCGTTGCTGTGGGCCGCCTGGAACCCATTGGTGACCACATTGCGCGCCAGCGCGGGCAGCAGATCGTCGGGCTGGGCGTCGCTGGAGATGGCGGCCATGCGGCCGAACGAGTGCAGGGGGCCCGGTATTTCGACATACGAGTGGTCCGCGGCCGGCTTGTCCGGGGGCGTGGCCGGCATGGTGGAGCTGCCGCCAGCGCTCCTGAGGATCTCAAGGGAATGCAAGGCGCCGGACCGGTCTCCCTGCAACAAGGACAGTTGGGCCATACGCCGGGCCACGGCGGCGCGCTGCTGCCGTTGGGCGGGCCGGTCGAGCGCGGCCAGAAGTTTGCCGTAGGCATCGAGAGCGCCCGGATCGGCGTGGCAGTCGAGGAATTCCGCGTATTCGGTTAACGCGGCGACATCGCCCGGGGCGGTTTGCGCGGCATGCGCCATCAGCGCCCGCGCTCCCGCGCCGTCGCCGGATTCTTCCAGTTGCCGGGCCCGGTCCAGGGTCTGACTTCCCTGGAGGGTCGAAACAAGGACGAGCGGAAATACGATCAAGAGGGACTTCATGGTGGCTCCCGTATCTGTGGAGCTACTTTACCATGTCCGGCAGGCGTATGGTGACGGGATATTTATTTAGCTGGCGGGATGGGTGTAAACTTCACACCGGAGGATGTGTGCCCGGACTCCCGCATTTAACAATTCTCCGGTTGCTTCCGCGGTGTCCCCGGTGTTATGTTCGCTCCCGGTATCGAAATTCGCCCGGAGGGATATTTTCCATGCAACTCAAAGGTAGTGCCATATTGCGGAATTCCGCGTTCGTGCTGGCCGTCAGTTTTGCGGCATACGCGCAAACGCCCGTACTTATCACCCAACCGATTAACAACAACATTCTGTTTACCTTGGCCGGCAACACGCGGCCGGAAGCCAATGCGGCTAACGACCAGGGGCCAGTGCCGGACAACATGCCCATAACGCATATACTGTTGCAGTTGCAGCACTCCGCGCAACAGGAACAGAGCGTCGACAATCTGATCGATCAGCTTCACGATCCCAACTCAACGAATTATCATCAATGGCTTACGGTGTCGCAGTTCGGCCAGAGTTTCGGACTGGCGCAGCAGGATCTAACCACGATCGCGGGTTGGCTGCAGTCGCAGGGGTTCACGGTCAATTCGGTGTACCCCAATGGCATGCTGATGGATTTCTCCGGCACGGCCGGCCAGATCAAGACGGCCTTCCACACCGAGATTCACAACCTGATGGTGGATGGGACGCCGCACATCGCCAACATGAGCGACCCGCAGATTCCAGCGGCGCTGGCGCGGGCCATCGCGGGCATTGTGTCGCTGCATAATTTCTGGCCGCATCCGATGTTCAGCCCGCGCGGCGACTACACCTTTACCAACGGCGACGGGTTCACGGAGTACGCGGTGGTGCCCGGAGACCTGGCAACCATTTACAATTTGAGTCCCCTGTTCAAGGCCGGGACGGTGGGCACCAGCCAGACGGTGGTGGTGGTGGAGGACAGCAACCTCTATTCGACGGCCGACTGGACCAACTTTCGCACGACGTTCGGCCTGAGCGCATACACAGGAGGCAAGCTGACCGAGGTACACCCGGCGTCCACGGGCACCAACAACTGCACCAGTCCGGGCGTTAACGGCGACTCGATCGAGGCGGCCGTCGATGCCGAATACGCGAGCGCCGCGGCGCCCAACGCGACGATCGAGGTAGCTACCTGCGCGGACACCAGCACCACCTTCGGCGGGTTGATCGCGATTGAGAACCTGGTGAACGCGAGCACTAAGGCGCCGCCGGTGATCAGCGTGAGCTATGGCGAGTGCGAAGCGCTCAACGGGGCCAGCAGCAACGCCGCCTTCAATTCGGCTTATCAGCAAGCGGTGACCGAGGGCGTTTCGGTTTTCGTGGCGGCGGGCGACGATGGGGCGGCGGCATGCGACCGCTTCGTTTCGGCGGCCACCCACGGTATCGGGATCACCGGATGGGGCGACACGCCCTACAACGTGGCGGTGGGCGGAACGGATTTCGGCGATACCTATGCGGGAACCAATTCGACCTATTGGAGATCGACCAACTCGAAGTCCTACGAATCGGCCATTTCATACGTTCCCGAGATCCCGTGGAACGACTCGTGCGCCAGCGTATTGGTGGCAACGATTGAAGGCTTCACGACCACTTATGGCAGCAGCGGATTTTGTAACAGCTCGACCGGGGAGGCCGACTTCCTGACGACGGTGGCCGGCGGCGGAGGGCCCAGCGAATGCGCCACGGGTGCGCCGTCGAAATCCGGAGTGGTGAGCGGGTCCTGCAAAGGGTACGCTAGGCCGTCCTGGCAAACGGGCGTAGTGGGCCTTCCGGCAAACAAGGTTCGTAACATTCCGGATGTCTCCTTGTTTGCGGCAAACGGCCTGTGGGGTCACTATTACCCCATATGCTACTCGGACGTCTCGAATGGCGGAGCGTCCTGCGCCGGAGCGCCGGACACGTGGGCCGGTGCCGGCGGGACGTCGTTCTCCTCGCCGATCATGGCGGGCATCCAGGCGCTGGTCAATCAGGCAAATGGCGGCCGGCAGGGCAATCCGAATGTGGTTTATTACAAGCTCGCGGCGAGCGAGTATGGGACCACGGGCAATGCAGCGTGCAGTTCGACGCTGGGCAACGCAGCGGCCAGCACCTGCACTTTCTACGACGTCACGCAGGGCGATATGGACCTCAACTGCACCGGCACGGTTGACTGCTACCTTCCGTCCGGGACCAACGGAGTGCTTTCGACTTCGGACAGCTCCTACTTGCCGGCGTTCGGGACCACGACCGGATGGGACTACGCTACGGGAATCGGCACGGTTAATGCCAATAATCTGGTGACCAACTGGAAGAGCGTGGCACCGTAAGGGGCGATTATCGTGGGTGGTGGGGGCTACTCATACAGTAGCCCCTCTGTTGACCCTCTACCCGGGGCAAAGCGCCTGCTTTCGCGGGTTGGGCGGCCTGCGAGGCCGCTGCAGGCTGCGAGCCTGCCCCACTGAAAGGCCAGCGCAGGCGATCAGAAATCGTCGATTATCCAGACGTTCGACGACGTGGTCCAGCGCAGGAACGCGAGATGCTTCCCGTCCGGCGACGGCGTCCCCCACGTATCCTGACCATCCAAGGCTTGTTCATAAAGTACCTGCGACTCACCCGCCGGACTCACATGCAGCAGGTACTCTCCATTGGCGGGCGTGGTACTTGACACATACCATCCCTTTCCGCTGGCGGTCCAGAAGAGAACTTCCAATCCTTTCCGGCCTGGCACCTGGACCTCCGAAGCACTGCCGCCATTGAGCGAGATACGCCGAATTCGATTGCCGATCCCGTTAGGATCCACCGCGGCGATTTCCGATCCGTCCGGCGAAAGTTGGAAGCTAGGGGACAGGCGCGAGTCGAATTCCATGTGGCTGATTTCGGCGCCTTGCCGCTTGGCATGGTCGAAGCGGTAGAACGTCAGCACCTTGCCCTTAAGGCAGGCGAGCACGCATATTTCAGGCCGCTCGGAGGCGCAACCGACGTCGATTCCCGCGTCCCGGATCACATCGCTGGACGCCCCTCCGTTCGCCGGTATGCGGCGGATGGCCAAAGGCCGGTTCCAGGACAAGGATTTGCCGGCCGGCACCGAGCGGAAGTAAATCCACGGGCCGCCGAAGCGGGGGAACAGGGCATCTTGGGAATCCATGCTGAGCAACTCCGGGACGGTTTGAAGACCTGGTACCTACCGTTGCGATTGGAGGAATAAACCACCGCCTGGCCGTCGGGTGTCCAGAATGCCGGGTAGTCGTCGCTCTCGTCCAGAGTCAACCGGCGGATATTTGCCAGTTCGGTCTCTCCGGCCCGCAGGTCCCCCACGTAAACGTCCGCCTGCCACCTTCCGTTCAACAAAGCGACCTGTTTGCCGTCCGCGGTGGCTGAGATTCCCGAAATGCTAAAGTTCGTCCAGTCCGTGAGCTTGCGGGGCGGTCCCGCGGGCTTCCCCAGGGCTGGATCCACCGGCAGTTCCCATAAGTTTGTGAAGTTCTGGGGGCCTTCCGCCGCGGCGAAGATCAGTCTTCCAGGCGGCAGCAAGCGGAAGGACCGGGCGCCAGCGTCCGACAGCACGACAGTGCGGCTGCCACCTTTCACGTCGCACGTTTCCAGCGTGATAGTCTCCTGCTCTTTTTCCCAATGTACGCGCACGAACCACACTCTTCCGCCGTTGGGCGACCAGGACACCGGGTATAGCTTGTCGGGCGCCGCGGCGGTAAGGATGCGCCGCGCATTCTCGCCGTTCCCGTCCATCAGCCAAAGCTCGCGGATGCTTCTGTCCGCGTACACGACGCGGGCGCCGTCCGGCGAAACTGCCGCGTTCATCGCATCCTCGCGCAGAGGACTCAGCTTTCCGCTT
>Ga0302326_10025308_pt1 | contig 12041 bp, 13 predicted proteins | sample Palsa_T0_3_FD_202264 | JGI IMG/M metagenome (GOLD analysis project Ga0302326, IMG submission 202264) | Peat permafrost microbial communities from Stordalen Mire near Abisko, Sweden - Palsa_T0_3 | ecosystem: Environmental > Terrestrial > Soil > Palsa > Peat permafrost | place: Sweden: Abisko...
GAGACGCTCGGCGTCGGCGGCCTCTCACAGGTACCGCCGGGCCTTGAAGCTTTAGACTGCGTGGATGCGCCACGGGTCGATTCACGGCTACCCATTTGGCATCGCCAGTGATGAATTGCACCGTGAACCGGTGGACCGTCCAACACGAGTCAGATGGCTCCAGGAGCATCCCCATATCGTGAGATCGGGGTTATCACCCGATCGCCGACACGCGGGCCTTGGAGGTTCCACCGCCCCAAAGAGGTGCGCGGGTTTCTCCAGCTCGGAGGCTAAGCAAATAGGCTCCGAGATTTCTGATCGGCCATGACCCCGCCGACAAGCTGATCCGCCAAGCGGACCCTCAAGTCCTGCAGCGCCCGCCTCGCGAGAGAGCGGGGACCGATTGTTCGATAAGTATACCACACATTCGGGTGTTGTTAAGTAAAAAAATTATATTTTTGTTCGGTGTGGCTCGTGGATGAATTAAAGGTGACGCGAACCTTTAATTGAAACAACAGGATTTCCTCGCCAACCGGCTCCGACTCAATTCAAAAAGATTTCCAAGATCGCGTGTTGGTGATCTCGATGGGTAAGAACTCTCTCGATTTCCCCCAACTATGCTTATCCGTCACAGCGAAGCGTTAAGCAGCCGAATGAATTAAAGGTGACGGGGATGAATTAAAGGTGACGCGAACCTTTAATTGAAACGAACCTTTAATTGAAACCGTCGCCATCATCTCCATTTGTCCTGCGGATGCGTGCCTTGGGACGGCTTTAGGCTTTCTTTATTCCCTCGACTGATCTTCGGGCTGGCGAAGAATTCCTTCGCCCCTTCGGGGCGGGTCGGGGGTTGGGGTTTCCCCGTTTTCCGTTCCACGGTTTGCGCATTGTCGGGCTCCGCCCGTCAATGCTTCACCCGTGGCTACATTCCTTGGCCCCTTTGGGGCCTTTACGCGGTTGGGATCGGAGATTCCTTGTCAGAAAGCGTCACGCAGCCGTTCCACTTCATAGTTCGCATTTTTGCCACCCACTTGTCTAATCCGCGCGGTACCATGTACGTCTTCGCCGATGGCCTACGGCGAACCGTTCACTGCGTCCGGAGCAGCCCATCTGCCGGCGTTACTTTTTTGGTCAACAAGGATCTTCATGAATTCCACGCGTTTCGTCGCGGCGGCGGTTGTTTTTCTTTCTTTGTCATTGGCGGCTAGCGCGCAAGTCACTCCCGCTGGCGGGGACAATGATGCTCAAATCGCACAGCTTAAAGCTCAGATCGCGGCGTTGGAGGCGGCGAAAACCCAGACCGCCAGTGGGCCTTCGGCCGCGGCACAAGCACCGGACAACTCGCCGCTTCGGCCGATTGAGCAATCCGATCTGGTCGTCAAGGATTCCAGCGGCGCTCCGATGGTGGCTGATAAGACGGGCTAGGGAATCGACGGGATCAAGCTCTCCCAGCATGACACGCTGATCGCCAGCCCTTCGATCGCCGTTGCGCCGGATGGGACCATCCATGTCGCATTTATGGAGAAGCACCGCACGACCTATGCGGATGCCATCTATCACCGATCCAGTTCCGACGGCGGCAAAACCTGGACGGAGGCGAAAAATCTTTCGGAGGACATGCCCGGAATCGATGTGGGCCGATGCCAGGTGCTCGTGGATTCGCAGAATCGTGTTTACGTCATTTGGCGATCCGCGTTGGCGACCAACTGGATGATCACTCCCGATCCGGCCGGCGGCGCAACCAACCTATGGTTCCGTGAACTTGAGGGTGGAAACTGGAGCAGCATCAAGCCCATCGGCGTGACTTGCGATCAGGCGACCCAGTTGAATGCCGTGTTTTGTTTCTTCGCAGCCATCGATGCCGCCGGACATGCACAGGTGCTCTGGAACGTGATGCCTGATAAGTGGCACCCGGAAACACTGCTTCGCAATGGCCATTCCAACGGCGTCGGGAACGGGTTGGTCTTTCAATCCACTCTGGATGGGGCGACCGCCAGCGATCCGCGCGAAGTTTTCCTGCCGGTCGTCACTCCCGCAGCCAACGCATGGGGAAGTCCATCGTGTGATGGGCTGGACACGATGAACGGTTACGTCGACGCCGCCGGCGCGGCGCATTTTGTCGCGCTGGCGGCCATGCCGATGTACGGCTTGCCCCAGCATCCAGCGCATTATGAACTCATTGAAAATGGCAAAGCCGGCCAGAGCATCCAGCTTCCCGACCTTTCGTTTCACGCCGCCAGAGACATCCCGACTCTGCTCGTCGATGCCAAGGGCAAACAGCACGTTATCGCTCTATTTCTGGCCGGTGAACACCCCAACATCCGCGACTACTTGCTGGGCAGCGATGCCGAGCCAGCCGTCATCCGCGCAGCCGTCGGTTTGAATGGGACCATTGCCGGATTCCAGGCGTATCAAGGTCCCGGCGGACGGATGGTGGTCATCATGCAAATGAATGACACCGGCGCGGAAGGATCTGCGGAGAATTATGTCTCCATCAGCACCGGCGACGGCAAATGGAGCCCGGCGGTGAATGTCACCGACAATGCCGGGCGAAATACTTATGTGAGCCGCGACACCAGTGCTGAGTCTCAGGTGGCCCTGCAAACCGGCGCGGACCCCGGCCCCGGCGCTGCCGCCTTCGACCACGACGGCCATCTTCTGTTACTCGCGGTCAAGGACGAATTCAGCATCGTCCACAGCGTCGCGTTCGGCGTCGAAATCGCCGGCGGCGGCGGCAGCAAAACACCCACGCTGCGATTTTTGCGATTCTGAGATTACAGCGACGCGCGAAACGGGAGGTAATCCAGCGGCATCAGCAACTGTTGGCCATCCAGCGTCTGAATCATTTGCTTGGCTCGCAGATTTCCGGGTGTCACATGCAAAATCGAAATCGCTTCGTGGGGAAGCAGTGGCTCGACGAATATTTTTTTTGCGGAATCGAATTTCGGCCGTGATTGGCCGCAAATCCAGTTGCAGTTGGCGGGGAGTGGATAGGTTTGAATGTCGCCGCTGTAGATGGCGGCGTTTAGGGCATTTTGCTCGGTGAGCTTGCGGATTCCGGATTTCAGGCCGCGGGCCATCCAATTTTTCCATGCTTGCCATGCGGTCGAATCGTGGCGTAGCGCGAAAACGCCGGAGTTGAAAATGGGCACGCACATCATTTGCCGGGCCATCGGCTCTCCATAGGCGGCGGCGTATTCGGCAAAGAAAATTTGATTGTTTTGGTCGGCCATGTTGCCCTTCACGTACATCGCTCCGTAAGCCCGGTGGATTTCGGGCACGATGGCAATGCCGCCGCCATCGGCCGAGGCGCGCTCAAGGAGATCGATCGCTCTCCAATCCTGGAGCCACACATCTGCATCCAGCCAAATGTAAATCTGTACCCCCGGAAAATAGCGAGGCAAATGGCATCGGGCCGTCATCGCTCGCAGCCAGGGTGAAGCCTGATCGCGGCCGGGAAAATCAAAATCCCACGCGGGAGTTGCGATGAGGCAACCCAACGATGCCAACTCTTCGAGTTGCGGCGGGGTCATTCCAAGATTCAACACTCCGATGGGACGCCGGGCATCGGGTTGGTGTTCGTGAATGGAGAGAATTAACCCTTTGAGGAGAGGAAAATAGGCCTCGTCCGCGGCGGCAACGAAAAGGGTTTTCGCTTTCATGTTTTTGCCGACTCACTGGATTATAGAAAGAATAAGTCCAGCATTGCAAAACCGCAGTCGAGGGGCGCTTGCTTATGGCGGTGTTATGTGCTGAGAGAAATTGCCCAGCGCTTCGGCCACCCGCGCGATGACGTCGTCCCAATCGCCTCTGGACTTCTGGCGGAATAATCGCATGGAGGGATACCAGGGGCTGTCTTTCCGATCCAGCAGCCAGCGCCAATCGGGGGAAAAAGGCAACAGGGTCCAGACCGGCTTGCCGAGTGCGCCGGCCAGGTGAATGGTCGCCGAGTCCACACCGATCACCAGATCGAGACCCGCGACCAGCGCTGCCGTGTCGGCAAAATCGTTCAGTTCATCGGTCCAATCAATCAGCTCCATTCCCGGCGGTGGAGTCTTGGCTTCAGCAACTGCCTCGCCTTTTTGCAAACTGAAGAAGCAAACCCCGGGCAGTTGGGAGAGCGGCGCCAAACTCTGGAGTTTTATCGAGCGGGTGCGATCGTTTTTGTGCGCTGGATTTCCCGCCCATTGCAAGCCGACTTTCAGGTGAGACGTGTGCTCCTTCAGACGAGTTTCCCATGTCTTTGCATTTTCGACATCGGGACTGAGATAGGGAATTTGACAGGGAATGTCGGCCAGAGTCGTTCCAAACGCGCGCGGCAGACTTAGCAGAGGACAATGAAGATCAAACTCCGGCAGGGTTTGACCTGGCGCCAGGATTTGACATCCCTCGGATATCGCCTGGAAAACTCGATGGAGTTCGACCGGGCATTCGAGAATGATTCGCCCGCCACGCTGTTTCACCATGGGCAGATAGCGGATGAATTGAATTGCATCGCCCAATCCCTGTTCGGCGTGGAGCAAAAGCGTGCGTCCTTCCAAGGGTTGGCCACGCCATCGCGGCTGGGCGAAATTCCGCCGGGCTGAGGGAAAATCCCGGCATTTCCACCGCCATTCAAATTCTTCCCAGCCTTGCACAAGATTTCCTTGCAAGAGCAAAACCAAAGAAAGATTCTTGTGCGCTTCGGCAAGGTCGGGATTGAGGCCGATGGCTTGGCGACAAGCGACGATGGATTCATCGAATTGTCCGTTGTATCGCAGATCGTTACCGAGATTGCAGTACGCTTCGGCAAATTCGGGTTTGATTTGAACCGCTTGTCGATAGGCGATTATTGAGTCGTCCAGTCGGCCTATCTCAGCCAGGGCGATGCCGAGGTTGCTGTAGGCCTCGGCAAATTGAGGCCTGAGGCGAATTGCTTGTTGATAAGTGTTTATCGCCTCGACAAACTGCCTTGTCTGCATCAGTGCGTTGCCGAGATTGCTGTAGACCTCGACAAAATCGGGCTTGATGCGAATGGCTTGCTGGTAGGAGGCGATGGCCTGCTCGAATTGGCCGCTGTCGCGGAGGGCATTACCGAGATTGTTGTGCGCATCGGCGTAGTCGGGCTTGATTTGAATCGCGCGGCGATATGCCGCGATCGCCTCATCCATTTTCCCACTCTCCGTGAACGCGATTCCCAGGTTGTAATAGGGCTCGGCACGATCCGGCTTGAGGTGGATAGCCAGGCGATAGGATGCGATGGCCTCGCTGAGTTGGCCGTTCTCCTTCAAAGCATTGCCAAGATTCATGTGCGCATCGGCAAGTTCGGGCTTGAGCCGGATGGCCTGTTGATAGGCGGCAATGGCCTCAGTTAATTGGCCCATTTCCTTGAGCGAATTGCCGAGATTGCTGTACGGTTCGGCCAGATTGGGCTTCAATTGAATCGCCTGATGATACGCAGCGATTGCCTGATCGCGTCGCCCCAAAGCCGTGAAGGCGCCGCCAAGCGTGTTGTACGCCTCGGCGAAATTGGGATGGAGTTCGATGGCGCGGCGGACCAGATCTACCGCAATATCGCTCCGCCCTGCCTGCAGGGCAATCATTCCCAGAAGATGCAACGACTCGACATGCGCCGGCTGCCGGGCCAGGATTTGCCGGCAAAGTTGCTCTGCTTCAGCCGATCTTCCGGCCTGCAGTTGCGATAGGGCGAGATCAAAGGCTTGTTGAATGGTGAGTTGGGCCATGAAAGCGGTAATCGTTACTCGCCAAACTTGCGAATCAATAGAGTCTCTGAATTAAACCATTGCCGGTTTCTTACGAAGCCGCTCGGCATACTCGGAGGTTTGCTTCAGGACCGAGGCGATCCGCCGCTGGCGGGTTTCGGGGCGTTTGGCTTCCTGAACCCATTTGAGATATTCGCGCTGGCAGGAGGGACGCAGGGCGTTCCAGGATTTAAGCACGCCGGTATTTTTTGCCAAGGCAGCGGAAAGTTCCTCGGGGATTGCTTGGCCACTTTTGGTCTTCATTTCGATCCTCCGAAAGTCGCGGGATTTTACCACAATTCGCCGATGCTACGCCCTCGGATGATATTTCTTATGCACGGCCCGGAGGCGGTCTTGATCGACATGGGTATAAATCTGCGTGGTGCCGACGTCGCTGTGGCCGAGCAGTTCCTGGACGATGCGCAGGTCCGCCCCGCCGCCGATGAGATGGGTGGCGAAGCAGTGGCGGAGAGTGTGGGGGGAAATATGGCGGAGCAGGCCGCTTTTTCGGCCGTATTTTTCCACCAGCATCCAAAGGCCGATGCGCTCCATCGGTTTTCCAGTGCGCGACAGAAACAATTGCTCTTCATGCTTTTTGGCTAATTTCGCTCGGCAATCCAAAAGATATTTTTCAATCGCGGTCATCGCCGGTTTGCCGACGGGGACGATGCGCTCCTTCGATCCTTTGCCCAGCACTCTCACGACGCCGACGGCGATGTTCACATCCCGCAATTTCAGATCGCACAGTTCGCTGGCGCGCAGGCCGCTGGCGTAGAGCAATTCGAGGATCGCGACATCCCGGAAATAGAGCGATGACTTGGGATTCGGCGCCGAGAGCAACTGATTCACCTGAGCGCGGCTGAGAATCTTGGGCAGCGACTGCTCGGGCTTGGGGCGGTCGAATTGCTCCAGGATTTTGTCGGATCGCTGATTGGTAGCGGCGAGAAATCGCATGAGCATGCGAATCGCCGCGATCCGCCGGGCGACGGTGCGGGTGGATTTTCCGGAGCGCGTCTGTTCACGCAGATAATCTCGAATGTCCTCCGCCTCTGCGGTGAGCATGTCGCGATTGCGCGCGGAGAGGTAATCGTTGAGATTCTCCAAATCCCGGCGATAGGCAAGGAGAGAATTGTCGGCCAGTCCGCGTTCAGCGGCGAGATGCAGGAGGAATTGCCGGGCCTGGGGTTGGGGAAGCCGGGTTTGCAGGGCGCTGTTGGTCGTGGTGCGGTTCAGTTTGCATATCCTTTGCAGATTCGATCCTGATTTTCCTGAGCCGGCGTTCGACTTTCAATTGCACATAGGTCGGGCAGGCCTTATGCCGGCCGAAACAATACCGGAACGCGTGCCCCAAATCATCCAGCCGAAAGTGCTGGGCGCAGCGGGGATCGACACGATTGAGGAACGGACATTGATGACCCGCGCGCGGCATGTCCACGTCATTTCGGTGTTAGCCCGGAAAATTCATTTCCACCACGGAGGCACGGAGTTCACGGAGGGAAGGAATTAGCCACCGATGGGGCACAGATGAGCACCGATAAAAATACACGGATAAATCCCTCTTCATCGGTGCAAATCGGCGCCCCATCGGTGGCTAATTTTGATTCTTATCCTCAGTGCTCTCCGTGGTGATATTCCGGCGTTAGCGGGTTATCGACCTGCCAGAGATTTGGCGTGAATAGGCAACTGAGAGTCGGATGGGTGATGAGATATCGGACTAAGAAGCGACCAAATCCTCGACGCCGATGCGGCTGCCGGGCATTAGTTGGGTTTGCAGGCAGATGGCCACGAAAATATGGCGAAGGCGGTCCAGTGGCTGGCGATCAAGGAATTCGCGGGTGAAGTCGACGGGAAATCGGGCGGGGTATTCTTCAAACTGCCGCATCAGGGTGGTTCGGTCGAGGATGGAGACCACGGTGATCAGTTCCTCGACCTGATTTGTCTGCCACATGTTCGACTCCTCCCCACTCTCAAATAAAGATATCGATTAGCTCGCCCTTACTTTGTGTATCGGGCTGTAAGCGGACAACCTTTATCGACTGATGAATCGCCGCCGGTTGTTGCCAGGGCAGAAGTTTCCAGGGCGGCTGGATGTTCAAAAGCGTCGGCCGGTTCGGCGGCATGGGACAGACCTCCGGAAGACAGTGGCGAGGCTCGACGCGGGCCGTGGGATGCAGAACGGGTCTTGGTAAATAGCGGGCTTGGGGATGAATAATCCGGCGCGGAGCGTAGTGAGGATCGGGATTCAGGGTAACCCGGGCAGACGGTCCGGGATATTCGCACCCCTTGGCGCCGGCGGTGTCCGCGACCTGCATCGCGCGCACGACGGAATCGACCAGTGCCACCTGCACTGTCGCGACTGCCAGAGCGCCAATATCCTGAACTGTCACGCCCGGCATCAGCAAACGGCGCGTGCCATCTCGTTGCCGAGAGGGAATGAATCAAAAACACCTCGAAGATTGCGGGAAGAAATGAATTCTGCGATGAATCATTGCGGAGAATCGGCCGGTCCGTTTATGACGGATGATGCGGCAGAGGAACAAGGCCGTTGAAAGTGGAAAACGAAAGTTGCCATGCGCAGCGATGAATTGGATTTTGTGCTCCCTCCGGAGTTGATCGCCCAGACGCCGACGGCCGATCGGGGGGCGTCGCGGCTGCTGTATTATGCCAGGGGGGAGCGGTCGATCAGCCATCGGGCATTTGCGGACTTGCCGGGGATTCTGAGACCGGGGGATGTGCTGGTGTTCAACGATGCCCGTGTTTTGCCGGCGAGGCTGGCGCTGCGAAAGCCGACGGGGGGGAGGATTGAGGGGTTGTTCGTATCGGAATCCGGGCCGGGGATATGGGTGTGCCTTCTGCGGAATCTTTCGAACGCTTCGCCGGGGTTGAGGTTGGAATTTGAAACGCCGTCAGAGCGTTCGCCTCTTTTCCCCTCCCCTGGTACTCCGGGGGAGGGTCAGGGTGGGGGTCTTCTTGCGGATGCGCGAAAAGGCGACCCCCCACCCCAGCCCTCCCCCGGAGTACCAGGGGAGGGGGAAAATCTGTCGGCCGTCGTTCTCGAATCGCGCGGACAAGGGGAATACCACCTGGAAATCTCATCCGAAGAACCGGCGGCGGTGATTCTGGAACGCATCGGCCGAATGCCGTTACCGCCGTACATCAGGCGGGAGAAAGAATCGGATGAGCACGACGCGATGGACCGGCGGCGTTATCAGACGGTGTATGCCAAGTCACCCGGCGCGGTCGCGGCGCCGACGGCGGGATTGCACTTCACCGATGAATTACTGGCTCAACTCGATGGGGCGGGAATCGAGCGTGTCTCAATCACGTTGCACGTGGGTCTAGGGACGTTCAAACCGATCACGTCCGAAACCTTGGAAGCCCATGCGATGCACCACGAGTCCTACAACATTCCGGCCACCACAGCCGATGCGCTGAACCGCGCCAAACGGGAACGCCGGCGGATCGTCGCGGTCGGCACGACGTCGGCACGGGTGCTTGAGAGTCAGCCAGCCGACGAACCATTTGCCGAAACCGCCGCCGACACGTCGATCTTCATCTATCCCCCCTACCGCTGGAAGCACGTTGACGCCCTCATCACCAATTTTCATCTCCCGCGCAGCACACTGATCGCGCTGGTGGCCGCGTTCGTCGGACTCGACGAGCAGCGGCGGATTTATCAAACCGCCATCGAACTCGGTTACCGATTTTTCAGTTATGGCGATGCGATGCTACTGGAATGATTACGGAATGATCTTCGTCCCCACGTCCCCGCCGCGCATGACTTTGGAGATGTTGTTGGGAGTTTTCAGATTGAACACCACCAGCGGTATTTTACGCTCCATGCAGAGGGTAATGGCCGTCAGGTCCATGACGCGAAGTTTGTCGGCCAGTACCTGTTCGTAAGAAATATTCTTGAGCAATTTGGCGTTGGGGTCTTTTTTCGGATCGGCGGTGTAAATGCCATCGACTTTGGTCGCCTTGAGCAGCACATCGGCGCCGATTTCCGTGGCACGAAGCGCGGCGCATGTGTCAGTGGTGAAAAATGGATTGCCAGTGCCCGCTGCCAAAATCAGCACCCGTCCCTTCTCCAGATGCCGCACCGCTCGCCGCCGAATGAACGGCTCGCAAACGCTGTACACACTAATGGCCGACTGCACGCGTGTCGGCTGGCCCATCTTCTCCATCGTCTCCTGCAGCGCCACGGCGTTGAGAATCGTCGCCAGCATCCCCATATAATCCGCCGTCGCCCGTGGGATATTGCCATCCTCGGCGAACGTCGCTCCGCGAATGAAATTCCCGCCGCCGACGACAATCGCCAGTTGCACGCCCATTTGCGCGACTTCCGCGCATTGTTTGGCGATGTTCTCCAGTTCCGGGGCTTCGATTCCGAACGATCCCTCCCGGCAAAATCCTTCGCCGCTGATTTTCAGGAGTACGCGAGAATAGGCTGCGGTGGATTTGGATTCCGGCATGGCGGGGATTATAGCGACGGAATGAGGATTCGGCGAGAATGGAAATTGTCTGCCGTCGAACACGCTCCCCTTCGGGTCGCGGCTAAACGGTTTTGGATTCCGGCATGAATATTGTTCTCATCGGTTATCGAGGAAGTGGCAAGACGACCGTCGGGCGGTTGCTCGGCGAGCGGCTGGGGAGAAATTTCGTGGACTGCGACGATCTGATTGTCGCCGAGGCGGGCAAGCCGATTCGGGCGATCTTTGCGGATCATGGGGAGGAACTTTTCCGGGAATTGGAAACGCGCGGGATTCAGAAAATTGGGAAACTCAGGAATCACGTCGTTGCCCTCGGTGGCGGAGCCCTGGGTCGGGAGGAGAACCGGCGATTGCTGAAACAGTCGGCATCGCATGTCATTTTCCTCCGCTGCGAGCCGGCGGAACTCTTGCGCCGAATCGAGTCCGATGCGGGGACGACCGATAATCGGCCGAATCTCACTTCGCTCGGCGGTGGGATCCATGAAATCACTCTCCTGCTCGGCCAGCGCGAGCCGATTTATGCCTCGGCCAAGACCGCCGAGTTGGATGTCACGCATCTCACGCCACAGCAGGCGGTCGAACGCATCGAGAAGATGCTCTAAGATTCAATAATGTTTCTGGATTCCCTGCCGCCGATTGAAGGCATTATCTATCTGTTTGTGCTTGGGGCGTGCGTTGGCAGTTTTCTAAATGTCGTGATCCATCGGCTGCCCAAGGGGATGTCGCTGCTCACCCCGCCGTCGCATTGCCCCTACTGCAAAACGCGACTGCATTGGTATGACAACATTCCGGTGATCGGCTGGATTTATCTGCGGGGAAAATGCCGGTATTGCGGCCACCGGATTTCGCCGCGATATCCGATTATCGAAGCCATCACCGGCGGGCTGTTTGTTTTTTACTACATCATGTTCTTCCTGCGGGGAATCGGCATGGCGGCAAGCTGGCCGATGTATTTTCTGGACATGGCACTGATCAGCGGCCTGCTGGCCGCCAGCGTGATCGATGCGGAGGATTTCATCATTCCCGCCGGGATTCCGTGGTTTCTCGCCGGAGCCGGGATCGTGATGCACGCGGTCGTCGATCGGCCGAATGTCGTGGGGAATATTCTGATCGGACCGGCGAAGATGTCGCTCTCCGCCGGCGCGGGTTTGGGATTGGCGATCAGCATCGTGCTTTTGCATTTTGGGGTTTTTCCGCTGAGTTTTGCCGAGGGGGATTTGATGGATCACGAGCGGGAGGAATTGTCGAAGAAAAATGAGGAAGTCCCGCCGGAGATGACGGCTGCGGAAGTCCGCACCGAAATGCGCAAGGAGATGCTGTTTCTGATTCCTCCGATGCTTCTGGGCGGAATCTCATTGGAATTGCATAACGCATCGGGCGGCGTGGCGCGAATGTGGGTGCAGGCGGATACGAATCTTTGGCTCAACGCCGGATTGGGGGCGCTCTTCGGTGGAATGGCCGCCGCGTTTCTGGTCTGGATCATCCGCATCCTCGGCTCCTACGCCTTCGGACGTGAAGCGATGGGACTCGGCGATGTCCATCTGATGTTTGGTATCGGGGCCGTCCTGGGCGCGGGGGCAGCGGCGGTCGCATTCTTCATTGCCCCGTTTCTGGCGATCTTAGTTGCCCTCTACATGCGGCTGGCCCATCGGCAGCGGCAATTCCCCTATGGGCCCTTCCTGAGTTTAGCCGCCGCCATTGTCATGTTATGCTACGGGCCGATCGAGCAGTATTACCAGCCGATGATCGTTGGCTGTATTACTTTGATTCATCAGTTGCTCGGCCGATAAGAAGGACAGATGAACAACCTGATGCTGAAAATCATCGTCTG
>Ga0302326_10025309_pt1 | contig 12041 bp, 12 predicted proteins | sample Palsa_T0_3_FD_202264 | JGI IMG/M metagenome (GOLD analysis project Ga0302326, IMG submission 202264) | Peat permafrost microbial communities from Stordalen Mire near Abisko, Sweden - Palsa_T0_3 | ecosystem: Environmental > Terrestrial > Soil > Palsa > Peat permafrost | place: Sweden: Abisko...
CGTTACAGCAACGTCAGGAACGCGAAAATTGCCTTCGGACACTTGAATCCTCAACTTCGCTGCGGCCCTTATATTCCAATCGTGCCGGCGAGTCCGAAAGAATTTGAGAATTGCTGCCTGCCAGTTTGCATGGTTCCATTCGCCCATGGGCCTTGCCTCAATCACGCCGTTCACATACTCAGCGTCCGGCTCGAAAGAGCTATTCAGATAGACCTCAAGGGGGGACGTGCATCACCTGCGCTTGGCTGCCATAGTCTTCCTTCCGCGGCGCTGCGTCCCGCCTGAATCATCAAGCCTGCTTGGCCAACGCCGTCTGTTGGTGTGCGGAATTGAACCGCCTTACAAGCACCGGAGCCCCGAACGCCACTCCTGCAACAAGAGCAGTCGCAATCAGGTCGTTGCGATAGAAGGGCAGTCCGGCCGCAAAGCACGCGCCAAGCCCGCCCATCGTGTGCGGATACATGGTGCGACCCGCCCAGACCGCATAGTTCGAGATCAGGAAGAACGAGGTGGGCCCCAGCAGCGCTCCGGCGGAGACGCGCACAATGGTCGTCTTGGCGCGCAGCAGAATCTGCCCCAGTACCATGGCCGCCACATACCAGCCCCAGGTGGGCACGTAGCCCTCCCAGCGAAAGCTGTAGTGGTAAATGTTGACGGTGAGGAAGTAGTCGGTGGCCATCAGCACCGCCAGCGGAGCCAGCATCTCTCGCCACGAGCGCCGCGCACCAAAGTAGAGCAGCATTCCGCCAACCGCGGTGAAGTTGAACCACTCGGGGTGAGGCGTTGCAGCCAGAGCCAGACGGCTCAACACGGCGATCAGCAGAAATAAATAAGCGGACATGAATACCTCAATCTCGTCGATTTTCCGGAGGTGATTCCCGGAGGTGGGGTGCTGGAGTCTGCGAAGGAACAGTTGCAGAAAAAAGAACGCTCTCTTCATTCTGGAGTGCATCCGCCAAAGGGTCAACATTATTCGTTTCACAGAGCCAACAAATATTTTCATGCAAGGCAAATTCGAGAAAATGAAACCGCAATCCTGATCGACCTTCGTGCGCTGCCGACGCCGCTCGCGTTGGCTCTACTCCGCGCTCAGCGAAATCTCCCGGTGGGCGGTATAGCGCTCCGGAGTTCCGCAAGCGGTGAGCGCCACATCGGTGCAGACGCGTTCCGAGACTTCAATCGGCTTGTCCATGGTTGCGGACAGGATGCGGCCAGTCGCTAGCGCAACCTTGATTTCCACGTTGAATGTCTCCTGGCCGACTCCCGCTATATATTTGCCGTCCGAGCCTTTCTCCACCTGCACCCAGTTGTTGGCCGCGTTGCCCACGCGCTCGCTCATCCACGGAGCCGGCAGCTTGATCTGCGGCTGGGCAGGCGGGACGTGGCGAACCAGCAGCGTAGCGGTCTGTGCTTTCTGGTCAATGGACTGAAGCGTGACGTCGAAGTCGATGGAGTCCTCGCCAACCGAAACACGCGTTCCGTCCGCCCATGAATTCGGAGCGCCGTACTTGACATAGGCATGGTCGCCCGCGCGCTGCATTCTTTGATTCATCGCAATCTTCACGTCGGCATATAACGTGAGCAGATCCGCGATGGGGCCAATCAGTCCCTCCTGAACTTTGCCGAGGGGCGGAACGGCAAGCTTGGAGCCTTGCGCCAGCGAAAGTGGTTCCATGAAAGCACGGCTGGCGGCCGAAAGGCGAATCTGCTCATCATTCAAATGCAGATCGGTCCATGCCAGATTCTCAACAAAGATGCCGGATGCGTCTTTGCTCACCCCGCCCTCTGCGTGCGCCTCATACTCAGTGGTCTTGGAGCGCGATCGATTCAGGCAGCTGATGGTATAGGCGATCTTCTCGCCATCCTGGTAACGCCGCGCCAGCAGCGGTTGAGTGATGCTCCCGGATGGCGACACAATCTGTTTTGCCGCCTGTGGTTGGAGGAGCACAGGGCCTGCCAGACTCATACTGAGCAGAATCGCGTCAGCCAAGCGAACTGATTTCGTTTGCCTGGCAATCGTATGCGGTCGCGCTGCGAGCAGTCGATCGAAGACCGGGTTTTTCAATGCGATTTCTCCTCGATTCCCAAAATTCGGGTTTGAAAATTCGCGTTGCCCAGGCCGCTTATCTTCAAGCATCGACGAACACATGCCATTTTGTATAGTCCGCGCAACCACGCCGCCATAAAGTGTCACGGGAAGTTGCCACCGCCGGGCACGCGATAGCTTCTCCGCTTGCATTAAGTGTACTATCCGTTATAGTACACATATGGTTCCTTTCCGGGTTACATTCCGCGCCGGCGCTTCGATCTTCGAGCAGGTCGTCTACGCGTCCATCAAGGCCATGGTCTCCGGCCAGTTACGGCCCGGAGACCCATTTCCCTCGGTGCGCGCCCTGAGCAAGGAACTCAAGATCAATCCCAACACGGCGCACAAGATTGTTGCCCACCTGGTGAACGAGGGATTGCTGGAGACGCGTCCCGGCATCGGCACCGTGGTTGCGGTTCTTCCCGATTCCACGCGGAAGGAACGCACACAACTGCTGGGCCACGAAATTGAGGAACTGGTAGTGGAAGCCAAACGCCTCGGAATTGAACTTGACGAGATGCTGGCTTCGATTACCGCGCATTGGAAGCGCCTCAGCGGCGAAGATTCAGGCGCAAAGCCAAAAGGGAGCGAGGGACGATGAACCCTACCATCCGTACTGAAAATCTCAGCAAGCGATTCGGCCGCACCGTCGCCGTCGAAAACGTCAACCTGGCCGTGCCGGAAGGCTCGATTTATGCGCTTGTGGGCGCCAATGGCGCGGGAAAAACTACGCTCATCAAGCTGCTGATGAATATCCTGCGGCCTGACGCCGGCGGCGCGCAGGTTCTTGGCATTGACTCCGCGAAACTTGCCGGCAGCAACTTCAACCGCATCGGCTATGTGTCTGAAAACCAGGAACTGCCGGAAGGAATGACAGTAGGCGGAATGCTCGATTACTTCCGCCCCTTCTATCCCAATTGGGATCGCAAGCTTGAGCAGCAGCTTGTGCGCCAATTCGATTTGCCGCTCAACCGAAAGCTCAAGCACCTGTCGCGCGGCATGAAAATGAAGGCGTCGTTCGCATCTTCGCTGGCCTATCGCCCGTCGCTGATCATCCTCGATGAGCCGTTCTCCGGACTCGATCCGCTGGTCCGCAATGAACTGATCGAAGGCCTCATCGAGCGCGCTTCGGAGACGACGATATTTCTCTCGTCGCACGACCTGGCCGAGATTGAAAGCTTTTCCAGCCACGTCGGCTATCTGCAATAGGGTCGGCTGCTCTTCTCTGAAGAAATGTCCACACTCAGCAACCGCTTTCGCGACGTGACCATCATCTTTACTGACCCGTCGCCGCCGTCGACGGCGTTCCCGGCCACGTGGCTCGAACCCCAGACATCCGATTGCGTCCTGCACTTCGTCGACAGCGATTTCAAGGAAGACTCGCCGCGCGAACTGGCAGTTCGATTCCCTTCAGCACGCGACATCGAAGTCGAGCCCATGACTCTGCGTCAGATTTTTCTCGCCATTGCAAAATCCGGCCGCGACTCCGCCGTATCCGCAGCACAGGAGAAAGAAGCATGAATCAGACTCTGCATATCTTTAAAAAAGACGCGCGCGTGGATCGCGTTTACGCGCTCGTGCAAGGCGGCGCGCCAATTCAATTATCGTATAGCCCCGATCCAAGGAGTTATGGAACAACCGGTTTTCAGGCTTCGGCGCACGTCATGGTTCCCGTGAGCTTTCACCTTGCCGAATCAGGCGTCGGAGAAGGATACGCCGTCATGCCGGACGCGATTCGAGGCGAAATCACCGCACCGGACGGATCGCATTGGATATCCGATTGGCAGGGCAGCGCGGGCTACCGGCTGCTTCCCGGAGATCTCTACTTCAGTCCAGGATTCTCGATGCCGTTGGACATTCTGAGGAAGTACCAGGGAGTGCCACTCCAGGTGCGCCTTTGGTTGGCGCTCACGCAGGCGCAAGCAGCGAGAACGACCACACTGGCGCTTCCCACGGAGCGGTTCTCCGTGCCGGGGTTTGGGGTCTGCGTGCCGCAGTCGGGCTGGTCCCCGATCCCCGGCCAGATTATGGGAATCAATTGCGTCGCTGCGCTGCGCGAGCCACAGCTTACTTACATCGGCACGCGCTGGTCCGATGCGCCCTGCGCCGCCGCGCCGAACGGGCCGGATGCGGGAGCGCTGGGCACCGCGTGGGTGGGATCTTTGGATCGCCAGCTCGCGGAGTTTGGCATTTCATCGATTGCCGACGTTTCTGTCAACCTCTCAAACAACCAAAAACAGGATGGGTCGAAACCAGAACTGCGTTAACTGTGCTTAGGCACTCCGGTCACTTTTACGCAATTCACCGCGGTACGCCGCATGCAAATCCGCCTCGACATCAAGGATTTTTTTCTTCCTCGCTATTCGGTGACAGGGAACACGATCACGATCACGCAGTGAGGCCTGGTGCTTTCCCCAGAAGAAGGAGCCATCAATGCTGCTCCCGCCCGTTCATGGCTTCGCCCGCGTCTTCGTGGCCGTCGACGATGTAAACCGCGCCGCCCAGAGGATTGCGGTCTGTAGCTCTGCCTGTGCCAAGGTAGGAGTAATCGAATCTCAGGTCAGTGAACTCGACCGTCGTCCACACCCTGCCCGGCAGCAATTGCGGCGGCGCCATGCCTCTCACCGGTTCCTGGCCCACGTCGCGCACCACGGCCCATGTTCCCCAGTCCAGATACACGTTGCCCAGCGGCGTCTGCCTGGCTGCTTCCACGGCGGCATTCGCGGGAGGCTTGTAGAGCACGTCGTTCTGAGCGTCGCTGTCGATCTCCCCGCTGCGCGTGTTCACTTCAGCGGTCTGATAGAAATCCTGCGTCTCCAGGATCACGTGCCAGCGGAATGGATTCACCGGATAAGGCTCGGCGGCCGTGCGTTTCACCGGTTCCGAAGTGACTTGCGCGTTGTCGACGAGCGCCAGAGCATGCGCATGCTCTGACCATCGCCATCCCCACAAGATCACCATGCCAGAAAGCGCGAAGATCGCCCATCCGCGTCCGCGAAACTGTTTTCGCCGTTCGCCGATTTCGCCGGCAATCAATCCGAACAACCAGGGCATCGCCAGGGCAAGGAAAAATAGCGCCCACAGGATCGGCTCGGCAATGAACATGAAACTGCCCGCATACCAGCGCGGATTGAATGGGAAAAACGGACGCAACCCGTAGTTGTTTGTCCAGTCGAGCAACAGGTGGCTCAGGGCTGCGATGAGCGCCGTCAGATAAAGCCATCCCCAATGAATGATTCTGGGTTGAAGTCGCAGCGGAACGGGAGCGCCAGGCTCCAGATTTGCCGCGGCCAGCTTGCGCGCCCGGCGCCGCTCGCGAACCATGTGCAACAGGCCGACCATGACGACAATCACTCCCGCGACCACCGGTGCGGCGACAAAGGTGTGGGTAATGCCGCGATGGTGCTTCAGCCCTTCCACGGGACCGCGCAATGACCATAGAACATCCATATCCGCGGCCTCGGCAGCCAACACCGCGGCCAGCGTGGCGCAGGCTGTTTTGCGGTTGAACCCCGCGCGGCCGATGCAGGCGCCGGTAAGAAAGTGCGTGACAGGTTCCATATCGATCTCGAAACCATACTATCCTGTGGGCGTTGCCTCCTATAATTCAGCCCATGGGCAAAGCGACCAACACTCATTCAGATCCGGCTAAGCGCGCCGAAGAACTGCGCGCCGAATTACGCCGCCACGAGCACCTTTACTACGTCATGGACGCGCCGGCGATTTCCGACGCCGAGTATGACGCGCTGATGAATGAGTTGAAGCGCATTGAAGCAGCGCATCCTCAATTGCTCTCGCCCGACTCGCCCACCCAGCGCGTAGGAGGCAAGCCGGCGGAGGGCTTCCAGAAGGTGCGTCATTCCCGGCCCATGCTGAGCCTTGATAACGCCTACACCGCGGAAGAGCTGACTGACTGGGAACGACGCGTACGCGAACTGGCCGGACGCTTGCCGGTCGAGTTCACTGCCGAACTCAAGCTCGACGGACTGAGCGTGGCCCTGCACTACGAGGCCGCTGAACACGGCGGCGCGCGGCTGGCGCGCGCCATCACCCGTGGCGACGGCCAGATCGGCGAAGACGTTACTTCAAACATCCGTACCATTCGCAGCGTGCCACTCACCATTCACGCGGACAAGCTCGGATCGGCCGGGCTGCCGCAGGCGTTCGAGGTTCGCGGAGAGGCCGTTATGCCCCAGTCTGCATTCCTACGCATGAATGAAGGAAGAGAAAGCGAAGGACTGGCGCCGGCTGTGAATCCGCGCAACGCCGCTGCCGGCACGCTGCGCACTCTCGACTCGAAGATCGTTGCCCGCCGCCGCCTGGATCTCTACGCATATTTTCTGCTTGTTGACGGCGAGTATTGGCCGCAAGGCCAGCGCGCCACACTCGACACTTTGACTACCCTCGGCTTCCGCGTCAATCCGCATCGCTCGCTGGTTGATTCTGTGGAGTCGATGATGCGCTTTATCGATCAGGCGGAGGCCGGACGCGCCAAGCTGGGCTATGAGATCGACGGCGTAGTTTTCAAGGTGGACGCGCACGCCGCGCAGCAGCGGCTTGGTTACACAGGCCGCGCGCCGCGCTGGGCCATCGCCTACAAGTTCACCGCCAAAGGCGCGGTTACCCAGTTGAACGACATCACCATCACCGTTGGCCGCACCGGCAAGCTCACGCCCACGGCGGAGCTGACGCCGGTGTTCATCGGTGGAGTGACCGTGAGCCGAGCGACGCTGCACAATGCCGACTTCATCGAGCGCATGGGCCTGCTGATCGGCGACTGGGTAAAGGTAGAGCGCGGCGGCGACGTGATCCCCAAGGTGGCCGGGGTCGTTGAGGACGCTGAACACCCTCGCGGCACACGCCGTTTCGTTTATCCCACGCACTGCCCGGAGTGCGGCAATCCGGTGGTGCGACAGGAAGACGAGGTGGACTATCGTTGCGTGAATGCGGACTGCCCCGCCAAGCTGCGCGAGACGCTGCTCCACTTTGGCAGCCGCGGCGTAATGAACATCGAAGGGCTCGGCGAGGCCGTGGTCGCGCAATTGATGGAGCGCGGCCTGGTGCGCAGCGTCGCCGATCTCTACAAGCTCACGGAGGAGCAGCTCGTCGGCCTTGAGCGCTTTGCGGAAAAATCCGCACGAACGCTGCTCGAAGAAATTCAACGCTCAAAGAAAGCCGGGCTGGCGCGCGTAATCATGGGGCTGGGGATTCGCTTCGTAGGCGAGCGTACCGCGGAGTTGCTGGCGCAGGAGTTCGGATCGATCGAAGCGCTGGAGAATGCGACGCCGGAAGAATTGGAGCGCGTGGAAGAGGTAGGTCCGCGCATTTCTTCGGCGATCCGCGAGTTTTTTACTGGACCCGCAAATCTGGAGTTGGTGCAAACACTGAAGGAAGCCGGCATCGACATGACTGCGGAAAAGAAGCATCGCTCGACGCAACTGGCTGGACTGACATTCGTGTTAACCGGCACGCTGCCCACGCTCACGCGCGATGATGCCAAGCGGCGCATTGAAGAGGCCGGCGGAAAAACCGCCGGGGCAGTGAGCAAGAAAACCAGTTTCGTAGTCGCCGGCGAAGAGGCAGGATCGAAACTCGACAAGGCCCTGGAACTCAAGATCCCGGTAATCGATGAGGCCGGCCTTCTGGAGCTTCTTGAATCTCCAAAAACGGAAGCTTAGAGCGAGAGTTCGTTCCCTTGCGGAAGTGACTTGTGAGAGCGCCACAAAGGAGCGGCGCTCCACGACAGCAGCGGCAACACAATCACCGGCAGCAGCAATGGATCCATCCACACGGGGTCCTCCCGCTGAACGATATCACCTAGGAACCGGATCTGCGGCGGGGGCTGGTTTCCGGCCTGCGCTCCACAGTGCGCAACTCGCGCTCCCGCTCCCGGTCCCATGCTTCGGCGCGCCAGTTACGCGATGTATAGCGCGGCGGCTCGGCAGGAGCCGCCATAGGCCCATCGGTGGCTTGCCTTTCCGGCATGGCAACCAATTCCGCTGAGGCCCGGATCGGAGTCCGCTTCGGCGAAATCGGTTCAGGCGCAGGTATTAATCGGGCGGATGACTCTACGGCCGCAAATGCCGTTTCCTCGTCCGTCTCATCTGTCGCGATCCCGCCATGAATGGCTGTAACCGGATCTTGCATCGCCGGCTCCTCGGCCAGGCCCGCCTGCACGCGCACCGCAATCGTCCTGGCCATGAACTCATCCACGAGTTTGTGCAGGCAGGTTTGCCCGCAAAGATGCTTCATGCCGGGACGAAGCCGAGTGCGCGGACTAAATCCGCTTACACGCAGCTCACCTCCCTGCTCCAAAACAACGAACCAGTGGTTCGTCTGTCTCTTCTCCGTTGCACAGATGTCGCACGAAATCGCCTGCCGGATCACCGCATTTCCCCCTGTCCGCGCAGTCTCCCCGCGGTTCTTAATGATTCCGTCCCGTCACTGCAAAGCATCCGTACAATCGAACGCCGCAGATCGAGCGAGCAATCCCATTGGAAATCTCTTGGGAATCGCCCTTGTTCCATTTCATCGTGCGTTGGAGCGATTGAGGTCAGTTGGAAGGGGAAAGAATCCGAGGTTGATTCAAATCTGTACGGGGAAGAACAACGAATCCTGAATTGGAACATTCGGAGGGAATTAACTCGAAGATATTATGGAGAACATCGCACAGTTCTAATGAGCGCCGGCCGCTGAACGGCGCGGGCTTGTCTGCCTCTCACAAGAGCAGCAGACCAACTCATTGCAGGCATGCCGGGCACGGACCAGTTACTGCCGCGGCGCGAAATATCCTTTCTTGGCGCGCGCCTGGTAGCGGCGGTCGTTGCAATAGAGATAAATGCTTCGGAACGAGCCGTCGTACTTGAAGTCCGCAGGCGTATAGGTGAGCGCGTACTGGCTGCGCAGTTCCTCCTCAATCTCTTTGAAGCTGTTCGACATTTCCTCGACGGAGGGCGGGAAGAAGACGCGGCCGCCGGTGGATTCGGCCATCTGCGTGAGCACCTGATCGCCCTTGCCGCGGCTGGGCGTCCAGTTGGTGCTGATGGCGTAGACGATGGTCTCGGCGCGCTCGCACTCCTTGATGACTTCGTCGGGGTGGACACGGCTCTGGTTGTCGTCGCCGTCGGAGATGAGCACGATGGCCTTGCGCACCGGCTCCTGGCCGCGCGAAACATCGAGCAGCTTGTCGCGGCAAGCGGTGTAGACGGCGTCGAAGAGCGCCGTGCCGCCGCCGGGCCGCAGGCGGTTTACGCCTGTCTCCAGAGCATCGATGTTGTTGGTCCAATCCTGCGTTACGGAGGGGGTTACGTCGAAGCCCATCACGAACGCGCGGTCGCTGCGCGCCTTCAGAATTTCCAGCAGGAACTCAGTGGCCGATTGTTGCTCGAACTGAAAGCGGGAGCGGATGGAGGTGCTGGCGTCAATGACAATTCCTACGCGCAGGGGGAGATTTATCTGCTGGTGAAACGAGTTCACCTTGGCCGGCGCTTTCTGGTCGTCGAGCAGGGCGAAATCGCTCTGTTGCAGATTGGGGATGTAATGGCCGTGCTTGTCAGTGACGGTGAAGATGAGGTTGACTTCGTTTACGCCGAGATGAAGGACGGTGGGCGTTTCGTCCGACGGCGCCTGGCCGGCTTGTGCTCCCGTTTGTGCGGCGGGCGCGGGCGCTGCCGGCGCAGCTGGGACCGTTGGTGGAGATGCGGGCTGCTGCGCCGGCGCCGCGGCACAAACGAATGCCGCCGCGAGCGCAAGGCATAGTATGTTTCGGTTCATAGCTTCCTCATTTTAGCAATCGCACCCGGCCATTTGCCTCAGCCGCGCACAGGCCCGGCCGGATCGGCCTCCAATTGGACAAGGAAGCGCTCCAGTTCCTCCGGCAGGGGCGCTTCCAGTTGCAGCAATTTGGCGGTCTTTGGGTGCGGGAACTCGAGCTTTGCCGCGTGAAGAAAATTCCTGCCCAGCCGCAGCCGCTCCGGGTCGGCCTTGCGGCGGGCTGCCTTGGATTGCGCAGCCTGCGCCGCCACTTGGTCCGTCAGTTGCCCGGCGCCGCCATAGAGCGTGTCCCCTACCACCGGATGGCCGATGGAGGCCATGTGTACGCGGATCTGGTGGGTGCGGCCTGTCTCAATGCGCACCCGCACCAATGTGAACTTGCCAAAACGGTTGGCGAAGCGCCGGATCACCTCGTAATGAGACACAGCCGAGCGCGCGTTTTCATTGGGCTGCGTGGTCATGCGCGTGCGCCGCACCGGGTCGCGCCCGATGCTGGCATTGATGCTCCCTTTGGTGCGCTCCACATTCCCCTGCACCAGCGCAATGTAGGTCTTCCTGATCTGGCGGCTTGAGAACATTTCTCCCAGAGCCGCGTGTGCGCGGTCGTTCTTGGCGACCACGATCAAGCCGCTCGTATCCTTGTCGAGCCGGTGCACAATTCCCGGCCTCAGATCGCCGCCTGTCGATGAAAGCTTCTTGAAGCGATGGAGCAGTGCGTTCACCAGGGTGCCCTTGCTGCGCGCATCTTCGTTCTGCCCTGAACCTGCGTGCACCATCATGCCGGCAGGCTTGTTTACGACGGCAAGGTCGGCGTCCTCATACACCACGTCCAGCGGAATGTCTTCCGCTGTGGCCTTCAACGGCGCGGGATGCGGTTCGCCGTTGACGACAATTCGCTCGCCGCCGCGCAGTTTCATTGAAGCTTTTTCGCGCTCGCCGTCAACCAGCACATCGCCCTGCTCCATGAGCAGTTGCACGCGCGAGCGGCTCACGCCATCGAGATGCGCAGTGAGAAACTGGTCGAGGCGCTGCCCTGCCGCTTCCGCGGGCACTGCGATCGTCTGTGGCACCGCATCTCCGGCTTCAGCCATGTTTCCCCTCGCCTTCCTCCATGTTCACATCGGACGCCCCGTGCCCCATTTTTTCGCCCGCCGCGGCGGATTCCTGGCGAAAGGGTGGGAAACCTCGAACCTCGACGGATGATTCGCGCGGCGGTCTTTCGTTTGGTCGCTTGCGCTCCATCAACACGATTGCTCCAACCAAAACAAAGACAATCGCCACAACCTGCGGGCCATCGAGCGCGCCGCTCAGCAATGTGCCGCGGCCTTCCGTGTCGCGCCACAATTCCGTGATGTAAACGGCCACGCCCGCACCGAGCAGCCACAACCCAGCCACATCGCCTGGCTGGCGCCGTGCCGGCAACACCACCAGCAAGAGAATCGCGAGCGTAAGAAAAGCCACTGCCGCGTAAGCTTGCACGGGATGTAGCGGAATGCCAAGCGGCGTGCCGCTCCATCGCATCGCCAGCAGATCGTTATAGGTCACGGCCCAGCGCATAGTCGAATCTGTCCCGTATCCCGATCCCGCCAGCAGCGCGCCGAACTGTTCGAAGGCAAGGCCTAGCGCGAGCGGTGCAGCAAGCGCATCGGCAGTCGCGGCCAGCGGCATCCGCTGCAATCGCGCATAAAAGACAGCAGCCGCCGCGCCGAAAAGCGCACCCGCGCCGGCCAGCAGCGGATGATGAATCATCGCCAGTGCCAGCATCCATCCCGGATGCCGCCGCAGGTCGCTCCAATTCACCGCCACGAGCAGAAGCCGTTCGCCCACGAGCGCCGCGAACAACCCGATCACGCACAGGTTCCACAACTGCGTTGTATTCACACCCGCAATGCGCGCCGTGCGCTGCGCAAGAAACAACGCCAGCAACACGCCCAGCGCGGACACCGCCCCATAGGACGGGATGAGCAACGAGCCGATGTGAAAGAGAACAGGATGCACCTGGGTCAGAATACTGCGTCAGGCCATGAGGAAGGTAGAATCCGGCCCACTGGGCCGTAGGTAATGCGCTGGTGAACCCGTCCTAAGACGGTGGAGCTCTCCGCGGTTCGTTAGGCATTCCGGACTGGCGGACACGGCACACGGAACCGATTGTCGAGTCGAGCCCCTGTTCATTGAATGTTGG
>Ga0302326_10025310_pt1 | contig 12041 bp, 10 predicted proteins | sample Palsa_T0_3_FD_202264 | JGI IMG/M metagenome (GOLD analysis project Ga0302326, IMG submission 202264) | Peat permafrost microbial communities from Stordalen Mire near Abisko, Sweden - Palsa_T0_3 | ecosystem: Environmental > Terrestrial > Soil > Palsa > Peat permafrost | place: Sweden: Abisko...
ACGGCGGCAAGGCCGCCGAGGCGGTGGCCCCGCTGGCGGCGGAAGGTGCAAACATCGCCGCCGCTGCGTGCGACGTTACCGCCGAACGGGGCTGGGCTGAACTAGTCGAGAAATGCCTCGAGCGGTTCGGCCGGATCGACGTCCTGGTCAACAACGCCGGCGTGACCCGTGACGGCTACATCGGCAAGCTCACCGAGGCCGACTTCGACCTGGTGCTCGATGTCAGCCTCAAGGGCGCCTGGCTCGGCAGCCGGGCCGTCGCGCCGCTGCTCCGTGGGCAGGGCAGCGGCTCGATCGTCAACATCTCCTCGCTGTCCGGCAAGGTGGGCATGTCCGGCCAGTCGAATTACAGCGCGGCCAAGGCCGGCCTGATCGGGCTCACCAAGGCGCTGGCGAAGGAACTCGGCCCGTCGGGCGTGCGGGTCAACGCCGTGCAGCCCGGCCTGATCCGCACGGCCATGACGCTGGCCATGAAGCCCGAGATCTACGCGGCCAAGGAGGCCGAGGTCCCGCTGGGACGAGCCGGGCGCCCCGACGAAGTCGCGGGGGCCGTGGTCTTCCTGGCCTCGCCACTGGCGTCGTACGTCAACGGAGAGGTCCTCGAAGTGACCGGCGGCCGGGGAATCTGAGCGAGGGAGAGGACATGACAGGTCCGCTGGCCGGAGTGCGCGTCGTCGTCCTGGCGGGCATGGGTCCGGTCCCGTTCACCGGGATGCTGCTGGCTGACATGGGCGCGCACGTGGTCCGGGTCACCCGCCCGCCCAGCCGGCTCGCCAGGTCGCTGAGCCAGGTTGACGGCCTGTCCGAAGAACACGACCTGGTCAACCGGGGCGTCGACACCGTGGCGATCGACCTGAAGGACCCCGGGGGAGTCGACCTGGTGCTGCGGCTCGCCTCCGCCGCCGACGTCTTCATCGAGGGATACCGGCCCGGTGTGGCCGAACGGCTCGGCCTCGGCCCAGACGTCGTGCTGCAGCGGAACCCGGCCGTCGTCTACACGAGGCTCACCGGGTACGGCCAGGCCGGGCCGCTCGCCCGCGAGGCGGGTCATGACATCAACTACGTCGCCCTGTCCGGGGCGCTGAACGCCATGGCCCGGCCCGGCGAGGCGCCCCGGCCACCGGTCAACCTGCTCGGTGACTACGCGGGCGGCGGGATGACTGCCGCCTTCGGCATCGCCTGCGCCCTGATCGAGGCCCGAGCGTCCGGCCGCGGGCAGGTCGTCGACGCGGCCATGGTCGACGGCGTCGCACTGCTGACCGCCAAGCTGCAGGGCCTGCGGGCGGCCGGCCTGTTCCGCGATGAGCCGGGCACCAACTGGGTCGATTCCGGGGCCCCGTTTTACGACACGTACCGCTGTGCCGACGGGCGCTACCTCGCGGTCGGGGCGCTGGAACCGGACTTCTATCGCGAGTTCACCGCCCGCCTCGGCGTGGACGTCACGGGCTGGCCGGACCAGGACGACCGGGCCGCCTGGCCCCGGCTGCGCGAGCTGATCGCCTCGGCGGTCGCCGCGCGCCCGCAGGCCGAATGGACCGCGATCTTCGCGGGCACCGACGCGTGCGTCACGCCCGTCCTCACCTTCGAAGAGGCGGCCACGCACCCGCATAACGCCCAGCGCGGCGTCTTTGACCGCGTAGGAGGCGTGCTGCACCCCTCCCCCGCACCCCGGTTCAGCCGGACCCCGGCCCGGCGCCCGGCCACGCCCGCCTCGGGGCCTGTTGACGTGCACCGGCTCGTCGAGTCCTGGTGCTCGCGGGACCGGTACCCCGAGGAGGAGCCAGCCCATTCCTGACTTCGATCTGAGAGGACGTGGCGGCATGACCGAGGATGTAGTCGGGATCCACGACCGGCTGGCCCGGCGTCAGCAGCTGCCCGAGGAGGTGGCCGGCTACGTGCGTGAGCTGATCATCACGGGCGCGGTCCGGCCGGGTGAGTTCCTGCGCATGGAGCGCATCGCCGAGGCGGTCGGGGTCAGCAACACCCCGGTGCGGGAGGGGCTGCTTATCCTGCGCAGCGAGGGCCTGGTCGAGCTGGTGCCGCGGCGCGGGTTCGTGGTGTCCCCGTTCAGCCGGCAGGACGTTCGGGACCTGTTCTGGGCGCAGGCTCAGCTGGCGTGCGAGCTGGCCGCCCGCGCCGCCAGGAAGATCTCGCCGGAGCAGCTGGCCGAGCTCGAGGTCATTCTGGCGCAGTACGACGACGCCGTGGCCGAGGGCGACGAGAACCGCATCGGCGATCTCGGCGATCTTTTTCACCGCCGGATCAACCTGGCGGCGGACTCGCATCGTCTTGCCCTGCTGCTCAGCTCCGTCGTCCGGCAGCTTCCCAACCGTTTCTACGCCGCCATCGAGACCCAGGCCAGCACGGGCGGGGACGACCACCAGCTCCTGATTGAGGCCCTGCGCCGCCGCGACGTGCCGAAGGCGACGTCGCTGATGGAGCGGCACATCCTGGCCCGCGGCGACTCCCTGATCGAGATCCTGGAGCAGCGCGGCCTGTGGGACAACGACGCGCCGGATCCTGCTCAGTCAGCGTCCTGACCCGCTGGTATGTATCATGCTTTGTATATCTGAAGGCAGGGGTGAGTGATGGCGGACGGCGCGGTCGGGATTCGTGACCGGGTGTCCCGGCGGCAGCAACTGCCAGAAGAGGTGGCGAGCTACGTTCGCGAGCTGATCATCTCGGGCGCCGTGAAGCCGGGCGAATTCCTCCGGATGGAGCGCATCGCGGAGCAGGTGGGCGTCAGCAACACTCCGGTCCGCGAGGGCCTGCTCGCCCTGAAGAGCGAGGGCTTCGTCCAGCTCGTGCCCCGCCGCGGCTTCGTCGTCGCGCCCTTTACCCAGCAGGACGTGCGAGACCTGTTCTGGGCCCAGGCCCAGCTGGCGAAGGAACTGGCGGCCCGGGCGGCCAAGAAGATCACGCCCGAGCAGGTGGCCAGGCTCGAGGCGAATCTCGGGGAATTCGAGCAGGCCGTGGCCGCCGGAGACCGGGAACGCATCGCTGACCTCGGCTACTCCTTCCACCGGCAGATCAACCTGGCGGCGGACTCCCAGCGCCTGGCCTTGCTGCTCGGTTCGGTGGTCAACCACCTGCCGAACCGCTTCTACGCCTCGATCGAGGAGCAGGTTTCGGCCACCGGCGACGAGCACCCGCTATTGGTGGAGGCCATGCGCCAGCACGACGTGCGCAAGGCGCGGTCGCTGATGGAGCACCACATCATGGCCAGCGCCGATCACCTGATCGACATCCTGGAGGAGCGCGGGCTGTGGGACAACCGGGAGACCGACGCACACGAGTCGGCGTCCTGAACATGCCAGCCTGAACCCGCACTGCGGCCCCGGCCGCCGCGTCGTTCCGGCCGGGCACCGGCAGTTGACCTCATTTTTTTCGAGTCAGCGCCGGCCAGATCCGGGCGCGAGCCATCGCAGACTGATCATGGCTTCGATCCGTCAGCCGGGTCGAAGCTCCGGAGATTGACAATATCAAACATAATATATTATAGTGAATTGCATGACCGTGCCAGCGAACAAGCTCTTCTCCGGGTCGCAGTGGAGCGAGGTCGAGAGTCTTTCCGCCCGCGATGCCCGCCGCCTGCAGGACCAGCGGCTTCGGGAGCAGCTGGCCTACCTGGCCGCCCGGAGTGAGTTCTGCCGGGTGAAGTTCGCCGAGCACGGGGTGGATCCGGGCGCGGTGGAGTCGGTGGAGGACCTGGCGGGCCTGCCCTTCACCGAAAAGCAGGAGCTGAGGGACAGCCTGGCGGCGTTTCCTCCGCTGGGGTCGAACGTGCTGATCGGGACCCCCTGCTTTCGCGCGTATCTCGCCGGGCAGGCGCCAGCCATCGTCGGACGGTCGGCCCGGGAGCTTGGCGTACGGGTGCTGAGCGTCGGCGGAGAACCCGGCGGTGGCCTGCCGGCGGTCCGGGAAAACCTCGAGTCGCTGTGGGGGGCGACGTCCCGGGAGATGCTCGGCGGGACCGATATAGCCTGCACGTACTGGGGAGAATGCGAAGCGGCGGACGGGATGCACTTCCTCTCGCCGGACCTCATGGTCGCCGAGCTGATCGACCCGGAGACGGGGGAGCGGGTGGAGCCGGCCGAAGGCGCCTACGGCATGCTGATCGTGCGCGGCATCAACCTGTTCCCTTCGGCGGCCAAGGAACTGGTGCTGGGACTTCGCCCCGCCGCCACGGGCGAGATGCGGATCCGGGTCGATTTCGAGGGACACTCGACGCAGCAGCCGCTGCCGCTGGTGGTCGAGTACGCCGCGGACCTGCCGGCCGGCCGGCGCGATGAGCTGCGCCGCACCGTGGCAGACCGGGTGCGCTCGGCGCTGAACGTCAAGACCGTGGTCGAACTGGTCCCCGAGGGAACCCTGAAGCGACCGGACCACGTGAAGGTCGCCCTCATCGAGCGCGTCCATGGTTGACCTGCGGCCGGACCCCGGGCCGGCCAAACAGCGCGTGAGCGGTCCGCTCGAGGGCATCACCGTCCTGTCGCTTGAGCAGGCGATCTCGGCTCCGTTGTGCACCCGTCACCTGGCCGAGCTGGGCGCCCGGGTGATCAAGGTGGAGAACCCGGGGATCGGGGACACAGCGCGTCACTACGACGGCGCGGTCCGGGGGCTGGCCGCCCACTTCGTGTGGCTGAACCACGGCAAGGAATCCGCCGAGCTGGACCTGGCCGACGCGGCGGACATGGAGGTCTTCCGCCGGCTGCTGGCCAAGGCCGATGTGCTGGTGAGCAACCTTGCGCCGGGTGCGCTGGCCCGGCTCGACCTCGCACCGGCCGATCTCGTCGAGCGGTACCCCAGGCTGATCGTGGTGGACATCTCCGGCTACGGAACCGGCGGCCCGCTGGATCACAAGCGAGCGTACGACCTGCTCGTGCAGGCCGAGGGCGGCGCATGCTCGATCACCGGCGTGCCCGGCGCGCCCGCCAAGCCGGGTGTGCCCACGGCCGACATCGGCACCGCCCTCTACGCATACTCGGCCGTGCTCGCGGCGCTCTACGATCGCGACCGGACCGGCCACGGCGCCCTGGTGCCGATCGCGATGCTCGACGTCGTCGCCGAGATGATGGGCTTCGCGCTCAACCAGGTGCTGCACGGCGGCCCGGAGCCGGAGCCGGCCGGGATGGGGTCGCCGATGGTCGCCCCGTACGGCGCCTATCCCACCGCGGACGGACAGACCGTCGTGCTGGGTACGACCAGCGACCGCGAGTGGCGGCGACTGGCCGGTGACCTGTTGCGGCGTCCGGATCTGGTGGCGGATGCCCGGCTCGCGCGCAACGCCGACCGGGTCGCGCTCCGCGGTGAGGTGGACGCGATCCTGCGGGCATGGTGCGCCGACCGCGACCTCGCCGAGATCCAGCGGCTCGCGGACGCGGCCGGGATCGGCAACGCCAGGCTGAACGGCGTGCGTGATCTCGCCGAACACCCCCAGCTGGCGCAGCGGGGCCGCTGGCGCGACGTCGATTCGCCCGTCGGGCCCGTCCCGGCGCTGCTGCCGCCCGCCCTCGGCCGGGGCTGGCCGGTGCCTGACGGCCGCGTCCCCGCCCTCGGCGCGGACACGGCCGCGATCCGCGCCGAGGTCGCGGACCCTGATCTCGCCGAAAAAGGAGAACGCACGTGACCGACCTGGACATCGGAGATTTTCTGCAGGCCGGAGACAATGTGCTCATCGGCCAGGCCGTCGCCGAGCCGCCGGCGCTGGTGGAAAAGTTCATCAAAGCGGCGCTGACGGTCGACAACCTGACCGCGCTGTGCGGATACACGCTCAGCAGCGCCTGGGGCGGCGCCACGCCGGGGCGGCCGAACATCAAGACTTATGCCGCGCACGGTGCGCTCCGCAAGCTCGGTCCCGGCCAGCTGGACTTCCTCCCGCTGCACCTGAGCCGGATGGAGGACCATATCGTCTCGGGGCGGCTCCGGGTCGATGTCGTCCTGCTGCAGGTCGGGCCGGCCGACGAGGACGGGTATCACGATCTCGGCCTCACCGTGGACTACGGCGTGGTCGCGGCCGAGCATGCGCGGGTCGTGCTCGTCGAGGTCAACGAGAACATGCCCAGGACCCGCTCGGCCCGCCGGCTGCACCGCTCCCGGATCACGGCCTCGCTGAACTCCTCCCGGCCGCTGGCCGGATCTCCGCTCCGCCCCGCCAACGAGGTCGAATTGCGCGTCGCGGCCAACGTCGCCGCGCTGATCGGCGACGGCGCGGTGATCCAGCTCGGCGCGAGCGCCCTGGCCGAGGCGATCGCCACCGAACTCCGCTCCCGCCGCGGGCTGCGGGTGCGTTCCGGGCTGGTGGGCGACTGGCTGGCGGGCCTGTACGAGGCCGGCGCCCTGGCCGACCGCCCGGGCAGCGTGGTCATCGGCCTGGCGCTGGGTACCAAGAAGCTGTACGAGTTCCTCGACGGCACGGACGTGGTGGAGTTCGCCCCGATCGGCGAGCAGACCGGACCCACCGCGACCGCCGAGTTCTCGCCGTACTTCTCGATCAACTCCGCCGTCGAGGTCGACCTGTTCGGGCAGCTGAATTCCGAGCTGGCGGGAGGACGTTACGTCGGTGCCGTCGGCGGCCAGGTCGACTATTTCCGTGCCGCCCACGGCAGCGAGAACGGCGCGGCGATCGTGGCCCTCGCCTCGACGTCGTCGTCCGGCGAAAGCCGCATCGTGCCGAGTCTGCCGCACGGCATGGTCACCTCACTGAAGAGCGACGTCGACGTCGTCGTGACCGAATGGGGCAGCGCCGACATCAGGGCCTGCTCCATGCGCGAGCGGATCGAGCGGATCGCCAGCATCGCCCACCCCGATCACCGCGAGGCACTGGCGACCACCCGCCCGGCCTGGCTCTGACCACCCGCCGGCCTGGCTCTGACCACCCGCCCGGCCCGACTCCGAGCTTGCCGCACCGCCGGTTGCCGATCTATAAAACATAATATATTATGTGTTCAGAAGCACCGAGCTTGCCCGTCCGCCGCGCAAACTTCCAGGAAGGACTCATCCCATGGCTGGTCTGTATTTCGAGGAGTTCGAGCCGGGTCAGGTCATCGAGCACACCACCCGCCGCACGGTGACCGAGACCGACAACGTCCTGTTCAGCACGCTCACGCTGAACCTCGCGCCGCTGCACCTGGACGCGGAGTACAGCAAGGGCACCATCTACGGGCAGCGCCTGGTCAACAGCCTGTTCATCCTGGGCCTGGTGGCTGGCATTACGGTCCCCGAAACCACCCAGGGCACCACGCTGGGCAACCTCGGGTTCGACGAGGTCAAGTTCCCCAAGCCGGTCTTCCACGGTGACACCATCCGGGTCCGCACCGAGATCGTGGACAAGCGCGTGTCGAAGAGCCGCGATGACTCGGGGATCGTGACGTTCCGGCACCAGGGCATCAATCAGCGCGACGAGGTCGTTTGCGACGCGGTGCGCGTCGGGTTGATGCTCAAGAAGGCCGTCGGCGCGACCGCCGCCTGACGTCGCGGCGAGCAGAGCAAAGAGTAAAGGAGCAGGCGATGCCAGAGCCCGGCCCGGAGCACGAGGCCATCTGGGTGCCCGACGACGCTCATGTCAAGCGCAGCCGCCTGCTCGCGGCCATGAAGCGCTGGGGGTACGCCGACCTTGACGAGCTGCACCGGGCCTCGATCGAGGACCCGGAGACGTTCTGGCGGGCGGTCGTGGACGACCTCGACGTCACGTTCGCCACGCCCTTCCGGCGGGTGCTCGACGACAGCGACGGCAAACCCTTCCCGCGCTGGTTCCCCGGCGGCCACCTCAACGTCGCCGAACTCTGTGCGCACCGGCACGCGGCCGGCCCGATCGCGGACAAGGAAGCGGTCGTCTACGAGGGTGACAGCGGGCCGCGCCGAAGCCTGACCTACGCCCAGCTCGACGCGGAGGTCAGGCGCTTCGCCGCGAACCTGTCCCGGCTGGGCGTCGAGCGGGGCGACCGGGTCGTGCTGTTCATGCCCGTCGTGCCGGAGGCGACCGTCGCGTTCCTCGCGATCGCGATGATCGGCGCGGTATCCGTGCCGGCCTTCACCGGATACGGCGCCACCGCGGTCGCCACCCGCCTGCGCGAGTCCGGCGCCGTCGCGCTCGTCACCGCCGACGGCACCACCCGCCGGGGCAAGCGGGTGCCGCTCAAGCAGACCGCCGACGAAGCGGTCGCCGCGGCACCCTCGGTGCGGCACGTCATCGTGGTCCGGCACCTGGCCGATGACGTGCCGATGCAGGCCGGCCGCGATCTCTACTGGGACGAGCTAGACGCCGTGCCCGCCCCGGTCGAGACCGTGGCGACGGAGGCGAACGACCCGCTGACCATCGTCTACACCTCGGGCACGACCGGACTGCCGAAGGGCATCGTGCACTCCCACGCCGGGTTCGCCGTCAAGACCGCCGTCGACTTCGGCTACGGCTTCGACGTCCACCCCGAAGATGTCGTCGCGTGGATCGCCGATCTCGGCTGGCTGGTCGGGCCGATGCTCATCGTAGGAGTCCTCCAGCTCGGAGCCACGGCGGTGTTCACCGAGGGCGTCCCGACCTACCCGCGTCCCACCCGGATGTGGGAGATCGTCGAGCGCAACGGGGTCAGCCTGCAGGGCATCGCGCCCACGGCCGCTCGCGCCATGCTCGCCGAGGGCGGCGTCCCGTCCCGGGACCTGACCAGCCTGCGGGCCTTCGCCTCGACCGGCGAGGCCTGGGACGAGCCAACCTGGCACTGGCTGTTCGAGCAGGTGGGGGAGTCTCGGCGGCCGATCATCAACTTCTCGGGCGGAACCGAAGCGGGCGGCGGCATGCTCATCAGCTACCCGTTCCTGCCCATGCCGGCGGCCTGCTTCACCGCGCCGCTGCCCGGCGTCGACGCCGCCGTCTTCGACGCTGACGGCAAGCCCGTGGTCGGTGAGATCGGCGAGCTGGTCGTGCGCAACACCTTCCCGGGCATGACCCATGCCTTCTGGCAGGACCGGGACCGTTACCTCGCGACCTACTGGGAGCGGTGGGACGGCATCTGGCTGCACGGCGATCTCGCCAGCGTGGAAAAGGACGGGACGTGGCGCATCCACGGTCGTTCCGACGACACGATCAAGGTGTCCGGCCGCCGGGTCGGGCCGGCCGAAATCGAGGCGGCGCTGCTCAAGGACACCCGGATCGTCGAGGCGGCCGCCATCGGCGTCCCCGACGACCAGCGCGGCCAAAGGATCGTAGCGTTCGTGGTCCTCCTCAACCCTGCTACGGAACGGCACGACCTCGTGTCCACCGCCATCCAGAACGTGGGCCGGTCGTTCGCGCCGACGCTGCACGTCGTGCCGGGCCTGCCCAAGACGACCAACGGAAAGATCATGCGGCGCGCCATCCGCTCCCGGCACCTCGGCGTGCCGGCCGGTGACCTGTCCTCGCTCGACGCCGCGACCTCGCTCGACGACATCCCGATCCTTGGAGAACCAGGAGAAGCACGATGAGTACCACTGAACCCACCGACCGGGAGCTGATCCGGGACACCGTGCGGGAACTGGCGCGCAAGTTCGACTGGGGCTACTGGCGGCAGAAGGACAAGGACCACGAGTACCCGTGGGAGTTCGTCAAGGCGTTCGCCGCGGGCGGGTGGCTCGGGGCCATGATCCCCGAGGAGTACGGCGGTCTCGGCCTTGGCCTGACCGAGGCGGGCGTGATGATGGGCGAGATCGCCGGGTCCGGGGCCGGCATGAGCGGCGGTTCGGCCATCCACTTCTACCTCTTCCCGCCCTCGCCGATCGTCCGGCACGGCTCGGAGAAGATGAAGCGGGAATGGCTGCCGAAGGTCGCCAGGGGAGAGATCCTGATGGCCTTCGGCGTCACCGAGCCGACCGCCGGCGTCGATACCTCCCGCATCAAGACGCGGGCCGAGAAGGTCGACGGCGGCTGGGTGGTCAACGGTCAGAAGGTGTGGATCACCAACGCGCAGAACGCGCAGAAGATCCTCCTGCTGGCCCGGACATCGCCGCGTAACGACGACAAGCCGCTGCACGGAATGAGCTTGTTCTTCACCGACCTGGACCGGTCGCGGATCACCGTGCGCGAGATCGAGAAGCTGGGCCGGGCGGCCATTGACTCCAATGAACTGTTCATCGACAACCTCGAGGTCAGCGACGACGAGCTCGTCGGCGAGGTCGACAAGGGTTTCTACTACCTCATCGACGGCCTGAACCCCGAGCGGATAGTCGTCGGCCTGGAAGGGGTCGGGCTGGGCCGGGCCGCCCTGGGGCTGGCGACGGATTACGCGAAGAGCCGGGTGGTGTTCGACCGCCCGATCGGGAAGAACCAGGCCGTCGCGCATCCGCTCGCCGACTCCTGGATGCGGCTGGAAGCCGCCGAGCTGGTGGCGATGAAGGGGGCAGAGCTGTTCGACCAGCACCTGCCGTGCGGCGAGATGGCCGCCACCGCGAAGTTCCTCGGCGCGGAGGCCGGCTTCGAGGCGTGCGACCGGGCGATGTCGACCCTGGGTGGTTACGCCTACGCTAAGGAGTACCACGTGGAACGGCTCTGGCGTGAGGTGCGGCTGCTGCGCAACGCGCCGTTCTCGCAGGAAATGGTGCTGAACTACATCTCCAACCAGGTGCTTAAGCTTCCGCGCGCCTACTGATGCCCGGAGCATCGGGAGGGATCTGACCACATGACACAGGCGACTCCGTCCTCCGCGGGCGGCAGGCCGGCACCGGGCCCACTCGCTGGCCTCAAGGTCCTCGAGTTCGCGGCGGTGACACCTCCCTCGGTCGCGGGGATGATGCTGAGCGGCATGGGCGCCGACGTCATCCGGATTGACCGGCGCGATCATGAAGCTGACAGCGCCACGAACACGTTGCGCCGGGGGCGGCGTTCGATCGTGCTCGACCTGAAGCACTCGGCGGGCCGGGAGCTGGCCCGGCGCCTCGCCCGCGAGGCGGCCATCGTGATCGAGGGCTACCGGCCCGGTGTGATGGAGCGCCTCGGGCTGGGTCCGAGCACGTTGCTCGAGGACAACCCGGCGCTGATTTACGGCCGGCTTACCGGCTGGGGTCAGGACGGCCCCTGCGCTCAGCTGCCCGGACACGACATCACCTACCTCGCGCTGACGGGGGCGCTGTACGCGATGGGACCGGGAGACGGGCCGCCGGTCCCGCCGCTCAACTGGGTCGCGGACCTGGGCGCCGGCACGCTTTTTCTCCTCCTCGGCGTGCTGGCCGCCGAGACGGCCGAGAACCTCGCCGCCGACTTCGGCATCGACCGCTCCCGCGCCGACGCGTACGCCGCGCGCAGCCACCAGCGGGCCGCCGCGGCCTGGAAGGACGGCCGGTTCACCGGCGAGGTGGTCCCGGTGGAGGTGCCGCAGCGCCGCGGCGACCCGGTGCTCGTCGAGTCCGACCAGGGCGTCCGGCCGGACTCGACCCCCGAGACCCTGGGCCGCCTCCGGCCGGTCACGCCCGGCGGCACTGTCACGGCCGGAAACGCCGCTCAGCAGAACGACGCGGCGGCCGCCTGCCTCGTCGTCGCGGAAGACCAGCTGGCCGGCCTCGGCCTCGAGCCGGCCGGCTACCTAGACGGGTGGGCGGCGGCGGGCTGCGACCCGTCCCGGATGGGCCTGGGTCCGGTCCCGGCCGTGGCCAAGCTGGCCGCCCGCACCGGAACCGATACCCGAGCCCTGCTGGACCGGATGGACCTGGTCGAGCTGAACGAGGCGTTCGCCGTGCAGGTGCTAGCGGTGCTGGAGGGCTGGGGCTGGCACGACGAGGACCGGCTCAACGTCAACGGCTCGGGTATCTCGCTCGGCCATCCCATCGGGGCGACTGGCATGCGGATGGTCACCACGCTGCTGCACGAGCTCCGGGGCGGCGGCCAGGCCCTGGCCGCCACGGTGGAGGCGGCATGAGCGCCCATCCGGGCGAGCCGACCGCTGACGACGCTAGTGCCGCCGACGTGGACGACGCTGGTGCCGCCGACGTGGACGACGCTGGTGCCGCTGACCTGGCGGGCAAGGTGGCGCTGATTACCGGCGGGACGGCCGGGGTCGGGCTGGAGACCGGGCTGCGGC
>Ga0302326_10025311_pt1 | contig 12041 bp, 10 predicted proteins | sample Palsa_T0_3_FD_202264 | JGI IMG/M metagenome (GOLD analysis project Ga0302326, IMG submission 202264) | Peat permafrost microbial communities from Stordalen Mire near Abisko, Sweden - Palsa_T0_3 | ecosystem: Environmental > Terrestrial > Soil > Palsa > Peat permafrost | place: Sweden: Abisko...
AAAATGGAAAGCACGTCTTCATCGAGAAGCCGTTCACATCGAACTCGAAGCAAGCGGAAGAGCTGATCGAATTGGCGGCGCGCAAGAAGCTGACCATCATGGTGGATCATACATTTTTGTTTACCGGGGCCGTGCGCAAGATTCGAGAACTAACGGAAAGCGGCGCGCTGGGCGACTTGTATTATTACGATTCACTGCGCGTGAACTTAGGATTGTTCCAGCACGACGTCAGTGTAATTTGGGATCTTGCCCCGCACGATCTCTCGATCATGGATCACGTCATCAAGGGCGAACCCGAAGCCATAGTGGCCACCGGCGAAAGACATTTGAACGGCGTGGAAGACGTTGCGTTCATGACGATTTATTTTCCGCGCAACGTAATTGCACACATCAACGTGAACTGGCTTTCGCCTGTGAAGATTCGGACGACACTGATCGGCGGCCAGAAAAAAATGCTGGTCTGGAACGATCTGGTGGCCGATGAAAAGATTCGCGTGTACGACAGGGGTGTCCAAATCGCTTCGGGAGAAGGGATCCGGGACCTCCTGGTGAGCTATCGCACGGGCGATATGTGGGCTCCACAGGTGGAACAGCTGGAAGCGTTACGCGTAGAGCTGGACTACTTCGCCGATTGCATAATGAACAGCAAGACCCCCTTCAACGATGGCCATGCCGGGTTACGTGTCGTGCGAATGCTGGAAGCGGCGGAAGCATCCATCCAAAAGAGGGGACATTTGGTCCGACTGTGAGCGAATTCAACTCAATCGCTCCGAGCGTGAAGCTGGGAAAAGATGTGAAGCTGTCGCAATTCATCAATCTGTACGGATGCGAGATTGGTGATGAAACAAAGATCGGCGCGTTCGTGGAGATTCAGAAGAACGCCAGCGTGGGACGCCGCTGCAAGATATCGAGCCACACGTTCGTGTGCGAGGGCGTGACTATCGAAGACAATGTTTTCGTTGGCCACGGCGTGACGTTCGTCAACGATTCGTACCCTCGAGCAACGGCGGCGGACGGCGGACTACAGACAGAAAGCGATTGGAAGGTGGAGAAGACGGTGGTTAAACGCGGCGCTTCGATCGGATCCGGAGCGACGATTCTTTCGGAGTTGACCATCGGGGAGAACGCCATTGTCGGCGCGGGGAGCGTGGTGACGCGCGACGTGCCCCCTAATGCCATTGTTGCGGGCAATCCTGCCAAGGTACTTCGGTACGTTACGGAAGAGTCGCGACCAGTTGACATGCAAAAGTAAGCACATTCGGCGGGTTATGCCTTGCCGAACACCCACCTTTATTTGATCCTTCCCAAGGGCCAACAGGAACAATGGAAATAAAAATCGAATCGAGATTCTTGCGGGATGTTGCAGTGCTTGTGCCCGACGTTTTTCAAGACAGCAGGGGCTTTTTTATGGAGACGTTTCGGGAAGATCAGTTCCAAAAGCACGGTCTGCCGACCCACTACGTTCAAGACAACCACTCGCGCTCTACGAAGGGCGTCGTTCGCGGCTTGCACTTCCAGTGGGAACCGCCCATGGGCAAGTTGATGCGCGTTTCGCAAGGCAGCGCGTTCCTGGTAGCAGTGGATATTCGAAAAGGGTCTCCCACGGCCGGGCAATGGGTTGGAGTCGAAGCATCTGCCGAAAATCGCCGGCAAGTGTGGGCTCCGGCTGGTTTTGCTCGAGGATTTTGCGTTCTGTCCGATTCGGCCGAAATTCAGTACAAGTGCACGGGCCTATACAGCAACAAAGGGGAATCCGGTATTCGGTGGGACGACCCGGCCATCGGAGTTAAGTGGCCCGTCAAGGAACCAATCCTCTCGGACAAGGATAAAAACGCCCAGACTTTGGCCCAGTGGCTTGAGCGGCCGGAATCGGCGAACTTCAGCTACTAACAGGGTCTTGCGGCCCTTCAGGAGGCATTGTGAAAATTCTCGTCGCGGGAGGCGCAGGTTATGTTGGATCCGCGCTGATCCCCAAACTGCTCGACCGTGGCTACAAGGTCGATGTTGTCGATCTTTTTTGGTTCGGCAACCACCTGCCCCGGCAGGTCGGGATTCTGAACAAGGACATCTTCCACCTGACGGAAGAGGACCTCGAGCCGTACGATCAGGTCGTCTTTCTGGCGGGTCTTTCGAACGACCCGATGGCGGAATTTTCACCCAGTAAGAACTTCATATTCAACGCAGCGGCGCCATCATATCTCGCCTACGCGGCCAAGAAGGCCAAGGTCAAACGTTACATCTACGCAAGCTCTTGCTCGGTGTACGGCTACACGGAAAACGAGCTGTATGACGAGACGCGGCCAGTGAGCTCGAGCTATCCCTACGGCATTTCTAAACTACAGGGAGAGCAGGCGGCGCTCCAGCTGGCTGACGAAAACTTTTCGGTGATCGCACTTCGCAAGGGAACGATATCGGGGTACAGCCCGCGCATGCGTCTTGACCTGATCATCAACACGATGTTCAAGAACGCGATGAAGGATCACACAATCACGATCAACAATCCCTCCATTTGGAGGCCCATCCTGAGCATTCAGGACGCCACCACGGCCTATATCCGGGCCATTGAAGCAAACCAGAAGATAACCGGCATCTTCAACATCTCTTCCGGAAACTTCACGGTCGGCGAAGTCGGTGATCTGGTGAAGGCTGCGATCGAGGAGCGGCTGGGGCTATCGATTCATCTGGTCATCAAACACATTCAGGATTTCAGAAACTACAAGGTGAGCACGGAGAAGGCGAAGAACACTCTGAGCTTTCATCCCGCGGACAGCTTGAAGGACATCGTATCGAACCTGGTCGACAACATGGACAAATTCAGTGATTGGGACAATCCGCGCTTTTCCAACATCGGAATGTTCAAGGCCATCGAGAGCGGGCTCGACATGCACGTGATGTCCAAGGCGTGAAAATGAAGATCGCGGTCATCGGAGCGAACGGGCAACTGGGTAACGACGTCGTCGCTGCCTTCACGGCAAAGGGCGACACCGTGATGCCTTTGACGCATGAGGACATCGAAGTCAGCGACGTGGACTCCGTTTCCCGCGCGCTTCGGGATGCGCGGCCGGATGTGATCGTAAATACCAGCGCCATGCATCATGTGGAGAATTGCGAGAAGGAACCGCAGAAGGCGTTGGCGATCAACGCGCTGGGGCCTCGCAACCTGGCGTCGGTCGCCGAGGATTTGGGCGCGACGCTGATGCACGTAAGCACGGACTATGTATTCGACGGACTGAAGAACAGCCCTTACGTCGAGGAAGACGCCGCGAATCCTCTTAACGCCTACGGCATTTCCAAGCTTGCGGGAGAGCTCTTCGCGCGCCGTACCACCAAGAAGCATTTTGTGATCCGGAGTTCGGGGTTGTACGGCAAGACCCCGTGCCGCGCCAAAGGCGGACTGAATTTCATTGAACTTATGCTGAAACTCGCCAAGGAACGCGGCGAGGTAAAGGTGGTCGACAACGAGTTCGTGGGTCCCACGGCGACCGACGAACTCGCCAGACAGATTTGCGCGCTCAGCCGCTCAGATGCCTACGGCCTGTACCACGCCACCTCGGAGGGTAGCTGCTCCTGGTATGAGTTCGCGCGCGAAATCTTTGCCGCCACCGGCACGACTGTCAAATTGATTGTTGCCGGGCCGAATGAATTCCCAGCCAAGGTGCCACGGCCGAAGTACTCGGTGCTCGAAAATAAAGCTCTAAAAAGCCATGGCCTGAACATTTTCAGAACCTGGCAGGAAGAGCTTCACAACTATCTCGGACAGCGGGTCAAGTCGCCGTCGGTCCAAGTTCTCAGCTAGCAATTCACTTAATCTGAAAATCACTCGAGGATCCTCCATGGCAAACAACCAAAAGATTCCGTTTCTGGACCTGGTCGGCCTGCACCAAGAGCTTGAGGGCGAAATCATGCCCGTTGTTCAGAAAGCCCTGCGCACCGCTGGTTTTATCGGTGGACCGATGCTCGAAGAATTCGAGCGGGAATTTGCACGTTTTTGCGACGTTCCTCATTGTGTCGGGGTTGCCAGCGGCACGGACGCGGTGCTTTTCGCGTTGATAGCCGCAGGCGTGAAGCCTGGTGATGTGGTTGTGACGGTGCCGCACACGTTTATTGCGACAACGGAAGGAATCACTCAGGCGGGCGCGCGAGCGGATTTTGTGGATATCGATGCCCGCGATTGCTGCATGGACCCCCAGAAACTGAAGCAATATCTCGAGCAGGACTGCTACGTCGATTCGAAAACAGGGAAACTCTTCAACAAAAAGTTGAAGGCGCCGGTAACCGCCGTCGTTCCCGTGCACCTGTACGGGCAAGTGGCGGACATGGATCCAATTCTCGAATTGGCGAAGCGCTATAACCTTCTGGTTATTGAGGACGCCTGCCAAGCGCACGGCGCAGAGTATTTTTCGAAAAAGGAAAATCGCTGGAGAAAGGCGGGCTCGATGGGCCATGCCGCGGCGTTCAGCTTCTACCCCGGAAAGAATCTCGGAGCATGTGGAGAAGCGGGAGCCCTTACAACGAACGACCCTGGAATCGCAAAAACGGCAAGCATGCTGCGCGATCACGGTCAGGCGCGCAAGTACTATCACGAGATGGAAGGCTACAACGGGCGGCTGGATGCAATTCAAGCGGGGATCTTGCAGGTCAAGCTTCGGCATCTCCCCGAGTGGAATCAGAAGCGCCGTCAGATTGCGGTGCGATACAATGAGTTGTTGCAAGGGACATCGACGGAGATCCGCCTGCCATTTGACGCGTCGTGGTCTCGTTCCGTCTATCATATTTATGCGGTTCAGACGGCGGAACGAGATGAATTGCAAGAGCACTTGACGAAGGCTGGCATCGGAACTGGGATCCACTACCCAGTTCCCGTCCATCTCCAAAAGCCGTACCTCGCCCTGGGTTTTAAGGAAGGGGATTTTCCGGTGTCAGAGAAGGCTGCCGCTGAGGTTCTTTCGCTTCCGATGTTTCCCGGGCTAACCGCGGCACAACAGGATCGCGTCGTTGAGGAAATCGGACGTTTTGTAAAGGCCGCCGAAAGCAGGCTGTCCGTCCAGCCCGCCGGGAAAGCCTGAACGGCGAATAGATTGACGGCACGTCTGGGGAGCAGGCTATGACTTTGGGCACAATCGAGACCCGGCCAGTTCTCAATGGTCACGTTAAAGAACGCAAAATGTCCCCAGGTATCAGCACGAAGAAAATATGGATCGATCTCGATAACTCGCCCCATGTTCCTTTTTTCCTGCCCATCATCGAAGAACTCGAAAAAAAAGGTCATCAGGTTTTTCTGACGGCGCGCGATTCTTACCAGGTTTGCGAATTGCTGCGCTTCCATCAGCTTTCCTGTCGGGTTGTAGGCAGACACTATGGAAAAAAGTGGGTTTTGAAGTTGTTGGGAACGGCGTTTCGGGCCATGCAGTTGGTGCCGCTGGCGCTGAGAGAAAAACCGGCCCTTGTTGCATCTCATGGTTCGCGCGCCCAATTGCTAGTCGCCTCCTTGCTAGGCATTCCGAGCGTGGTCATGTACGACTATGAATTCTCCAATACCCGATTGCTGAATGCCGATTGGGTGTTTGTGCCCGACGTGCTTCCCGCAAATCGCATTCATCAGAAACCAGACCATGTCCTTCGATATCACGGACTCAAGGAGGACGTGTACGTCCCGCGATTCAAACCGGAGCCGGCCGTCAAAAGCATGCTGGGAATTCGAGGGGACGAACTCGTTGTCACGGTGCGGCCACCCGCCACTGAGGCCCATTATCACAATCCGGAGGGCGAAGAGTTCCTTACGGAAACGCTCAAATATCTTCTGGAGCAACCTAGCCTTCGAGTAGTGCTGCTCCCGCGCAACGAGACTCAGGCGAACGTACTGCGCGCGCGTTGGGGGCGAGCGATCGGCGAAAAACGCATCGTGATTCCCGGCCAGGCGTTGGACGGTTTGAATCTGATTTGGAATTCGGACCTCGTCATCAGCGGCGGAGGAACGATGAATCGCGAAGCTGCAGCCCTAGGTGTACCGGTCTTCAGCATTTTCCGGGGACACATGGGGGCCGTCGATCGGTATCTGGCCCAGACCGGCCGACTAACGCTGATCGAAAAGGTGGAAGAAATCCGTACGAAGATTGCCCTTACGCGCAGGGTACGCGCCGACTGGGGATCGGCGAACCAGAGCGAAGTCCTTGAGTGTATCGTAAATGCAATTCATTCGATCGCGGAATACAAATGTCTACCAGCACACCGATAAATTCGCCGATGTCACAGACGGCTGCCGCAGCGGAATCCCGTGCTGTCCCGCCGTACAACGTTCGAGAGCTGATATCTCTCGCGACGCGTGGCCTTGTCCCCATGTTCGATGCGGACAAACAGCTCTTCTGCCACCGACTCCTGCGTACGGAACGCGGAATCGTGCGCGAGGGCCTTTCGCCGCGATATACGATCATGACGCTACTCGGACTCAGAGAGCTTGAGCTGGCGGGGATCGACTCCCCCTTCGATACGCGGGCAATCTATGAGTCCTTCATTCGCGACAGAGATTGGATTCAGGGAATAGGCGATTTAGGTCTGCTGATGTGGCTGATAGCCACATTTGATCCTGCGCATCTGGGAGGTCTTTTCTCCACGTTTGATTGCGAAACGGCACTCGATCGATATTCCGACGCTCGCGAAGGGCGCACGATGGAACTGGCGTGGTTCTTAGCGGGCCTGGCACATATGGCAGAGACATCCTCCAAGTTGGTTAGCAATTTGATGGATCTCTCCGTGGAAACATATCACCGGATCGAAGAAAATCAAGGCGAGTACGGACTATTCGGTCACATGAGCACCAGAAAGTCCATCGCCGGCCGGCTGCGCGGGCGGATTGGGAGTTTTGCGGATCAGGTTTATCCCATCTATGCGATGTCGAAGTATGCGAAGGTGTTCCAAGTTGAGGATCCGTTGGGTCCGGTATTGGAATGCTCGACAGCGATCTGTGGCGCGCAAGGTGAATTGGGACAGTGGTGGTGGCTTTACGATACGCGAAGCGGTCGCGTATCCAGCCGTTATCCCGTCTATTCCGTGCACCAGCATGGCATGGCCCCCATGTGCCTGTTTGCCGTTGAGGAAGCCACCGGACAGCGCTTCAGAAAATTCATTTCCAAGGGTCTCTGCTGGATCTACGGTGCCAACGAGCTTGGTGTTGATATGAGAGACGGTGCGGAGAATCTCATTTGGAGATGCATACTTCCCAAGAAAACCCAGAGTAAGTATTGGGAAATGGCCACCAGCCTCGTTCGATCGCCAAACCAAGACATACAAGCCGACTCGCTAAAGACTCTCCACGAACAGAGGCCGTACGAATTCGGATGGCTGCTGTTCGCGCTCGCCAGACATCCAGAAATGGATTCCTCTTCATAGAGCCTGGCGTTTAAGGCTGGCATCGCGACCGGCGATTTCGAGTCGCGCCCATTCGGAAAACATGGAACCAACTAAGACAGCTAAGATCGTTACTGTTGTCGGCGCGCGGCCTAACTTTATGAAGGCGGCGCCGATCATGGCTGCGATTCGAGATCATAATGAATGCGCGGCAGCGTCACGGAGTACTGGGCGTGCCGGGGCTTCTCGACTTGTCTTGCAAAACGTGCTTGTGCACACGGGGCAGCATTACGACGAAGCGATGTCCGACCGGTTTTTCGCAGACCTGAATATTCCAAAGCCCGATGTACACCTGGAAGTCGGATCGGGTTCTCATGCCGTCCAGACGGCTGAAATCATGAAACGGTTCGAACAGGTATTGCTCCGTGAAAAGCCGGACCTATTGATCGTTGTTGGGGACGTGAATTCGACCGTGGGCTGCGCTTTGGTGGCTGCGAAAATATCGTTTGATGCCAACGGAAGCAGGCCCCTGATTGCTCACGTTGAAGCCGGCCTTCGATCACGCGATCGAGGGATGCCGGAGGAAATCAATCGCATCGTGACGGATCATTTAGCCGACTTGTTGTTTGTAACGGAGGAAAGCGGAATCCGGAATCTGCGGGATGAAGGTATTCCCGATGAAAAGGTTCACTTCGTCGGCAACACGATGATCGATTCCCTTCTTGCTTTCAAGGATCAGGCCAATGAGTCAAAGATTCTGGACAAATTGAACCTTCGAAGCGCGAGCGGAAAAAATGGATCGGCGAACGGCGCAGCCCGCTACGCGCTGTTGACGCTTCACCGCCCTTCGAACGTCGACCAGCCCGAGACGTTTCTCAAGATTCTAGAAGGGCTCGAGGAGTTGTCCAAATCGTGCCCGATTATTTTTCCTGCCCATCCGCGGACACAGAAAAAGCTTGCCGCATTTGGCCTCGAACGATTTTTCAGGCTTGAAAATGGCAACAATGATGGGGCGTCGCACCCGGCGGGAGCGGACGGCCGAATTCGACTCGTCGAACCACTCGGATATCTCGACTTTTTGTGTCTAATGGGGCATGCAACGTTGGTCGTGACCGACTCGGGCGGTATTCAGGAAGAGACCACATGCCTGGGGGTTCCGTGTGTTACGGTACGCGAGAATACAGAGCGGCCTGTCACGGTCACGGTCGGCACGAATATTCTTGCCGGAACAACCAAAGAAGGAATACGCAAAGCCACACGGCAACAGCTCGAATCGAGAGTCTCAGGCGCCGTTCCAGAAGCGTGGGACGGCAAGAGCGCTCAACGAATTGTGGGCCTGATTTGCCACGAAATTGAAAAGAAACGGTCGGTTTGAGAGAAATGACGCGATACGTAATCATCACTCCGGCGCGCGACGAGGAGAAACACATCGAGGCGACCATCGAATCCATGCGCCGCCAAACGGTGCTGCCTTGCGAATGGGTCATCGTCGATGATGGTTCTACAGATCGAACCGGTGAAATTCTCGATCGAGCCACTACGGAGCTGCCTTGGATCCGCGTGATACACCGTACGAACCGTGGATTTCGTAAGTCTGGCGGCGGTGTAATGGAAGCGTTTTATGATGGATACAACACCCTCCAGCACGATGATTGGGATTTTATCGTAAAGCTGGATGGGGATTTGAGCTTTGCCCCAGAATACTTCGAGAAGTGCTTCGAGCATTTCCACAACGATCCCCAACTTGGAATCGGCGGCGGCGAGATTCATCATAATGTTGTTGGAAAGATGAAACTGGAAGAAAATCCGCGATTTCATGTGCGAGGCGCCACTAAGATTTACAGGAGAGCCTGCTGGGAAGCCATTGGCGGCCTCTGGCCGGCTCCGGGATGGGACACGATTGATGAAGTTAAAGCCAGTATGCTGGGTTGGAAGACGTACGCGTTCGCGGATCTGCCACTTCTCCACCATCGTTTGACCGGGGCGGAAGAGGGCTTGGTTCGCGACAGAGTGAAGCATGGGACCGTTTGCTACATTTCTGGATATCACCCGCTTTTTGTGGCCGCGAGCTGCTTGTACCGAATTTCTCAGAAGCCCTACGTTCTTGGTTCGGCGGCAATCATGTATGGATTTCTAAAAGCGCATTTTACGCATCCGCCACGTCTCGAAGACCACTCCTACGTCAGCTACATACGGGGCCAGCAGTTGCGCCGTCTGTTCGGGATGCAAACTATCTGGCGATAGTCGCCAGGGATTGAGTCATCACCCTCATCTTATGTGTGGAATCTGCGGAAAATTGATGCTTGCCCAGGATGCGATGGTATCGCCTGGCCTGGTGAAGGCCATGGCGGATACGATTCACCATCGAGGCCCGGACGATGAGGGCTACTATTTCTCGGGCCCAGTGGGCTTGGGTTTCCGCCGCCTGTCGATCATCGACTTAAAAAGCGGACACCAACCGGTTTCGAACGAAGACGGCACGGTTCAAATTATCTTCAATGGAGAAATTTATAATTATCAGGAGTTGCGCGCCTTTCTTTTGAGCAGAGGGCACATCTTTAAGACGCAGACGGACACGGAAGTGATCGTGCATCTGTACGAGGAGCTGGGGCCTGAATGCCTGCAAAAGCTTCGGGGAATGTTCGCGTTCGTGATATGGAATGACAGTACCAAGACGTTGTTCCTGGCGCGGGACCGGGTCGGAATCAAGCCACTTTATTATTCCCTGACCGAAACGGCGTTGGTGTTTGCCTCTGAGATCAAAGCGATCCTCGCGGACCCATCCATCCATCGGGAAATTGCTCCCGATATGATCGACCGGTTCCTGACTTTTTTGTATGTGCCCGGCGAGGAAACGCTGCTCAAAGGAATTCGCAAGCTGGCTCCAGGGCACTACCTTCTCATCAAAGATGGCAAGGCGGTCATAAAGCAGTATTGGGACCTTCGTTTCGCAGAGCCTGCCCAGAGCCGAAGTCTCAAGGAAGCCGAATCCGATCTCATGGGCCTCCTATCGGAATCCGTTCGGCTTCACATGATTGCGGACGTGCCGGTGGGTATCCTTTTGAGCGGCGGGGTAGATTCCACAGGAGTTCTTAGCTTCGCAGTAAATGGAACCGACAAAGAAATTAGCAGCTTCACTGTAGGTTTCTCCGGGGGCCAAGTCGCGGACGAGAGACCTTTTGCAAAGCTGGCCGCAGACAAATTCGGCACCAAGCATCATGAGATGACAATCACGGCCGGCGACTTTGCGGCGTTCTTGCCGAAGTACGTCTGGCACATGGAAGAACCCGTCTGCGAGCCTCCTGCGATTGCCATGTACTACGTGTCCCAATTGGCCAGGAAGCACGTCAAGGTGCTCCTATCGGGAGAAGGCGGGGACGAAGCTTTTGCGGGCTATAGCAATTATCGCAATCTGGTTTGGCTCGAACGGGTTAAACGTGGACTCGCTCCACTGAACGGCGCGCTGGCCCGAGGACTTTCTTTCGCCGACTCGGTTTTTCATATGCCACGAGTGGCCAAGTATCTGCCATTGATGAACGATCGCTTCCCGGACTATTACTACAGCCGCACATCAAATCCGCATCGATTTACAGGCAATGGACTCGGGAAAGTTTACTCCGCCGATTTTGCGGGTGGCATCGATCGCGAACACAGCCTTGAGCCCTTGCGCGCATTGCAGGAGCATGTACGGGGGCAGAACACCCTAGACGCAATGCTCTATATTGATACGAAGACGTGGTTGCCCGATGAGTTGCTGATCAAAGCCGACAAAATGACGATGGCCAACTCGGTAGAGCTACGTGTTCCGTTGCTCGATCATAAGGTACTGGAATTTGCGGCGTCGCTGCCCCCTAGCTTTAAGCTGAACGGTTTCACTCCCAAATACATTCTGAAAAAAACGCTCTCAAAACAGATTCCCAAAGAAATTCGTAACCGCAAAAAAGCCGGGTTTCCCGTTCCCTATGAGTCCTGGCTTAGGAAAGACCTCAAGGACATGGTCTGGTCCGTGCTGACCGATCGGAGGACCGTGGAGCGAGGTTACTTTTCCAAAGACGCAGTCGAAGCACTGCTTAAAGCCGACTCCAACGGCAGCAACTACTCCAAAGAGATTTTTTCCCTCTTGAGTTTCGAGCTGTGGCAGCGGACATTTCTGGAGTGCGAGCAAGTTGTCCTCCAATAGTCTTCGCCAAGGCACGATTCACTTGGCCGCAGAGATGCTTTGGCACACACCCGGCCGTTTCAATATCGCGCGCCTGCTCGGACCTTCTTATTCGCTGCGATGCGTGGTCTTTCACGACGTTTCGGCCGCGGAATCGCCGTTTACAAAAGGGATGGGCGTAACTATCACGCCAACAAAGCTCGAAGCGGCGCTAAGATTCCTGAGCACGCACTACACTCCCGTGCGTCTGCAGGATGTTTTGACGGATTCTGATGGCCGGGGGCTTCCGCGTCGTGCGGTTCTGGTGACTTTCGACGACGCCTATGCATCGGTTGCGGAGTTAGCCGCGCCTCTGTGCCGCCAGTTTGGCGTGCCGGCCGTCTTTTTCGTTAACGCCGCATTCATCGACAATCAACAATTGGCTCCTGACAATTTGGTTTGCTACGTTGCTAACATGATGGGAATGGAGACAATTCGTGCTGCAGCTCGTGCGGTTCCCGGCGCTGGCTCCGTCGAATTGCACTCTCTATCGGACGTT
>Ga0302326_10025312_pt1 | contig 12041 bp, 14 predicted proteins | sample Palsa_T0_3_FD_202264 | JGI IMG/M metagenome (GOLD analysis project Ga0302326, IMG submission 202264) | Peat permafrost microbial communities from Stordalen Mire near Abisko, Sweden - Palsa_T0_3 | ecosystem: Environmental > Terrestrial > Soil > Palsa > Peat permafrost | place: Sweden: Abisko...
GAGGTAAGGTAGCACTAGCTCTGTACAACGAGTATGGTAAAGTGCCGACTGAGAAAGAAGTGGAGCAAACGTACCATTTGGCCAGAGTACTTTATAAGGCTGTCCTCGGCACCCACTACTTGCGTAAAGCCCAAAAGAGCAATGGGCAGATAGCGATGTTTTAACCAGCATGCTTATAGGTTACGGCCGTGTATCGAAGCGCGAACAGATACTTGACTTGCAGCTCGATGCATTTAATGCACTGGGTATTGAAGAAGAAAATATCTTTACCGATAAAAAGTCGGGTGCAGACTTTGAGAGAGAGGGCTTACGCGATGCACTGAGCCATGTACGCAAAGGTGACACTTTTGTGGTATGGCGTCTCGATAGGCTTGGTCGTACCCTACGAGAACTTATAGATTTCATTGTTGATCTCGGCAATAGGGGAGTCGGCTTTAAGAGCATTACTGAAGGTCTTGATACTACTACCGCAAATGGTATGCTGATATTTCATATCTTTGGGGCGCTTGCAGAGTTTGAAAAAGAAATTATTAGGCAACGTACCCGTGCTGGCCTAGACGCTGCCCGAGCAAGGGGACGACTCGGTGGCAGACCCAAGATTGAGACTCAAGACCCCAAGAAAATAGCCATGATGAAAACGCTCTACAGCGACATGGACATGCCGGTAAAAGAGATTTGTGACACGCTACATATTAGTAAAAGCACGCTGTATAGGTATGTGAAGCCCGGTAAGACCAACTAAGTGCTTTGCTGGTACGGTCACGTTAAACATCATACCGCCTTCTGTATTCCTCCCAGATGGGAGAGTTAATGCCTTCCTGTTTAAGCTGTTCGGTAGTAGTAAATCTAATATGCAAATCTTTAGGGATGTCTTCAAAATCGTAGTATTCATCTAACAGAAGTTTTCTGGTTCTGCGTTTAGCGTAGATTAAATCGGTTACTCTTGGGCAGACTAGGAGAACTACTGGAGCAGGGTCGTTGTCTCCGCTTTCCCACCCGTCATTGTTCAGGTAGTTAACGTATTGCTTAAGTGTGTTTCTAATACGGTACTGGGGTAGAGTGCTATCAAAGATTTGCAGTAGGTAGTTGGTTATAGTGCCGGGGACGTCTTCGTCATCTGCTGTCGGGTTATTTTTTTGGTTGGCTGAATACTCATGCTTAATGATACATAAATCTGGGGTTATGCCTTCGGCCCCGCTCAGAAAGTGATAGCCATGATTAGGATCAATATAATCTGCCTGTGTAGCCAGGCCATAGCTTAGTCTCTGGCTGGTTTTAGACTTCAAGTTGATGCAACACTCAGCTATCAGGATGGAGTGGCTTCTAAGGTTTTCTGAGCGCTGACGTTCGCGGTAGCGTTTACGCAGTTCAGTTATGGGGTAGGTAGGATACCCTTGGTCATCTTCTGTAACGTCAGTTTGTTGTTTAAGAAAACGGATACTATTAATACCTAGGTAGTAAATAGCTGGCTTAGATTTCTCTAGAAAGTGAGTAGAATATATACGGTTTAAGAACTGCTTTTCGGTTAAGTCTTTAAGCCACAGGTTTATTGTCTTGTAATCTTTATGGTTCATTAACTTTTGAATCTGGATTCTGTTTAGGAATCTGTATCTATACAGAAGCTTTATTATCTCTTGCTGCTTATTGGTGACTTTGGGTAGTTTCATATAGCTGCATTTAATGATTTCTTAATTACTAATTCTTTTCGTTTTTATATTTGTTTAGTTTATTTATTATGGTTAGTTATTATTATTATTTTTAAAGCTTACTAATTGACCAAACCCGCCTAACCTATATTAGTAAGAGAAGGTGCTACAAACATCCTAACATAACACTTTGAAAGTTAGTATATACTGTCCTAGTCCGCTAGGGCAAAGGATTTAGAGAGTTTCTAGGTAAGGCCAGTCGTACCTATTATGTGGATCAGGCCAAGAAGTTTTATCATCAGGCATGTCTATATTAAGCCGTACTCCGGCATCTAACCAAGACATGAGGCCAGAATCCTGCCAAATTAAGTGCCAGATTACGCGGCTTCCCAGTTCCATCACTGTAGCGTCAGTCATCGGGTTGCGCATGTATCGCTCGTAATCTGTACTCATGTTTGCTGCTTGTCCTCTTTTTGCAAGTGCCGCTTGCACAATTGCTAACTTTTTTGCTGCTGTTTTTCGATACGCCTCAGTTCACTTTTAAGTTTCTAAAGAAAGTCGTTGGCTAGTTCTTTTAGTCTTTCTTCGGGCATATTACGGTAAAGATCGTGATTGTGTTGGTTAACAAACGAGTAGTTTCGGCCAGTACCGATTTCTTTACCCCATTCTGCTTACGCTTGGTGTACGAAAGATTCAGCCCGCTCTTCATCGCCAAATGCCGAATACCAGCCAGCCCAGGCTGCTAATCTTAGCGAGCTAGATGTAAAAAGGAATACTGGATCTTTATAGGGTTCCTTTATTTTTAGTTCTTTCCCTGTATGCAGATCTTTCATTTTTTGCCTAGTGCATCATCCAAAAAATAGAGCCAAACTGGAGTAACAGTAATGGTAATGCCGTCTTGCTCGAACTGTTCTTGCTGGTCAAAAGTAAGTATAGTGCCTTCGGTAAAGTTGAGTGCTTTACAGGCTCTCACTAGCCCTCTGGTTTCTCGCTTTCTCGTGTCATCAGACTTCATTGAGAAGCATGCTTGAATCGCCTGCTTTGGCTTGCCCTGATCGCTAATAATAAAGTCACACTCACTGTACTCGTCCTTGTAAAACGACACTTCTTTGGTATTCCGGTAAATCTGTAGGAATATGGCATTCTCTAAAAGCTTGGCCTTATCATCAAGGTGCTGGGTATTAAAGGCATTATAGAGACCACTATCTATAGCGTAGATTTTTTTGCTGGTCTGCTCCTTCAACCGGTCAGAGTATACATATTTGTTGAGCACAAACGCTAAATAGATCGTTTGTACGTACTCCATGTAGTCATACAAGGTAGTGTTGCTGATCTTGAGGCCAACTGACTGAAAAGAGTTATATATCTTATTAACTGAAAACTCTTTAGCGTTAGAGTTAAGCACTTGCCGTACAAAGAACTGTACGGTCTTCGGGCTTTTAATATCGTAGCGCTTGACGAGATCATTAGTAATCATAACGTTCAGGTATTCTTGCAGTGTCTTTGTCTTGAGTACTTGGTCTCGAGACAAAACTTCAGGAAAGCCACCATATAAAAGAAATTCATCCAGGGCGGCCACGATTTTGGCGCGCACCGAAGGTACATACCGGTCATTAGGCGAATATGGAATATCGCGGAAGCGCAGGAACTCACTAAAAGAGAGCGGAAAAACTTCGTAAGGAAGAGTGCGTCCCCGCAGTTCAGTAGCTATTTCGGTACTAAGTAGTTTTGAATTGGAGCCGGTAATGTATACCCGCTTAGTAATTGACTCGTGGGCTCTACGGACAAACTTCTCCCACCCCTCAATATTTTGTATTTCATCAAGGAACAGATATGCTTCAGATAAGTTATTGTCCGGATAGAGCTCTCGGTAAGCTTGCAAGATACTGTCTAGGTCGCTGGTCTTGAGGTCTATTAAGCGTTCATCCTCGAAGTTTATATAGATGATATTATCTTTTGGCACACCTTTGTTTAAAAGCTGCTGAATAGTCTCTAATACTAAATATGTCTTCCCTGCCCGCCTGGAACCGATAACTGAAATAACAGCCCCACTATCGATAGGCAGTTCAATATCCCGCTTAATGATGTCCTGGGGTAAAGGATTCGCCTGAAAGGTACGTATGATAGATTTAAGGAGTTCTTTAGTGTCCATAGTCAATACTATATGCTTATAGTTTAGCTGTGTCAACTAAACTAGCTGCGTAAAGCTTAGCTAATTACCTGGTTCACAGAACAACTTCTCGTTCAAACACAGCCAAGCAAAATGTTTTTCTCTACTCTGCCCCGGTTTGTTGTGAGCTACCTCTTCGGCAGTAACTGCCCAGCGTTCCACATTAACACCTTTCCATATCTGTTTGTAGATGAATTTATTAACTTTAGTTCCAATTCTTCGAGCAACCGTTTCAGCTTTCTGGGCTACAACGGTCAGTTTAGCAAAGTAATCCAAGGTTCTTGCCCAAGTAGCTTTGGAGGCTGCTTTAGCAAACCAATTGGCTGGATTTTCTTTCTCTTGAGCCATTTTAGCTAGTTCTAGTAGCTTTTCGAGGTGTCCCTCACGTATCAGCTTACGGTAGCGATTACTCTTAGCATTGACCCAGTATTCATTGCCAGTTATTAATTGTTTAATTGTTTGCGGCAAATCTTGTTTAACAGCTGTGGTTTCTATAGAAGTATTGTTGGTTAAAGTATTACCTACTGTATTTTCTATAGAACTAGTTTCACTTGTTTTTATGTTTAATTGGTTAAATTGCTGAAAACGTTCAGCTAGTAGTTCTTTTGTTGACGCGGTACTCATGTAATCAGTACTTCCCTTCTTAAGGCACTAACAAACTAAGCCTTAAAGACTCATTTCTTAGGCTTTGTGGTTAATATTTGAGTCGGCCTTACCGCGCGGAACGGCCGGTTTAAGGGGTTAATTCAATAGAAAAAGCCCCTTTCGGGGCCTTCTGATTCGCTTGTTTTGCGTACTAAATAGTCTGTCGTTAAGACAATACTAACAAAGCCGCTTTTGCTTGTCAAGCGTTTTTAGAAGATCCCTGATTGGTAACTTGGAAGTTCTGAATGAATACTTCTGGAATAACGACAGACCAGTGGTACACACGAAAACGAACCAAGTTACTAGTATCATAACGCTAGAGGTTGTTTTATCCAAATAAGCTTGTGCATTGCTGGGTAAGTACCCCCGAAAGTAAACACACAGCTCAAGCTATTTACTTAAACTCCTCCAAGGAGAGTTTTGTTATAGTGAGGGTATGAAAGAGACTAAGCTGGACTATGGTAACGTCAGCAATACGGTAAAAGTCGCGGATACTGTGAGACGCGACACGGGACCTTGGACTCCAACGATACATGCGCTACTTCACTACCTAGACGAATATCAGTTTAATTATGCCCCAAGAGTTTTAGGTGTCGACGAAAAAGGTCGTGAGATATTAAGTTATATGGATGGTAATGCTGCGGTAAGGCCATGGCCAGCCGTTTTATTTACAGAGAATGGGATAACCCAGGCAGCTAAGTTATTACGAAAATACCACGACACAATTGCCAACTTTCAACCTCTTGCAGACGCTGAATGGCGAATAGGGAAAATGGAATTGAAGCCCGGTCAGATTATACGTCATGGTGACCTTGGCCCGTGGAATACTATTTGGCAAGGTGATACCTTGACGGGTTTAATTGACTGGGACTTTGCCCAGCCTGGAGAAAGAATTGAAGACCTCGCTCAGCTTGCCTACTACTTTATCCCTTTGCGCGGTGAGGACGGCTGGGAAAAAGCAGGCTTTAAAGAGCGACCCGATTTTACAACTCGGCTACAAAACATCGTAGATAGCTATGGGTTGTATGCTCCTAGCGAGGTAATAGAAAACTTGTTCAAGCTCCAGCAAGAAGACAGAGAAAGAACACAGACCAAAGGGGAGCAAGGGATCGAACCATGGGTACGCTTTCTTAAACGCGGAGATGTGGAAGAGAGTTTAGGTGATAGTAAGTGGCTTCAAACCATAAAATTAGAGCTAGTGAACAGTTAAAGCTATTCTAGAACTCTATTGCTCTAGAGCTTACTCTAGAACACATAAGCTTATAAAAGTACTTGCAATAGAGCTTACTTATGTATATACTCTTTAATTAACGACAGACTACGGTACAATAAAAACGAACACGATCAATAAAAGGATAAAATGGCTAAGAAAATAGCAGTAGCAATACACAAGGGTGGTGTCGGCAAGACCACCACGGCTAAAAATCTGGCTGCGGCCTTAGCGCTTAAAGGGAAGAGAACTCTACTCGTTGATCTTGATGAACAGGCCAATGCTACTAAGGGGTTAGGAGTTAACCCAAGTACCCTAGAGGTGAGCTTAAACCATCTATTCTCTAACCCAGCCCTTGACCCGAAGACGGCCCTTATAGTCACTTCGGTAAACGAGCTACACCTTATGCCTGCCCATCCTGATCTGGCTAAAACCGAAACAGGCATGGCTATTCAACGCGCTGATCCGAATGCCCCTGACCCCATAACGGCGCTCAAACAAATTCTCGAGCCCTTAGAGAGCCTTTACGACTATATGGTGTTTGATACGCCTCCGTCGCTTAATTACATGACGATAAATGCTCTAGCAGCCGCAGACGAGGTTTTGATACCCGCAGCCGCTTCGGCATACACAGAAGATGGAGTCGCTCGAACTTGGGAAGCAATAAAACGCGCTCGGGACACCTATAATCCGCAACTCAAACAACCGCGCATACTGATCACTCGCGTTAAGCATACCAATGCTTCGGGCGTCGTACTGGACGGTATTGAAGGAGTTTACAGGGAACGTGTAATACCTCTACTAATTGTAGAGTCTACCGCAGTTGACGAAGCAGAACAGTTAAAACAGCCAGTTGTAGTCTATGACCCAAGTAGTCCTGCAGCCCAAGGCTATATAAAATTAGCGGAGATACTAAGTCATGAGTAGCAATTTCAAAAAACAGGCAGCTCAACAACGAGCCGCAATACCACAAATTGATCCTGAAGCAGCCAAGCCAGCAATTTCACCAGCAGCTACCCCTAAAACTACTGAAATGCCCGAAACTACTGCCATCGAACCGGAGCAATCTACCCAAGTACCAACCTCAGTCAGACTAACCGCTGTAGATACTAGTGAAATGCCAACGAACAGGGGATTTTCAATGTATCCTTCTCGGCACCGACAGATCGCTAAAGACCTAGCCTATCTTGAAGACCGCAACCCCTGGCAGATTATTGATGACGCCCTCGAAGAGTATGTCGTTAAACACTACGGCAAAGATTACAGACGAAAATAAAGTTAGAGTACTGGGGTACTCTAGTACTCCCCGTACGGGACGTGTCATACGAGTAATGCTTTCAGCACAAGATATTGCCAAAACAGCAAAACTGTGCTATATTACTACTGAAGTAGTAAAATAAAAACATGGCACAACCAGGCTCACAATTTATTCACGAACGAAACCCAACTCTTCATGCTTCTCAAGAAGTTGAGGGTGTCGTTGATTACTTACGAGCCGGAGGCGAATCAATCCCAAACGAGCCAGCCGAGAAACTGTCTGCCTACCTAGGTTTTCTAGCCAATGGCAAATATGTCAACGACGGCATTCTGACTGGTGATCAAGCCAGCATTGATCGTCAGGTTGACGCCCATGTCATCAAAGCTCACGATGTACCCGAGGGCTATTTTGAACACCAACGCCGAATTGCCCGAGAACAAGGTCACGGCGATATTACCATCGACCACGAAACCCGCAGACTGATGATTGAAGCCGGGCGAGCTACCCGAAGAAGCAGCCAAGCGGACTTGTAAAGAAAAACTAAACTGTGAAGCTGAAGCTACCCGCTTTTTGGGTATTATGTTTCAGAAACGAAACAGCTATGACATTTTCCTCATGGACATTGACATGTTGTTAAACGAAGGGCAGCAACCAGATGTCCGCGTAGCAACCACCGAACACACAGCATACGTAGACCAAAAGTGGTCAACTAACACTCAAGACTTAATGCCAGCAGCTGACGGTGGGTCATGTTGTGCAAGTATATTTCTTACCGACAAAAGTTTACTTGATAAAGATAATTGGGTTGCCTCGTTAGAAGGTTCAGACACTGTTGGTTAGACTATGAGTGCTGAAATCGTAGACATTTTTGATGAGCATGGTCAAAACCTAGGATCAATGTCCCGCGTAGAAGCTGAGGCTAAGGGACACATAATAGAGAACGTTATAGTTTTCGTATTTAACTCACTTGGCAAGGTGTGGGTTCAAAAACGACCCATGCATAAAGCAACCATGAAGGGTCTGTGGGACACCTCAGTGTCTGGAGCGGTTAAGTCGGGTGAAAAACCACCGCAAGCAGCTGTACGAGAACAACAAGAGGAGATGGGATTTACGAGTGACCTACATCTAATAGAGAGCTTTGAAAATACTTTTGATGATGAGAATGGCAGTAAAACAACCCGCCGTTCACATCTATTTATTGCCATTGATGATCGAATACCACAGCCGAACGAAGAAGTTGATGAACACCGCTCAGAGTATCCTGACGTACTGAGAAGCCAAGTTATTACCGACCCTAGAGAGTATGTTCCATCGATGCTTTTTGAACTAGATAAAGCAATAGCTGGATTTAAGGCTTTTTTCCATGAGTAAATTCGTTCTAGTAATCACAGGTCCTGCTGGCTCTGGTAAAAGTGCCGTAGCCAAAAAATTAGCAAGCAGTTTAGATAAATGTGCCAACATTGATGCCGATCATATCAAACATATGATTTATAGTGGCTTCTCTTACAAGTTACTACCTGATGGTACAAAGAAGTGGGCTTACAGTGAATGGGCACTTGTTGGTGAAAGCATTGGCCTACTAGCCAAGAATTTCCAGGAACACAGCTTTGACGTCATCATCAATGGCTATATTGACCCACCAGGCTGGGAGAATATTGAAAAACAGATAGCTATTACTCATAAGGTTTTACTACTACCAGATGTTGCTACAACTATCCATCGCGATTCTTTACGCCTCGAAGATTATCCTATGGGCAAAAATATTGTAAAAATGCATCACGATCACTTTTCAAAGGAAACATTCTATAAGGACTTTACAAAAGTAGACACGACAAATCTTAGCGTTGAAGAGACAGCAAGTAAGATAAAGACCATGCTAATCGTATGACTCGTCTTTTAATAGTTGGTATCAGTGGAACCGGAAAGACATATCTGGCTAAAGACTTGTCTCAAAAACTGAACTTGCCAGTTATCCACTTGGATTCCATCTTTTGGAAAGATAAGTGGCAGGAACAAGACGAGAAAATAGTAGTTGCAAAAATTAAATCTGCCCTAAGTCAACCAAAATGGATTATTGAGGGATACATTGAACCGCTTGGTAAGGAACGAGTTAAACGAGCAGAACAGATAGTGTACTTAGATTACTCAGGCATGCAGGCTTTAAATGGTGGTATTAAGCGATGGCTACAGCTCCGCAAAGGTGTAAGGCCTGAAATGCCTACCGGAAACACCGAAACGCTTGGTTTTAGGTTTTTGTGGACCATGCTTAGACGTCATGAGCGCCCAGAAATTGAGTCTGTAATTAAAGGTTTTGAGCAAAAAACAGTACGACTTAAGTCACCTAAGCAAACAAAGAATTATTTACGGCAGCTTGTCGCGTAATTCCGGTTACGACCACAGATATTACACCCTTTTATCCCGTACACGAAGCACAAGTATTATCGTAAAGTATATTGTTATGCTCGCCTACAATACTCTATTTGTTAACTATTATCTGAAGTTGATTTACAAGGCTAGTAAGCTTGTTACTTAATCTTAAATGTACGCCTCGCTCTTTAACTAACTTTAGAACAGATTCGTACCACCACAGCTGACTTTCTTTGCCAGCGTTAAAGCGGCTCCACAGTTGTTCGCCTATAACTTCGTAGTCCTGCAAAACTGACATTAAGTTATGTATTTTATCGGCTGCACTTACCGTCACTGACTCTATTCTGGCTTTTTGCATAGATATTGAAACGGCATTATTTTGTACGAACGAATACCCCTCAAAAAGCGCTTCAAATACAGGTTTGGTAATTATATGCTGTGAAAGCATTTCTGTAGCCTGCTGTTCGGTGACTGATGGATTAATGTTTTTACGCAGACCTCGTATAAAGTCCCGCATAGCCATGTGCGCTTCATCGTCATCGTCAACAATCTTGGTAATTCTCTTAATTTGACGTTCTGCAATATCAGCAACACTTGTAGCCCACTGCTCCCAATAACGTCTATCTCCAACTTTAAGTACCATCCGGGCATATATTGCGTTTTGAAGAGTTTCGAAGTTGAATTTAGTTTGTTTTAACGCTTCCTTATCTTTAGTATTAGTTTCTTCACCTTCGCCAGTGGGATCCGGTTGTCCAACGATAATTTGATCTGGACGATTCTTATTAAGATCGATTTTGTTAACTGTTGCATTAAATCTATCGTCGTGAGCTCTCAGCGCATTGAGTACGGTCCAAACAACCCTGTATCTATCATTGTCGTTTAAGGCATCTTCCGGTTCAACATCTGATGGTATAACGATCGGGATTATGATATAGCCGTATTTTTTACCTTCAGATTTACGCATAACCCTACCGACTGACTGAACCACATCAACCTGGGAGTTACGTGCGGATAAAAACATAACAGCATCTAGTGAGGGTACATCTACGCCTTCACTTAGACACCGTACATTTGTCAGGATACGTGATATTCGAGGGTCACCAGTCTCTGCTTTTAGCCAGCCCATTTTGTCATCTCTTTCTGGAGCGGACATAGTTCCGTCAATATGCTCAGAATAAACATCAACAAGTTGTTCTCTTTTCAGTTTTGGTTGTGTTTTTACGTATTCTTCAGCAACCGTGTTATAAGCACCGGTAATAGTTTTTGAAGCGGCTATACTTTGACAAAACGCAACGCTCCGGCGCATAGGGTTCGGGTCAGTTGCTTTAATTACACCATTATCACCTAATACCTGTTTAGACAAGGCATTAATACTACCTATGATCTTTGAGAGATCATTTGCGTCTATCTCATGTTCTGGATTGGCCAATAAGCTTTGCATGTTATTGGGTACGTCTGCTTCGTTTAAAGTTAAAATCAGCACTTTGTAATCTGTAAGCAGATCACGTTCAACGGCTTCTCCAAATCCAATTCGATAAATTTCTTCACCGTATAGGCTTGGATCATCCATGGAGCAAAGTACAACATCGTTTTTAGCCGCTTTTACTTTAGCTTCTTCACCATATAATCTTGGAGTTGCAGTCATGTAAAGACGCTTTTTAGCCGATATGTAATTATTGTCATGGACTTTAACGAAGCTAGACTTATCTTCGTCGCTAAGAACTACACCAGTTGTCCTGTGTGCCTCATCACAAACTATAAGGTCAAAATCTTTTCTTAGCTCTTCTTGTGTCCTGGCTATAACATCAATTGATTGATATGTAGAAAATACTACTGTCATACCTGGCCTATTGGTTTTTTCAATTCGATCAAACTGAGTAATGATATCGCTTATATCAGTTGAGGCAGGTACTGCAAGATCAATGGTGCTGTCGTTGGTCTCATCATAATATTGTCTTTTTTTGGTAATCTTAGGGTCTGAGCATATGCAGATTGCATTAATAGGCTCCTCGGCATCGGCGGCCCACTCGCGTAAAGTTTGTCCAAGTAAAGCTATTGAGGGCACTAAATAAAGGATTTTGCCACTCCCACTTGTTAACATTTCTGCGATTCGCAGAGATGTAAAAGTTTTACCTGTGCCGCAAGCCATAATTAGCTTTCCTCGGTCGTTACTCATGAAGTAGCTTTTCGATTGTTCTACGGCGACTTTTTGATGTGGAAGTAGTTTCTTCTTAAAGCTTGCAGCACTGCCAACAATGCCTTTTTCAAGTTTTTCCCAGTCAATTGGTGCTTGTTGGAGAGCCTCCAAGTTAATTCGTTGTACGGGTGGCTTTTGATTTTTAAATGCTTCATTAGCGTGGGTTGACCATTTATTGGTTGTAGAAACCCACAGCCTATTAGAAAAGCCCAATGTTTGATCGTTAACTTTGAAACTCCTGCTAGAAGTGGATAGGAACTTATCAACTTGGGCTTTATCTATAATTGCCGTCTCTTGATAACACTTACACTGTATTGCCCAATAATCACCTTCAAATGTTTTTGCTACGAGGTCTATACCAGTATCAACAGTGCCTAGATCTCTACGGCCCGGAAAATCCTTCCACATCCATACCTCTGTAAATTGATATTTGTAAAGTGGATCAGTCTGAAGATATGCAAGAACTAGTCTTTCAAAACGATCTCCTTTGTCTCGCTCCGAAGTAGATATGCGACGATATTTCTCAAGTATTTCGTTAAAAGTCATTA
>Ga0302326_10025313_pt1 | contig 12041 bp, 4 predicted proteins | sample Palsa_T0_3_FD_202264 | JGI IMG/M metagenome (GOLD analysis project Ga0302326, IMG submission 202264) | Peat permafrost microbial communities from Stordalen Mire near Abisko, Sweden - Palsa_T0_3 | ecosystem: Environmental > Terrestrial > Soil > Palsa > Peat permafrost | place: Sweden: Abisko...
ACGGATTCGCGATAGTTGGCTACAGATTCGTCATAAGCGGACTTCGTCGCCGCCAGATTGGCTCGGTTGCGTCCGCCATTGAATAGCGGCTGCAACAGATCGCCGCCCAAGGACCAGAATCCGCTTGGGGTTGTCATCAGCGAACCGATGCTGATGCTCTGCAGCCCTCCAGCGCCGGAGATAGTGAGCTGAGGATAGAACGCGGTCTGAGCCACGCCCACCAGCGCATTCTCGTTCGCCATGGTTCTTTCCGCAGTAGCGACATCCGGCCGCCGCTCCAGCAAATCGGAGGGCATTCCGAGAGGTATCCGCGGTGGTGTTGCTTGCAGCGGGATCACTGGAACATTGAAAGTCGACGCCGGGTTCCCCGTAAGCGCCGCGACCGCATGTTCAAACTGATCGCGCTGCTGCTGCAGCAGATAAAGCTGAGTCACGGTTGAATCCAGCAAAGTCTGCTGCTGCGCCAGGTCGAGTCCCGAAGCCACCCCACCTTCATGGCGGTGTGTAACCAGGTCAAGGCCGCGCTGTTGAATCTTGACTGACTCCTGCACCACCTCGGTTTCGGCATCGAGTTCGCGCAGGTTGAAGTAGTCGGCCGCGAGTTCTGCGCTCAAGACCAGTTGCACGTTTTGCAGATCGGCTGCTGTGCTTTGAAGGCTGGCATTCGCGGCCTCCAGGTTTTTGCGCACGCGCCCGAAGAGGTCTACTTCGTAGTTCAGCGCGAAGGGGATTTCGAATAAATTTTGGGTAATCGGCGCGGTGGGAATCGAACTTTCAGGACGGTTCCCGGAATAACGGTTGCGCGACGCGTTGGGGTCCACGCTGGTCGTCGGGAACAAGCCAGCAGACGCCACCCGCGCCAGCGACCGAGCACGCTGCAGACGATCCTGAGCTGCGGCCAGTGACTGGTTCGCCGCCAGCAACTGCTTTTCGTAGCCGTTCAGTTCCTCGTCGTGGAAAATTTCCCACCACGCTCCCTTGGGAATCGCATCTTTCGGCGCGGCCTCTCGCCACGGCCCCTCGGCCTTCCATGCAGGAGGAGTGGGAACCGCTGCGCGTTGATACTTAGGGCCCACCGCACATCCGATGGCCCCTCCCGCCAGACACACGCTGGCCGCGAGCGCCGGCGCCGCCAACCACTTCATGAATGATTACCTTCCTGATTATCGGCGGCGACATTCACCTTCTGGCCGTCTTCCAGAGCATCGGAGGGATTGATGACGATGCGGTCGCCGACCTTTACGCCGCCCAGAACCTCCAGCGTAGTTCCGTAATCGCGGCCAATCGTGATCGGCCTCAACTCCACCTTACTGTCGGCTCCGATTACCGCGAGGCGTGCTCCCTCCTGTCGGAAGAGCATGGCGTTCACCGGCACGGTAACTTTTTCGGCATTCGTCTTAACGGAGAAGTGAACCTCGCCAAACGATCCTCGCAACAGGTGGCCATCTTTATTAGGAACATCAACTTCCGTCAACAGCGTCCGCGTCCCAGGATCGATGGCGTCGGCGGTGCGAGCCACCGTTCCCCTGAACTTCTGGCCGGCAATTTCCTGCAGCGTGACGTAAGCCTGCATCCCGTCCTTGATGGCTGGAGAGTAGGCTTGAGGCACATTCGTATAAACTCGCAGCGGGTCAACTTTAGCCAGAATAAAAAGTTCCGTGCCAGCCGAGCCGGCATTGATCAGCGCTCCCGGATCGACGTTGCGCTTTACCAGCACTCCGGAGAATGGCGCATACACATGCTTGAAGGATTCCATTTGTTCGAGCCGGCGCACATTCGCGTCGGACGATGCCAGGTTGGCCTGCGCCTGCTTGTAGGCACTCGCCTGCTGGTCGTTTTCCTGCTCCGAAACCGAATCCGTTTTGCGCAGATTCTGCCAGCGATCGGCTGAAATCTTGGCTATATCTACCTGCGCTGAAACCTGCTGGCGAGTGGCCCGCGCCTGCGACAATTCCTGGTCAACTTCGGGTGTATCGATATCCGCGAGCAGGTCACCCTTGTTCACTCGGCTGCCAATATCTTTGTACCAATGCAGCAAATAGCCGTTGGTGCGGGCATAGATAGGAGACTCTTCGAAAGCCTGCAGCGAACCCGGCAGAACCAGCTCTTCGTTGGGCTTTTCGGCGATCGGATGGACCACGGCGACTGTGGGAACGGCGTCGACATCCGCTTCCTTGGCCAGTACGCGCCCGGTGTGAACGCGGCTCAACACGCTGATGACCCCGCTCACCGCCAGCACCACTACGACCACGACGACGATGAGAATCGCCTTGCGGGGCTTCGCCGGTGGAAGTTCCGGGGGCGGCGTTACTTGTGGCGGAGCGTGATGCTGATCCAGTAGCTGCTGATTGTCTGTTTCGGTCTGCATTGTGATTGGCTCGACTCCCTAAACCAATTCCTTAAAATAGATGCCCTGTATCACTCCGTCGACTCAACTTCAGATGCGCGCCCTCCGCGGCGGCTATGAACGATGGCGAAGACGCTGGGCACAAAGAACAGCGTTGCCACAGTCGCGAACAGCAGGCCTCCAATGACGGCCCGGCCCAGCGGAGCATTCTGCTCGCCGCCCTCGCCGAGGCCAAGCGACATGGGGAACATGCCGATGACCATGGCCAGCGCCGTCATCAATACCGGACGAACTCGAGTGTATCCCGCCTCCAACGCCGCCTGAATCGCTGGTATGCCGGCTTGCATCCGATCGCGGGCAAACGAGACCATCAGGATCGAATTGGCGGTCGCGACTCCCATACACATGACCGCTCCAGTGAGAGACGGCACATTCAGCGTGGTGTGAGTCAGCAGCAAAATCCAGCAGATTCCCGCCAGCGCGCCCGGTAGCGCCGTGATGATTACGAAAGGATCCAGCCAGGATTGGAAGTTGACTACGATCAGGAAATACACCAGCAGGATCGCCCCTAGCAGGCCAATTCCCAAACCGAAGAATGAGGATTGCATGGTGTCCACCTGCCCGCGCACCACGATACTCGTGCCCCGCGGCAGATGCGCGATGAACGGTTGTAGAACCTTCCGCGTATCTCTGGCCACCGCGCCCAGATCGCGCCCTTGCGTACTGGCATACACGTCAATGACGGGCGCAACATTGTAATGCGATACCACCGCCGGTCGCGACGTGGGCACCAGTTGCACCAGGTTCCCCAGCACTTGCGCGTTGGGGACTGCGCGATCCGTGATCGGCATATTCATCAACTCGTCCAACGAAGTCATGCGGTACTGCGGCGATTGCACGACCAGGGAGTAAGTGACGCCATTCTGCGGGTTCAACCAGAAGCTGGGTGTAACTTGAAAGCTGCCACTGAGCGAGACCAGTACGCTCTGCGCCACGTCCCGCGGATTCATACCGATCTGGGTCACCAGATCGCGATCAATATCCAGATGCAACGTGGGCAGGCCTAGCATCTGCTGCACATGCACATCAGCCGTACCAGGAACGTGCCGCAACTGGTTGGAAATCCTTTGCGCGATCGCGTAGTTCGTCTGCAGATCGGCTCCCATCACCTGAATGTCGATGGGCGCGGGAAGTCCGAAATTAAGAATCTGAGTAACAATATCGGCTGGCTGGAAGAAGAACTCCACCCCGGGAAAACGCCGCGGTAACTTCTCCCTCAACTCTTTCACGATTTCGGCTGTGGGGCGATTGTGCTCCTCATTCAGGCCAACCAGGATCTCCGCGTCGCTGGTTCCGATCACTCCCGAATTGCTGTAAGACAAATTGATGCTTGAGTTGGGCAGTCCAATATTGTCCAGTACGGTTACGATCTCTCCCGGAGGAAGATCCTGATGCAGAAACTGCTCAACCTCGGCGCAAATCCGAGCCGTTTCTTCCACTCTGAGACCGGCGCGAGCGCGCACGTGCAACCGTATAAGGCCGGCATCCACCGAGGGAAAGAAGTCCTGCCCCAGAAAGAATACCCACCCCAGCGACAAAACGCAGAAGGCAAGAAAGACGCTGGCGAAAAGCCAGCGGTGTGCGATGGTAGTTTCCAGCAGTTGATAGTAGCCGCCGCGGAACTTGTCGAAGTTCCGCTCGAACCCTCGTTGAAAGCGGCCCATGAAAGTCTTCGGTCCCGCCGCCTTATGCTCATGACCCCGCATGATGTACATGACGAGCGTGGGAATAAGTGTTCGTGACAGGAAATAAGAGGCCAACATCGCGAAGACCACCGCCTCGGCCAGAGGCACAAAGAGAAACTTCGCCACGCCCGTCAGGAAGAACATGGGCACGAAAACAATACAGATACAAATTGTGGAGACGAACGCCGGAACGGCAATCTGCGCCGCGCCGTCAAGAATCGCCTGCTTCATCTCCTTGCCCTGGGCCAGGTTTCGCTCGATGTTTTCGATTTCCACCGTGGCGTCATCCACCAGAATTCCGACCGCCAGCGCCAGTCCGCCCAGGGTCATAATGTTGATGGTCTGGCCCAGGGCGCTCAGTATGAGGATTGAAACGAAAATCGAAAGCGGAATGGAAATGGAGATGACGATCGTCGGCCGCCAGTCTCCCAGGAACAGCAGGATCATGGCCGCAGTCAGAAGCGCGGCAGTCAGTCCTTCAGTGATCACTCCCTTGATGGATGCGCGCACGAATAGCGATTGATCGAAGAGCGCGGTGATCTTCATCTCCGGCGGCAGCGACTGGGCCGCAACCTGCGCCATCCGCTTCACGCCTTCGACGATCGTGATCGTGGACGCGCTGCCCACCTTCAACATCGACATCAAAGCGCCGCGCTCGCCATTCATATGCACGATGTTCGTCTGCGGCGCGAATCCGTCGCGGACGTGGGCCACGTCGCGCATGTAAATGGTCGATCCATTTACCGTCTTGACCGGCAGGTCGTTTAGTTCCGCCATGGTTTGCGGATTGCCATTCATCTCGACCTGATACTCCAGTGAACCAATCTTGGTGGTGCCGGTGGGAAGGATCAGATTCTCCGCGCTAATCGCATCCACTATGTCGGCGGGCGACAGGCCATTGGCCTCCAGTCGCGGCAGATCGAGATCGACCTGGATCTGGCGTATCTTGCCACCGTACGGATAAGGCGTTGCGGCACCCGGTACCGTTGCCAGCTGCGTGCGCAGAAAATTATTGCCGAGGTCAAACAGTTGCTGCTCCGGCAGCGTCTTGCTGCTTAGTCCAAGCTGAACGATCGGGGTCGACGACGCAGAATAGGTCACAATCAGCGGCGGCACGGTTCCAGGCGGCAAACTCCGAAGCGTGGTTTGCATGATCGCCGTAACTTGGGCCAACGCAGTCTGAATGTTGGCTGTGGGCTGGAAAAAGACCTTGATTACGCCAATGCCATTCAGCGACTGCGACTCGCTGTGCTCGATGTCGTTGACGGTGATGGTGAGGCCGCGCTCGGCATTGGAGACAATGCGATCGGCCATTTCGTCGGGCGCCATGCCCGAGTAGTTCCAAACTACGCTGATGACAGGGATATTGATGTCGGGCAAAACATCAACTGGCATTCGTAAAACAACAAGTGGCGTCAGGATGAGCAGCACCAACGCCATCACCACAAACGTATAAGGTCGCCTGAGAGCTAACGCAACAATCCACATCGGTGGAAATAGTCTCCAACTAGCTCAATTAAATATTAAATAATGACTCTTGCGATGTTTACGTGGGCTTGCGATGTTACGTCGCGATGTACACAGTGACGATCCACGCCGGCAGTCAGGGGCGGCGCGCATGCAACCAGTATATGAGATGCAGAGAAGTCGTCGCCGGTTCCAGAAGCTTAGTAGACGAGTGCTAGAAGTTAGTGGGAACGGACAAATGGCAGGGCAGCGCGGTGGGGCGGGAAGAAAACGGGAATCGCATGCTCGACGCTTATCGCGCTTCAAAACTACTTACTGCACGCAGGATGACCGCAGTCGCAGGCAATTTCGGCCTCGCCCGATCCGGCCTCTTTACACAACGGGCTGCAATATTTTTCACCTGCGGGGGGCACGCAAACGCACGGAAGATGGGCACATTTGTTGCTTTTGGACTGTTGATTCACCTGGAGGTCTCCTGCAGCCAATTTAACCGCAATGGCAAAAATAAGCGACACGTGTCTGATCTCAAATCGGGTGATTGCTGTACGCACACGCTGATGCGACCCCATCATTTTGTGCAATTGTGTAAACAAATGTGAAGATTCTTAAGCGCGAGTTCCCGGCGACAACCACTCCCACCCCTGCATCATCCCAGCGAGGGAATACAACCGCCGGGACGCACCACCTTTGTGATTGACCTGCCTTCCAGTGGGCTATACTTTGTGCGATTCGGAGCCAGCAAGGAGAGTCCCGCTTGACCGCCAATGCAACCGAACCCATCACCGACCCCGCCCATCAACTCCCCGCTCACGGTTCAGAGGCGCCCTCCCATAGCCCGCTACGCCTGGTCATTTGGATCGTGTTGCTGCTCATCGTTCTGGTCGCAATCGTATTATTCTGGCGGCACCACGAGGAATCGAAGAAGCCCACGCCCGCACCGCCCAAAATCACAATCACCACGGTCACAGCCACCCAGGGCGACATCGGCGTTTACCTTGACGAAATCGGAACCGTAACCCCGGTCTATACCAACTCCATTACCAGCCAGGTTAACGGCCTGGTTATAGCCGTGCACTTTAAAGAAGGGCAGATGGTCCGCAAGGGCGATCCGCTGATCGACATCGATCCGCGCGAGTATCAGGCGAATCTCTTGCAGGCGCAAGGCGCGTTGGAGCGCGATCAGAACGTACTCGCACAGGCGCAGATGGATGTGGAACGCTACCGCGCCGCGTGGGCCCGCAATGCCATCCAGAAGCAACTCTTGGACGATCAGGAAAAAGTTGTCCTGCAGGATGAGGGCACGGTAAAGAATGACGAGGGGACCGTGCAATACGATCAGGTGCAGGTCGAATACTGCCACATCACCGCGCCCATCTCCGGCCGAGTGGGATTGCGATTAGTCGATCCGGGCAACGTTGTGCAGTCGGCCGGAGCCGTGACTCTCGCCGTCATTACTCAGATCGAACCCATCACCGTAATTTTCACCATTCCCGAAGACAGCCTGGGACCCGTTGCGGCCCGCCTCCGCAAGAAAGCTACCCTCACGGTCGACGCCTTCGATCGCACCGCGCAAACCAAACTTGATAGCGGAAAGCTATTAACGATCGACAACCAGATCGATACCACCACGGGCACGGTCAAGGCGCGATCTCTATTCCCCAACAAAGATGATGCGCTCTTTCCCAACCAGTTCGTTAACACCAAGCTACTGGTGAATACCTTGCGGGGCGTGACCTTGGTTCCATCCTCGGCTATCCAACAAAACGGACAGGCGTCCTTCGTCTATGTTATCCAGGACAATGTCGCGCACCTGCGCAGTGTAAAGCCCGGAGTTTCGGAAGGCGGTCAGACCCAGGTGGATGGCATCAACCCTGGCGACGTCCTGGCCAACAGCAGCTTCGATAAATTGCAGGACAACACCGCGGTAAATGTCGCAAGCAGCAATCCCAACGGCGCTGCGACACCGGCTTCCACCGGCGGTTCGAACACGAACTCGAATTCGAACAAGAAGAAGGGCTCCAAGAAAGGCTCGAGCAAACCCACCGCGGGCGGCGCGAACGGGAGCAGCGCTCCGTGAGTCCATCCCGCCCGTTCATCCTGCGGCCAGTAGCGACCTCGCTGCTGATGGCCGCAATCCTTCTGGTTGGCATCGTTGGCTATACCCAACTGCCCGTTTCGGCCTTGCCCGAAGTCGACTATCCCACCATCCAGGTCCTGACGTTCTACCCGGGTGCAAGCCCCAACGTGATGGCAACCACGGTGACGGCGCCTCTGGAGCGCCAGTTTGGCGAACTGCAAGGCTTAAGCCAGATGACCTCAACCAGTTCTGGTGGCACGTCCGTCATTGTGCTGCAGTTCAATCTCACCCTGAATATAGATGTCGCCGAAGAAGAAGTTCAGTCCGCCATCAACGCGGCGCAAAGTCTACTGCCATCCATTCTGCCCGCGCCGCCAATTTACAGCAAGACCAATCCCGCCGACGCCCCCGTCCTCACCCTCGCGATCACTTCCAGCGCCATGCCGCTCTCTCAAGTCGAGGATCTCGTTGATACGCGTCTGGCGCCGAAGATCTCGCAATTGAGCGGAGTCGGTCTGGTCACCATCAGCGGCGGCCAAAAGCCCGCAGTGCGTATTCAAGCCAATCCCACAGCGCTATCGTCTTACGGCCTCAACATGGAGGACCTGCGCACCGCGCTCACGCAAGCCAGCGTAAATGCCGCCAAGGGCAACTTCGACGGGCCCCGCCAGGACTACCAGATCGACGCCAACGACCAACTGGTCACCAGCGACGACTACCGCAATGTCGTCGTAGCGTACCGCAACGGCGCGCCGGTGATGCTCACCGATGTCGCCTCGGTGGTAAACGGCGTCGAAAACAATAATCAAGCGGCCTGGATGAACCAGACTCCCGCCGTCATCCTGAATGTGCAGCGCCAGCCCGGGGCCAACACTATCAGCGTAGTAAAAAGCATCAAGCAGCTGCTGCCCCAACTCGAGGCCAACCTGCCGACCGGCATCCAGGTAAACATCCTTACCGATTTGACCACAGCAATCGAATCCTCAGTATCCGATGTCAAGTTCGAATTGATGCTCACGGTCGGCCTGGTCGTGCTCGTGATCTTCCTGTTCTTGCGCAGCTTGTACGCCACCATCATTCCCAGCGTCGCGGTGCCGCTTTCTCTAGTCGGAACATTCGCCGCAATGTACATCCTTGGCTACAGCCTCGACAACTTGTCGCTGATGGCGCTGACCATCTCCACCGGCTTCGTGGTGGACGATGCCATCGTGATGATCGAGAACATCTCGCGCTACATCGAAGAAGGCGATCCGCCCATGGAAGCGGCGCTCAAGGGCGCGGAACAAATCGGATTTACTATTCTCTCTCTGACCGTATCGCTGATCGCAGTGCTGATTCCGCTCTTGTTCATGGGCGACGTGGTAGGGCGCCTGTTTCGTGAATTCGCCGTAACTCTGGCAGTCACCATCATTGTTTCCGCCGTAGTCTCGCTCACCCTCACTCCCATGATGAGCGCACGCATCCTGCGGCACCAGCCAAAGGAACAACAGGGCCGTATTTACAAAGCGTCGGAGCGCGCCTTTGAGGGCATGATCGCCTTTTATGGCCGGACGCTCAAGTTCGTCCTGCAGTTCCAGACAATCACTCTGCTGGTCGCGCTGGCCACGCTGATGCTGACCGTTTTTCTTTACATCATCATTCCCAAAGGATTTTTCCCGGTACAGGACACGGGTGTGATCCAGGGCATCTCGCAGGCTCCGCAAACCATTGGCTACAAGGCCATGGCGGCGAAACAGCAGGAGTTAGCGAAAGTAATTCTGGATGACCCCGCCGTCGAAAGCCTCTCCTCATTTATCGGCGCTGATGGAACCAACACCACGACCAACAGCGGAAGGATGTCGATCAACCTGAAGGCGCTCGACCAGCGCCACATGAGCGCTTCCGACGTGATCCGCCGGCTCACTTCAAAGCTCGACCAGGTTCAGGGCATTCAGCTGTTCATGCAGCCGGTGCAGAACATCTCGGTGGACGATCGCGTGAGCCGCACGCAATACCAGTTCACGCTGGAAGACGCGGACGCCAACGAACTGAACGACTGGGCGAACCGCTTCGTGAACCGGCTCAGGCAATTGCCGGAGTTGGAAGATGTCGCTACCGATCAGCAGATGGGAGGACTTGCCGTATCGTTGGTTATCGACCGCATAACCGCCTCGCGCTTCGGCATTGCACCGACCACCATCGACAACACTCTCTACGACGCTTTCGGTCAGCGGCAAATCAATACAATGTATACGCAGGTGAACCAGTATCACGTCGTTCTCGAAAGTCAACCCGCGTTTCAACTCGACCCTAACAAGTTGAACCATCTCTACATTCAGTCCAACGCGTCGTCGGGCGCAACTGGCGCCGGTGCTTCAACTTCTTTCGCCTCTTCAGGTGCATCGTCGGCAGGTTCGAACGCGCTGACCAGTTCGGCGCAGTACACGCCGTCGGCGAATACCCTCGCTCCTCCCGCGCGAGCACTCTCGCCAACGACCCCTTCGACCTCCAACAGTGGGGCGAACTCCGCCGGCTCTACCAGTTCGGTGATGAGTAACGCGGTGCCATTCAGCACGTTCTCGCACTTTGAGAAAACCACCGAGGCGCTCTCTATTAACCATCAAGGCCAGTTTCCCGCAATCACGGTGTCATTCAACTTGGCGCCGAGTGCTGCCCTGGGAGAGGCGATAACCGCCGTCGACAAAGTGCAGAAGGATATGCACATGCCGCCCAGTCTGCAAGCCGGTTTTCAAGGCACGGCGGCATCTTTCACGAATTCGCTATCCAACGAACCGCTACTCATTCTGGCCGCATTGGTCACGGTCTACATCGTGCTGGGTGTTTTGTACGAAAGCTTCATCCATCCCATCACGATTCTCTCAACCCTCCCGTCGGCTGGCGTCGGTGCGTTCCTTGCGCTGATTATTTTTCATCAGGATTTGAGCGTGGTAGCGATCATCGGCATCGTGCTCTTGATCGGCATCGTGAAAAAGAATGGCATCATGATGGTCGATTTCGCACTGGAGGCCGAGCGCAAGCACGGCAAGAACGCGACCGACGCCATCTATGAGGCCTGCCTGCTGCGCTTCCGGCCCATCATGATGACCACCATGGCCGCGCTGCTTGGCGGACTGCCACTGGCGCTCGGCACCGGTTTCGGCTCCGAGCTGCGCCGGCCGCTGGGTATCGCGATGGTCGGTGGACTCTTGCTGAGCCAGGCTCTGACCCTTTACACCACCCCCGTCATCTACATTTTCTTCGACAACCTGGCCCACCGGTTTGGTCCCAACGTAGAGCGCGCGGAAGGCGGAGAACAAGAGACGGAGCCCGCATGAACATCTCCGCCCCTTTCATTCACCGCCCCGTCGCCACCACGCTGCTCACCGTGGCGGTGGCTCTGGCCGGGGCAATCGGCTTCGAAGTGCTGCCGGTGGCGCCGCTACCGGAGGTCGATTTCCCCACGATTTCTGTCAGCGCCGGCCTGCCCGGAGCCAGCGCCGATATCATGGCATCCTCCGTAGCCACTCCCCTGGAGCGCCAGTTCGGTCACATTGCAGGCGTGACCGAGATGACTTCCTCGAGCACGCTGGGCAGCACATCGGTGACCATCCAGTTCGATCTCGCCCGCGACATTGATGGCGCAGCCCGCGACGTCGAGGCTGCCATCAATGCGGCGCGAACTTACCTGCCCGCGAATCTTCCCGGCAACCCGAGCTATCGCAAGGTCAATCCCGCCGACGCGCCAATCATGATCCTGGGTCTCACCTCCGACAAATTCGGCCCTGCGAAACTCTACGACGAAGCTTCTACCGTTATCGAACAGAAGTTGTCGCAGATCCAGGGGGTGGGGCAGGTGGTCGTCGGAGGCGGCGCCCTGCCTTCGGTTCGGGTGGACGCAAATCCGACGCAGTTGGCCAGCTACGGGCTTACGCTGGCAAGCCTGCAATCCGTGCTGAGTTTGCAAAACTCCGACTTAGCCAAAGGCCAGGTCGTTGACGGTGATCAGACCGCCGACATTCTGGCCAATGACCAGATCTCGCTGGCTGCGGACTACAAGCCGCTCATCGTCGGATACAAAAATGGCGCAGCCGTCCATCTTTCCGATGTTGCCGACGTAACCGATTCGGTGCAGAACATCCGCGCCGCCGGCTACTTGAACGGAAAACGCGCGGTCACGATTATCATCTTTCGTCAGCCCGGCGCCAACATCATCGCCACCGTCGACCGCATCACCGGGCAACTTCCCTCCATCCAGGCATCGATTCCGTTCGGCATCGATACCACCATCGTGCTCGACCGCACTACTACCATCCGCGCTTCGGTCGATGATGTCGAGAGAACTTTGATCATCTCCGTCGTCCTGGTCATCGCTGTCGTCTTCGTCTTCCTGCGCAACGGCCGCGCCACGCTCATTCCCGCCGTCGCC
>Ga0302326_10025314_pt1 | contig 12041 bp, 8 predicted proteins | sample Palsa_T0_3_FD_202264 | JGI IMG/M metagenome (GOLD analysis project Ga0302326, IMG submission 202264) | Peat permafrost microbial communities from Stordalen Mire near Abisko, Sweden - Palsa_T0_3 | ecosystem: Environmental > Terrestrial > Soil > Palsa > Peat permafrost | place: Sweden: Abisko...
TCGTTGTCGTGTGCGTTGCAGTGATGACCACCAATGTCTCAATGATTATCTGGTCATTGATCGGGCTCGAGGCGCTGCGTCTTCTGGGCGCCATCATCGCATGGAAGACGGTCGATCGTTCGCGCGAGGAGCCCGCGTTAAAGGACTTCAGGCGCGAGCAGTTGAAATTCTGTGTGCCATTTGGCCTGGCGAGTGTAATGGCCCTGCTTAGCAGGAACCTAGGTAACGTTGTCATCACGAAATATCTAGGCGTCGTTGCGCTGGCACAGTTTTCGATCGGGACTTATGCCGAGCCGATTATTATGGTTCTGCGCGACTCGATTTCGTCCGTCGTATTGCCGGAACTCGTGCGTCGTCTGAGAACGCAGACCCAGGACGACGCGCTCGAGTTTTGGTATCGCTCCGTAGTGATCAACTGCATGCTGCTCTTTCCAGTCGCCGGCATCATGGCTTGGTACGCTGAGCCGCTCATCCTGAAGGCGTTCGGCGCAAACTACCTCGCAGCTGTTCCAGTATTGCAATGGTATGCACTGGTCGTCGTTCGCTCGTGTTTTGATTTTTCACCGCTGCTGCGCGCGATCAACAAGACGCGTCCCTTCATGACGGTTGCTGTGGTCGCGGCCGTTGTCAATGGCGTTACTCTGGCGATCCTGCTACCCCGGATCGGAATCGTCGGTGCAGCAATTGGTGTCGCCGTTTCCAATCTTGCCGATGTTCTCTACCAAGGGTTCTGCGTGATCCGTCTGTACGGCTGCAGCTTGCGGCGATTGTTGCCTTGGGCTGCAGTCGGGAAAATTACCTTGTGCGCCATCCTCGGCGCCGTTGTCGCCTTCGGAGTCACCTGGGGGTTGCGTGGCACGTTCGCCGGCGCTATCTATGGCTCGCTCCTATACGGCGCGGTCTTCACGGCCATGCTATTGGCTGCTCGAGTTGAGGAGGCGCTTCTGCTGCTGGATCGCCTCAAGTCCCGCCTCGGTTATATGTGAGCCTTCTGGCAAGGCCGGCGGCGCCACCCCACGGGGAACCGAGTCTTGGGCTTATGGGGTAATGAAATCCGCCAAGCGTAGGCACAGCGCCGGTCGGGGGTGTAAACGAGCCGGGAGCTGTGGGGCGGCCGGCATCGCTTGCGCCGCCGTACGCCTCAGGATCAGCCTGTAGCGCCGGTTGGACCAGTCTCAGCCGGAAATTGTGACATTTTTATTGATCGGGCTTGTCTCAGCCCGTCCCGATCAGGAACAGTCCGTCAGCGTCCTGCAGCGTCACAGTAGTAGCGCCACAGGCGCCAGTGTTCACCGACGGATCGCCATAACCACGAGTGGTGATACGGCAGAGCGTTGACGGAACGGTCACTGTCTGCGCCCTGTTGCCGCGAGGATTCCAGAGCACCCAGCCATTCGGGAAGCGTCGTCGCCACACACCATTCGACCAGGGTTCACTCTGCGGCGCATCAAGGCGCTGGGTACCGGCAGACAGCCAACCGTAATTTGGTGCGCCGGAAACCTTCTGGACCTGCTCGTCCGTCAGGCCGATGCAGCTATAGGCCTGCTGTCCACAGTTGAACAGATAGTGATAGTTACGCTGCATCGCCGCTGCGAACCCATAGCGAACCGCTTGCCATTGTCTTGATGACCATCCAGATTGGTTTCCGGTGAGGCCGTTGGAGCCACCCGGTAACCCGCTTTGAGCAAATATCAACGTTCCGCCCGGAGCAATTGCCAGCTCCGACTTGATAAGGCCCTGCATGAATGCGCCAGGCGGAGAATTGTTCCAGGTTTCTATGCTGAAGGATTGACCAATCACCGCCTCGTTAAATATCACATCCCACAGCCCGATCTGACTTGGGTCCACGGTGAATCCAGGGTTGGTGATGTTCGCAGCTAAGTTATAATTTCCCATGACAAGCAAATTCGGATTCAGAGCCTTGAATGCCTGCACCTGTTTCCGAATTCCCTGCTGAATTGCGGCGTCAGCCGCTGCGTTTTGCACTGGCGGGGTACCTAATCCATTCCACGTCGCAGGCGATGTCGTATTTGAATTAGCCGCCTCATTATCCAGGAAAATTCCATCGAGTTCTGAGTTTGGAGCAGGCCCGGCGGACTCGCCATACTTGGATACAGCGAGCCCGTTAACATACACGTCGTAGTAGTACTGGGCGTAAAGGTTCCAGACATTGTATCCGGCCAATACACCAGTCTTGCCGTTGAAGCTGAACGACGGTGAGGCAGTCTGCGTGTCATACGGCGTGATCTGCAGGTACGATTGCCCGTTAGCACCGTCGCCGTTGTAAGGAGCGAGATCAGTGGTGCCGCGGCCCGAAGCCGATGTGTAGGCCCACATGCTGGAGTTGTTGAAGTTGGCCGTTAGCCAGGGAAAAATCGCATTCGCGTATTGCGGCGCGAATCCCGGCGTGTATATGAATGTACGCAATGTCAGCCTATTCGCAGCCGCGCCAGCTTTCCACCGCTGCATTAGTGAGGAATAGGTGCCGTACGACTCAACGCCAAGATAGGCGTTGATCGTAATAAGGCTTGACTGTGCGACTACTGTAGCTGTAGGGACGCCGGCGGCGGTGTTGCCTGAATGCAGTAAAGGGAAATTGCCGCCGATCATGAAAATAGCCGTGCGCGGGAAGGAGTCGGAGGCCGGACTATTTCGCCCCGAAGACGGGCCCCCGGTTGAAGTCGTAGTCGCCGGCGCGCTGGCCGACTGTGCGGACGTGCCCTCGGGGTTATAAGCGGCCACGGTGTACGTATAGCCGGTGGACGCGCTAAGGCCGGTGTTGGAATAGGATGTTCCCGTTACCGCGGCGATCTTCGTGTCGCCCTGGTGCACAGAGTAGCCCGTGGGGCTGTCCGGGGAGGCCGTCCAACTCTGATTGATCTGCGAGGAGGAGGCCGCAGTGGCGGTCAGGCCCGTGGGCACCGAGGGGTTGTCAATAGCCGTGTTGGCCGGGGCCTGAGCGCCCGCCAACAAAAAGGCCCCTGCGCAGAGCAGGGGCCCGTTGGGTAAAAGTTTCGGGGAAAAACGCCAGGCTGTGGCAGCACCCGGGCATTTACACGTGAGGTCCATCCTTGGACTTTACACGTGAGGTCCATCCTTGGACATACATCCGGGCCTCAGTGGTCAGAGTTCAGCGCAGTGGCCTTCAGGCTCACGAAACATGAGCCACGAACGCGCCGCTTGCTAACCCGTGCCGATGAGGAACAGTCCGTCGGCGTCTTGCAGCGTTACGCTCGTAGCACCACAAGCACCGGAGTTCACGTTGTCATCACCATAGCCGCGCGTCTTGATACGACAGAGCGTTGAGGGAATGGTCACTGTCTGTTTCCCATTGCCACGAGGATTCCACAGCACCCAGCCATTCGGGAAGCGTCGGCGCCACACACCATTCGACCAGGCTGCACTCTGCGGCGGATCAAGGCGCTGACTCCCTGCAGATAACCAGCCGGCATTGGGACTTCCCGATACGGTCTGGAGCTGCTCGTCGAGCAATCCGACGTTGGAGTATTGCTGATTTCCGCCATTCCAGCAGAAGTGGTAGTTCCTTTGCATCGTTAAGGCAAAGCCATAGCGCAGCGCCTGCCAGTTACTACCTACCCCTTTGCCCCAGCTGCTCTGAGGACTGTTCAGGCCGTTGCTGCCCCCCGGCAAGCCGGACTGGCAAACGACCAGGGTTCCCCCTGGGGCGACTGAGGCTTCAGCCCCGATCAGCCCCTGCATGAATGCCCCGGGAGGGGAGTTGTACTTGCTCTCGATGCTGTTGCTGACTCCGATCGCTCCTTCCTGAAAGGCGATCGAGTACAGATTCCGATAGCTCGGATCAGTCGTGCCTCGGTTGGAAAGGACAAACTCCGCATAGCCGGTATTGCCCGCGACCAGAGCATTCGGCCACGCCGCCTGTATCGCGTTCACGAGCCTTGCCTGCCCTTGCTGTACGCAAGCCGTTGTTTGGGCGGTCTGGCCTACTGGAGCAGTGCCCCGTCCCAGCCAGGTCGCCGTGACCGAGCCAGACAGATAGACACTTGGGTACATATTGTCGATAAACATACCGTCGAGATATGGATTGGCAGCGTAAGGCTTGGCCTCACCGTACTTCGATAACGCGAGCCCGCGAGTCCATACGTCAGAAAAGTACTGCCCGTACATGTTCCACACGCTATATCCCTGCAAGGCATTTACAGCGTTGTTGTAGGTGAACGCCGCTACGGTCTGCGTGTTGTAAGGCGTGCAGATATTAAAATAGGCTTGTCCGCTGTTACCGTCCCCGGTATACCCGGTCAGATACTTCCCGCCATCCCCATTGCCGCTGGCATTTGAGGTTGTATAGGCCCACATGCTGGAATTATTGAAGGCATTCTCGAGCCACGGGTGCAGAATTGTCCCCCCGGAGGCACCGTACTGATTTGCCCAGCCGTCGTTGTACAGCAGGGTATGCACCGTAATGCCATTCGCAGTCGCTGCCGCCTTCCAGTTCTTCATCAGGGAGGCAATCGTGACGTTGTAGTCCTGTTCAAAACCCAGGTAAGGGTTGATTTCAACGATATTGGATTGCGCTGCAACAGTGGCCAACGGAACACCCGCCAAGGTGTTACCTGACGTATACAGACCCTTATTCCCACCAATCACATTCAAGTACGTGCGCGGGAAGGGATCCGAGGCAGGGCCGTTTCCTGGAGTTGTCGGCGTGGCGCCGCACGTCGGGGGCGCATTGGTGCCGACCGCGAGACACGGCGGGCTGGGGATCTGTGCGCTTGCGAGATTCCAGCAGGCAAGCAAAGTCGCGCCTGCGAGCGCTGCGAAGTTTCTTAGTTTCAGAATCATTGGATCACTCTTTGCGCGGCCGCCATGTGAACGTGTGAGAAATGCGGCCCCCGTGAGTGCCCCGGAAATCAACCAGCTTCGTACCATCATCCTCTCCCCCGACAGCGTGTGAATGTCTCGCGCCATGCACGGCGCAACCATGAGCGTAAGGTACACCGGCTTTGGTGTTGGTTCACCTGTCGCGGTTAACTGACAGGGGCGCGCGCGCATGCGCGCCGCTTAGCGAAATGTGCGCGCGCAATAGCCACAAACGCGCTCGCGCTGTCCGTGAAAATCGCGCGCAACCACGCAGCGCACGAGCGCGCGTGCCGTGTGACACAGGTCACGCTCCTGACAAATTATCGAAACGGATCGACTGGAGTGCCGTGCGCGCAAGTGCGCGGGGCGTGCGGCCTCAGCTTACGGCTAGCGTCTTTTGTCGCCGCTTGCGGACGCGGCTTGCGGAGGCGGGCTTCGCGCTCTGCAGGGCGAGTACGGCCATGCGCATCGACAGGCCGTGGTAGATCCATACGTATGGCAGCGGCGAGTACAGCTGCCCGGCGAAAAGAGCGATCGAGAGTGCGACGATGCCGTACACGTATGCAATCAGATACGCCTGCGGCGTTCCGGACGTACTGGCCGCGGCGCGCCGCGCCGTGAGTGTGAGTTGGCTGAGCATCATTACGTAGCTGACTACACCGATGATCCCCAGCTCGAACCACATCTGCAGGTACGTATTGTGAGGCGCATATAGGAAACCCATGATCGAGTAGACGTTCCACCCGAAGCCGGTGAACAGGGTCACCGGGCTGGCGGTCATCATGTCGATGAGGGGAATCCAGATCGCGGTGCGGTCTTCACCGCTATGGCCGGGATTTACGATTAGCTCCAGCATGCGTTGCGTGAGCACGTCACCGAACTTGATGCTCACTAACGCCAACACGGCAACACCGGCTACAACGAGCGTCACCGCGATGCCTGTCGCGCGTCGCCACGAGATGAGATTGCGGCACAGGAGGGAGCCGAAGACTCCTGCGAGCACGAATGCCACGACACCGCTGCGCGAACCGGTGAGCACAAGTAGCGCCGCGGAGGCGATGCCCGCGAACGCACAGAGCACGCGGACGATGCCGCCGGCGGATAGCGTCGCGGCCATATAGGCCGGTAGCAGGTACACGATCAGTGCAGCGGTTTCGTTCGCGTGGCCGAAAGCGCCGAATACACGGCTCGTAATGTTGCCCTCGTTGCCGACGGGGGTCGCGCCAATCTGGAATAGGCCAGCGACGTTACCGATGGCAATCGCGTTGGCGACCCCGACTGCCAGTAGTGCGCACTTGAGCAGAAACTCTGCATCGCGATATGTGCGCGTACCGTACAGATACAGCGTGAAGATGATCGCGCCGTCGATGAGGTTCCCCTTGAGGGCGATCACACTGAGCAGCAGATCGTAGGATTGGTACTGAATGATCGTGCTGGCGATGAGGCAGGTGAGTGTGGCGTATGCGATCAGGAGGCCGTACCAGAAATATACCTTGGGCACTTCCAGCCGGAATCCGCCACGGACCACGTAGCGGCTGGCGAGCGTGAGCATGATCAGATAGAGGAGCGCGTTCTTGACGCTCAGGCCGGGCGCGAGACTCAACGACCAGCCGAACATGTCGACGGTCGTGAAGAAGAAGATCAGCAGGGCGAGAAGATAGCGCAACTATTGAGACTTGCCTAAGTGAGCAGCACTTTTTCCCATGGCTAGCTGTCCGAGCGGCTCGAATGGTCTCATTCGAACTGTCCCTGGGCAACGAGCGCAGAGGGATCGATCTGGATCGGCCTCACACGCGTGCCGCGCGTTTGCCGCAATCCGCAATGACAAGCGCAGCTGACACCCCGATGCGGCCTCACCCGCACGTCGGTGTCGCGCTGGGAGAAGCTGCGGTAGGCAGGCACCTTGAGCATGCAACGCTTCGCGGTCACGAACCTGGCGCCAATGAGCATCAAAATCTCATCTTTCAGGAATGATGTGCGCTAGTCACGCGGTGGTCCGATCATCTCGCGCGTGGCGGCGGGTATTGTCGGGGCAACAAATGACATTGGACCACCAAATCGGCTTACGTCGCCCGTGATTGCGTCACGCGCCTGTCGCCCAGGGGCGACCGAGCAGGTTGGGAAGCGCCCCCCGCGTTGCGGGGCGGTTTGCTTGATACGAGCCCACGCCCGGACCCCGTCTATCCTCGAGAGGGCCCAAATCTATCGTTTAGACTTAATCACAGGTAAATCGCATACTAAGGAAACCATGTTCACAGACAAGCCAAGGTTTCCTGGCGGATGCAGTTCACAGCTTGCACAAGGGCTCATGGCGCCCTGGGCGCGACTTGGGTACCGTTACGAAGGAGCTAATACTATAAAACAGGCTGGCAGAACTCTCTGGTTTGCGCCCGGCCAGAACATCCATAAGGGCTCAGCCACGGGAACTCTGGATGGAGGCGGAATGCGACCCATGAATAAAGTACTCACCTTCCTCGCTGGAATCACCATATTCGGCGCTGCGCATGCGGCGGACACGCGTCCGCCGGATGCACCGATGTACACCGTGAAGGCTGGCGATACGCTGGCGATTGCGGTCTGGAAGGAGCCCGACCTCACGAGCAATGCAGTTCTCGTGCGTCCCGACGGGACTTTCTCATTCCCGTTGGTCGGTCAGGTCGATGCGCGCGGCAAGGGCGTGCAGGAACTGCAGAACCTAATCACCGAGCGGCTGCACAAGTACATTTCTGATCCGGTCGTGACGGTCTCGGTGCAGGAGGTCAAGGGTAATAAGGTGTACGTCATCGGCCAGGTCAACAAGCCGGGTGACTTCATCGTCAATCCGAGCGTCAATGTGATGCAGGCACTGAGCATGGCGGGCGGTGCAACCGCGTTCGCGTCCCTGAACAACATCATCATCCTGCGCCGCAGCTCCGGCGGCCAGGTTGCGCTGCCGTTCCACTACAACGATGTCGTCCACGGCAAGGAACTGCAGCAGAACGTGGACCTTCAGGCCGGTGACATTGTGGTCGTGCCGTGAGCTCATCGCACGCTATGACACGCCCAAGAATCGCCCGGGCTGCTTGCGCTGCCGGAGTTGTCGGCGTTTGCGCATCGCTCGGCAGCACTATCGCCGTCGCGACCGACTACGAGTTCAACCCGCGCGTGCAGCTGTCGGCCGGATACGATAACAACGTAACTCTGGTGACCCCTTCGGTCGACAAGATCAGCTCAGCGGACGGTATGGTTGATGCGCGCGCTGATTTCTTGGCGCAGGAGTCGAATTGGCAGTGGCGGATCACGCCGGATGTTACCGGTACGTGGTATCCGGACCACACCGAGATCGACTCCAACGGCGAGTACCTGTATTTGTATGGCGCACGCAATGGCCCGCGCTACCTGTTTGAACTGAATGGGTACGCCTGGTCACAGTCGCTCCTCAGGAACTATCTGCCAACCGGTGCCCTTGCCACGGGGCTGGGGGTTGCCGAGCAGGGCACAACTCTCAGCACCCTTTCCGATGCGCGCCAGAACCTCGGCTATATCGATCCACGATATGCCTTGCAGATAACGCAGCGAGAGAGGCTGGAGCTCGAGGCCAGCTACACCGACTCCACCTACAGCCACGAGGTGGCGGGTGGCTACACGGATTATGAGAACGTTTCGGGCTCGGCGGGCCTCGTCATGCAGGCGACTCCCACCGGCAGCGTCACCGTGCGCGCCAGAGCGCAGGAGTTCAAGCCCGATTCCGAGCTCACGACCGACACCTACGGCGCGGAGGTGGAGTGGGACGGCAAACTATCACCCAACAAGCTGTACTACCTGCGTGTCGGTGCGGAGCGCAGTAATTTCTCCGGATCGGTGCCCGCGGAAGGTGGCGAGCCGGCCGTGAGCAACGTACCGGCCTCCACCAGCGTTACCGGCGGCGCCGGGGCGCAATGGACCTGGCAGGTGACCGAGCTGTTTATCGATGCCATGCGCGACGTCGAGCCGACGGGTCTCGGCTACGCGGTGAGCCGCAGCCAGCTGCGCCTGCGCCTGGAGCGGCGGTTCACGCCGCGTTTTGCGGGGTTTGTCGGCGCACGCACCATCTATGACGACCCGGTGAATGCGGCTGCGCTGCCGAACGTTGCGCACGTGCAGCACTACAACTTCGGCACGACCGGTTTCGAGTGGCGCGTAACGCGACAGTTCGCCATGACCGGCGCATACGAATTTACGAACATCCACAACGTAACAACGGCTGAATCGAACGCGGTACGACTTTCCCTGGTCTACGAGCCACACCGTCCCGCGAACGGACCGGCAATCACCGTGGGCTATTAGCGGAATCGACCGACCATATGACAAGCCAAACGACTGACTCGGAAAAAACCCCGGAGTTTGCGCACTACGGCAGTTTGCTGCGGCGGCGCAGGCGGCTGATTTTCGCCATCTGGTTTCCCATCGTGACGGTGAGCCTGCTGCTTGCGATCGGGTTACCGAGCGAGTACGGATCTAGCGCGCTGTTTCAGCTGAAGACCGATCTCAATGACGGTACCAAGGGGGACAACTACGCCGATCGCTTTGTTTCCGGCCTAACCGAAGGCGTGCTCGGCTCCTCAGAATTGCACGATTCGCTCACTACTTTGGCGCCGTACCCGAACCTCATCAATGATCCGCCGGGCGCATTTAAGAAACTGCAGGGGGCCGTCCGTGCAACGATGGTCACGCAGAAGATCCTCGACCCCCAGACCGGCATGGAACGTAACATCAATACGGGCTTCATGGTCACGTATACGAATCGCGATCCGGAGACTGCACGAAGGGTCGCGACGTGGCTCGCAAACGCCTACATCATGGAAAGCCGACGCACCGCGGCGGCGCAGGCGCTCGGTGAGAGTCGTTTCTACGCCAATGAGGCCGACCGTGAGCGCGAGAAGATCACGCTTGGTGAGTCACGACTGTCGCAGTTCAAGCAGGAAAATTTTGAACGCCTGCCGGAGACGACACAGACCAATCTCACCGTACGCAGCATGACCGACCAGGACCTGGAGGCCATCGAGCGCGAGCTGCGTGCACAGGAGCAGAACCGTACGTTCATACAGCAACAGCTGCAGCAGGCGCGCACCCAGGGCAACAACGCGGACGCGTTGCGGTCTTTGGAGGATGAGTACCAGAAGAAGTCCGCGGTGTACGACCCGAACCATCCGGACATGATTGCGCTGCGCCAGCAGATCGATGCCATGCGCAGTGGTGCGCTGTCTGCAGGCAGCGGATCGAGTGTGCAGGCGCAACTCGCCTCACAGCGCGCAACGCTCACTGAGATGCGCCAGCGCTACAGCGAGGATCATCCCGACGTCAAGCGCCTTGAGCGTTCAATCGCGAACCTGGAGGCGCGCATTGCCTCCGGTGAGCACGAGGAGACGACCGAAGTCGGCCAGACACCCGCCGTCGTGCAGCTGAAGACGCAGCTGAACGGTGTGGAGTCGCAGATCAGTGCGCTGGAGCAGCAGCGCGCGGAATTGCGACAGAAGCAGGTGAGTCTGCAGAATCGACTCCAGTCGGCGCCCGAGGTCGAGCGCGCCTACGACGCCCTGACACGGGATGTCACCTCAGCCAGAGCGCTGTACGAGCAGCTGGTCGCCAAGCGAGCAGACGCCGATATCAGGGCTGCCGCGATCAAGAATGGCACGGCGGACCAGTTCATACTGATCGGCGCGCCTTATGCGCCGAAGGCACCGACCAAGCCGGCCCGGCTCGCCATCGGTCTCATCGGCCTGGTTGGCGCCACGTTCTTGGCGCTGATGGTTGCGCTGGCAGCCGTCTCGTTGGATCCCACCGTGCGCGGCAGCCATGACGTGATGACATTGTTGGACGTCACGCCGATTGCGATCGTGCCGCAGATCCGCAACTCCGCGTTCCTGCAGCGTAAGCGCCGACGACTGACGGCATTGGCTGCGACGACAATGGTCGCGATTCCTGCTCTGTATCTTCTGATTCATTTTGCCGTGCCGTAATGGCGAGGGAAGCCCAGTGAGTGTCATCGAGAACGCCCTTGCGAAAGTCGCCGCCCGTGGGAAGCGAGTAGCCCAGGACTCACCCGCGCGTCGCCCCACGCCAACCCCGAAGGTACCGGATACTCCGTCGCCGGAGTTTCAGACCGCGACCTTCAATCCGGCTGTGCAGGAACTCAATTGCGTGTTACCGCAGGTCGCCGATCGCGCGGCGCTGCGTGCCTACAAGATGCTGCGCACGCGGCTACTGCAACGTCTGGCCGCCAAGCGCTGGCGCTCGGTTGCCATGACCAGCATGCAGGCCGGGGAAGGCAAGACCCTTACCTCGATCAACCTCGCAGTGGCACTGTCGCAGGACCCGAACACCAGCGTGTGCTTGGTCGATCTCGACCTGCAGCGTCCGCAGGTGGCGGCCCAGATGGGGCTGCGGTTCGAGCGCGGGCTGGGCGAGTATCTGCTGGGAGAGGCGGAAGCGGAGCAGGTAATCTACAGCTGCAGCTCACCCAGCCTGTTAGTGATTCCGAACACGCGCACGTTCGACCATTCATCGGAAATGCTGGCCAGCGCGCGCATGCTCGAGCTGCTGCGAATCATCGAGGAGAAGATACCCAACAGCATCATTATATTCGACATGCCGCCGCTGACGTCGGATGATCTACTTACGTTTGCGCCGCAAGTCGATGGCGTGCTGCTGGTCGTTACAGAGGGCCGCACGGAGCGCGCCGCGATAGAGAAGTCGAAAGAGCTTATCAACGAGCTGAAGCTGCTGGGCGTGGTGCTGAATTGCTCCGGCGAGCTCGTTGACGATTCGACCTATTACTAGAACCTGCTCTCAGGTGCGCCGTGCAGCCGCACGGCGCTCTAGCGGGAGCCAGTTCCGCCCGGCAGCCATCGGGCTCCATCGCGAAGCAATCGGAAGTCCTTGTGGAGGCCACGAAGGGGGCTGAAGGCTGCGGTTAGCGTAAAAACTTCTCGAGCAGATCGCGCAACTCCGTCCCTCCCCCGATCTCCTTCACCAATTGAAGCCCATCTCCCGTCTTTCTATAGAATCCAACCATGTTATGGCCGTCAGCGCGCGTTCGTCCGAGTTGCAATATGCCATCTTCCGCAAGTGATCCGATGATATTGCGAAGTCCGGCATCAATTTTTTCTGGCGAAAAGTAACTCAGGTTCAACAGATTCATACATCGTACGAACGTGAATGGCGGCGTACCGCGCGTTTCGAAC
>Ga0302326_10025316_pt1 | contig 12040 bp, 10 predicted proteins | sample Palsa_T0_3_FD_202264 | JGI IMG/M metagenome (GOLD analysis project Ga0302326, IMG submission 202264) | Peat permafrost microbial communities from Stordalen Mire near Abisko, Sweden - Palsa_T0_3 | ecosystem: Environmental > Terrestrial > Soil > Palsa > Peat permafrost | place: Sweden: Abisko...
CCCATGACCACCAGTACCACACGACGATCATTTGGCAGGTGTTGCAGCACCCAGGTGCGCAAGGCATCAAAACGACCCGAGCGCACGGAGATGTTATAGAGCAGTAGCCCGTTGATGACGATCCACATCATCGGCCACATGGCGAAGGTCGCGCCGTTGAGCACCGACTGCACCGCCAGTGCGATCGGCATCTGCCACGGCAGCACGGCGATGATCAGCGCCAGCAGCAGACCGGCCGATGCGGCCTGCCAAGCCGGCCGGCGCAGCACCCCGAGCAGCAATAACACCGTTAGGACCGGGATCGCCGCGACCAGGCAGGACAGTCCGAGGCTGCCCGCGATTGGTGTCAGCTGCTGGTGAAACATCTCCCCTTCCCGTGGGAGCCCGTCAGCACGCCGTCACGGCGAGCCCGGCACGGTTGGGATGATTCCCGGGATCAGGTATTGCGTCACGACCACCATGATCACCAGTAATACCGTGAGCACGATGCTGTGGATGAACGTGCGCGCGAACACGATGCCCTCATGACCTTTCAAATTGGTCACAGACAATCCGGTGGCGATGTTTTGCGGCGAGATCATCTTGCTCATGACGCCGCCCGAGGAATTGGTCGCCGCGAATAGTATCGGATTGAGATGCAGCTGCCGCGCAGCGATCACCTGCAGATTGCCGAACAAGGCATTACCCGAAGTGTCGCTGCCCGACAGCAGCACGGCGAGCCAACCCAGAAACGGCGAGAACACGATGAACAGCCTGCCGGTCGAGGCCGCGCCTTGACCCAGCGTATAGGCCAGGCCCGAATAATTCATCAGATAGGCCAGCGCGACGATCAGCATCACCGTGACGATCGCGAGCCATGCCTGGCGCATCGTCTGGCGCACGCATTTAATAAACTCAAGCGGCGACAACCGCACCAATAGCGCGGTAATCAGGCAGGAAACGAGGATCGCGGTTCCGGTCGCCAAGGGCTGAAAGTTCCAGATCGCCGCGTACGGCCGGTCCTGGTACAACGTGATGGCGATGGCCCGGTGCAGATGAGGCCACGGAATGTTCTGCTGAGCCCATAACGGCACCTTGAAGAAGCTCCAGAGGATCACGGTCACCGATATGACGACCCAAGGGAGCCAACCCTGCCAGGCCGGCACCGTGTTGCCCACGGGCGGCCTCTCCAACGGGTCGTCCTTGATCATGTACGCTGCATCCGGCGCCGGCCGCCAGAACCTCAGGAACAACAGCGTGATGAACAAGGAGCACAGTGAGGACAGCACGTTCGTGAGCGCGTAGTCGATATAGTTCGAGGCGATAAACAGCGCAATGCCGAAGCTGGCGCCGGCCACGAGCAGTACCGGCCAGAGCGCACGCAGCGAGCGCCAGCCAGCGTAGAACACCACGACATAGAACGGCATCAACATGGAGATCAACGCGAGCTGTCGACCAATCATCTGGCCGAGCGCTATCGGCGGCAGCCCCGTCACGGCACCGAGCACCGTGATCGGAATACCCAGCGCGCCGAAGGCGACCGGCGCGGTATTGAAGAGCAGCACGCACGAGATGGCCTCGAGGGGCGTGAACCCCACTGCGATCAGCAGCGCGCCCGTGACCGCGACCGGTGTGCCGAAACCGGCGACGCCTTCCAGCAGCGCCCCGAAGCAGAAACCGATGACTACGAGCACCACGCGCCGATCGTTCGGCAAATGGCGGATGACCCAGACGCGCATGGCATCGAAGCGCCCTGAACGCACGGCAATGTTATAGAGCAGCAGTCCGTTGACGACGATCCACATGACCGGCCAGAGCGCAAAGATCGCGCCATTCAGCATCGAGTGCATGGCAAGATTAAGCGGCATCTGCCACGGTACTACTGCAACGATGAAGGCGACAATCAGCCCAGCCAGCGCGGCCTGCCACGCCGGACGCCGCAATATGCCGAGCAACAGCAGCACCATCAGCACGGGCAACATCGCAACCAGGCAGGACAGCACCAGGCTGTTTGCGACCGGTGTCAATAGTTGATGAAACATCGCTCCCCCTATCAAATTAACGCTGCGCTCCAATTCGAGCTCACGTCGCCTACCGATCGGCGCAGCGGCCCCGCCAGAGTCAGTTGCTTATCAATGCATCGTTTCGAGGTGTTCGGCCCGATGAGATGACAATCAATTTCTTCGATTTAGTTGGCAAATTGCAGGCAAATCTTCGTGTCACTGGCACTGCGATACTGGCTGGACAATACCATCAGTTGCTGGCAATATAAAAAAATTATTAACGCAGTCTGATCAGGGACCGATTCGAACGGGGGCGCTGCCATCGATCCAATCGGGACATATTTCTGCCTCGGCATTTTTTGACTCTCACTCGTGCGGGTTCTTAATAGCATTGCTGATCTGCGCGCTTTAGCGCGCGCCCGGGTGCCGCGCGCCATATTCGAGTATGCGGATCGCGGCTCCTTTGACGAGCTCACCCTGGCTCGCAATCGCAGCGACCTACAGGCCATCGAGTTCCGCCAGCGCGTGATGCGCGATCTATCCAAGCTGTCGGTGGCGAGCACCATGCTAGGAAAGCCCGTGACGATACCGTTGGGCATCGCGCCGACCGGATTGTCGGGCTTGTTTCATGGCAATGGGGAGATCCACGGCGCGCGCGCCGCGCAGGCCTTCGGCATTCCCTATTGCATGAGCACGATGTCGATCTGCTCGATCGAGGACGTGCACGAGGCGGTGCGCGAGCCCTTCTGGTTCCAGCTGTACCTGATGCGCGATCGCGGCTTTAACCAGGAGCTCATCGCGCGTGCACGTGCAGCACAGTGTTCGGCCCTGATGCTCACCGTCGATCTTCAGGTCCAGGGCATACGACGCCGGGATGCGCATAACGGCCTGAGCATTCCGCCGCGACTGACATTGAGCAATGCATTGGACATGGCGAGCAAGCCCGCGTGGGCGTTGGGCGTATTGACCGCGAAGCGACGCTCATTCGGTAATCTCACCGTTCGGCTCGGCAAGGGGACCGGGCTCAAAACGCTCTCGGAGTGGATCGGCTCACAATTTGACCCCGCGGTGACCTGGAAGGAGGTCGACTGGATCCGCAGCCACTGGCCCGGAAAGCTGATCATCAAGGGAATCCTGGATCCCGAGGACGCGCAGGTTGCAGCGGGTCTGGGCATCGATGCCATGGTTGTGTCCAATCATGGCGGACGTCAGCTCGATGGCGCGCCGTCATCGATATCGGTGCTACCCGAAATCGCAGAGGCGACGGCGGGCCGTTGCGAGGTCTGGTTCGATGGCGGAATTCAATCCGGTCAGGACATGCTGCGTGCAATCGCGCTCGGCGCCAGCGCGTGTCTGATTGGCAAGGCCTATCTATATGCGATGGGCGCCATGGGCGGCCCGGGCGTGACGCTCGCGCTCAATATTCTGCGCAAGGAGCTCGAGATCACGCTGGCTCTTACCGGCTGCACGGACGTGCGCACCGTCGATGCGAGCATCCTGCGTCGCTCAACGGGCAAAGCGCAGCCAGGCGCATCCCTGCGCCAACTCCCCTGACCCGTTAGACGGGCTGCGGGGCGCGACTGCGCTGCGCCTGCTATTGCTCCGCGACCCGACCTCCCGGGTATGCACCGTAGGAGAACTTCTGCCCGGCGATGCTCGCGTTGTACATCAGGCCGCCCTTCGCGACCGTGAATACAGCCATGCCATTGGTGTACTGACCCTGCGTAGCAGCCATGTGCTTGTCCGCGCTGGCGCCGCTATTCTCGCCGGTCGTGCCTGCGCTGGCAGAAGCCGAAGCGGTAATCGCCGTGACGCCCACATCGCCACTGAACTCAAAGTTGCCGCCGGTAAAGCGGTCCAGGGCGAGCTTATCCTGGAAGAAAATAACCTCGCTGTAGGCTTCCCCGCCAGCCTGGAAGCCAGCGCTGACTTGCGCCATGCTCACGTGGCCAATGGGTATGCCGTGTGCGTAGACTTGCCCGGTCCCATACGCCCCGCCCACGCCGAGCCCGCCCTTGCCTATGGTCGGAAAAATCGCATAGCCATAGGAATTGCTAAAGAACCACCTGCTCTCGCCGGCATGCCGGAAGATCGAGAGCGTGTCGGACTGAGCATCGGCCAATGCCACGCCGGCTGGAATTCCCAGCGCCGCCACTAATAACCATAACCGCAATAGCGCTTTCATGATTGATCTCCTTGGGAATAACTCCCGCGGTGCAACTGTCCGCGCCTGCAGCCTGAGCGCGGCAGTTCCTCAAGTCTGTAGGATGGGACCTCACTCGCCCGCCAGACTGGCACAGCGCACGGCCTGCGCCCACGCCGCCATACGCTGCCCGGCCCAGTCGCGGCTGTGCATCGGCTCGAAGCGGCGATCCAGGCGCCAGTTGGCCGCGACCTCGCTCTGATCGGACCAATAGCCCGAGCCCAGACCCGCCAGATACGCCGCGCCGAGCGCCGTGGTCTCGGTGACCGTCGGTCGCAACACCGATACGCCGAGCAGGTCCGCCTGGAACTGTAGCAGCAGATTGTTGACGCTCGCGCCGCCGTCCACGCGCAGCTCAGTGAGCGTTTGCTGCGCATCGCGTTGCATGGCCTGCAGCACATCCGAGCTCTGAAAGGCGATCGCTTCGAGCACTGCCCGTGCGAGGTGTGAGCGATTCGTCCCGCGCGTGATCCCAGTCATCGTGCCGCGCGCATGCGCATTCCAATACGGCGCGCCAAGCCCGGTGAACGCCGGCACCAGGTGCACGCCGCCGCTGTCCGGCTCGCGCGCTGCGAGCAGCTCAACCTCCGCTGCGGATTGAATCAATCCCAGGCCATCGCGTAGCCATTGCACCGCCGCACCGGCGACGAACACACTGCCTTCGAGCGCGTAGGTACGCGCCGCGCGCTGCCAGGCGATCGTACAGATCAGTCGATGCTGGGAGTGCGTCGGCGCGCAGCCGATATTCATCAGCAAGAAGCAGCCCGTGCCGTAAGTATTTTTGGCGCTGCCGGGCGCCACGCAACACTGCCCGAACAATGCCGCCTGTTGATCACCGGCAATGCCGGTGATGGCAACGCGATGGCCACCGAGCTCGGCGTACGGCGCATCCTGCGCTCGCAGCGAGGAAGCCACGATCGTAGGCAGGCACGCTCGTGGAATGCCGAACAAATCGAGCATCGGCTGCGACCACGTGGCGCTGTCTAGATCCAACAGCAGTGTGCGACTGGCGTTGGTCACATCGGTGACGTGAGCACGACCAGCGCTGAGCTGAAAAATCAGCCAGCTGTCGATCGTGCCGAAGGCGAGCTCGCCACGCTCGGCGCGAGCGCGCGCTTGCGGCACCTGCTCGAGCAGCCAGGCGAGCTTGCTGGCCGAGAAATACGGGTCCAGACGGAGCCCCGTGCACCGCTCGATCGCCGCTTCGTGCCCGAGCCCGCGCAGCCTCTCGCAGGCCTCCGCGGTGCGCCGATCCTGCCAGACGATGGCCGGGGCAACCGGCTGGCCGCTCGAGCGCTCCCAAAGCACACAGGTCTCACGTTGATTGGCGATACCAATGGCAGCGATGTCCTGGGGGCCCGAATGCGCCTGCATGAGGACCTCTTCAATCGTGGTGCGCTGGGTCGCCCAGATCTCCTGCGCGTCGTGCTCGATCCAACCGGGGCGCGGGAAGTGCTGAGTGAATTCGCGCTGCGCTATCGCAACGGGCGTGCCTTGGCGGTCAAACAGTACCGAGCGGCAACTGGTCGTGCCCTGATCGAGCGCCAGTATCCAACGGCTCATCGGCACTCATGGGGCCGCTGGCCGCGGCAATAGCACTCGAAGTCGACGCTCCATCTGCTTGAGATCGGGCTCGCCGCGGTAGCGCGCGACGACGCGGCCTTGCGCATCGATCAGATAGGACAAAGGCAGGCCGAGGATGCCGCCGTAGAGCTGCCCCAATTGCGCATCACCCATGATGACGGGATAGGCCAGATGATCGCGCTGCGCCAGCTGGCGCACCGCCTGCAACTCATCATCCATGGCTACGCCGAGGATCTGCAGCCCGCTGGGCCCGTAGCGTTGCTGCCAGGCCGAAAAGCGCGGGATCTCTGACAGGCAGGGCTCGCACCAGGTGGCCCAGAAGTTGAGGAGGATGACTTTGCCCCGATAGGCGCTAAGCGCGCGCGACTTACCGTCCAGGTCAGTACGCGTGAAATCGGGGGCCGCCTTGCCGGCTAGCGGCGCAGTTTCGGCAGCATCGACCTGCGCGGCGGCGGCGCTTTGAGCCACGGCCGCTACGCCCGTAAGAGCAACCAGACCGAGCGCGATGACAACTGTGCGCAAGATGTTACTGACCCGTGCTCACTGGGTAGCCCTTCTCGGCCCAGTCGGTACCGAAATCATGGGCAATATAGAGCACCTTGAGGTGGCGGAAACCCAGCGCGCGCAATCGGCGATAGGCGGCTGCAATATTCGGGCAGTGAGCCCAGGGACAGCAGCCGCAATAGAGCACGATCTCAGTATCCCTGGGCAGTTGCGCAACGCGCTGGCCGAGGGCCTCCAGTCCGTCGCCCTGCCCGGCCGGGCCAGCAAACTCGGAACCGGTGATATGAGACTGCGTAAACAGAAGCTTGAAGCCCACTTGCAGCACCAGCGGCGCCGGAGCCGACGGGGCCTGCAGCCTGGCCGCGAGCTCAGCCGGTTGGATCAGATCGGCATGCGGAATTGAGCTCGCCGGCAGGTGCGTCGCCGCGGGGGCCTGCACGCAAACCAATATACTCACGAGGCCGGCGAGGGCCGTCAGCAGTGAGCGGGACTGCTTACTCATTGAGATAAGGCCGTTCATCTTTTGGCCAGTGTAGCTCGTCGCTGCAGTCCGGTGCGCACAGCGCGTGCGGAGAGCTCGTCAACGCAAGTGCCCCCTTTTGCGTTCTGAGTCGGTTGGCAGAGACAGTTTTGGTATTGATTCGTCCGGCACTAGAGTTGGTGCAATCAATGGGGGACAGTTTCTCGCAGCCGTCGCAGCACGGCGCGAGGTAACCATCTAGGAGCAGCAGACATGATGCGCATACGCTCACGGCGACTCGACTTGACGTACTTTAAGTCTCTGTTGCTAAAGATTTTTTCGATCGGTGTAGTCGCCACCTTGGCGGCCTGCGGTTCAGGCGGATCGGGCGGCTCCATGGGCGATGCCGGGCTTGCCGGGACGAACAGCTCCCCGGGCTCGGGTCCGAGCGCTCAGTCCTGCAGCAGCAGCTGCGGCGGCGCGATGATCAGCCTGAGCGATGCCGCCGGAGACTTTGACAGCTACATCGTCAACGTCGTATCGCTGCAGCTCACGCGTTCGGATGGCACCGTCGTGCAGACACTGCCGGTGATCACACAAGTCAATTTTGCGCAGCTGGTTAACCTATCCGAGATCGTCAGTACCGCGCAGATTCCGGCGGGCCGGTATGTTTCGGCATCGCTTACGCTCGATTTCAGCGGCGCGACAATCGTGGTGGACAACGGCACTACCGGTGTGACGATCGCTGCGGGCAATATCATTGATGGCGCCACTTCTTTGCCGCTGGCGGCGCCGAACTCGACCCAGATGACCTTGACGCTCTCGTTCGCAGCGGACAATCAGCTGATCGTCACGCCCAATTCGGTCGCAAACCTCGCTCTGGACTTCAATCTGCTCGCTTCCAACACCGTCGCTCCGTCCGCCAGCAATCCGACCACGGTCACGGTCAATCCAGTGCTGACTGCGAGTCTGGTGCCCGATACGACCAAGCAGCTTCGCGTACGCGGCCCCCTGGTCAGCGTCAGCACGACTGGCAGCAGCTACAACATCAACGTGCGGCCGTTCTACAACGACAGCGGTACGAGCGGACAGCTGACGGTCAATACGACGACGAGCACGACTTACTCGATCAACGGCACGAGCTACACCGGGGCCGCCGGGCTCACGCAGCTGGCGACGCTGGCGACTGGCACGCTCACGGTGGCGTATGGGAGCTGGAGCACCAGCACCCAGAGCTTCACGGCCACGAGTGTGCTCGCGGGCTCCAGTGTGGCGGGCACTACGATGGACAGCATCGAGGGTACGGTCGTGGCCCGAGCGGGCGATACGCTGACGCTCGACAACGGAATTCTGAACCGCCCGAGCTGGAATTGGGTCAATTTCATGTCTCAGGTGACCGCCACGGTGGGCACCGGGACGACTGTTACTGAGCTCGGCGTCCCCGGCTCATTTGCAATACAGGACATTTCGGTGGGCCAGCATGTCCAGCTGTTGGGTTCCTTCAGCACCGGCAGCACGGGTAATGGCACGCTGGATGCGACCAGTGGCAGCGCGCAGCTTGACCCGACCGACCTGGTCGGTACGGTGACGGGCAGCACGGCAAATCTGGTGACCTTGAACCTGCAAAGTCTGGACGGACGCGCCCCTTCGGTCTTCAACTTTGCGGGCACCGGCACCAGCAGCGCGCAGGATGCAACGGCAACGGCCTACACGGTCAACGTACCGGCGGGCCTGTCCGCGGTGGCTTCACTGAGCACCGGCTTGCCAGCGCGCTTTACCGGCTTCGTGAGCCCCTTCGGGTCCGCTCCGCCTGACTTCGTTGCCCAGGCATTGGTCAGCTACGCGCAGACCGCAGGAGTACTGGATGTCCGTTGGGCCATGCCGGGTCTGACGGCGCCGTTTGCCACATTGACGGGCAGCGAATTGTTGATCAGCCAGACCACGCTGAACAGCAGCGCGCAGGATTACCTGCGAATCGCCTCGGTCACGCTCAACCCGGCGACAGTGAGCACGGGGCTGGAAATCGTGCCCGACGCATCGGCCACGAACCCGCAATTTGCCATCGCTCATCTGCAGGCGCGTAACATCGACGGCTTCAGCACATTCGCTGACTTCGTCACTGCCTTGACCGGCGATCTGAACGGCACCGACACGATGCTTCAGATCCTGGCCTACGGTCCCTACAACGCAACTACCGGCGTGCTACAAGCGGAACAAATGATCGTGGTTTTGGACCAATGAGGTAAGCCCATCCGTAAAGAGCTGGCCAATGCACTCATGAAGCCTCGCGATACCGGGATATTGCCCCGCTTGACCGGGGCGCTACTGTGCGCGGCAGTCCTTGCGACGTCGCGCCCGGCGCACGCGGCCCTCGGCGCGGGCCTGGATTCTCTGGTCGGTGACCAGGCTATCCTCGGCGGTGCGGATGTCGTGACACCGATGACAACTTACGATCTGCATGAGATCAAGGCCGCGAGCGGCACCACCGTGCGTGAGTATGTCTCACGCGAGGGCACCGTGTTCGCGGTCAGCTGGGGCGGCCCCAGCCATCCCAACCTGCAACAACTGCTCGGCAATTCCTACAGCACCTATCAGGCGGCCGCGCGCGCGCATCGTCGAGGCCATCACATTGTGTCGATCAATACACCTGATCTCGTCGCGAGTGTACTGCGGCTGCAACGCACCTCCAGCGGACAGATCTATGTACCGGCGCTCGTGCCGCAAGGCGTCGCGGCCGCAAGTCTGCGCTGACAAGCGCGAACTGGAGTGCCAATGTCCGTACGTGTCTTATCGGTCGCACTGCTGGCGATGGCGGCCAGCGCGCTCTGCGCTTGTGGTGGCGGCTCGGGCTCGAGCTTGAGCTCGAGCACATCGGGAAGCAGCTCGGGCTCGAGCGCGACATCGAACACACTTGCGATCACGATCGATGGGGGATCGGCTGCGATCGTGCAGGCCGATGGGATCATCCCCAACTTTGCCTATGTCAGCGTGACGATCTGCGCGAACGGCTCGACGAGCAACTGCCAGAGCATCGATCACGTGCAGATCGATACCCAGTCGGTCGGCCTACGCATTATGGGATCGGTGCTGAGCGCAAGCCTGCTCGCTGCACTGCCCCCGCCGACCACGAGTGGCGGGCAGCCGATTTTCGAGTGCGCGCCCTTTGCCGACGGCTACAGCTGGGGTCCACTTGCGACCGCCACCATCGAATTCACGAGTGACGAGACGGCGAGCTCGGTACCGATTCAGATCATCGAGGACGTGAATGTTCCGGCGGTGCCCGCCGATTGTGTGAATGCCGCCGGGACTGATTATGCGGAGAGCACGCCAGCAACCTTTGGCGCAAACGGCATACTCGGGGTTGGCACCCTGCTGCAGGACTGCGGCGCGGACTGCGCTGAGGAGACGATTCCGGGCAGTTACTACGCCTGTACGAGCGCGACGAGCTCGGGCACATGCAGCGATATCACCATGAGTGTGGCCGGACAATTGCAGAATCCCGTCGCGGTGCTTTCCAGTGCGGACAAAAACGGCGTTGAGATTGTGCTTCCCGCAATCAGCCTGACGGGAGCGCTCACGGCGAGCGGCACGCTCTACCTTGGCGTGGGCACCGAAAGCAACAATGCGCTGGGCAGCGCAACGGTATTTCAAGTCGACAGTCTTTACGGGCAGTTTCTCGACACACAGTACGCCGGCGTTGACTTACCCGGAAGCGTGCTCGACATAGGTTCGAACGCGTACTTTTTCAACAGCAGCATCGTTCAGTGCTCATCCGGCTTCTATTGTCCAAGTGGTGCGCTCACCGAAGCCGCCGTGATCCAGGGAGAAAGCTCCGTCACGTTCGAGGGGCAAACCGCGATCGAGGGCGTACGCACGGGCGCGCAGCTACCGGTCCAATTCGATATCGGCAACGCGGGAAGCTTTAATGGCTCTTTCGCCGCGCTGCCGGAGCTTGGTGCCACAGGATCGAACGGCTCCTTCGACTGGGGTCTGCCTTTCTTCTACGGCAAACCCCTGTTCGTGGTCTTCCAGGGTCAATCGGCCGTTGGCTCGAGTCAGGTCGGCCCTTACATGGCTTTGGTTTACTAATCACGCATCAGACTCGCAGCGCTGGGCTGATTCGCCTAGCATTGGGGCGCGCTCGTCCCGTTGACCCTCAGGGCGCATGTTCCGGGACCTTCGAGGGCAACGTAAACAGTCGGGGCTTATTGATGTGTGTCGCGTCACGAGGCGCGGCGAGCAGTTCTATGAGCGCAAGGTTTTTCCGCTTCACGTTGCCCCCGACCGATCTGCTGCGCGACCCCGTCTATCGTCGGCTGTGGACCTCGATTCTGATCTCCTCCTTCGGCGGACAAGTCAGCATGCTTGCATTGCCGCTGACGGCAGCCGTGCTATTGCATGCGGCGCCCATCCAGATGGGCTTTTTGACGGCCATGGAGACTATCCCGTTCGTGCTCTTCGCGCTGCCAACCGGAGTCTGGCTCGATCGCGTGCGCAAGCTTCCGGTCTATGTGATTGGCGAGCTTTCAGTTGCCTGCACCGTGGCCACGGTGCCGCTGGCATGGTGGCTCGGGTGGTTGTCGATAGAGTGGCTCTACGTGGTCGGCTTTGTGATCGGTGCCGTGAATACGACCGCCGGCAGTGCCGCGCAGATCGTGCTGACACAGATCGTGCCGCGTACCAGGCTGGTCGAGGCGCACGCCAAGAACGCGCTGGCATCATCGGCCGCCGAAGTCTCAGGACCCGGCGCCGCGGGCGCGTTGATTAAGATCACCGGCGCGCCGATCGCGCTGCTCGCCGATGCGCTGCTGCTAATGGTATCGGCATCGATTCTTCGCGGCGTACAGGTGCGCGAGACGCCGAGCAAAAAGAACCCGCCATTCTGGCCGGCGCTGCGTGAAGGCATTGACTTTGTCCGCGGTCACAAACTGCTGCGCACGATGGCCTCCTGCGTCGGCGTGTGGCAGATGTGCAGTCAGGCCGCGGCCGTGGTGCAGATTCTGTTTGCCACGCGTCGTCTCGGCCTGAGCGCGCGTGGCGTCGGCCTGAGCTATGTGGCACTGGGCATGGGAACCGTTGCTGCCAGCGCAATCGGACATCGCCTGGCCCGTCGGATTGGTCCTGGTCCGACGCTCGTGCTGGGCTTCGGTATCTGCGGAGCCGCCTGGCTGTTGCTCGCGATGGCGCCCCTGAACGCGTACGGTGTCGTCGCATACGCCATGATGCTGTTGATGTATGGATTCGGTGCGGTCTTCATCTTCATCAACTTTCTCTCGATGCGCCAGTCGGTTACACCCGCTCGAATGC
>Ga0302326_10025319_pt1 | contig 12040 bp, 6 predicted proteins | sample Palsa_T0_3_FD_202264 | JGI IMG/M metagenome (GOLD analysis project Ga0302326, IMG submission 202264) | Peat permafrost microbial communities from Stordalen Mire near Abisko, Sweden - Palsa_T0_3 | ecosystem: Environmental > Terrestrial > Soil > Palsa > Peat permafrost | place: Sweden: Abisko...
CGGATACTTCAGCGCTATTTCAGCCGCCGCTTTCGCCAGCTCCGGAAACACCGGATGCGTCCTGGTTTGACGAAACCAGTAAGCCGCATTCGCCTGGTCGGGCTCCTGCCGGTGCAGGATCGCGTGCCAGAAATCCCCCTCCGAAGAATTCAGGTTCTGCACCAACTCATGACACTCCTCGGCACACGAGAAATAAAGGAACAATCCTGCCAGAGCCGCCTTCGGAGAGCGCCCGTGCAAAAACAAATCCATGGGCTTCTGTTTCTTTAGCCGCGCCCGCGCTTCTTCGGACGCGCACACCCCCGACACCAGGGGAATCAATCGTTGGCCGCTCTGATCCAGCGCCAAGATCCCTGCGATATCCGCTCCGTAAGCCTTTGAGTCAAATGGCAAATACCATTTTCGCAGAACCGTAGCGCAGGCGCTTTCTCCCGCCAACGCAGTTACCCCAACACCACCAGCGTATCTCCCGCGCTAACCGTATCCCCATCCCGTACCCGCACCTCCGCCACATTCCCCTCCCGCACCGCCTTCATCTCGTTTTGCATCTTCATCGCTTCCACCACCACCAGCCCCTGCCCAACTTCTACCGCGTCCCCTTCGCGGACCAACACACGAATCACTTTGCCCGGCATCGGCGCCGCGATGTTCTGCCGTCCCGTCGCGGGCGCCGCAGCGGATTTCTGCCCCCGGTCGCGCGGATCGTACACCTCCGCCGTGAACCGCCGCCCCTCCACCTCCAAGCGCAGCTCGCGTTGTGCCGCAATCGCGCGTACCTCAAAGCTCCGCCCCTCCCTCAACACTGAATAAACTCCCGGCTCAACCTGTGCCACCCCTTCCAGATGTTCCGCGTCCACTTCCACCGGATGCCCATTTATCAGAATCTGCAGCTTCATCGGAGCATCCCGCTCCGGCCCTCAGAAAGCCAGAGACTCGTTTCTCGTTTCTCGTTTCTCGTTTCTGGTTGCTCGTTGCCGGATTGTGCGGCCGCCGCCAGAGCAGCTACGAGTTCCATCTCAGGCGGAATCTCGGGAGCGGGCGGTCTTCGTTTGAAAAACCCGGCGACGAACCCCGTGTTCAAACGTCCCTCGCGAAATTCCGCATCGTGCAGGATCTCGCGGAAGAACGCCAGATTCGTTTCCACCCCGACGATCGCGTATTCCTCCAGAGCCCGCAGCATGCGGCGGATCACCGTCCCACGATCCGGCGCCCAAGCCGCTAGCTTCGCCAGCAGCGGGTCGTACTCCATCGGAACCCTCCAGCCGGGATAGACGCCCGAATCCAGGCGAATGCCCGGCCCCGACGGCTCGCGCAGTTGGACGATCTTGCCTGGGGAAGGGAAGAAGTTCTGCTCCGGATCCTCCGCGCAAACACGGCACTCCATCGCCCACCCGCGCCACTTCACATCTTCCTGCGCGAACGGAAGCGGCTCGCCGCAAGCGATCCGCAACTGCAGATGCACCAGATCCAGCCCGGTCACCAGCTCCGTCACCGGATGCTCCACCTGCAGCCTGGTATTCACTTCCAAAAAGTAGAAGTTGCCGTCGCCATCCACCAGAAATTCCACCGTGCCCAGGTTGCGATACCCGACTGCCCGCGCGATTCCGAGCGCCGCCTCGCCCATCGCCGCGCGCATTTCCGGATGCGCCGCCACCAGCGGCGACGGGCTCTCCTCGATGATTTTCTGATGCCGGCGCTGCAGGGAACATTCGCGTTCGCCCAGGTGGATCAGCTTGCCGAAATGATCGCCCGCGATCTGGATCTCAATATGGCGCGGCTGCTCGATCACTTTCTCGATATAAACCTCACTGGAACTGAAAGCCCGCTCGGCCTCGCTTGTAGCATCGCGGATGGCCGCTTCCAGCTCGCTCTCCGCGTCCACGCGCCGCATCCCCTTGCCGCCCCCGCCCGCCGCGGCCTTCAGCAGCACCGGATATCCAATGCGGCGCGCCAACTCGCGCGCTTGCTCCAAATCCGTCGCGGGCTCTTCGCTGCCCGGCGCCACCGGAACATTCATCTGCTTAGCCAGAGTACGAGCCGCCGTCTTCGAACCCAGCCGCCGTATGCAATCGGCCGAAGGTCCGATGAAGTTAATTCCCGCCGCGTCGCACGCGGCTGCAAAGCCCGCATTCTCGCTCAAGAATCCATAGCCGGGATGAATGGCTTCTACCTCGTGCCTCCGCGCAGCCTCTAGAATGCCTTCGATGTCCAGATAGCTTTCCACGTGCACGGCCTCGTCCGCCAGCCGGACATGCAGCGCAGTCCGATCGATATCCGAGAAAACCGCGACGCTCGAAATTTCCAACTCTCTCAGCGCCCGGATAATCCGTACCGCGATCTCCCCCCGATTTGCCACCAGAACCTTACGAAACATGCACGCCGATTGTAGCGCACACGATTCCTCCCACTGAACCGCGACCGCGAGGGAGCGCCGCGAGACAGGCCAATCGTTCGCGTTCAGGACAGTTCGCTAAATACCCTCCGGAACTGACGCCGAATCGCCTCCCGGTCGGCCCCCTGCACAGTCCCCAATTTCTTGCGGATCAAGGAGCGCTCCACCGTTACAACTTTCGCCAGCCGCGCTATACTCGGCTTCGCCAAACCGGCCTCCCGCCACTTTGTGAAACGCGTGTCGGGGAAACACTCGCCACATAATGCTTAGATCGGTGAACGGAAACGGAAGCAAAACCAGATCACGAGACACGACGTCCCGGCCGACCTGCTAGTTCCCATCGGATCGGCCAGCCCTGCGCCGGCACACCAGGAAATTGTCGATGCGCAACTCGCCACACTGGATCGGAAGTTGCGCACCGCGGCTCAAAGGGGCGGGGCAACTACTCGATATTCTTCCCCTCCTCCAACGTCTTCACCAGCCCTTCCAGATTCGTCCGATTCAAATCGTCGGGCGCCTGCACCAGAGCTTTCTTCGCGTGCTCCAGCGCCTTCTGCAAATCCCCGTTCGCCGCATAGCCGCGCATCAGCCCAACATGCACCGGCCATGCATCTCCATTGCGCTCCGCATTGTACTGGAACACCTTCAGCGCTTCGGCGTTCTGCTTCAGCGTGATCAACGTCCGGCCGTACTGATGGATCTCCAGCGCCGTCGTCGTCGGATTCTTAATCGCCTCATCCATCATCTTCTTCGCTTCCTGAGGCTTCCCCATCTTCGCCAATATCTGCGCTTTGGTGCTCAGCGTGGTGAAAGTTGCCTGTCCGATAAACGGCTGGCTGATCGCTTGATCGGCCCACTTCAGCCCCTCCTCCAGATGCTTCCCGGATTGCAGCGTGTACTGCGCCGCCGCGTCGTAGCCTTGATACATGAACCCGGGCACCGAATCCAACTCCTGGCGCAGCCGCGACACATATATGTCCTCCACGTTGTTCACCTGGATGTTCCACCCCACTGCGAGTTCTTCCCATTGCAACTCGGCCGTGGCTACCGTGGGTTTGCGCGTGGTAAATTCATAGGCTAGCCATTCCCGATACTCATGCTTGCGCGGCTTTACGGTAACGCGCAGCGCATCGTCGCTCTCTTCATAAAAGAAGCTGCCCCACGCCGAGGCGTTCTTCGAGAAGATTACCGTCCATTCCTCTTCACCCGGAATCATGTGCAGCCCATAGCGGCCGGCCGGCAAAGGTTTGCCCTCAATCACCACGTCGTGCGACACCGTGAACACGGTGTTCTCGTTTGCCCCGGCGCGCCATGGATCTGGTTTGCCGTTGCCGAACGCCGACTTCGATAAACCATAAGGCACCAGCTTGCCCCAAATCTGCCCTCGCCGGTCCTTCCCATCAGGCCCATGCACGGCCGGGCTTGAATAATCGATTGCCACGCGAACCGGTCCAATATACTGAACCACGGCCGCTTTCTGATTGTTTCCACTGGGCGGGAGCGTCAAACCCGGAAATTGGGCGAATGCCACTCCTGCAAAAGCGAAAGCGCAAAGGGGGCGGCGCGCACCGCGAAGCGTCTCAGAAATGATTTCGAGCCGCCGTCCGTCTTGCGCGCTAAGAAAAGCGAGAGATGTCCGAAGCGTTTGCATAACCAGAACAGACGCGCCAGATCCAGTTCCGTTTGTACTTCCGGCGGAAATGGCCGGTTCGGCAAATGTGGTGACAGGCTCGAATTTTCGCGCACCTAAGTACAACAAACCGCAAGACCGGTCAAGCGCGAAATTTCGTGCCTGTCACCATTTTTGCCAGGCTCCCATAATTCCGTCACGGGTCGCGTCGGTCACAAGATTAAACAACTAACAAATTCATCAACTTCGAGGGTTCCTATGCGATTCCTATTGACTCCGCGCGCTACACTCAATTAGAGCGAAACCCATGCACCCTGCGCCGCATTTCAATCGCGCAAACGGCTTGACGCATCGTGAAAAACCGCCCTCGCGGCGCTTGGAATCTTCCGCCAAACCAAAAGAAAGCGCAGCCGCTTACGAAAGCACGTCCTCCAAGCACAACAACCCCCCAATGCGCCAAAAACGCTCATGACCGGCCAGATCGCTTTCGCCCGGACCCTCCGCGCCCTGGACGCCGACAACTTCCGCGCCCCAAAAATGGGTTTGTTTTTCGCAATTGTCCTGCTCGCCGCCTGGACCTGGTGGTTCTTCACACCACGCATTCCAGATTTTTCCGAATTCGCCCGAGACGCCCCTCTTCAATGGTCGGGTCCTCACAACGTCGTGACAACCGATCTGCGCGCGGAGACCTTTTTCCAGTCCAAGCCGGGCCAAGCGGCCCAACTTCGATTCGAAGGCCGGACGATAAGCGCTCGTGTGGTGGGCTCCTTTTTCTCCATCATTGGGGGGTATCAAACCCGTCTTCTGATGCTCGAAGTGCCCTCCACAATTCCACCACCCCTCCCCTCACGAGGTAACATTGACGTCTTAGCAGGCCGCGTCTCTCCGGCAACGCTTGTACTTCGCGCCCTCAATCGATGAAGCCGCGCTCCCTCCTCGTCCCCGAAATCGTCCAAACCTCCAACATGGACTGCGGCCCCGCCGCCCTAAAATGCCTCCTCGAAGGTTGCGGCGTCAACGTGCACTACGGCCGACTCCGCGAAGCCTGCCAGACCGATGTCGACGGCACTTCCATCGACACTTTGGAAGAAGTAGCCAATCAACTCGGCGTTGAAGCCGAACAAATCATGCTTCCCGTGGACCACGTACTGCTCTCGCAATCCCGCGCCCTCCCAGCCATCGCCGTCGTAGTCCAGCCCAACGGCATCACACATTTTGTAGTCGTATGGCGAACCCACGGCAAATATGTTCAGATCATGGACCCCGCCACTGGCCGCCGCTTCGTTCCTCGCGACCAGTTTCTGAATCAGCTCTACGTCCACCAGATGCCAGTCCCCGCCGAAGACTGGTGTGAATACGCCGGATCGGACGATTTCCTCGGCCCCCTGCGCCATCGCTTGGCGCGCCTAAAAATCCCGGAAGAGCTTCTTCAATCCGCTATCGCCGATCCAGGCTGGAGAAAAATCGCCGCCCTAGACGCCGGCGTCCGGATGATGGAGTCCCTCCGAGCACCCGAACTCCTCGAAAGCTTCCTGGAAGACGACACCTCCATCCCGGAGCACTACTGGTCCGTCCGCCCAACAAACGATCCAGACCAGCTCCTCTTACGTGGAGCAGTCCTAGTCCGCGCCTCTCTCCCCACACCGAACCGCGACCGCAGGGGAGCGCCACCACGATCCCCCGAATTAATCGCAGCACTCACCCAACCGCCGCCAAAACCCGGCCGCGAGTTACTAAAACTGCTGCGCGCCGACGGCGTCTTCACCCCCTCCGCCATCGCCATCGCGCTAGCACTATCCAGCGCCGCAGTAATAGCAGAAGCCATTCTGTTTCGTGCTCTCCTGGATGCCAGCCGCCACCTTCTAGCCGCGCTAATCGTGTTTTCAACCACTCTTCTTCTACTCGAAATCCCGCTAGTCTCCAGCCTCCTGAAACTCGGACGTCATCTCGAAGTCCGTCTGCGCCTGGCGTTCCTAAACAAAATCCCGCGCCTGGGCGACCGATACTTTCAGAGCCGCCTCAAATCCGACATGGCCGAGCGCAGCCACAGCATTCACCAGATCCGGCGCTTGCCCGAACTCGGCGGCCAGCTCCTGCGATACGGATTCGAAATCGTATTCACCACCGCCGGCATCATCTGGCTGGATCCTTCCATCGCTCCCAACGCTATCCTTGCCGCCCTCGCCGCCGTAGCCATCCCCATTCTTTCCCAACCCATATTGATAGAGCGCGATCTCCGCCTCCGGACGCATTCCGGCGCGCTCAGCCATTTCTATCTCGATGCATTACTCGGCTTGGTTGCCATCCGCACCCACGGCGCGCAACCGGCTGTCCGGCGCGAACATGAAAGCCTGCTCGCCGAATGGGCCCGCGCCGGATTCAATCTGCAGCGCACCGTCATCTCGCTCGAAGCCGTGCAATTTCTGGCTGGCTTCGTTTTGGCGATTTGGCTCCTGGTCTCGCACCTCACACGCTCGGGCGAATCGGGCGGGGTCCTCTTGCTGGTTTATTGGGCGCTGAACCTGCCCGCCCTCGGCCAGGAAGTGGCAATCATCGCCTGGCAATATCCGTCCTATCGCAACGTGACACTCCGCTTGCTGGAACCGTTAGGCGCCCTCGACCATACAACCACTCATCCTGCGACAGCGCCAACAACCACCACCCCAGCCGCGATCACCTTCGAGAACGTCAGCGTAACCGCCGCAGGCCATCCCGTTCTTCAGGACATCAATCTCAGCATTCAACCCGGCGAACACATCGCCATTGTGGGTCCATCCGGCGCGGGCAAATCCAGCCTGGTTGGAACTTTGCTCGGATGGCATCGGCCATCCGCCGGCCGCATCCTATTAGACAACCAGGAACTGGACGAAGCCGCGATCGAAGCGCTGCGCCCTCACATCGCCTGGGTGGATCCAGCGGTCCAACTTTGGAACCGGCCGCTACTTGAAAATCTGGAATACGGGTTGCCCGCTCCAGCGCGGATATCCATCGACGAAGTAATCGACGCCGCCGACTTGCGCCATATCCTCGAGAGACTGCCGCAAGGCCTGGACACGCCACTCGGCGAAGGCGGCGGATTAGTATCAGGCGGAGAAGGGCAGCGTGTCAGGCTAGGCCGCGCCCTGCTGCGTCCCGACGTGCGCCTGGTGATTCTAGACGAGCCATTCCGCGGCCTCGACCTAGAACAACGCAAGATCCTGCTAGCCCGCGCCCGCCATTTCTGGAAAGGCGCCACCCTCGTCTCCATCTCGCACGACATCTCCGAAACCCTGACCTTCCCCCGCGTAGTAGTAATCGAAGAAGGCCGCATAGTCCAAGATGGCCCCCCGGCCGAGCTTGCGCAGCAAGCAGAATCCCGCTTCCACTCACTCCTCGAAGCCGAGCGCGCCATCCGCGAAGAACTATGGTCGCGCAGCGACTGGCGTCATCTGAAACTAGAGGAAGGCACCCTAACCGGCCAATGAACGAACACCTCTGGCCGGAGTCACGTCTCAACGAAGCCCTACAATCTCTAGCCATCGAAAGCGGCCTGTCCCCAGCAACGAGAAACGAGAAACGAGAAACCAGAAACGAAATCGAAGCGATAGCCAGACGTCTAGGCCTTGAAGCCCAACCCACCGAAACCCCCTATCCAGACCTGGAATCCCAGTTGACCAAAATGGGCCCCGCGATCATCGCCGTGGGCTCCAGGTTTTTGGTAATCCTAGACAAACTCACCGTTCTCACTCCCGCTGGAAAAAAGATCCGCGTTCCCGCATCCACAATCCGCAGTACACTCTGCTCGGAAATCGAAGCTCCGGCAATCGCGCAAATCGACGCTCTCCTAACTCGCGCCCAAATCCCACGGGCAAAACAAGCGCACGCGCGCACAGCTATCCTGCGCGAACAACTTTGCACTACATTAATCCAGGGAATCTGGCTGCTCCGCCTGCCACCCGGCGCGAACTTCTGGCAGCAGCTTCGACAGGCCAAAGTGCCGCGGCGTCTCCTAGCCCTGGGCGCCGCTCACTCCATCCAATACATTCTCTGGATTCTCGCCTGGTGGGTCCTCGGCGCAAATGTTCTAAACTCCCGCACCGATCCAAGCTGGCTATGGCTCTGGGCGCTCCTGCTGCTCACGCTGGTTCCATTGCGCGTCCTCATCACCTGGTTGCAAGGAAGAATCGCCATCACAACCGGCGCGCGTCTTAAAGAACGGCTCTTCTTCGGAGCATTGCGCCTGGAGCCCGACAGTATTCGCCATCAAGGCGCCGGCCAGTTGCTCGGTCGAGTGATCGAAACCGAAGCGGTGGAATCGCTCGCATTGAGCGGCGGATTCCTGGGCTTGGTCGCCGTGATCGAGCTGGCAATCTCCGTTTTCGTTTTAGCCGCGGGCGCAGGCGGCGCACTGCAATCATTTCTCCTCATTGCCTGGCTAGCCGTCACCGCCGCTATCGCGTCACAATACTATCGCCGCAATCGTACCTGGACCGATGTTCGGCTCCACATGACGCACGATTTAGTGGAGAGCATGGTGGGCCACCGCACTCGGCTCGCCCAACTCCCTCCCGATCGCTGGCACGCTGGCGAAGACGAAGCACTCGCTGGTTATCTCAAAGCGTCCGAAGCCATGGACAACTCCACCGCCGCATTGCTCGCCATCGTCCCGCGCGGATGGTTAGTGATCGCGCTCGCCGGCTTAATCCCCGCTTTTGCCGGCAGCTCAAATTCCACAACAAAAATTGCGATCGCAGTCGGCGGAATGCTTTTGGCCTATCGAGCCTTCAAACGACTCGCGGCCGGAGCCTGGCAGATAGCCGGCGCAGCCGTTGCCTGGCAGCGGGTAGCCATTCTCTTTAACTCCGCCACTGGTTCCGCCCCACTCGTCACACCGAGCCGCGACCGTGAGGGAGTCGGTGCCTTGGTGGACGCCAGCGATCTAGTCTTCCGCTACAACGATCAAACATCTCCCGTCCTACGCGGCTGCACGTTTCAAATCTCGTCGGGCGATCGTGTTGTTCTCGAAGGAGCATCCGGAGGCGGAAAATCCACGCTTGTGTCCATCCTGTCCGGTCTCCGCGAGCCAAACTCCGGTCGTCTTTTGATGCACGGACTCGACCGTCAGACCCTCGGTGCCGAAGTGTGGCGGACCTTCATCGCTGCCGCCCCGCAGTTCCACGAAAATCACGTTCTCGCCGAAACCTTCGCGTTCAACCTTTTTATGGGGCGCCGCGGAATCATCGGCCCACGGGAGCTCGCCGAAGCCCAGGAAATCTGCGCCGAATTGGGTCTCGCGGAGTTGCTGGAGCGTATGCCCGCCGGCCTCTTGCAAATGGTCGGCGAAACCGGATGGCAGCTCTCGCACGGCGAACGCAGCCGACTATACATCGCTCGCGCGCTGCTACAAAATTCCGAGCTGGTAGTCCTCGACGAAAGTTTCGCGGCGCTGGATCCCGAAAATCTTCAGCGCGCCGTAGAGTGCGTAGTAAAGCGCGCGAAGTCGCTCCTGGTCATCGCCCACCGCTAAATGCTACCTCAACCCCTCCGCCATATACAGCGTCGAAATATCACGCTGGTAGGAATATGCGTACCAGTTCCCATCCGGCGTAATCACCGCATTCCGGATCTGCACCCCCACCGGGTCCGGCGTCTTCAGCTCCTTCCAAAGCTCCTTGCGCCCGGTTTTAACGTCCAGCCGGTTAATCACAAGCACAGACGGTTCCAGCGTTTTTTGAAGGTACAGAAAACGGCCATCCCCGTTCCAACGAATCACCGATTCACCAGGATCCAAGTCCGCAATCGGCCGAAGAGCGCCCCCTGCGATCGGAAACAGATTCAATTTGCCGCCGTCAACGACCGTGACGTACTTCTGGTCCGGGGAAACCCGCGTCGCTACCATTCCTTCCGGCGTGATCGGCGTCACTTTTCCTTCAACTCTATCCAGCACGAAAGTTCTCGTAGGTCTACTTGGTTCGTTGCCGACGAACAGAAGCCGCTCACCGTCGGGGAACCACTCCACGCGTTCGTAATGCATTCCGTTGGCCGGAATCGGAGGCGCTTCGCCCGCGCCTGTCGGCAGCAGAGTCAGTTTAGTCTTCGGACCATCGCTAACAAAGCAGGCCACCCACTTGCCATCCGGCGAAAGCTGCGGCCGATTGCAGTCGCCCAGGTGGACGGCCGCCGAGCCGTCTGTGTTCCGCTGGTAAACTGCAGTATTCCGCGGCGGACCGTACGACATTTCAACGAACAGCGCCATCTTGCCGTCGGGCGAAATATCGTAAACTCGGGAGGCGTCGAACCACGAGAGATCCCGCTCTTGCTTGGCGCCCGGCGCCAGGCCGGATATTCCGAAGCGCGACTCCAGCACCGTTGCCAGCATTTTGCCGTCGCGCGTCATGTCATCGATTGCCACCAGCGCTGGCACCTCCACCACAATTCTTTCTTTCCCGCTGAGCGAGACCGCCCGGAGCGCCGGATCCTCGGCTGTCCTTTTGCCTCCGAACCAGATCTCGTCCCCCTTGGGAGTCCAGGTCAAATACGTCTCTACCGTCCATCCGCGGGAGAGGACTCGTTTCCCGCCGTGCAGGTCCAACACCGTCACCGCATAATCTCCGACTGCGTTGTCGTATGCAAAGTAAGCAAGCAAGTCGCCTTTAGGAGACACACGCAGGCTCGACGGAGACCGGCCATCGCTCTCGTCCAGCACGGTTCCGATCGGGTACTCAATGCGGTTGCGGCCTCCTACGGAATGGGAAACCGCGAGATTATTTCCGTCCGGCGACCAGTCGGCATCGTTCACGTTTTCCAGAACCTCTCGTGGCGCCCCACCGGAAAGCGGTACGCGCGCCAGCGTGCCCAAGTCGCCGGTACCAAGCAGAATCGCCATTTCGCCCGAGGAACTGATCGACAGAATCCGTCCTTTCGGGAGATCCAGTGGGCGCGACTCCCGGCTTCCGGGCCGCATCGAGAAGATGGTGAGCGGTTCGTTGGCCCATTGAGCGCTGAAGTACACCGTTTGGCCGTCCGGCGAAAACTTCGCACTCGGGACGTCTCCGCGGCGGTAGGTGAGCCGCTGAAACGTCGGCTGCAGAGGCTTGAGCAACTGAGAACCCACGTAGGCTCCGCCCGCCGTAGCCGCCACCAGCGTGGCGATCCAGAACATCAGCGGCAAACCGCGTTGACGCGATCCGGTCCGCACCATGCCCGGCAGCATTTCGGCTTTGCTCGAATCCAATTCCTCCAGCGCGTCCTCAAGTGCTACTTTGAGGTCGGCCATACTTTGCCACCGGCGCTGCGGATCTTTGCGCAGGCAGCGTTTGATGATCCGCTCTACTTCCGCCGGAACATTCTCGTCAGATTGATTCAATCCCGCTGGCTCTTTGTGCAGAACCGATGCGAGCGTGGAGAGTTTGGAATCCCCGGTGAAAGCGCGGCGGCCCGTGATCATTTCATACAGCACCGCGCCGAACGAAAAAATGTCGGACCGTTCGTCTACCTTGTGCCCGTCGGCCTGTTCCGGCGACATATACGCCACTGTTCCGATGATGGTGCCGGCTTCGGTTTGGAGCAGCGCATCTATATGGACGCTCTGCGTCACGGCGTGGGCATCCGCTTCCGGCTCACTCAACTTCGCCAAACCGAAATCCAGAATTTTGACTTCGCCGTGGTCGTTGACAATCACGTTGGCGGGCTTCAAGTCGCGATGGATGATACCTGCCGCGTGTGCCGCCGCCAGTCCATCGGCGATCTGAATCGCGTAACGCAACGCCTCCGTCAGACGCAGACCTTTGCGGCCGATCAGCTTGTCCAGCGTTTTGCCCGCGACGTACTCCATCGCGATGAAGTCCACCGGTTGTCCGTCCACCTGGCCGGTATCCACGTCATAGATCGTGATGATGTTGCGATGGCTCAGAGCGGATGCGGATTTCGCTTCCTGCGCGAACCGCGCTCTTCGATCCGCGCTGCCCAAAGCCGCGGCGGGCAAAACCTTGATCGCTACCTGCCGCTCCAGGTGGGAATCCAGGGCCCGATAAACTACG
>Ga0302326_10025321_pt1 | contig 12038 bp, 10 predicted proteins | sample Palsa_T0_3_FD_202264 | JGI IMG/M metagenome (GOLD analysis project Ga0302326, IMG submission 202264) | Peat permafrost microbial communities from Stordalen Mire near Abisko, Sweden - Palsa_T0_3 | ecosystem: Environmental > Terrestrial > Soil > Palsa > Peat permafrost | place: Sweden: Abisko...
CGGCCGCGAGCTATTACTACAGCGAACCGCATCTGCGCGTATCGGGCAGCATCGCACGACAAGGCATCCGCACCGCAGTCAACGGCGAGGCTTGGCTCGATCACGAATGGTCGAGCGAATATCTGGACCAGCAGGCCGTCGGCTGGGATTGGCTGGGGCTGAATTTCGCCGATGGCTCCGCGCTGATGGCATTTCGTATTCGCGGGCAGCACGGCGAGCAGCGTTGGGCCGGCGGGACCTTGCGCAGCGCCGATGGCACCGTCACGGTTTTTCGGCCCGAGGACATCGACTTTCGCGAGGGGCGGCGCTGGGTCTCCAGCCGCACGGCGATCTCTTACCCCGTGGAGTGGAGCGTGCGCGCCGGCGATCTCGAAATCGCCATCAAACCGTTGCTTGACGACCAAGAAAACGACACGCGCCTCACTACTGGGGCCATCTATTGGGAGGGGGCCGTGCAAGCGAGCATGGATGGCCAGCTCGTGGGTCGCGGATACCTGGAACTCACCGGCTATGGAAGCCGGCTCAAGCTTCCTTAGATTGCCCGGGCAATCAACGTGGACGGATCGGACGCGCGGGACTTCCGGTGCAGATCATCATCGGAGGAAGGTTGCCGAATACCGAGCTACGCGCTCCCACAACGGCGCCCCGCCCAATGGTGACGCCAGGCGCCACAAATGTATCCATCGCCACCCACACCTCATCCTCGATCACGATCGGCTTCGACTGTAAATCGAAGCTGGGAGTGCGGAAATCGTGGGTGCCGGCGCACAGGTAACTTCTTTGTGAAACGACAACATTATTGCCGATCGTGATCGGCGCAAAACTATAGATCACGACGTCGTCACCGATTTGTGAATAATCTCCAATGGTCACTTTCCAGGGATAGGTCACGGTCATACTGGGGCGAAGCTTGACGCCGATTCCCACCTTCGCGCCAAACAGCTTCAAAATCCATCGCCGAAATCCATAGAGAACCTGTGGCGACCCACGGAAAAAGGTCGCCTGCACGAACCACCATAGCTGCACGAATACTGGAGACCGGCCTCGATAGCTGGGGTCGGCGCGGAATAAGGCGAGATTCTGGACCTGCGGTGGGTGTTCTTGCTGCATGCCAACCGGCTAAAACCCTATAAAAATGCGGCTTTAGTTTACCTCAGAACGAACGGCTGATGCGGTGCTTTCAATCACACTGACAAGCCCCTGAGCCATTGCAGGGGCGGTGAACTGACGCTCAAAAAGTCCGCGCGCATTGGCCGACATCCGGCGCACGTCAGCGTCGCTCATAGCCTGCCACGCCTGTAGAACATTGCGGGCGCCCGCCGCAGTGTCAGCGTCGACAAAACCGGCTCCCGCCCCGGCGATCTCGCGCCAGATGTTCACTTTGTTGGATATCAATACCGGCAAGCCGCAAGCCAATGCCTCGACCACCGCAATGCCAAAGTTCTCTTGGTGAGAGGGCAAGGCAAACGCCGCAGCAGCATAAAATGCTCCCCATTTGATCTCGTCGCGCAACAGTCCCGGCCATGCGACCCGATCGCCAATGCCCAGTTCCGCGGCAAGGTGCTTGAGCGCGGCCATCCAGCCCGTAGGGTCGGGACCTGCGATCACGAGGTGAAGGAGCGGGTCTCTTCTCGCAACTGAAGCAAACGCCCGGATCAGCAGATCGCAGCCTTTTTTCTCGTGAATGCGACCGAGAAACAACACCATCTTGCGGTCCCGCAACGGCGGATTCGCGGCAAGAAACCGCTCCCGGTGCGCGCTGCCATTACCGGGCGGCGCGCTCGTGCCAAATGGCACGACCCGTTCACGCGCTCGGTACAGCCAGAACGATTGCCGTGACAAAGCGCGTTCTTCCTCGCAAGTGAACAGCACCGCACGTGCATCGCGAATCACCCGATAGTCGGCCCAGGGCCAGTACAGCCACTTCTTTAGATGCTTCAGCGGATAAGCGAGCTTGAACCAAGGATCCAGCATTCCATGCGGGTAGACGTAGTAGGGAACCCCCGTGCCGCGCAGCGCTCGCCATGTCCCGTAAGAGTGATACCGCCAAAGTCCGTTCACCACCACTGCATCGTATTGCCGAGCATGCTCGGCAAGCCACGGCACAAACCGCGCATTGCTCCCGTAGAACCCGCGCGACGGGCCGGTCGCATGGACGCGCAGCGGAAATTCGCCAACGAAGTCTTGATTGGGAGCGTCCAAACTCACAACCTCAACGGTGTGACCAATGGCTCGCAACTCATGGCCCATCTGCCGTACCGCTTCTATGGGGCCGCCCTCCTCGGGATTTACGCTGGGCAAGACGTGCAGCAGCTTTATGGTCAATCTCCGGAATTAATGGCTGCTCATATTCCGATGAGGCTGCCTGAGCGCCGCAGTCAGTGGTTGTTGGAGTATTTGAACACAAGCCCGACGTAGGCCAGCGTGTCATTGTAGGTATATTGATAATAATTCGAAGTGCGCTGCTCACGGCGCGCCGAAACGGTCAGAGTGAGATCGCGCCACAGGGGATAATTGGGCGTGTAACTGATGCCGGCTTGCGCCGCGTTCACTCTATCGCGGCGCGGTCCATTTCCGGTCACGTTCAACGCATCGACGGTATAGTCCTGTTTCTCCGAGGAGATCAAGAGATTCAAGTTGATTGATTCCGTCGGTTGCCAGGTGGGCGCGATGCTGACGCCATTGGAAACGTAGCAGTTGGTGTTTTGCGTCAAGTACGCCTGCAGCTCGCGCCAGCCAAGGGCGATGAGCTGAGTTTTCTCGGTCATCTGCCATTGCGCCGAAATGCGCCAGACATCGCCGGCGAAATCTCCGATCGCATGGGTCGCGCTCGGATAGTTCCGCCACAGATAGCCGGCGCTCGCATCGATCTCCGTCTTCTCCGAGAAAACGTATTTGATGTATCCCCTCGCTCGATCCTCGTTGTAGTCCCCGTCCTGGTTCTGGGACGCCGAGTAGGTCACCCTGTTGAATCGATATTCCGCGCCGACCGTATTGACGGCGTTGGTGGACAGCTCCGCGCCGAACGCACCGGACGTGCTGTTGTTGTCATCGAGACGAAGGGTGCTCAGCTTGGTGTCCGTATCGAGCACGCCGCCAAACAACGTCCAGTGCGGACCCAAGGCCAATCGGCCCCCCGCGAAATATTGGTACAAGTCGACCACATCCCGCGTATAGACCGTTGCATTCACGAAACCCGCCAACGAGCGTGAGTATGCTGCTCCTATCTGGCCCGACAATGTGCTCAAGATCTGCCAATCCCAGACCACCTTGTCGGCGGTCGATACGTAGTCGAGGTCGGTGCTTTGTGCGTATCGATTATCATCCGCGCGCACATTGACGACGAAAATCTGCCTACCCAAGGACCAAGATCCATCGAGTCCGGCGGATGAGGTGTTGAAGTGATCTTCCCGAGAGCCGCTTGCTATGCCCAGTGCCGCCAGATCATTGACATTGGCGGGCAGCCTGTACAGGTTGGTGTCGTAGTTTTCTTGGTCGCCGACGAAGAGGTCCCAGAGGTTGCCGTTGCTGAGATCCGGAATATCCGTGGGGTCTACCACCCGCTCGAGCGTGTCGTGATAGTCAAAAGCGGCTGACGCCGTGCGGATGCCGAGCAGCGATAGAAGCACCGCCGCAACCGCCGGACTCAAACATTCTACGCACGCCTTCATCGCCCGATGTGGCGGGCCGCCTGTCTCATTGGTTGTCATTTTCTCGGCTGAGTGTCAAATCCGCCTCCGCTTCCCCTTGAATGTAAAGCTATCATATTTGAACGAAATAGCGGGCGTTGATCATTGGCGCCGACCGGGTAGTAAATGTGTGACTTACCGCGCACAAGTCGCCTCGGATTGCGCGCGAAATACACGAAAATACCAATTGTCTGCTGAAGGAAACAGTTTGACCCACATTACCCCTTCAGGCCTTATGGCTGACAGCAGATGACGGCATTTAAGGAGCAACGATGTCCAGGGCGATATTCGGGTTCAAGATTTTTGGGGTGGCGATTACCCTCGCGATGGCGGCGGGCATGACCCTGAACGCCTTCGCCGCCTCCGCGCCTCCAGAAGCAGCCCAAGCCGGGTATACGACGAACACCTTCTCGTCGAGTTTTACCAGCGCTACAGTCGACATGAAAAATACGAAAAACAAAGGCTTCCAATGGTACCTCTGGAATCTCTTTTCGGTTCAAGCCAATCCGGCCGGTGTGGTTTTGAATTCAGACGGCACAGTCACGCTGCTCGGAACCTCGCAATTCAACGGCCAGTTGGTGACTGCGGTCACGTACACTGCAACAAACACGTTCGCCGGCACAGCATTTGGCGGAGGCGCCTATATCGAGGCTGAAATGCAGTTCGACCCGAAGGTGGTGCAGGCCGCTTCCGCTAACGGTAGCTCCGGTTGGCCTTCTTTTTGGGCGCTGTCGATCGAAGGCAATGTCGCAGGCCGCAGTGATCAGTGGCCCGGGCAAAGCGCGGGCTACGTGCACTCGGTCGAGACGGATTTTTTTGAGGCGGACGCGCCGCAAGCCAAACCGCCCGGATATGGCGGTGCGATGCACGACTGGTACGGCATTTACAACAAAACCTGCGGCCAAGGTTTATGTCAGGCTAAATTATCCAACGGCGCGGGATTACGAGTGGTGCCGACCGGCACCGATTTCGCTCAGTTCCACCGCTACGGCTTTCTTTGGGTGCCTGCAACGGCAACCTCCGCTGGCTACGCGAAATTCTACTTCGATGACCAGCAGCTTGGGCCGGCGCAGGACTGGCAGCTTTACACGAATCAGCCTCCGCCGGCGCTCGGTCAGCCCTGGGCCTTCGGCGTCCTCGATCAGCTCCACATGTTCTTGATCCTCGGTACCGGGCCATTGCAGCCGCTGACTGTCCGATCCGTCAACGTTTGGCAGGCCAACGGCACGTCAAATTTAAATTACTGAAGTCGAAGGCGAGTTTCGTCGCATGTCTCGTCGATGGCGAACTGCCGCGATGACCATCAGCGCGGGCAGCGCGAAGCCGATGAATGTGTAAAGAATGTCGATGACCGCCATCGGCGAGAACCAGCGCGAGCAGCCTGCGGCCAACGCCAGGCCGGCCGCTGCAATGACCGCCGTCCCGAACGACACGAATCGCGCTTCCGTTACCGCATACAGCAGCATTGTGTATGCCTTTTGCGCGATTACTGCCGCCATGAATAAGCTGATGGCAGCAACGTCCATGCGATCGCCCGCCGCAGACAGCTTGAACATGTGACTTATGTACAAAGGCCCGGCAAAGGCCATCGCAACGCCGACCAAAATTCCAAAGCCGGAACCCATGACGATGAAGAGATCGTACAACAGCGTTTGCCGCTGACTGGTCATTCGCTCCCAGCGAATGGATACATACGAGGTGATTGGGAATAAAACCAGCAGCATGGGCCCCATGAAACTTTGAAACAAACGGCTGAATGTGCCGAGCCAGGCGGCCATATCCTTGCTGCCGACCAGGTTGAGCCAGTACACCGTAAGATTGAGAAGGATGGCCAGCGAGCCATCCGCCATCACCACCCCCAATGTCGGCAGCAGCATCCGGCCCAGGCCCTCGAGTTTCCCAGATGAGAGATAGGGCCTTTGAGCCAGCAATGTCACCAGGGTCATCCAGCTCGCCAGTATGAAGGGAGCCTGCAAAGCCAGGCCGCCCAGCGCCACATTGCCCGGCGGCAAGCCGAAGTAATACACCGCCGCGTAGACGATGACCTGGAAGGCGAACAGGAAAATTGCGGTTACGTAGAGTTCATTGAAGCTCGCCCGCAGGTTATCGAAAACGTTTGAGAAACCCGCGATCGTAGGCAGCGTGCAGATGAACAGGAAGATAGGTCGCGACCATCCACGTGCCGTGGCCGCGATCATGATGATCGTACCGACCATAGCCACCAAGCTCATGAGCGCGATGGTGGTCACGAAAACATTTGCTTGCTGCGTGCGGTCTCCGGCTCCGACGGCCTTTGCCAGCAGCCGGCGCCCCACCGCATTGATCCCGCCAAATGGCAGATTGAAAACCGACCCGATGGCGAGCGCCGACAGCAATTCACCGTAGGCGGCTGTTCCCAGACTGCGGCTGATCAGCGGCAGGATGATGAAAACGGCCGCGATGCCGGGTAACTTGGAGATCAGGTTGAACGCAACTGAAACACCCAGTTTGAGCCGCTCTGGCCCGAGTTCAAGCAACCTCCTGTAGGATCGGCTTGCTCGAGACCCCATCACGGCCGCTGTGCGCTGGACGCTGAAGGCCACGGCAGCGGACCCGAATGATCAATGGGGACGTACAGAATGGGGGTGTCGGGGCCGGACGGCTGTTCCGCCTGCTGGCGCATCTTCAGCCATATTGAAGGCATGTCTCCGAGGAAGACCGCCCAACGCGAATACGTCGAGTTCGACCCGACCACGAGCGCAGCGCCCGCCATCGCCAGCAAATCGGTCATATCCGAGCCCGATTGATAGAGCTCGGCACCCAATTCGAGCAGTGGTTTGAGTTCGTCTTCCTTGCCGTCGGAAAAAAGGTAGATCTGCTTTTCCGGATACTGGACACGCAGCGCCGCAGTGATCTCGGCATACCAGCTCAAGGGTATCCTGACGTTCGCTCTCTCCTTGGAGATAACGCTGGGATCAACCACTGCAAAGTCGCTCAATCTTACGTGAATCGCCATGTAGTTCCCGCAGCCCCACGTATGCTGAGGCGGCAGCGGATCATTGACGATGCCCAGGAGCCGCTTCCGTATGGTTTCTCTGTGCGCATGCAGGCCATTGAATGAGAACTTGCGGGGGTCGAACGTGATGACATTCAATGAACTTCTGAACAGTTGCGGGTCGGCTGCGCCCCCTATCTCAACAAATTTGCGTCGGCGATACTTCGTCAGAAGCGTGAAAAACTTTGCAATGCCATACCGCTCCCCGGGATATGGCTTGAACATACGCCAGTAGAGACGCTTTGTGCTGGCGCCGCGAAGCATGGGTCCTATCTTCAGCGACAGCCATGGAGGATACAGAACCGTGGCGCCGACTTTCTCTGCCAGAATGACGGCGTGAAAGTAGCAGAAGAAACAGTTGCCGAGCCCGTACCCGGACATTCGAACCACCCACAGATCCCAATGCGCGCCGAGTGCGGGATAAACTAGGGTCGCTGAATCAGGTGCTTGGGACATTACAGCTCTCTCAGCGGGCGAACGCCAACGCTGATGCAGTCGAAATCAGATGTGCGCTCGCTCAGAAGTCGGTCATCACGCTTCCGATTACATTCACGCCCGTCTGCATGAGATTCAGCATGGCATCATTCAACTGCGTCTGGTTCGTGTGATGGCGGCGGGCGACCATGACGGCGGTTCCGGCCCTGGACGATAGGATGTATGCATCAGACGCAACGCTGCATGCCGGCGTATCTATGATGATCAAATCGTATTGGTCTGCAAACAGATTCAGTACAAGGTCGAAAACCGGACGTCCGAGTAGTTCTTGGGGATTTGGCGGCACAATTCCGGCAGGCAACACGAACAATCTGAGCTGCGGGTGAATACGCGTGACGATCTCTCTCCCGGCGCGCCCCGTGAGCAGAGCAGAGAGCCCAACCGTGTTGTCCAAATTGAAGAGCGAATGTAGGCGCGGATTGCGCATGTCCGCATCGATGAGCAGGGTTCGACGGCCCAATTGAGCAAACACGATGGCCAAGTTTGCGGCAAGCCAGGTGCGCCCTTCCCCCCGACCGGCGCTTGTGATGGTCAAAGCATTGCGTTCTTGTGACGCGACCCATCTCAAGGTGATCTGGCTGCGAAGTGCGCGCAGAGGCTCGATCATCTCGCTCTGCGGCAGGTAGCCCGCGACGAGTTCATCAGAAACGCCGTTGCGGCCCCCGCGCTCCAGGATCGGGTAATTGAATTGTTGCGCAATCGCGAGGTCGATGTCCTGTTGCGACAGCTTTTGAAGACGAAGCGCGCCATCGCCGAAACGGATTCCGTTGGCGATCGAATACTGCTGGATCTCCTCGACGTCATCAGCGGTCAACCGTCCCTGCTCGACTAGAATCGCACCGATTGCTCGGGTGCGGTCTCGTGCAACGTCACTGGTCTCGACCTTCCTGTCAGGAGTCTTCATCATACGGGGAGCTCTAGGTGTGGATTCCAATGATCAGATCCGGGAGGGATCGAGATTAGGGAGCAGGCGGTCCGGCTTTTTGCGAACCTGCGAGCCGGTCGGGATCGGGCCGATCTTCCCCAGCATCGGTACGCCCAAAATCGCCATCAGCTCGGCATCGTGCCGGACGCGCGGATCCCTGGACTCCATCCAGATAGCGGCTCCAATACCGGCGAATAGTCCAACAAATAAGCCCAGCCCCAAATTCAACAACAATTTGGGACTCGCTGGTTCGATTGGAATCGGCGCGCTGGTCAACAATACGATATTGGTTTGATGCGTTTGGCTTTCCAAACTCGACTGCGCGAGGCGCTGGTTGACCGCGTCGAGCGAAGCCTGCACGGCACTGACGTCGCCGTCCAAAATGGCAGCTTGATCATGCTCGTGTTTCAGCTCCAGAACCTTTTTTCTCTGCTCATCTAGAGCGGCGCGCAGTTCATTTTCCCGCTTCACATTGACGTGAGCGGTGGTATCCAAGGAGTTTGCGATCTTCGCACTCTCCTGCGCTATGCGGTCCCGGAGATTTTTGACCGTGGCCGCAGCTGCCTGATAGTCGGGGTGATTCCGCCCCAATTGCCCGGCTACGTCGGACTGCTTGGCTTCCGCTTCCGAGAGTTCACTTTTGAGCGTTGCAATGGTCGGGTTTGAAAGGACTTCCGGCAGCGACTCGTAGTCGATACTGGCCTTGGTTTGCCGCGATTGGCTATCCTGTCGCTCGCTTTGAATGTTCACGAGGGCGGTGGAAAGTTCGGTCAAACGGTTGTTCTCGACATCGAGCTTTTCATCGGTCGCCGTGATACCGGTCGTTCGTTCGAAATCCGAGAGCAGTTTTTGTTTTTGCTCGAGCTCTGCGTGAAGTTCGCGAGATCGTTTGATGAACCAGTCGCCATATTGCTTCGCCTGCTGCACCTTGAGCTCGATATTGGTATCGATCGCGACTTGAGCGAAAGCGTTCGCCAAGTCAGCTGCCATTTTGGGATTAGGCCATCGCACTGCGATGTCAATGACATTGCCTGGGTGATTGCCCGTTGCATTGGTCTGGGTTACGGTCAGTTTCTTGAGAAGATAGTCGGCCAGCCATACGGTGATGTCGCCTTCGCCGTGGTTTTTCTTGCGCCACTTCTCGACCCACTCAGGATCTTTATCGAGTTTGACCGCTTGCACGACCCGCTGCGCGACCCGCTCGCTGGCAATGACGTCGACCTGCGTCGTCACATAATCCTGCATGAGGAGCGACACCGCTGCGGTGGTGTTGGCGACCGGATCCGGCGAGGCGTCGACGACCACAGAGGCCAATCCGTCATATCGCGGCGGCCATATCAACGTCGCCAAGACTGCAAAGGCAACCACACCGGCAAAGACGTAGCATGCAAGCCGCCATCTCGCGCGAAGCACGGTAAGGAAGTACTGCAGCGATATCGTAGACTTGCCCGTCGCGGGAGCGCCAAAAGCGGAGTTCTGATCCAAAGCGTCCATCAAAATAGACTCTCCTTGACGTAAATCACGTCTTGGTCATGTACTTCATCGTCAAGATTGACACCCTCTTCTTTCACCTTGCCTGTCGCCGGATCGCGACGGTGCCGCACGAGGCCACGGCCGGTACCTTTTCCAGTAAAACCACCGCCGGACGCCAGTGCTTGCATGACCGTCATGTTGCGCTCGAGGCGCACCTGCCCGGGCCTTTGCACCTGCCCATAAATGTAGAACATTGGAGCACGGTTTACGAACAGAGTGTCGCCTCCCGCCAGATCGATGTCATCTCCTGCGCTGCCGCTCGAGGCCATTTTCACGATATCGATCTCGCGCCGAAACGGTTTGCCGTTGCGCGTGCCGCTGACCACAACCAGGTCTCCGCCCATGTCTGCGACGCCGCCGGCGACGGCAAGCATGCCGGACAGGTGGCCGCCCGCCGCATCAAGCGAGTAGCGTCCCGGATTACGGACATCACCGATGACCGAGACCAGGTTGTTGAAGCCCTGTGTCACCAATATGTTGATCTGCGGATTGAGGACGAAGCCACCCTCCTTCAGCATTTCCGCGATTTTCTTTTCAGCAGCGGCCAGGGTAAGACCGCGGACTGGCACCGCACCGATCAAGGGATAGGCAATGGTTCCTCCCTCCGACACGCGTGCGTCTATGCTCAAGTCAGGATTCTTGAAAACATTGATCCTGACGATGTCGCCGGTACCCAGCAGATATTCCGTGTCGGCGCGCGACGTCGAGAATGCGAGTGCCGCGCACAAACTCAGGCCCAGCAGGAATCCAAACTTCTTAACTCGCAGCATAAAGACGGATGTAAAAAACGCCACACCCGCAATGGCGGGATTGAAGCTCAACATGTCCTTTCAGCCTTATGCTCTTCATTTTGCACCTTTTCTCGTCCGCATTGCATTCTAACTGAATTGCGAACCGTATGGCCGCCAATAAACTAAACGCCGCGATGTACGGCGTTTGGAGGGTAAGATTCGATTTAGTAATGTCGCTTATCGTTAAGTGCCGTGGATAAGAAAAACCAGAAGGTCAGCGCTTTTTTGGAGCGCCCAGTCCTCCATGACGAATTAATGACTCAGGACGCTATTACGGGGATTCATATAAGTGGATCATTATCCACGCCGCGACCCCTGCGAAGGCGCCGCCAGCGCCCGATGTGCCTGCGCAGCCGGTCTACGAAATACATCTTATTCTCTCGATCAGATCTCAAAATGCGCAGTAGTTCAGGAAAGACTCCGCCGCGACGCAGCCAGCGGCTTCGTTCCTCACGCGCAGCTATCGCCGCGGTTCCATTCCAGAAGAATTTTCCCAGCTCGGGGCGTGCCACAGGCGACGTTTTATAGTTGAATATGTAGCCAAGCCGATTCGTGTCGCTCGTATTGCTGCCTGCACCATGAATGGTGCAGCCGTGGTGGATCGTCATACCTCCTGCGGGAATGGGGCATACCTGTGCAGCAGTCGGATCAAATCCGGAGTAGCACTCGTAAGAGTTTGCTGCGCTTGCACCGCCGAACAATCGATGCTGCAGCACGCCCAGACGGTGCGAGCCAGGGATGAAGCGCATCGCACCGTTTTCTGGCGACGTGTCGAACATCGCGATCCATATCGTCACTTGCCGCTGGTAATGCAGCGTATCGTTGAACGCTTCATCCTGGTGAAACGGTGTTGGTCCACCGACCCGCGCCGGCTTGAATACAGTGTTATCGGCAGCCAACTCTGCGTCCGGACCCAGCAACTGCTTGGCAATCGCCAAACACACCTTACGAAATGGCCACCTGCTGAGTTCGGGCGCATAAAATGAGGGCCTGAATAGCGAAGGCGAGATTCCCCCGTCGCCGCCGGTTTTCTCCGACAAGTCCAGATACCGGCCATCGTGCTTGCCCACGCCCCGATCAAATAGACGCAGGATGGTGCCGCGGCACCATTCGATCTCGGCGGGGCTGATTTGCGGCTGATCAAAAACCAGGAATCCGTTTTGATTGAACTCCGCGACCCTCACGGGGCTGAGCGGAGCGTCCACCGTTGCAAGGTCCACCATTGCAAGCGAGTCAGGTCGTCCCTGGGTGCGTAGTTCATCCGGCATTTGCGTCATCGGTTACCTGTGCGTCCACTCGCTTAAGCCCATTTTCCCGCGCAGTTTCAAGGATATGTCGCATTAACCTATGGGCTTCCGCTCGATGATGATTACATCACAGGGGTTGGAACAAAGAAATGTGGTTTCGGTCGTTTACTTGCGACTACAGCGGATCTTTTACAAATTACGGGGTCTTTCCAGGAGGACGGCGATTCTGCTCTGGTAGTACACTGGACATGACTACGAATTAATCCTGCCCAGATCCCGCGGCGGGCAGGGCGAATGTTCCTCTGGCGGGTGCGGATTGGTAAA
>Ga0302326_10025322_pt1 | contig 12038 bp, 13 predicted proteins | sample Palsa_T0_3_FD_202264 | JGI IMG/M metagenome (GOLD analysis project Ga0302326, IMG submission 202264) | Peat permafrost microbial communities from Stordalen Mire near Abisko, Sweden - Palsa_T0_3 | ecosystem: Environmental > Terrestrial > Soil > Palsa > Peat permafrost | place: Sweden: Abisko...
TCAATTGGACTTGTGGCTCATTGACGGCGCCGAGCGTCTGCGCCGCGATCCGGAAGTATGCCAGGCGCTGCTTACCCTGGCCCGGCACGACGACTCGCGCCGCTGTCTGTTGCTGCTGGAGGCCATCCTCGATACGCCCGGACTGGCGGACCGTCTCTTTCAGGTGCTGCGGCCCGAACCTGCCCCAACAGTCCGCCGAACAGGCGATGTCGGCGTGAGGCAAGCGATATGAGTTTGGAAAGCTTCTATTTCGGCTGTTTTTTGATCGGGTTCTTCTTCAGTCTGGTTTCGTTTGTGGGCGGATTCCTGCATGTGCCGGGCCTGCATTTTCACGCCCATCATGCTTCCAGCAGCGGGCAAAACTCGCCCGTGAATTTCGGAACTGTCGCGGCCTTTCTCGCCTGGTTCGGCGGCGCCGGTTATCTGCTCACGCGCTATTCGAACCTCTGGGCCCTCTTAGCCTTCGGCTTGGCCTCCATCAGCGGGCTGGCCGGCGCGGCAGCCGTCTTCTGGTTCCTGGTGAAAGTGTTGCTGGCCGACGAAAAAGAGTTGGACCCTGCGGATTACGACATGGTCGGTGTGCTGGGCCAGGTCAGCAGCACAGTGCACGCGGGCGGCACCGGAGAGATGATTTTCTCGCAGACCGGAGCGCGCCGCGCGGCCGCCATCCGCGGAGAGAATGGGGAAGCTATTGCCCGAGGCGTGGAAGTGGTGGTCACGCGATTCGAAAAAGGGATTGCGTACGTGCGCCGTTGGGAAGAACTGAGTGAGGCCTCAGGTCCGGGTTTCCCGGACCACAAGGAGAATTGAAATGCGCATCTCATCGGAAGTATTTATCATTGCCGGGTTGATGGTTCTGGTCGTCATGTTCCTCATGGCGATGTTCGCCCGGCTGTACAGAAAAGCCGGACCCAATGAAGCGCTGGTGGTTTACGGTTTCCGCGGCACCCGGATTGTAATAGGTCATGGCACATTGATTTTGCCCATGCTGCAGAGCTATCGCCAGCTATCGCTCGAGCTGATGTCGTTCGATGTCGCGCCGCCGCAGGATCTGTACACCAAACAGGGTGTGGCCGTTACTGTCGAAGCGGTGGCGCAGATCAAAGTGAAGTCGGATCCGGAATCCATCCGGAACGCCTCCGAGCAATTTCTATCCAAAACCGATCAGGATCGCGAGGGGCTGATCCGCCTGGTGATGGAGGGCCATCTGCGCGGCATCATCGGCCAGCTTTCGGTGGAACAGATCGTCAAGGAACCGGAAATGGTGGGCGACCGTATGCGAGGAACCTGCGCCGGCGACATGAGCAAGATGGGACTGGAAGTGATCTCATTCACCATCAAGGAAGTCAAGGACAAGAACGAATACATCTCCAACATGGGCCGTCCCGATGTCGCGCGCATCAAGCGCGATGCCGATATCGCCGCCGCCGAAGCCGAGCGGGACACCGCCATCAAGCGCGCCGAAGCCACGCGTGCGGCCGCCGTTGCCAGAGCCCAGGCGGATCAGGAACGTGTTCTGGCGGAAACCTTATCCCAGGCCAAACAAGCCGAGGCCACTCGCGATCTGGAAGTGAAGCGCGCGCTGTATCTGGAAACCACCAAGAAGCAGCAGGCGCAAGCCGACAAGGCCTACGACATCCAGACCAATATCATGCAGCAGCAGGTGATGGCCGAGCAGGTGAAAATTCAACAGGTGGAGAAGGAACAACAAATCAAGGTCGCCGAGGCGGAAATCAAACGCCGCGAGAACGAACTCGTTGCTTCAATTTTAAAAGTCGCCGAGGTGGAGCGCGGACGCATCGAGACTCTGGCATCCGCCGAAAAAATGCGGCTCACCGCCGAAGCCGAAGGTCACGCATTCGCCATCCGCGCCCAAGGTGAAGCGGAAGCGGAAATCATTCTGAAGAAGGGGGAGGCCGAGGCCAAAGCGATGAACGTCAAAGCGGAAGCGTTTCAGGAATACAACCAGGCCGCGGTGATCGACAAGTTGCTTACCGGATTGCCGGAAGTGGTCCGGGCCTTGTCCGCCCCGCTCTCAAATGTCGACAAGATCACCATCGTCTCCACCGGCAACGGCGATTCCGCCGGGATGCACAAGATCACCGGCGACATCACCCAAATGGCGGCTCAGATACCGGCGCTGTTTGAAACACTTTCGGGCATGAAGATGTCCGAACTACTTGGAAAGGTAAAAGCCATCGGCGACAAGTCCCCGAAGCCGAATGGCAACGAGTAACGACTAACGAGAAACGAGCAACGAGAAACGAGGTTTTTATATGGCACTAATGGAACGGGTCTCAACCCTAGTCCGCGCAAATTTGAATGATCTCATCGACAAGGCCGAGGAGCCGGAAAAGATGATCAAGCAGGTGATTCTCGATATGCGGAATCAGCTCTTGCAAGTTAAAACACAGGTCGCGATCGCGATTGCCGACCAGCACCTGCTAGCCCAGAAACGCAAGGAGAACCAGGAAAAAACCGCCGAGTGGGTCCGCAAGGCGGAGCTGGCCGTGGACAAAAAGCAGGACGACCTGGCTCGCGGCGCTCTGGAACGCTCGCTGAGCTACAAAGCCTTGGCCGAAAACTTCGACCAGCAGGTGGCCGACCAGACGGTGCAAGTGGAGAATCTGAAATCCGCGCTGCACAAGCTGGATCAAAAGCTAACTGAAGCACAAGCTAAGAGCGACGTTCTGATCGCCCAGCATCGGCGCGCCCGCGTATTGAACAAGGCCGGCGACGCCCGCATGGCGATTGGCAATGCTTCCAACACCACCGCCTTCGATCGCATGAAGAGCAAAGTCCAGCGCAACGAAGCGCTCAGCCGGGCCAAAGCCGAGCTGACCGGCGATTCGATGGAAGATCAGTTGGCATCGCTCGAAAAACAGGACGAGGTGGAGAAGCTGCTGGCCGAGCTCAAATCGAAACGGGGACTGGCTGGCTGAATGCCGCGCCGCGCCATTTTCCCCGCCGGCCTTTTCTCGCTGGCGCTATTCGCACAAACACCGGCCAACGCGCCCGACCCATGGAAAGATTCCGATCTGATCCAACCCCAGGCATTGGCCGCGCGGATCTCCGGCAGCACGCCAAAACCAAAAATTTTATATGTAGGCTTTCCGATTCTTTACCGAAACACGCATATCCCGGGCGCCGTGCTGGCCGGACCTGCTTCCAAGCCCGATGGCCTGGAGCTATTGAAACAAACCGCCGCGAAACTTCCGCGCAGCCAGGAGCTGGTCATTTATTGCGGCTGCTGCCCGTGGGACCGTTGTCCGAACGTGCGCCCGGCTTTCCGGCTGCTGCGCGAGATGGGATTTGAGCACTTGAAGCTGGTCACAATCCCAACCAACATGTCCACCGATTGGATCTCGAAGGGCTACCCGGTAGAGCGCGCGGCCGCAAAATCGGAATAGCTCAAGCTGCTTAAATTGAGACGGGAGCGGGCGGAGTCGCCGCTTTCGGGGTGGCCACGTGATCCGGCTTGGTGATAATCTTCGGCTCCATAGAAACCAGCACGCCGCTGCGCGGAAGCACGTACATCAGATACGTCGAGCCGTTCTCCAGCGCTTTATAGGAGGCATGGTTCACGTCGTACCTTTTGTCTTTCACGTCGAAGAAGTATTTTTCGATCGGGTCGCGTCCGTTCGGCCGGAGCGTCTGCTCTTCCCGTCCGATCACGCGGCCTTCTCTCGCCACCACTTCGCGCGCCAGCAGATCGAAGTACTTCCCGAGGGAAAAGCGTGTCAGGTTGTAGGCCGCAAAGCCCAAACCCGCCAGTATGGTGACCACTGTCGTAAGGGTCGAGATTTTTCCCCGCGCCTCCGCCATCTCGCCCAAGTGCAATAGCTGCCCAATAAAGATGTTAGCGGCGGCCAAAAACGAGACGTGCTCCCGCGTCCCGGTCAAACTCACCCACAGCAGGAACGGCGCGGCAGCCGAAAGTACAGCCAAACCAGCCGGAGTCACTGCCGGCCCGATGAACTTCTTGAACTGGTCAGGGGAAAGACGGCCTACCCGATTGGCTTCCAGCGACTCGGGCGAGAATCCCATGGCCTGCGAAAGATCGATCAGAACCTGCTCTTTAGTGCGATATGTGGAGGAGTCGTGGGTCACGCAAGCACTACTTTGGAGATATCGACGGTGGGAGCCGGATACTTTAATTTCATAGCGTCCAGCGCCTGCACGATTAGTTCCGCAACCACATAATTCCGCAGCCATTTGCGATCCGCGGGAATGATATACCAGGGCGCCCGCTCGGTACTGCATTTCCGCAGGACATCCTGATACGCTTCCTGATACACATCCCAGTGTTGCCGCTCCTCAAAATCCGGCAGCGATAACTTCCAGTTGCGGGTGACGTCCTGCATGCGCGCCTCGAACCGCCGCTTCTGCTCCTCCTTACTGATGTGCAGGAAGAATTTCAGGATGGTCACGCCGTTCTCGGTCAAGGTTCGTTCAAATTCGTTGATCTGGCGGTAGCGTTTCTCCCACACTTCGGCCGGCGCCAGCCGATGCACCCGCACGATGAGCACGTCCTCGTAGTGAGATCGATTGAAAATCCCGATGTTGCCCAGCGGCGGCACCGCTTGATGAATCCGCCACAGGTAATCGTGAGAAAGCTCCACGCTGGATGGCGCTTTGAACGCATGCACGTCACAACCCTGTGGATTTACGCCGGACATAACGGCCCGGATGGTCCCGTCCTTGCCGCCCGCATCCAGCGCCTGCAGTACGATCAACAGGGCGTAACGTTTATCGGCATACAGCAGGTGCTGCAATTCCCCCAGCCGGCCAATCGTCTTCTGGTGCGCTTTATCATTGCGTTTGATTCCGAACGTATCTTCGGGATCGCGGTCTTTGAGCCGTACCTTGCTCCCAGGCTTGACCATGAGATGTTTGGCGATGTCCATGGTTCTAGTCTCCTATTTTCCCCGGCCCGAAGGTGTTACCGAACCGCGACCGCAACGGAGCGCCGCGAGAGAAGCCTGGCAGCCATGCAAAACTAAAACGATGGATCTTCTGCTTCACCCCGTCGAGCTTCGCGTGCTCGGCTCTCTCCTCGAAAAAGAAATCACCACACCCGAGTACTACCCCATGTCCCTCAACGCCCTCATCAACGCCTGTAACCAGAAATCAAATCGCGACCCCACCGTCAATTTCGACGAATCCACCGTCGAGCAAGCTCTGCACTCCTTGCGCGACAAAGGCTTGCTGCTCGCCATAACCGGCGCCGGCAGCCGCGTACAAAAATACGCCCACCGCATCTCCGAGAAACTGAATCTTGGCCGGCCGGAGCTGGCGATTCTTTGCGAGCTGATGCTGCGCGGTTCCCAAACCCTGGGCGAGCTGCGCACGCGCGCCGACCGCATGCACACCTTCGATGACACCGATCAAGTGCAAGCGGTGATCGATCGATTGCCGGAGCTGATCGTTAAACTCGATCGCCGCCCCGGCGAAAAGGAAAGCCGCTTCGCTCAACTGCTGAGCGGCCCTCCCGCTGTTTCTCATTCGGAACCTGACCAGTCCCCGCCGCCGCGTCAGGACAGAATCACGACGCTCGAAACCGAAGTGTCGCAACTTCGTAATGAACTGGAGGACCTGAAACAGCAATTCGCCCAGTTCAGAAAACAATTCGAATAAAGCCCCTCTCTCAAGCCGCCCGCAACGGCGGCCTCACCGGCGCCGCGCCATCCGCCGCCAGGCAGCTCCGCACACCCTTCACCGGACCGTGCAGGTAATCGTCGATGGGAAACAGCGAGTACGGCTCCAGCTCGCGAAACACTCGCCCCAACTTCTGCTCAATCCGATACACAGCGTGGAAGAAATTTCCACGATCCATGTTCAGTTTCCGGCAGCACAATTTCCAGTCCGCCCCTAACAGAAAGTGATACTTGAAAAGGTCGTGTTCCGCTTCGGTCAACGTCCGCTTGCTGATCAGGCAAAAATCCGCGGAAAATTCCTCCGATTTGCGTCCCCAAGCGCCTCTTCGATCCTTACCCGGCAGCGGATCCAGCGTTACCTTGCTGATGTAGCGTTCCCGGCTCACGCAATCGCGAAAATGCTCAAAGCAGGCCCGGAATATGGCGCGCAGTACACAATTACAGGGATGCGTGGTCTCATGCCTACCGATCCGCAACCCTAAACCCAGGCAGGTATTGCACCCCGGGGCAGCCTGCGCCAATGTCTCTGATCTTGTCCATTCCATTTCTTTCCTCTTTTTTGGAACTCGGAAAGGCGACCGAGTGATTTGTGCCGACTTACAGTCTTGGCGCGCACCTTAGATGCGTCAACGCATTCCTGCGCTGCATCTAGGGCGATTATTCAACTTCCACTGAGGAGAGAGTAGGACAAAGGTAATGTTGTCTTTTACTTAGATAGGGTCTATAACTTCCAGCACCACCTTATGTCTCAAGTTCCAGGTCGTGCGGGGATTTCTTATTCCTGTCGTCCCTATTTCCAAGTGAAATATGGGGGGAAGTCTACTTGACCTTCCTGGACGCGCAGCTTCGCTTGCTTACCTACGTCCGGGATCGCATCCACAACGGCGAACTTACGGAGAGAGGATTCGCTCGTCTGATCGGAATGTCGCAGCCCCATGTTCATAATGTGCTCAAAGGGGTGCGAAACCTCTCTATCGGAACATCGGATTCTATATTAAATATTTTTCATATGTCTATCCTCGACTTGGCCTCTCTGGAAGATCTCGAGGATCACCTTAGAAGTCGAAGATCCGTAGAACCCGCTTTCGAGGTGCCGTTCCTGGATACGCCCATCGGCCCCGGCATTCCCTGGCCGGCCAGGATCGACCGGCGCAGGCACTCCCCTGCTCCATTTCCCTCAGGCATCGTGCTGCCTGGGCTCATGCTGGCCCGCCTGGCCCGGGATCCTCAAATGACCGTGACTCTGGCAGGCTACGATACCGCGCTTCTTGACACCTCCGAACGCGAGCGATCCAAGTTGTCCCCCGAGGGCCTCTACGCCGTCGAGCGCAACGGGGAAGTGGTGCTGCGGTACCTGCGGCCCGGAGCGCGCAGCTATTATCTGGTCACCGACGCTGAGCTGGAAACTCCGAATCGCTGGGAACACTTGAGCATTTCCCTCAAAGATTTGTCCGGACTCATCAAAGCCCGTGTACTATGGCTAGGCCGCGAGAGCGACCGCAAGCTCCCGGCGAATCAACGCGGCCGTTTCTTATACGACGTGATTTCTTCGTAGTTCTGCAGTACCTGAGCGGCCGTTCGCTCCCAACTGAATTGGCGGGCTTGATCCAGGCCCCGTTCAATCAGCTCGCTTCTGAGACCGTCGTTCAACAGCACTTCCCGCATGCCGCGCGCGATATCAAAGACGTTTTCCGGATTGACGATGAGCGCAGCGTCCCCCACCACTTCCGGCAGCGAGCTGACGTGCGAACACACCACCGGAGTCCCGCACGCCATGGCTTCCAGGGGTGGTAACCCGAACCCTTCGTACAAAGATGGAAACACGAAAGCCGAAGCCGCCTGGTAGAACGCCCGTAGTGTTTCGATGGGGACGAATCCCAGAAACCGCACGCTGTCCTCCACCCGGCTTTGAATCACCGCGTGACGCAACGCCGGATGACGCGCGATCTCGTCGCCGATGATGATCAGCCGCAGATCCCGATAGCGGGTATGCTCCTGCAGTTCGCCCCGCAGTACCGCGAACGCCTCCACCAGCCGCGGGATGTTCTTCTGCGGATTGGTCCGTCCCACGTAGAGCAGGAACGGATAGTGGATGCGATAGCGATCCAGCACGCGCTGTACTTCAGCCCCGGACTGTGCCGAGGATCGCCGGAAGTTTGGATCCGGCGCGTTGTAAACCACCTGAATTCGGTTGGTGGGAATCTGGAGCACGGATTCCACGTCGCGCCGCGTGGCGCTCGAAACCGCCAGCACCCGGTCCGCGCGCGCCAACCCTCGGCGCAAGTAAAACAACCGTAAGTTGCTGCGGTAGCCTTTCTGGTTAGCGAACAGCAGCGTGCTCATGTCGTGGATGGTCACCAGATAGGGCTTGGGCATCCACAGGGGAACGGCATTCAACGGAATGTGGAACAAGTCCGCCGGGAAGCGGCCCAGAAACCAGGTGAAGCCGGCCTGCGCAAAACCAGGTTTGCGCTTCTTGTCGTAAACGGCAATTTCGAAATTGGAAGGAAGATCGGCAAATTCCGGCACCGCCGGCGCCGGCGTAATCAACGTGTACCGATTCGAATTGTCCAACCGGGCGAGCGAACGAACCAGGTTCCGGATGTAAGTACCGATGCCGAAGTCCGCCACCCGGCGTGCATCCAGAACAATCCGCAAAGCCATGAATATGTCGACCTTTACCGAACCGCGACCGTGAGGGAGCCGGTGCCCGTTCTAAAAAATGCGGGGACATGCCGGGCTAGCACCGCAACTGTTTCAATCTTCAAAGAAAGCAGACGTGTCCCCGCATTTTTTCTTACAACTACGCCGTCGCCCCAGCCAGCTTCCACCCATACAGTGGAAATCGCTCGGCCAAAGTGGTCACCCGCCTTCTCACCGAAGCGAATGCTTCGGGCGAGCTGATATTATCCAGCACCTCGGCGATCAGTCCCGCCACCTCGCGCATCTCCGCTTCCCGGAACCCGCGCGTAGTCACAGCCGGGCTGCCCAAACGAATTCCGCTCGGATTCAACGGCGGATTCACATCGAACGGAATCGCGTTCTTGTTCGCCGTGATATAGGCTTCGTCCAGCGCCTTCTCCGCTTCCTTGCCCCGGATGCCCTTGGCGAACACATCCATCAAGATCAGGTGCGAATCGGTTCCTCCCGACACAATCCGGAATCCTTTACTCCCCAGCGCCTCGCCCAAAACCTGCGCGTTCCGAATCACCTGCTTCTGATAGGTAGTGAACTCGGGCCGCATCGCCTCCAGAAAACAGACCGCCTTGGCCGCGATCACGTGTACCAGCGGTCCGCCCTGCACTCCCGGAAACACCACCTTGTCGATGGCCGCCGCATATTTATCGCGCGAGAGAATCATGCCCGAGCGAGGCCCCCGCAGCGTCTTGTGCGTCGTGGATGTAACGATATCGGCGTACTCGCAAGGGTTCGGATACACTCCCGCCGCAACCAGCCCCGAGAAGTGCGCCATGTCCACTAGGAAGAGCGCGCCCACCGAATCCGCCACTTCGCGAAATCGTTTGAAGTCGATAATTCTTGGATACGCGCTGCCACCCGCTATCACGAGCTTCGGCTTGTGTTCGAGCGCGAGCTTGCCCAGTTCGTCATAATCGATGCGCTCATCCTCGCGCCGCACGCCGTAAGGAATCACATGATACGTCTTGCCGGAAAAATTCAGCGGATGCCCGTGCGTCAGGTGCCCGCCGTGCGCCAGATTCATCCCGAGGATGGTATCGCCAGGCTGCAAGACAGCCGAATACGCCGCTTGATTGGCCTGTGAACCGGAATGCGGCTGCACGTTGGCATGCTCGGCCCCGAACAGCTTTTTTGCGCGATCCCGAGCCAGATTCTCCACGATGTCCGTGAACTCGCAACCCCCGTAATAGCGCTTGCCCGGATAACCCTCGGCATATTTGTTGGTGAACACGCTGCCGGTAGCCTGCAGCACAGCTTCCGAAGTAAAGTTCTCGCTGGCAATCAGCTCCAGCCGCCCGTGTTGACGTTCCACCTCATGCTGGATCTGCTCATAAACTTCCGGATCCACCTCGGAAAGAGGCCGGCCCATTCGCTCTTGTTCGGTCATTGCCCTCTAGTTTATCCTGGCGCACGCTTCAGCGTGCAGCGTTGGCACTCATACCGACGTCCCGAACCGAAGAACCGACGAACGGGTTTATGATATTCCAATGCGAAGCCAAAAGCTCCAAGTCGCGCTATTCATCCTTCCCTGCCTGCTGCCTGCCGCCGCGCCCGATGGCGGCATCATCTATAAAGCCCATTGCGCCAGTTGTCACGACGCCGGAATCCCTCACATTCCCACCCGCGATGCTCTGAAGACATTTTCCAACGAGACCGTGAATCGGGCGCTGGTCAGTGGCGCCATGCGATTCCAGGGATCCGATCTTAGCCTCGCCGAACGGCACGCTGTGGTGGAGTTTGTCACCGGTAAGATATTCCAAACCGAGACCGCCGGCCAGGGAATGTGCACCGGCAACGCCACCGGCAAACTGCTTCCCGGCGAATCGAACGGCTGGAGCTCTGATCTAGAAAACAGCCGCTTTCAATCCGCTGATGCATCCGGCTTAGCGCCCTCTCAAGTCCCGAAACTCAAACTCAAATGGGCCTTTGGCTTTCCCGGCGATTTCGTGGCCTTCTCGCAGCCTTCCATCGTCCATGGAAAACTCTATGTCGGCAGCGCAGGCGGCAAGGTCTATGCACTCGACGCTACAACAGGCTGTACGCATTGGGCGTTCGACGCCGGAGCGGGTGTTCGGACGGCCATCACAATCGGGCCGGGCCCGGTGGCTTATTTCGGAGACCTGCAGGCCAATGTGTACGCACTGGATGCCGACACAGGCGCCGAACTGTGGAAGACCCGCGTGGACGATTATGCCGGCGCTCGCATCACCGGCTCTCCCAAACTCTACGACGGAAAACTGTACGTTCCCGTTTCCTCGCACGACGAATGGACCGCCGCCGACCCCGGAGCCGAATGTTGCAAGTTTCGCGGAAGCGTAGTAGCGCTCAACGCAAAAACCGGCCGCCAAATCTGGAAGACCTACACCATCGCCGACCAACCGCGTCTCAACGGCCAAAAGAATAAGCTGGGCAAGCCGCTCTGGGGACCGTCCGGCGGCGGCGTCTGGTCCTCGCCCACCATCGATGTCCTGAAAAGTGTCCTTTATATCGGAACCGGCGATAGTTACACGGAGCCCGCCGTTCGCACCACCGACGCTATTCTCGCCATGGATCTCGCTTCCGGAAAGATTGTTTGGTCCCGGCAGATTACGGCGAACGACGTTTTTAACACAAGTTGTCTAATTCCGCCGCTGCTCAACTGCCCGGAACATCCGGGGCCTGATTTCGATTTTGGCGATTCGCCAATCCTGCGCAACTTGCCCTCCGGCAAACGTGCGCTCATCGCCGGGCAAAAATCCGGTGTGGTGCACGCGCTCGATCCGGATCAGCAGGGCGAAATTCTGTGGCAATCGCGCATCGGCAAGGGCGGCGCGCTGGGTGGGATTCAGTGGGGACCGGCCGCTGACCGGGACACTGTGTACGCTGCGCTCTCCGACTTCGGGATTCAGATTTCCGATGCTTCCCGCATTGCCGCCAATGAGGGATTTGGGCCGAGCCCCGACACGGGCGGCGGACTTTTCGCGCTGAAAATCGCCACCGGCGAAAAGCTCTGGGACACGCCCTCGCCTGGCAAAGGCTGCAAGATCAAAGGCTGCAGTCCGGCGCAGTCGGCGGCCGTGACAGCAATCCCCGGCGTGGTATTTTCTGGTGCCCTGGATGGCCATCTGCGGGCGTATTCCACAAAAGATGGAGCCATCTTGTGGGATTACGATACGCTTCGCGATTACGAAACCGTAAACGGCGTCAAGGCCAAAGGTGGATCGCTCGACGCGGCTGGGCCAGCCGTTGCGGGCGGCATGCTGTTCGTCAATTCAGGCTACGGATACTTCAACGCCATCCCGGGCAATGTCTTGCTCGCATTTTCGGTGGATGGCCGCTGATGGTCCCTGTTGTCGTACTGCTGGTTCTTCGCCGTTCTTCGCCTCGCGGGGTTGCTCGGTATCGCGGCTCTGGATAATTGGAATCTGCCGCTTCGCATCGGCCTTTTTGTGATGTTTCTGATCACCGCCTCCGCCCATTGGGGGCGGGGACGCACCGATTTGATTCGAATGGTCCCACCCGCCTTCCCAGCTCCGGCAGTAATTATCGCCGTTACAGGCGTGCTTGAAATCCTGGGAGCTGCCGGACTGCTGGTCCCGCTCACTACGCGCGCGGCCGCGATTTGCCTTACGATTTTGCTCCTCGCCATGTTTCCGGCAAATGTCCGGGCCGCCCGCGAACATCTTACAATCCTGGGCCGGCCCG
>Ga0302326_10025325_pt1 | contig 12037 bp, 6 predicted proteins | sample Palsa_T0_3_FD_202264 | JGI IMG/M metagenome (GOLD analysis project Ga0302326, IMG submission 202264) | Peat permafrost microbial communities from Stordalen Mire near Abisko, Sweden - Palsa_T0_3 | ecosystem: Environmental > Terrestrial > Soil > Palsa > Peat permafrost | place: Sweden: Abisko...
AACGCCCCTCGCTCACGCGGTACAGCGTCTCGCCGGCCTTTGGAACGTGCAGAACGCCGGGGTCCCTGGCGTTCTTCCAGAGGTCGACGTCCACCGTTCGAGGGTCTCGATAGCCCAGGTTGATCGCTTCGCACTCTGCCTTGCTGATCTGCGTGGCCAGGACGACGTGGATGCGCGGACGCTCGACGCCGCCCTCGTACGCGCCAACGCCCTTCACGTGAGTCGAGTGCGCCATGACTCCGCGGGGGACGCCCGCGAAGCGGTCGAGTTGTTTCACGAAGTAATCCCTCACGTGGTAACCGATGCTCCGGATGGCGTCGCCGTGCACGCTGGAAATCCGGGAGATGTGCGGCGCATAGATGATGAGCTCACCGCCGTCGGCAACGACCGGTTCGAGCTTGTAGGCGCACTTGCCTCCGACCCAGAGCTCGTCGTACATGGTCGGAGCGCAGCTCAGGACCGAATGATACGGCCTGTCCTGGTAGACGACGTGGACCTCGTTCGACAGGTCGGCAGCGGCCGACCACGCCTCCTCCGGCGTTCCGAGGTAAAGGCCGGCCAGGTTGCCTCCCTCCACCACCAGGCTCACGCACTTGCGCTCGACGGGGACCATGGCGGCGGCGCGATCGACAATCTCGCGCACCGGCGTGTACTTCCTTCCGATGATTTCGGGATTGGTAATGAGCGCGCCCAGCCAGTGGAACATATCGATGATCTCTCTTCCCGAGATTCCCGGGAAAAGGTACTTGTTACCGCCGGAAAAGCCCGCCACCTCGTGGGGGAAGGTGGGCCCGACGATGAGGAGCATGTCGTAGTCGAGCACCAGTTTGTTGATGGTCACATCGACCGCTTCGCGCATCAGGCCGCCGGAGATGGCATGCACGTCCGCTTCGGAGAGCGCGCCGATGGAAACGAGCTGCGCCGGGTCGTCCCACCGGTGGTTGAGGAACCTCGTGCTGCCGAACATGTGGCTTCGCTCGTGAGGCGACAGCGCGAAGCGCGCGTTGATGGCGTCTTCGCTCATGGGGGGATGGGTCCCGAGCGCAATCAGGACATCGAAGCGCGCCGCCTCCGGCCCCAGGAGGCCGTGGAGGACCCGGAGCATCGTTCCCATGGGCGCGGTCCGCGTGCCGTCCGGCACCACGGCGAGCACCCGCTTCCCGCGCACGTTCCAGCGGGCTATCTCGGTCGCGCAGAGGTCACGAATCGCGGCCTCGCCCAGCACCATTCCCTTGCCGCCAGCGCCGATCATCGCATTGAACCTAGGTTCGCCTACTCTGGGGTGCCGCTTCTGTCAAGAGGCTCGCCATCATCGCGGTTCCTCCGTCCGAGCGCGAGGCCTTTCCGACGCGCACCGTCATTGGCTCGCGTCGTGGCGTCCGGAGTCCCCTTGGATCCTATCATCGGGTCCGGTCATGAAGGTGGATCTCCGGGCGGGAGCGGTGCTAATCTCCACCACGGGTCGGCGGAGGAATCTATGAGACTCGCTTTTCTGGAGCGAAACGCACGGGCGACCATCGCGCTTTCCGTGGCCATCGGGGCTCTCGCCTTGGGATGCAGCTCGTCCCCACCTGCTGCCAACTCGTTCACGGAGGTCTACACCAAAGTCCTCCAGCCGACGTGTACGAACGATTTTTGCCATTATCAAAACGTAGGCATACGTTACGGCGCCCTCGACCTGAGCACGCAAGTCGCCGCGTACTGGAGCCTCGTCGATCAGCTGTGCGCGGGTGCTGCCTGCGCGGGAATGGGGAACCGGCGGGTCGTCCCTGGCGATCCGGCATCGAGCATCCTGTGGGAGAAGATCTCGGAGACGCAGCCGCCGTGCGGAGCTCAGATGCCGGCGGATATGGCTGCGTTGACGCAGACGGGCACCATCGTGTTCTCGGGAACTGCGCTGTCCGCAGCTCAGCAGCGGCTCATCTATGATTGGATCTACGTGGGCGCGCCGAACAACTGACCGGCCACGCACCCTCAATCGCCGCCGGCGCCGCCATCGCTCTCCCCGCCGCCGCTGTCCTCACCGCCGCCGCTGTCCGCACTGCCCCCGCCACTGTCGACGTCCAGTCCGGCCCAGCCCGGTCCGGTGTAGTCCGTGTACTCCGTCCAGTTCGGCGGCGGGAAATCTGTGGACGAGCAGTCCAGGGCTTGGGGGCACGTGGCACCGGGCCAGACCGGGCCGCCGCAGACGCACTGCGTGAACCGGTTGCCCTCGCAAAGTGCGTACGAGATTCCCGTGCATCCTGGACAGCTGGTGATCGCGACGTAATTCCCAGTGGCGCAGTCGAAGGGATCCCAACCGGCAGGTGGATCCCACTGCTTTGCGCCAGAAGCGAGAGGTTGAAACCCGGTCTCGTTCGAGCACGCAAACACGGCAGCAGCCCCCGAGAGCACGGCAACGCCAGCGAAGAGCCGGCGGCGTGCCTTTGTGCGCACTTGCATCATTGGTTCATCCTCTCGAGGTACCTCGCCAACTTTAGCCCGACGTGACACCTGCCGGAAGCAGCGTTCTCCGGGCAGGCTCTCGCAGCAAGCCCCACAAGACGGCAACACCTATGATGTCGAAGAACGCTATCGCCGTAAATAGCGGACCGTATCCGATTTTCATGGCGACGATTCCAACGGCCAGCGTGAACAGCATGCCTCCGAGCCCTGCCGCCGAGCCTGAAAGTCCGTTGGCCGTGGCTACTGAACGCTTGGGAAAGAGGTCTGCGGGAAGGGTCAGCAGCGTCGACGACATGGCCTGGTGGGCGAACGCGCCGATACAAAAGAACACGATCGCCCAGGCGGGGGTCGGAGCGCGCCCGATGAAGACCGCGAGCACCATGATGAGAGCGCAGACGCTCGCCGAGAGCTTGCGTGCAACCAACACCGAGCATTTCAACCGGATGAAGAACGGCGACAGGAGGCCGCCGAACAGGCACCCAACGTCGCCCGCCACGAACGGCAGCCAGGCGAAGTACCCGATCTGCTTGAGGTTCATGTGGCGCTCGGTCACCAGGTACAGCGGGATCCAGTAGGTGAAGAACTGCCACGCCGGCTCGGAAAAGAACCGAGCGATGGCCAGCGCCCAGAAGTCTCTCCGGGAGAGCACCAGCCGCCATACGCCCTTCTCCGCGGGCTCCTCCTTCACGACGAGCTCCCCCTCCTGGCCCTCCTTGATGTAGGCCAGCTCGGAAGGCGACATCCACGGATGCTTCTCCGGAGAGCGGTAAGCGAGCGTCCAGACCGCCACCCACACCATGCCGATGGCGCCTGTCACCACGAAGGCCGCGCGCCAGCTGTAGTGAAGAATGAGATAGACGACGAGCGGCGGCGCGATCGCGGCACCGGCGCCCGCGCCCACGTTGAGAATGCCTGTCGCGATCGTCCGCTCCCGAGGGCGAAACCACAGAGCGACCACCTTGGCGGCACCCGGGAAGACCCCGGCTTCGCCCATGCCCAGCAACCCGCGGAAGAGCGCGATGGTCCGCCACCCGCCGGCAAATGCTGCGAGCGCCTGGGCCACCGACCACCAGAGGATGGAGAGCGCCAGGCCCGCTCGAATGTTGAGCCAGTCGATGAGGCGGCCGGACATCGGCTGCATGACGAGGTACGCAATCTGGAAAGTCATCACGACGTGCGAGAAGTCCACCTCGTTCATCGCGAGGTCACTCTTCAAGGTCGGTGCGGCGACCGATAGGCAGGCGCGATCCAGGTAGTTGACGACCGTGACCCCCATCAAGAGGACGGCGATCCACCACCGAAGGCCTCGGACGTGAAAACGGAGCGTGGACACGGCCGGAGCCTGGAGGATCTGCGCCCCCCTCGCCCCGCGCTTTTCGGGCCCTCCCGCAAGCCCTCCTTCCATGCTTTCGAAACGGTAGACGACGCCGAGTCAAGTTGTCCAGTGGAGTCGTCGCCCCGCCGCCGAGAGCCGGCCCACCGAGGTCCGTCAAAAGGCACTCCTCGCCACCGGAACGCCGCTCCCTCGATGGCCGAAAGCCCGCTAGTTAGACCGCTTGACCTCACAACGCACGGTGCGGTAAACGTGGAAAACGCAGCGGATCGGACAATCGCGCGGTTGGAGAGGGCGCGACGGCCCGTTTCGGGTGGAGGCGCACGGCGATGTCGTCGATCTGTCGTGGACGGCATCCGGGCGCGATGAGTCGATGGTCGCGGGCCCGCGCTCTTGTGCCGCGAATTGCACCCAAAAGGAAGCTGACCATGTCGCCAAAATCCTGGGCTGTTCTGATCCCCCCCAGCCTGCTCGTCGCGTCAGCGGCTCACGCGCAGCCGGCATCGCAGTCGCCATCGGGCGACAATCCGCCGGCGGAGTCCGCGGAGGCGCGGTCCGAGGACCTGAACCCTCCCATCCCTATTCCGCAGCGACTCGCCGCCATTTCTGCTCCGGTCAATCCATGGTTCGTTCGGCCTCCGCTGACCCTGACGGTCGGCAAGGAAGGGCAGTGGAAGCTGACGATCTACGGCTTCGCCGAAGGCGACATGATTGCAGACTCCACGCGGAGCTTCAACGACGGGTTGAACGACAACGTCATTGCGCACAACCAGACGCAGGCCGGCGACAACTCACGGGTGCAATTCACCATCCGGAACAGCCGACTGGGATTCAGACCGGAAGCACCCGAAATCGGCGGGATCACCGGAACCGGCTTGCTGGAGTTCGACTTGTTCGGCAATCAGCCGAGCATCAACGCCGGCGGGGGGTCCTCGGGACAAGCTCCGGGAGCCGGAAACACCACCGAGGCGGCGTACTTCAACAACGCTGGACTCCGGGTTCGGCACGCCTACTTCGAGCTCAAGAGCTCCGTCGTCGACATCTTGGCCGGGCAGGCGTACCACCTCTTGGGGTGGCAGAACTACTTCTTCGGGGCCTCATGCGGCTTCCTCGGGCTACCGAACGAGCTTTTCAATCGAACGGTACAGCTTCGCGTCAGCCACACCTTCGCCTCGGATCCCGTGAACCTCGACTTCGCGGTTGCTGCGCTCCGCCCCGCCCAGCGTGATTCGGCCCTGCCGGACGGAGAAGGGGGACTTCGCCTGGCCATCAACCACTGGAAGGGGATCTCCACCCCCGGCAGCGGAGGAACGACCGCGCTGCCGGCCGCCATCGGTGTGACGGGGCTCGCGCGCTCGTTCCGGGTGGACCCTTACGCGCCACTGCCCGCCCCGCCCATCCATCTCGTCGGGTGGGCCGTGGCGGTCGACGCGCTCATTCCGATCCTCCCGGCCAGGGACGGCACGGATCGTGGGAACGCGCTGACCTTCACCGGAGAGGTCGTGAGCGGCACGGGCGATGCCGACCAGTACACGAGCATGACGGCCGGCGCGACCATGCCCAATGTGTACCCCCTGAACGTCGACACTCCCGTCAACGCCATGGGAGTTGCGCAGCCGCAGGCAGCCGGCGCAGCCCCGCTCGTGGGCAGCCCGTACACCCCCGACGTGGACCCAGGCATGGTGGCGTTCGATTCGAACGGCGTCCTTCACACCATCAACTGGCAATCCATGATCGTCGGTCTCCAGTACTACCTGCCCCCGACCGGCCGCGTCTTCATCACCGGAAACTACAGCCGGTCGAAGTCCAACAACATCGCGAGTCTCTACCATCCATATGCGACCACGGAGCCGTGGATCAACGCCGGGGGGGTCTTCCAGTCTTCGTGGTACGTCGACGGGAACATCTTCGTCGACGTGACGCCGGCCGCCCGGGTGGGCCTCTCGTTCCAGCGCGTCACGCAGACGATGGCCGACGGCACCATCGCGTACAACAATCGCTACGAGACGACCTGGCTCTATTTCTTTTGAAGGCGGCGGTGCCAGTCACGCGGCTCGCCGAGCACGCGGTTCGATATACGTGCACGGGCGGGAGTGCGAGGACGAGCCGCGAGGGCTCGTGCGAGGGCGCAGCTGGTGGCGCTCTTGGGTCAGCGCGGCGACCTCCTGCTTCTCCACCGTGAGCGCGGCTTCCAGCAAGTCCATGCGAACACCGAACGTTGTCGTGTCTGCGCTCTGCTCACAAGTACATGCATATCGATGCGAAACCGAGCTGTCGATCCCAACGGCCAATAAAATCAGAAAATAGACATGCCGTCAGCGAATGCGCGCCGCGCGTCATGGCGGAGCCTTCGCTTCCACCTCGACGCCGAATGGATTGCTCGTCCAGCCCGAGCTGCTTGGGAACCCGCCGGCGGGCAGCCCACGAAGGGCCGCCCGTCAGATGCTAGGCACAACGACGACGTTCAGTCCCCTTTGACAAAGACCAGGTTGATGTAGTCAACCAAGACCCCGTTGGGAGCGGTGCTCTTGCTGAGCAGGTTGAATCGGAAGTAGTAGTTACAGTCACTGTCAAGATCAAGGCTGACCTTGTAGTCATACCCGCCGCTCTTCAGGAAGCCGTCCTTGGTCGCATTCAAGTTTAGCGGGCCGCCGACGTTTTGATATCCATTGAAATTGCACGAGGAGTCATTTGTCGACATCTGAAGCTGGACCGTGCCTTCGGTTGGCCCCGTCGCGTAGTTCACGACGATGTCGTAAAAACCGTCGCTGTTGGCAGGGCTCGTCAGCTCGTAATATTCCGCGTAGCTGTTCGTCCCGCTGGTCGATGTACTCTTCAACAAGAGGCCCTCGCCGTTCGAGCAGCCTGGACAATTCGAACCGCTTACGATCGACGCCGACGCATTTGAGGTCGCCATGACCTGCAAGGTCTCGCCTTGAGTATTGGGGTCGTATTCGAATGCCCCGAGATCGTACTTGCCATTCACTGGGCGGAAGAACCCACGCTCGTCGACCGTCAGACCATTCAGCGATGTGAGCCTGTCGATGGCTGGACTGCCCTTCGACAACATGAGAACCGGAAGGGGATACACGCCGCCGTACGCCGTCGGGGCATTGTTGGCCTCCACGGACCCAAATCCAGGATCCTCACCGTTAAAGTTGTTCCCTTCGTCGACGACCGTACCCGCGACAAAGGTCTTGATCATGGAGTTGCTCTCTTCGAGAATGCCCTCGCTAAAAAGATCGCTGAGGGTAAAGTCGCTGTCGTAGTTGTCGGCCACGATAGTAGCGTTCATGGTGTAGGAGACGCCTGCTCCTTCTGAGTTGTCTACGGCCTCGACACCCGCGGTGCCATACGTGTTGGAGCAATTATTGAACGCGATGGTGCACGAGTTGATTGCGAAGCTCCCCCCGTCGGAAAAGAGGTCCACGCCCGCGTAGTTCGATGCGGAATTGTAGGTGATAGTCGAGTTGCTGACGCTCGAGTTACCGTAGCCATCGTACTCGATACCACCACCGACCGTGGCCGTGTTGTAGGCCACGGTCGATTGAGTAATAGTTAGATCTGTACCGTAGAAGGCGTTGTCCGTGTAGAGAATGCCACCCCCTTCGTTGGGGGTGCTGTTGTACTCGATGTCCGATTGAGTAACGCTCAAATTGTAACTATCAGTCGACAGTCCGCTTGCCTGAAAATTAGTGACGATCAGGCCTGCCAGGGTGATCGTCGAGCCGTGCTCGTTGCTGATGCCGAGGATTCCTGTGACCGGGGCCCCAGTACCTCCCCCTTGGCCGGGACTGACTAGCCCGCCAAGGTTTATGTTCTTGAAGTTTACGGTCATCTTGCCATTGGAATCATCTACCTCGAATAGCGCTTGATTTGCCGCGGTCAGCTCGTACGCGTAGATCAATGAAACCGGACCGTCGTGGGGGTTGGAGCCCGCACCCTGGATCGTAACACCTCTTCTGATGATCATGGGTGACGTGGCAGGGACGGCCACGTACTCATTGGTTGCCGTCGCCGCCTGGAGTTGGATGACGTCGGTCCCGTCTCCAGCGGCCTTGGTACAACCATCCTCGCCTGACTTGCTATTGACTGACAATATCGCTTCTGGAAGGCTGCACAAATTGTCGTTTTTGATGGTCATTTCGAAGGTGTTGACGTTCAAGGTTGCCGCTCGCGCCTCGCGCGGCCAGAGCCCGATGATGAGCAGTGCCGCGGACGGCCCGGTGAGGGCGATGGCAGAAGCTCGCTTCGCTCGTCGATTCATGATTGACCCCTATTGTTCGAGTTCCGCCTGACGCGGAAATCGGCAATTCCATCAGGCACCACTGTGCCCGCGGCCGACTTCTACTTCGGTCGCCCGACGAAGTAAAGGTAATCTGGTCTGCCCCCTACGGCGCGGAGGGAAGGTTCGGCCTGCACCTCCATCACGGCGCAGTGATCGCCACCGGCGTGATCGAGGACGCCTGCCGCTACCTCGTGGAGGACCGGATGGATAGCGCAGGGGCCCGCTGGTCGCTCACCGGCGCCGAGGCGGTCTTGCGCCTCTGCGCGCAGCCCGGAGGGGGATCCGCGGAGCCCCAACGCGGTTCGAAGAGCGCGTCCGGGGTTCTCGCAAGGGTGGCAGTCGCGTCGGCCGGCGACCGCGTGACTACTGAAAGACGCGCACGAGCGCGGCGCTGGCCGCCGGGATGTACACCGTCACGGTATTGCCCGCGACGGTCTGGATGAAAGGCGGATTGCGATTCCACACCGCCGCAGGCGAAATGGTGGCGCCGGCCAGGGTGGTGTCCGCGGCCGTTGCCGTCAGGTCGCCGGCGGGTGTGCCCTGCAGATAGATGGCGCTTGCACTGGTCACCGCCGACCCGAGGTCCACCGTGGCGTTCACGCCGCTCGTCGCGTTCTTGTTGTCGAGGAAGACGCTCACGAATCCGTTCGCCTTGATGGTGTACGCGGTGAAATACGGGTTGGTGGTCGTGGTGGTGGTCGAGACCATCGGACCCGTTCCGCCGAGCCCGAACATGAGCATGCCGTAGTAGACCGGGTGCACCTGTATCACGACGCCGTCGAGCTCCTCGATCGGCTCGTAGTAGAACTGGTTCGATCCATCCATTCCCTTTTCGCCGCCGTGGAAGTTGACGCCCGAGCCACCGTGTTCGGCGGTCACGAACATCAGATCGAGGGACCAGAGGCCGGCGATGAGCGTGTCGCTGACCCCGCTCTGACCGTGGCCGGCGAAGGTGTTGCACTCGCCTAGCCGGTAACCCATCGCGATCTTGTTGGTCGTGGCGGCGGTGTTCATGGTCGAGTCGGTGCCGACGAGCCCATCTTGCGAGGTGGGCGAGTCGGGATCCGGAGTCTGGAGGCGAGCCGCCGTCGCGCTGCTCGTGTTCGCGGTGCCGGCGTAGTAATGCTGCGTCAGAAGGACGAGCCTGCTCCCGAACTTCTTCGATTCGTCAGCGGCAAACGGAGTGGAGAGCGACAGAGCATCTCCGCCGCCCGCGGCCGGGCCCACGAGGTTAGCCCCCGGGGTGGCTGTAATTGCTGTCGCGAACGACTCCCACTCCGCCTGGATGTTGCCCCAGACCCCCTGATCGTACCGATTGATCTCGTTGCCGATCTCGAAGCCGATGATGCTCTGCGGGCACTTTCCATAAGCGTAGGCCGCCTCCGCTGCCGAGAGGGTGACGTTGTCCGAACTGAAGTTGACGGCATAGATGATCTGGGTCCCGGTCGCAGCGAGAAAGTCGCAGAGCTCGTCGACCATGCCCGACACGATGGTGTGCGTGAAGTTCGGCCCCGAGGGTGCCGCCGGCGCCCCGCCTGTACCACCCCAGTTGCAATTGTCCGCGTCGTCGGCTCCGAGCCGCATCACCGGAGAGCCGAGGAGCTTGTAGAGCGCAACCAAATTGGTATTCGTGCTGTTGAGCGAGTCATTCGTGATGTGCGTCTTCTCGTAGCTGAAGCCCGCATAACCATCACCGATGTTCCCGACGGTGGTGCCCAGATCCACGGTCACCGTAGCCATCAACCCGGTCCCCGAGGGGCCGCCGGTGGTCACTGGCGTCCCCCAAGGGCCTCCGCCGCTGCTGGTGCCTCCGCCGCTGCTGGTGCCTCCGCTGCTGCTGGTGCCTCCGCTGCTGCTGGTGCCTCCGCTGCTGCTGGTGCCCCCACCATCGCCGCCGCTGCTGCTGGTGCCGCCGCTGCTGCTGGTGCCTCCGCTGCTGCTGGTGCCTCCGCTGCTGCTGGTGCCTCCGCTGCTGCTGGTGCCTCCGCTGCTGCTGGTGCCTCCGCTGCTGCTGGTGCCTCCGCTGCTGCTGGTGCCTCCGCTGCTGCTTCCGCCCCCGTCTGGCGGAGGGGGAATGACCTCGGTGCTGGCGGCCGTGCCCGCGCACGCGGACGTGAAAGCCATGGCCGCGAGCGCGCAACCACCCAGGGCCCGCAATGCAGACCACGCGAAACGATATTGAGCAGCCATTACATGATTCCTTTCGACGTACCGCGACTTCGACACGACCATCCCGGCATCTCGATCGACCTTGACGGGCTTGCTGCTGGGGCCTCGGCTTGGTGATCCGCGACGATGCGGTGCCCGGCGCTCACCGCGTCGCCCGACGAACCCCCGCGGCCGTCGCCCAGATGGGTCACGTCATAGACAGTATACCCGCGGCACTTCGCAGCGTCGACGCCGCCGTCATCTTGGCTGGAGGCGGCATCGCCCGCCACGGCAGCGTCGCTCGCCGCGTTGGTGGCGTCGAGGTCAATCCCAAGGTCAATCCCGGCCACGGCCCGGCCAGAGGTGGATCCGACATGCTCACCTCTGGACGTCCACCTGCTGTATAGCGGTATCCGAGCCGGCATCCGGCTCATCAATCGCACGTCCCGGAGCACGGAACGAAGGTGCCTACGGTACCCTGGACGGTCGCCTTCCCGCCCGTGAGCCCGGCGGCCGAGGCCGTCACGGTGATCGTCCCGGCGGCCGTCGCCTGAACGAGCGCAAAGGCCAGACCCTTGTAGGCGTTGCGAACATTGCCGCGGAACGTCTCGTTGGTCATGCTCGCGCTGTCGACGGCCAGGATCGTGCCGGGCCCGGTGATGGCGAAGGTCACCGGAGTGGCAGAGCTCACCACATGACCATTGGCGTCCGAGATCGCCGCCTTGACGAACGAGACGTCGTTCCAGTCGGTTACGATCGTGGTGTGATCCGCGGTGAGAACGACCTGGGTCGCCGTCGTTCCGGCGGGCGGAGGGGTCGTCGTGGGGGCTCCCCAGATCCCCTGCCACGTGTACCCATCGTTCTGCACGGTCCCCAACGAGTCGATGAGCCCCCCGGCGTTCCCGATGGTCGGCCATCCGTTGGGCGCCTCGCCCAGATAATCGGTACCGGTCCAGATGAACTCGCCGGTGAGGCCCGGAGTGGCCTTGACCGTGGTCCAGACGTTCGTCTCGTGCCCCTCCTCGGTCATCACGCCCGAGGTGGTGTGCACTTGCTTCAAGGCCGCGACGCAGGTGCCGACGTCGTAATTGTCGCCCCAGACGTCGACCAGGCTGCTGGTCGTCGTTCCAGGGTAGTCGCCGCTCGTGGCGGGGTTGAGGAGGGCCTGCGTGTCGCTATGCCCCGGGTCGAGCTCGTGACTGATGGCGACCATCTCTGTAAGGATGGGAGTCCGTACCCCGATCGAGTCGTGGATCTCGTTGCCCATGCTGTAGATGGCGACGCTGGGGTGGTTGCGATCGCGCATGATCCAGCCGCTGAAGTCGACCTCCCACCACTTGGTGGTCTTGGCGGCCGAAGGCAGCGCCGGCAGCAGTCCGGTGGGGCTCGTCGAGGCCTCGTTGAAGTAGGCGGCGTAATCGCCCACATCGGTGTATTTGTGCTCGGTCCAGACGTCGGTGAATTCGTCCAGGACGAGTATGCCCATCCGGTCGGTCAGCGCGAGGAAGTCCGGGCTGGGCGGGTCATGGGCGGTGCGGAAGGCATTCACTCCGATGGACTTGAGCGCCGCCAGTCGCCTCTGCATGGCCCGCTGCGGCGCGGCCATCCCGAGCCCGTGCAGGTCTTGATGGTTGGCGATACCCTGGAGCTTGATGGCCTTGCCGTTGAGCGTCAGGCCCCCGTCGTACACGAGGCTCCGGATCCCGAACGGGGTGACGTCGTCGTCCACCGTCGTGCCGCCGACCTGAACGTTGGTCACGAGCTGATACATGTTGGGGGTGTCGAGGTCCCAGAGGGCAGGGGTGGTGACCGGCACGGTGAAG
>Ga0302326_10025328_pt1 | contig 12036 bp, 8 predicted proteins | sample Palsa_T0_3_FD_202264 | JGI IMG/M metagenome (GOLD analysis project Ga0302326, IMG submission 202264) | Peat permafrost microbial communities from Stordalen Mire near Abisko, Sweden - Palsa_T0_3 | ecosystem: Environmental > Terrestrial > Soil > Palsa > Peat permafrost | place: Sweden: Abisko...
CGAGCGTCGCCCATGAGCTGCGCACGCCCGTCGCCGTGCTCCAGGCCGGGCACGAGGCCCTGCTGGACGGCATCACCGAACCGAGTCCAGAAGAGCTCGGGTCGCTGCGCGACGAGGTGCTCCGGCTAGCCCGCATGGTAGACGACCTGCAGACAATGGCCGCTGCCGACGCCGCCGTCCTCCAGCTCACGCGCGAGCGACACGACCTCGCCGATATCGCCGGGTCCGCGGCCGACAGCCTGGCCCGCAGCTTCGAGACGGCGGAGGTCAGGCTGGACCACCAGCTCGCCCCGGCACCAGTCCTCGCCGACGAGCAGTGGATGCACCAGGTGGTCACCAACCTCCTCGGCAACGCGCTCAAGTTCACGCCCGCTGGCGGCGCCGTCACGATCCGCACGAGGCAGGACGGCCCCAGCACGGTACTCGAGGTCGCGGACACCGGCATCGGCATCCCAGCCGACGAGCTACCGCGCATCTTCGACAGGTTCTGGCGCGGCCGGGCGGCCGCCAAGACTTCCGGCAGCGGAATCGGCCTCGCCATCGCGGCCGAGCTGGCGCAGGCGCATGGCGGCACGCTCACCGCCGCCAGCCAGCCTGGTGAGGGGACACGGCTCACCCTCACCCTGCCCCGCGCCTGAGGGCTTCCACATCTGCGGCGCGCCATCATGACGGGCAGCCGTCGGGGGAACGCCGCGAGCGCGAAGGCGAACGTCCCGCCCGCCGAGGTCACGCTCGCAGGATGGCCAGCGCCTTTTCGTGCAGCCGGACCTCCTCGGCGTGGGCGAACATGCCGGCGGCGACATCGGCTGCCCGCTGGTAGTAAGCCACCGCCCGCTCGGGCCGTCCTGCCCGTGCGTACTGCTCGGCGAGCTGGGCCGCGACGCTGTCCGTATCCTCGGCGTGGAGTAGTTCCAGGCCCTGGGCGATGCGCCGGTGCAGCAGCCAGCGCCGGGGCGGGCTGATCCCCGCATATGCAGTTTCACGCAGCAGGTCATGGGAGAAGTCGTAGCCGTCCCGGAACTCCCGGATGATCCTGCGCCGCCACAGCTCGTCGACTGCTTGCACGACCAGGCCGGCGTCCAGGTCGCTGGCCTCGGTGAGCAGGTCGAGAGTGAAGTTCGTGCCTACCGCTGCCGCGAGACCGGCCACCTCCCGGGCGGACGTGGTCCCCTGGCCGAGGCGTTTCCGCAGCACCGCGGCGAGATCACCGACCGGGAGCGACCCGTCAGGATCGGCGGTGCCGCGCGCCGCCTCGATGATGTACAGCGGGAAGCCCCCCGTCGCCGCCTGCAGCAGGTCCGCGCGGGCCTCAGGTAGAGGCTGCCCGGAAATCGCCTCGGCGAGCCGTGCCGAGTCGGCGGCCTCCAGCGGGCTGAGAGGGACCTCGGTGAGCAGCCCGGTAGCCCGCATCCGGACGATCCAGCCTGCCAGCTCGCGGTCTTCGTAAAGGTCGTCCTGACGCAATGTCGCAGCCACCAGGAGCCGGGCGCCATCGGCCAGGCCCAGGCAAAACGTGATGAAGGCCAGCGTCTCCTGGTCGCACCATTGCGCGTTGTCCAGCACCAGCAGCAAGGGTCGCCGGACCGCGATCAGCGCCCGCGCCAGGCCTTCCAGGAAGCGGTGGCGTTGCCAGGCATCCGCTGTCGCTCTGGAGCTGGTACCGCGGCCGCCGGGGGGCACGAGCCTGTCGACTTCGGCGCGCCAGGCGGGATCGAGGGTCGCCACCGCCGACTGGACCGCATCGTTTCGCAGCCAGTCGGCCACCGGGGCCAGCGCCAGCCGTCCCGCTGCACCAAAGCACCGAGCATGCGCCACCACTCCGCCCTGCAGCCGTGCTATCTCGGCGACCTCGGTCACCAGGCGGGTCTTCCCGACGCCGGCGCCGCCGCGGACCAGCACAAGACCACGGCGGCCCGCAACCGCCGCCCGCCACACGTCCTGCAGCGCGCTGAGCTCAGCGGACCGGCCGACAAGCTGTGTCGCGGCCAGCCCGGGGCGGCCGGCCGCCGCGCTGGCCGTGCCCGCCGGCCGTACCGCCAGGCGGGCATGCGCCATCAGGCGCTGGAACGCCCGGCGCGTCGAGGGGTCCGGCGAGACAGCGAGCTCGCGCTCCAGCACCGACGCGCAATGGTGGTAGGTACTGACGGCGCCAGCCCGGTCACCCAGATCGGCCTGCATCTCCATCAGGGAGCGATAGCCGATTTCCTCCAGCGGCTGCAGCTGGATCCGGCGCCGGGCCGCCTCCACCGCTCCGGCCAGGTCACCCACTCGCGCCCGTGCCGCACAGGCCAGGTCGCACAGGTCCACGCACTGGCGCTCAAGCTGCGCCCTGGCGTCGAGGAGCCAGTCGTCGTATACGCCGGGCAGCAGGTCACCCCGGTAGGCGGCGATCGCCGCGGAGGCATGCCGCAGGATCCCGTCGTCATCATCGGCAGCCGCCGCCACCAGCGCCGCTTTGCGCTCAGTATCGAAGACGCGCACGTCGACGCGGCATGTCTTCGTGTCGTTCCAGCACAGCTCCCTGGGCGTCACCACAAGCGATGGCTCGTCCCCCAGGATCTGGCGCAGGTGGTGGAGTTCGCGGCGCAGGTTGGTCAGGGCCTGCGCATCCGTGGACTCGGGCCAGAGCAGGCCGGCGATACGCTGCCGGGCCTGCGCGGACCCGGCATGCAGGACCAGGAATGCGACCAGGGCGACTACGCGCGACGACCGGCCCCGGATGCTTCCGGCCCGGTCGTCAGTGATTGCCTGCTCGCCCAGGAACGACACGTGCATCACATCGACCCTCCTACAGCCTTAGTGAGCCGGCCGGTACGAAGATGCGATGGAACCCGTGTGGAGATCGTATGAATTCCTGCCTGGTTGCCCGTCCAGCCTGAAGCGCGTTCGGCCACCCTGGTCAACCTCTTACCGACAAAGGACTTCGGCCACGCCCTCCGCGGACAGGTAGTCATGGACCAGCGGCTCGGACCGGGGTTTGCATACGTTACTGAGGGGAGAGTGTCTATGGACTATTCCATCAGCGACGAGCGGGGACGGGCCTGGCTGATCTCACTTGAAAATGGCACGGTGGCTGAACAGGCCGAGCGCGAGCTCGGAACCAGGTCAGAGAGGACGTGGTGTAAATGGCGGACGCGCCGTACGTAGGAGATCTCCTGAAGGACTCCCCCTCCAACTGGGGCCGCTGGGGCAGCGATGACGAGGTCGGTGCGCTGAACTTCCTCGACGCCGCCGAGGTCATGCGCGGGGCCGCCACCATCAAGAAAGGCGCGGTCTTCACGCTTCAGCGCCTCATTGGCGACCCGAAGGGCGACCCGGTATGGCCGGGGCGCACGCCGGCCGTCCGGACGCAGATTCTCGACGAGTCGAGCTGGGATGGTGAGGGCGCGCCTGCCTTCCCTGGTGGCCTGCACTATGCCGACGACAAGATCGACGCATTCCTGCAGGGCTCGACGCAGTACGACGCGCTGGGCCACGTCTGGTACGACGGCACCCTTTACAACGGCTACGACGCCCGGTCCTCGGTCGGCGGCCTGGACAAGGCCAGTGTGGAACCCATCTCAGAGCGCGGGGTCGTCGGTCGCGGGGTGCTGCTCGACATAGCCCGCTACCGCGGTAAGGACAACCTCGGGGCCGCCGAAACCTTCACCCATGAAGACCTGATCGCGTGCGCCGCGGCTCAGGGCGTCACGATTGAGAAGCACGACATCCTGCTGATCCGTACGAACTTCCTGAAGCTGTTCTTCGACCTCGGCGATAAATTCTACGAAGGTTTCTGTGAGCCGGGCCTGGTCTACAGCCCGGAACTGGTCACGTGGTTCCACGAGATGGAAATCCCCAACCTTGTCACCGACACCATCGCCAACGAGGTCACCGCAGACCCGACCACCGGTGTGGCCTTGACGCTGCACAACGCGCTGATGCGCAACCTGGGCGTCGTGTTCACCGAGATCTGCGATCTGGAAAAGCTGGCCGACGACTGCGCCGCGGACGGCCACTACGCGTTCCTGTACACGGCCGCTCCGCTGAAAGTCGCCAAGGCCAGCGGCTCGCCGGTCAACCCCGTCGTCATCAAGTAGCCGGGGCGAGTCGAGGGAGCCGACGTGCCGTCTACGACGAACGGCCGTAGCTGGCGCTGTATCGCGACGGCACCGTCGCGGACTTCAAGCCAGAGTTCAGCGGCGCCCTGTCGATGTTCGCGGCTGCCGTCCAGGCTGCCCCCAGGCGGCCGCGATCATCTACTGCGACGGGGGCATCGGCTTCGCCGAGCTCGATCAGCTCAGTGACGCGTTGCCGCGGGCCTCCAGGACCGGGGTGTCCGCCCTTTCCCGCGCCGAAGCGGTTGACGGCCAGTCCAGGACATTCAGACCGGGGCATCCTCCGGGGCCGATGTTCCGTCTCATGAGTGTGCTGTTTCGGTCGTGCCGGCGACGCTAGGCCGCGAGCGCGGGCCTGCTGAACCATGCTCACCCCCGATCTGGGTGCGGCGTGCCTCTATCCGGGCTTGCGGTTCACCTCATGGTGTTTTCTCGCAGGTCGCTCGCACAATGGAGGCATGCGGGCCATAATCGCCGCGCTCGCGGTGCTCGGTGGCGGGGTGATCGTCGCCGCCTGCGCGGTGTCCGTGGCCACCGGCGACGCCTCAGAAGCCGGCTGGCTCGTGCTGGGGCCGCTGTTGTTCCTGGTGATTGGGCTGGTCGGATTCCTGCGCCAGCCGAGGAACCGGGTGGCCTGGTGGCTGGTGGGTGTCGGCGTCGCCTTCGGCTGCGACGTGGCGCTCGGGGACGTGTTCCTGCCGATGGCCGAGAACCCCTGGGGTGTTACCTCCTCGATCACCGCGATGATCGCGCTGCTGGAGCACTGGTTCGCGGTAGCCGGCCCAGTCGCCGGCGTCGGCCTGGTCGGCCTGTTCCCGTCCGGGCGGCCAGAACGCGTGGATGAACGCGTCGTCATCTGGACGGTGGCACTGGCCGGATTCCTGCTCCCGCTGCTCGAGGCGGTCAGCGGGGCCAACATCGCGCCGGCCGGAGGACCCCCGCACAGCGCGCCGCCGGTCTTGTACCGCATCTTGTACGTTCCCGCCCTGGCGCCGCTGGGCGGAGCCGCCGAGGCGGCGTACCGCACCTTTCCGGTCTGGCCGCTGATCGGGGTGGCCCTTCTCGCATTGCGTTACCGGCGCACGGATGGGGCCCAGCGCAGGCAGATACGCTGGCTGTGCCTTGGCATGGCGGCCTCACTCAGCCTGTGGACCCCGCTGGCCCTGCTCTGGCAGCTGGCCGGCCCTGGCAACGCGGCCGCTACGGTCGCGAGCGAGGTGCTGTCGCCCGTGGCGATCGCGACCACCGTGGGGTGGATGCTCGTGGCGCTGTTCTACACCGGGGCATTCGGTATCGACGAGCCCGCGCGGCGCGCGTTCGTAAACCGGGTCCTGCGGATATCGATCACCGTCGTGGTCGCCGCCCTGGCCATCCTGATCGGCGTGCTGACCAGCCTGGCCGCGCCGGCCGCCGTCGCCGTGGCGGCCGGTGTCGCCGCCGGGGCGGCGGGCCAGGCCGTTCGGCGCCGTCTGGAGCACGCCGCGGACCGCTGGGTACTCGGCGCCCGTCTGGCGGGCTACGCCAGCCTCAGCCGCTTTGGCGAGAGCCTGACCGGGCTGCCCGGGTCCGCCGGGCTGCTGCGCGACCTGGCCGGGGAGATCCGCCGCGGCCTGGACCTGACCTGGGCCCGGGTATCGCTGGACGCGGCGGACGGGCGCCCGCGGATGGTCACGGACGGCACGCCGGCGTGCGAGCCGGCCGCGACCGTGTCCATCGAATATCGCGGCACCATCCTGGGCCGCATCGAGTGCGGCCCGCGTTCCGACGGCCCGCTGCTGGCCGAGGACCGCAGGCTGCTGGCGTATTTCGCCGCCCAGGCGGCGGTGGGCGTGCATAACCTCCACCTGGCTGCGGAGCTCTCCCAGCGCGTTGAAGAGATCCGGGATCAGGCAGCCGAACTGACGGCCTCGCGGGACCGCGTGGTGGCGGCCCAGGACGCCGAGCGCCGCCGGATCCAGGCCGTCCTGCACGACGGGGTGCAGCAGGAGATCGTGGCGCTGACCGCAAAGGCCGGGCTGGTGCGTCAGCAACTGCTGCGGGGCGACCAGGCGGCCGCCGTCGCGCTCGCTGATATGCAGCGCGACCTGGCCACCACGCTGCAGGACGTGCGGGAGATCGCCTACGCGATCCATCCGCCGGTGCTGTCCGACCGTGGGCTGCTCGAAGCCATCGAGGCTCAGTCCAGTCGGCTGGCATTGCCGATGGTGATCCGCGCCGACTCCCGGTTGCGCGGCGTGCGGTTCGGCGAGCAGATCGAGGTGACCGCCTGGTACGTACTGGCCGAGGCGCTGTCGAACGTGGTCAAGCACGCCGGGGCCAGCGAGGTCGAGGTGTCGCTGAGCCAGCAGGACGGCAGGCTCGGGCTGGTGATCCGCGACGACGGATGCGGCTTCGATCTTGACCGGCCGCGCGGGCTGGGGCTCACCGGCCTGTCCGACCGCCTGGACACGGTCGGTGGCTCGCTGATCATCACCAGCGGCGCGGGACTCGGTACGTCGGTATGCGTGCACATCCCGGTCGGCCGGGACACCGATTCCGGTCCCGAAGAGGTAGCCGGCCGAGAGCGCGCGGATGCCTGAGCCGCTGCGGATCGTCACGGCCGACGACAACTACCTGGTGCGGGAGGGCGTGCGGCGGCTGCTCGAAGATTCCGGCGACGTCGTCGTGGCGGCCGCCGTCGGTTCCGCGCCGGAATTGCTCGATGCCGTCGAGCGGCTCCGGCCGGCGGCGGTGCTCACGGACATCCGGATGCCGGCCAGCCCGCGCGGCCCCCAGGGGCGGCCCAGCATGGAGGGCATCGACGCGGCGCACGCGATCAGGTCGGCGCACCCGCAGACCGGCGTGGTGGTGCTCTCCCAGTACGCCGATGAGAGCTATGCGTTCGAGCTGTTCCGGGAAGGCACGGACGGGCTCGCCTACCTGCTGAAGGACCGCATCGGCGAGGTGGGGCGCCTGCTGGAAGCGCTGCGCGAGGTCAGCGCGGGCGGATCCGTCATCGACCCGCAGGTGGTCGAGGCCCTCGTCCGCGGCCGCGCGCGAGTCCGCGCCTCGGCCCTGAGGGACCTCACGCCGCGCGAACTCGATGTGCTGCGGGAGATGGCGCAGGGCCGCGGCAACGCCGGCATCGCCGCGCACCTGCACTTGTCCGAGTCCTCGGTGGAAAAGCACGTCAACGCCATCTTTACCAAGCTCGGCCTGACCACCGAGGACCTGTCCCATCGCCGGTCACGGCAGTGCTGACGTTCCTGCGCGACGCGGGCCTGCGCGGCTGAATCCCTAGAAGTCAGCCGGAACCAGCCCTGCGGGCAGCCGCCACCACCTCGGCGGCCTGCCTCGTTCTGCCCCGGCCGCCTGGCTCCTAACGTCGATGGCACATACCCGACTGAACTGGGAGAATGCCATGACCGCGACCCACGAGACGCTTGCCCGGCCGTCGTCCCTCAGCAACGCCGCTACCGCGCCAGGGCGCTAGCCAGCGCCCCGGCGGTGCTGGCCTACCCGTTCTGGCTGATCGCCTTGTCCTACCGGCTGCCCGGCCACCTGGCTGACCGCGCCGGCTCCGCGGAATCTCCCCGAGCCGACTCATGGGAGGCGGCCTGAATGCGTGATCGCGCGATGGGCGTCCTGTTCGTCCTGTCCGGCGTGTTCTTCGTCGCCGGCATCCTCGACCCCCCGATCCTGCCGACCTGGGGCGGTTCGGCCGCCGCGGTCATGGCCACGGCGTCGGCGCACCGAACCGCGTGGTTCGCCTCGACCTGGCTGATCACCCTGTCCATCGTGGCCGGGCTGGCCGCGGTCGAACTCCTCGTCCGCACCCTGGGCACGGATCTGGCCCGGGTGGGCCGATCGCTGTATCTGGCCGGCAGCGCGCTCGGCCTTACGTCGGTCACGTACGACCTGTCCGTGACCAGCACGCTGCTCGGCGCCCCCCGCTTGCCTGGCTGGTATGTCGGCGTCCAGCACTGGGCCGACGGCCTCGGCACCGCGTACTTCGCGCTGCTGGCGCCGGCCGCGATGGGCTGCATCGCGGTGGCGATTCTGCGCACCCGCGCGCTACCCAGGTGGACGGGGTACGTCTTCCTGATCGCGACGGTCGTGCTGCTGGGCCAGTACGCCGCGTTCCGTGGCGCGTTGCCGTTCCCGCAGTTCCTCGCGTTCATCGCCATGGGCATCGCGGCCCTGGTCCACCGGACGCCCGCCGCGCTGTCACCGGGCCCCGAACCGGTCGAACTGGCCACCGGCGACTGACTCATCACCCTGGAGGAAGCGGCCCGAGATGCTGCGGGCGGGTGAGTCACACGTCACGTGACCAGATTAGATCTACGGAGAGTTAAACTACGTGTACTGAGGGGTACCCTGACAATCAGCCCCGAAGGAGATGATGCGCCATAAGCGGCACCGCAGGCGACCACATGGCCCGGCAGCTGGAGGGCATCAAGAAATTCAATGACGGCGTAGCGGAGCAAGAGAAGCTCCGGGACAAGCTGTTCCTGGAGAACATGGCCGCGGTCGCCGGGACGATGGCCGCGACCAACGCCTGGGGCAGAAGATCACCACCACCAGGACGACCGGTGTGCTAGCCGTGACCGCCTTGCCAATGGGCGCGCTGGCCGCGGGCGGCGGCCCCGGCACCGTCACGGTGCACGGCACCGACACCCCGAACAGCGCAGCGGCGGGTGTGTTCGGGCCGGGCGTGAACAGCACCTCCTATGCGGGCTGCGCCGCGGCCAGCCCCGGCCTGGCACGCGGGTCACCGTGACGTCGCAGGAGGTAGCGCAGGTGCTAGGGCTCTCGCTGGTTCGCGGCAACGCGACGGTGCGTGGCTCGCGGGGGAAACGAGGGCTGGCGACGGCCTTGGCCCTGGCGGTCGGCGTGGGCCTGCTGGGCACGGCGGCCTCAGCAGCGCCGGCGCTCGCTGCCCCGCCAGCGGCACAAGGGGCAACAATGACCCAGGCCAGCGGCATGCTGAATACGGTGCTGCCACGGCGCCTCCTCGACACCCGCACGACCACCGGCGGTCATCACGTGAAGCTCGGATCCGGCGCAACCATGAAACTGTTGGTAGTCGGCGCGGGTGGCGTGCCCGGAGCCGGCGTCTCAGCGGTGATGGTCAACGTCACCGCACTGAACGAGAGTTCACGCACCGGCTATCTCACCCTCTTTCCGAGCGGGATCAGTCGGCCAACGGTATCGACCCTGAACTATCGCGGCGGAGTGACGATCGCCAACCAGGCCCTGGTGCGCGTTGGCTCCGACGGTACGATCAGCATCGTCAACTCCAGCGGCTCCACCGACGTGCTAATCGACGTCGAGGGCTGGGTCGGGACCGACGCTGCCGCGGCCAATGGCCAGACCACGACGGCGGCGCCAGTGCGCCTCCTCGACACCCGTACCACCACGGGAGGCCATGAGGCACCGCTCGCGAACGGCAAGTCCTTGACTCTGCAGGTCGCGGGCAACGGGGAGATCCCGGCGACCGGTGTCTTGGCGGTGTACGCCAACGTCACAGCCGTTCCGGTAGGCAACGTGAACGGATACCTGACGGTCTATCCGAGCGGCACCGCGGCGCCAGTGATCTCCACCATCAACTTCATGCCCGGCGTGATAACAGCGAATCTGGCGCTGCTGCCGGTCAGTACCAGTGGCGCGATCACGATCACCAATCATTCGACGAATGCCAACGTGCTCGTGGATGTAGTTGGCTGGACCTCCGGCGGGGATGTGATGGCCGACGCCGGGATCCTGCCGACCTCGCCCACGCGCATCCTCGACACCCGCACGACCACCGGCGGGCATAAGGCACCTGTGCGGGCCAACGCGACGGTCAGCGCGAAGGTGCTCGGCGTCGGCGGCGTGCCGTCCACTGGCGTTGCGGCCGTGGTCGTGCACGTGACGGGAGTGACGCCGACCCTGGGAACCTACCTCGAGGCCTTCGGGACCGGATACCCGAAGCGGTCAAGTTCGACGCTGAACCTGGCCAAGGGCAGCATCGTCTCAAATACCGCTATCGTGCCGGTCGGGCCGGCCGGCGCCATAAGCGTCTATAACCAGCAGGGCAGCCTGAACGTAGTGGTCGATGTACAGGGCTGGATCGCGGCACCGGTGCTGACGGTCACCCCGCCGTCGGCCTCCGCGCTCAGCGCCGGCGCGCTGACCTCCACCGATGGCCAGCAGGCGGTGAGCATTCTGACCAACGCCAACCGCTACGCCATGACCACTTGGTGGAACGACGTCTACCCCAGCCTCATCGCCGCCCCTATGAGGAGCGAGGCGGCCTTGATATCGCCGGATGACGTCCGGCGCCTGACGTACAGTGCGACCACCGTCTCGACGGTTGACTCGGTGCGGCGCCTGTGCATGGAGGCTTTCAGCTTGGCGACCTCCATCGCGACGGGGGCCTACGACCCGGTCGGCACTGGAGTGCCGACGGCGACCGCCACCGCCCGCACGATCGAGATCATCAGCAAGGTAGTGGCCGGCCATCTCACGAGTAGCCCGGGCGGCTGGGGCGCGAGCTCGGAGAGCATGTTTTTCGCCGCTTATCTCGGCGCGGCCGCCTGGTTGCTCTGGCCGGACCTGACCCCGCGAGTCCAGACCCAGGTAGCCCAGATGGTGTACTTCGAGGCCGAATGGGGCGTGGACTACCCGCTGCAGTTTTACGCGAATGCGGCCGGGACCGTCATTAATCCCGGCAACACCGGCGCCGATGGGGACAGCTGGATTCCGATGTCCGCTCAGCTCGCGACCGTGATGATGCCTGACAACCCGCACGTCCCGCTCTGGGAGAACGCCGTAGTCAGGGATGCCCTGGTCGCGTGGTCCCGACCGTCCGACGACACGAACACCACCGTCGCCAACGGCGCGTCGGTGGCCGCCTGGATCAACAACAGCGGATCGAACGTGCTGAGCAACGGCAGCCTGTACAACCACAACCGCATCGCGCCGGACTACATGACGTTGATCTACCAGAACATGCAGGACGTCCTGCTGACTGCGATGGCTGGCCGGCCCGCGCCCAAGGCGGCCACGACCCTGGTCGCGCCGGTGTACCGGTCCTACACGACGACTAGGTACTCTTCCCCGCCTTACCTCAGCCCTGGCGGCACGGTCTACCAGCCCGGCTCCGAGGCGGTCTACTGGCCGCAGGGGTGTGACTGGGGTACGGTCCAGTACCTACCGTTCGCGCTGGTCGACGCCGAGACCGCCGCCTTCGGTGTAGGCGCCGCCACCAGCTCCGCCTATGAGGATCTGCATGCCAAAGGGGAACTGGCCCTGCAGCAGGCACCGGGCCACACCGACGGCCACACCTACGACTCGAACAGCCAGTACAACTATGTCGGCCGCGAGGAGCACGTGGCCCAGCTGGCAGCGCAGCTGTACCTCACCATGTTCGTCCGCGACCACGCCCTGTCTAGCTTCAGTAACTCCTCATACTGGCTTTCGCCGTAGCGGCCCGCGGGCCCGGTCGGCCGTCAGTCGCTAATAGGCCGGCGTGTCCAACATCCTGGCCGGACACGCGGGGCCGCAGGTTGCCCGCATGTGCCGGATCACTGCGGCTGGCCCCGGTCGTTGTCGACCGGCACCTCGACAGGGCGATCCGGCCGGGTTACGTTGCACGTCGACTGGCTCGACAGGAGGCTTGGCCATGACGACAGCAGTCACCGCGCTGGCGCAGGACATCGGGCTCGCCCGTGAGACCGATTACTTCTTGATGAAAGACCAGCTCACCGAGGATGAGCTGGGGTTGATGTACAAGGTGCGGAAGTTCGGCGAAACCGAGATACTGCCGGTCGTCAACCCGTACTGGGAGCGGGGCGAGTTCCCGTTCGAGCTGGTGCCCAAGATCGCCGGGCTGAACATCGTCGGCGACACCATGGTGGGCTACGGCACCACGCCGATGTCGGCCATCGGGTCGGGATTGCTGGCTTATGAGCTCAGC
>Ga0302326_10025330_pt1 | contig 12036 bp, 10 predicted proteins | sample Palsa_T0_3_FD_202264 | JGI IMG/M metagenome (GOLD analysis project Ga0302326, IMG submission 202264) | Peat permafrost microbial communities from Stordalen Mire near Abisko, Sweden - Palsa_T0_3 | ecosystem: Environmental > Terrestrial > Soil > Palsa > Peat permafrost | place: Sweden: Abisko...
CTTGCGCTTCTGCCGGGAGGCCAGCCAGCATCGGCGTCATGAAAATGCCCGGTGCGATCGTCATCACGCGAATGCCGAGCGACGCAAACTCGCGTGCGATCGGCAAGGTCATCGCGACCACGCCGCCCTTCGACGCGCTGTAGGCGGCTTGCCCGATTTGCCCATCGAAAGCGGCCACGGAGGCAGTGTTGACGATGACTCCGCGCTCGCCCGAGGCCGCCGGCTGGTTGCGTGCGATCGCCTCAGCGGCCAAGCGAATCAAGTTGAACGTCCCAATCAGATTGATGTTTATCGCTCGCACGAACGATGCGAGCGCGTGCGGCCCGTTCCTTCCGAGCGTTCTTTCGGCCGGGCCGATGCCCGCGCAGTTCACGAGCCCGTGCAAAGCACCGAAAGCTTCCAGCGCCTTCGCGACGGCAGCCGCCGCATCGGTTTCGCTCGCGACGTCGCACCGCACGAAGCGTCCGCCGATTTCCCGCGCTACCGGTTCGCCTCGCTCCGCGTTGAGGTCTGCCACCACGACGTGTGCGCCGAGCTCCGCGAGCCGGCGCGCGGTGGCTTCCCCGAGGCCCGAAGCTGCCCCGGTAACGATGAACGCGGCTCCCTCAATCTGCATTTATGGTACCCTTTCCAATAGAGCGAAGAGCTGCTCCTTCGAGCGATATTTGTGACGGCAGCGGGAAGCTCCGGCGCGCGCGATTTCCGATTCGTCGATGCGGCGCCATCCGCCGTAATCGACGCGCAGCAGGCCGCGCAGCTCGATCAGTTCGTTCAATCCGGCACCGCCGCGCTTTCCCCCATCGGAGATTTCAGCGAGAAGCCTCGGCGCGAGTTCCTGCGCTTCCGTCCTGTTCGTCGGAATCGTTCCGGAGGGACCGCGGCGAGCCCAGCCCGTCGCGTAGAGTCCTTCGGCGATGCGGCCTGCGTCGTTTTCGAGCGCACCCTCCTTCGTTTGGAGACCGTGGCCGCTCGTCTCGTAGCCGACGCAGGTAACCGCGAGATCGGCGGCCAGGTCGCCCTCGCTTCCGTCTTCGTTTCGAAATCGTACCGCGACGAGCCGCCTCGAGGTGTCGCCGAGAAATGCGATCGGCGTCATCCCGAAAGCGAATCGAATCTCGATTCGGTCCGTGCTATACGGCCGCTCGCTCGCGCCGCGCAGCGCGGCCGCGGCTGCGCCGTCCACTGCGTCGAGCGCGCCGCGCGCCGAAAGGAGCGGACGCGCGCGCCGAAGTTCGCCGAACTCCGCAAGCTCGTGCGGCGTAAACTTCATGTGAGCCGCGCCCCTGCGGCCCACGATGTAGATACGCTCTAGGGGCGCCCTCGCAATCTCGGCCTCGACCGACGGATCGAGATCGGAACCATGGAACTCTTCCTGTGTTTTTGAAAGCACGCGCGCGACGTCGAGCGCGACGTTGCCGTTGCCGATGATGACGGCGGTGCGACCGCCGGCGAGTGCGATCTCCTCGTGATCGGGGTGCGAGTTATACCAGCCGGCAAAGCGGCTCGAGGAAAAGACGCCGTGCAGGTCTTCGCCCGGAACGCCGAGCCTGCGAGCCAGGGGAGCACCCGTGGCGAGCACGACGGCATCGTACAAGTCGCGCAGCTCTCCCAGCGCTACGTCGCGGTCGAGTTCAACCCCGCCGAAGAACGCAACCTCGGGCCGCGCGAGGACCCGTTCGAGCAGCCGCGTGACGGCTTTTGTGCTCTGGTGATCCGGCGCCACGCCGAAGCGGACGAGTCCGAACGGCACGGGCATCCGGTCGATGATGTCGACCCGGCAATCTTTCGCACCACGCAGCACGGCATCGGCAAGATAGCAGCCCGAAGGCCCGCTTCCTACGATCGCAACGTGCCGCAAAGCCGGCGCCGGTTACGCTAGCCGGACGTAGTCGTACTCGACCGCCTGACTATTGATGCCCCGTTCGGGCGGAGCGATCCAGCCGGCCATTTTACCGGGCTCCGTTACCGGCTGCATCAGGCTCTGCACGAAGGCGCGATCCGAGGCGGACGGCAGAAACTCCGTCTCACGAGCATTCCACTCCGACTGCGCGATGATCGTGCCGCCGAGGTCGGTCGGAACGTTCGCCCAGCTTCCGATCGTACGGCGGAATCGCGTGCTCGGCAACGCCAGGCTTCCGGAGAAGCCGGCCTTGGCGATGGCGCGATTCCAACGCGTCAAGCCGATCTCGCAATCCTTCACATACGAATTGCGCATCACTTCATTCATCGCGTTTCGCATCGGCACGCTCTGCACGAGCACGCCTCCGTGGCCGTCCGGCGCGTCGATCTCGTACGTCTCGCCGAGCTCGATGTGGTCGGCGTAGTGCCCCTCGTCCGGACGGCCCTTGATGCCGCTTGCAAAATACGAGGCGGCGTTCGACGACGTATCGGCCCCGAAGAGATCGAGCGACGAGGAGAACCAGAAATTCACATATCTTTGAATGGTCGGCAGATCGATCGCTCCGGCCGCCCGAATCGCATCGGGATCGTCGGACCCGAGTTCCTTCATCACCTCGATGCAGCGTTTGACGACCCGGCCGATGCCCGTCTCGCCCACGAACATGTGATGGGCTTCTTCCGTCAACATGAACTGGCACGTGCGCGCCAACGGATCGAAACTCGATTCCGCGAGCGACTTGAGCTGGTATTTCCCATCGCGATCGGTGAAATAGGTGAACATAAAGAAGCTCAGCCAATCCGAGATCGGCTCGTTGAAGGTACCGAGGATGCGGGGATTGTCGATGCTGCCCGAGTGGCGCTCGAGAAGCTGCTCGGCTTCTTCGCGGCCGTCGCGTCCGAAATAGCCGTGCAGCAAGTACACCATCGCCCAGAGGTGACGGCCCTCTTCCACGTTCACCTGGAAGAGATTACGCAGATCGTAGAGCGAGGGCGCCGTGTGCCCGAGCAAGCGCTGCTGTTCCACGGAAGCGGGTTCCGTATCGCCTTGCGTCACGATGAGCCGGCGCAAGGTCGAGCGATGCTCGCCCGGCACCTGCTGCCACAGCTCCTTACCGAACTCGTCGCCGAAGCCGACGCGGCGCGCCGGATCCGGATCGGCGAGAAAAATCCCCCACCGGTACTCGGGCATCCGCACGTGGCCGTATGTGGCCCAGCCTTTCGCATCGACCGAGGTCGCCGTACGAAGATACACGTCCGAAGATTGGAAGTCGCTCGGGCCCATGCCCTGCCACCACTTCAAGAACTCCGGCTGCCAGTGTTCGAGGGCTCGCTGGAGCGTGCGATCGGCGCTGAGGTCGACGTTGTTCGGAATGCGATCCTGATAGTTTATTGCCATCGGAGTTATACTCTCTCCACATTGAAATGCGGCTTTGAGCCAGAACCGAAGAGCTTCAAGGCGCCGCGCTCGCCCGTCGCATTTGGACGGTTGAAGACCCAATTCTGCCATGCCGAAAGACGGCCGAAGATTTTCGTTTCCACGGTCTCGGCGCCGGGAAAGCGCAAGCTCGCCTCCATCGCCGTCAGGGCGTCCGGTGAGAGCGACGCTCGCTCCTCGAACGCGAGGCGAATCTCGTCGTCCCAGTCTAGTTCGTCCGGGCCAAAGGTGACGAGACCCAGGTCCAGCGCGCGCTCCGCGTCGAGCTCCGTACCGATCGTCGCACGCAGCGCTTCGATCGCTGCGGTCGCGCCGTTAAAGCGGGTGTGCAGCCGCGTCGAGCCGTTCACCATCGGAAACATCCCAAAATTGCCGGCGTCGAGCGCGACGCTCGGCGCTTGCGGGTCGTCCGGCAGCGAAAGCATGTAACTCCGGTCGGCCGCGAGCGCGATCTCAAATAGCAATCCGGCGAAGCACGACCCGCGATCGACGATGGCATAGAGGCTGCGCGACGTTACGTCGAGCCGCGCCAGCGTCCGGCGCCAGAGCCCGACCGTCTCGCGGACGAGCCAGTGGCCCGACTGCGTCCGCAGCGTTTCACCCGCCGCGAGGACCGCAGCCGGATCGCCGGCGCTACGCAGAATCCACAGTCCGAGTTCGAGTTCGTTCGTGCGCAACATCAGGATCGCGTCGTCGAGTTCGCGCGCGAGTGCGAGCGGCCACCACGCGTCACCCTTCGCGACGATGTCCGCGGCGCCGAGGATCTGCGAATCTTGCGGAGCGCGCACCGTCAGCGTGGCCGCACGCCCCGGACGGTCGAAGACGACATCGACATACCGGTAGTGGTAGCCCGTCGCATCGATCGTGCGCTCGAGCGGCCGCAATTCGATGCCGGACGCATCAGCGGGACGGGTCGAGCGGCCGCCCAAAACCGCCGCGCGTTCTCTGACGGCGCTCTCGAATTGAGCGGGCGTCGCGACGTGATCGACGAGCTTCCACTCCTTCGCGCGCTTCGCGCGCACGCCGTCGGCGTTGGTACAGAAGACGTCGGCGATGTCACGCCGCACGCTGCGCTTATCGACGAGGCGCGTCAGGCCGCCGGTCCCCGGCAGCACGCCGAGCAGCGGCACTTCCGGTAGACTGACGCTCGTGGACCGGTCGTCGACCATCACGATTTCGTCGCACGCGAGCGCGACTTCGTAACCGCCGCCCGCGGTCGCACCGTTGAGCGCGGCCACGAAACTGAGGCCGTCGTGGCGGCTGGAATCCTCCATGCCGTTGCGCGTTTCGTTCGTGAACTTACAGAAGTTGACTTTCCATCCGTGCGACGACGATCCAAGCATATAGATGTTGGCGCCCGCGCAAAACATGCGTTCTTTTCCACTCGTGACGACGACAGTCGCCACGGAGGGATGTTCGAAGCGGATCCGGTTCAGAGCGTCGTACAGTTCGATGTCGACGCCGAGATCGTACGAGTTCAGCTTCAACTTATAGCCCGGACGCAGTCCGGCATCTTCGTTCACGTCGAGCGCTAAGGTTGCAACGCGGCCGTCGACCGATAGTTTCCAATGACGATATCGGGCGGGAGCGGTAACGAAAGTGACAAGATCTGCAGTCTCGGCGGCCGGTTCGATCGTGAGCAAGGGGAGCCTCCTAGAGTCGGACGACAACTGCACTATACTGCATTTTCGCCTTCGATACTAGCAGTATTATGCATATAGTGACGAACGAGCCGGCCGAGTTCCGCCGCGCTCGTATCGACGTCGCGGCCGCTGGTATCGAGGACCTCGTCGGCGCGGGCATACATCGCTTGGCGGGTCGCGAGAATCGCCTGCAGATCGGCCATGGCTTCGCGATTGTCGGCCATCGGCCGCAGGTCGCCTTGGGCGACCACGCGATCCATGTGCTCCGCCGGCGTCGCGCGCAGCCAGACCGTCCGGCAGGCGGCGAGCAGGCGCCCGAACGTCTCGGGTTCCGAGACGATGCTGCCGCTCGCGGCCAGCACGAATCGTGCCTCGGTTTCGAGCACCGACTCGAGCGCTTGCCGCTCGAAGCGGCGAAAGCCGCCCTGGCCGTATAATTCGAAAATGCCTTCCAGGGGCAACCCGCCGATCGCTTCGATTTTCTTGTCGAGCTCGATGAACGGCACGCCGCGCGAGCGCGCAAGAAGCCTGCCCAGCGTGGATTTCCCGGCGCCGCGCAAACCGATGAGCGCGATGCGCCCGTCCCGCTCGGCACGCTCGAGCTCGCCGAAGTGCCGCAGGAGCAGCTCCGAGGCTTCGGCCATCTGATCGGGGCGCAGCCGCCGCAAGAACGCCTCGGCAAGCTGCACCGCCGGATCTCTCTCGGGACCTTCATCGACGAGCGTGGCAACCGGCAAGCCCAGCGCCCCGGCGACTTGCCGCAAGAGCATGATGGACACGTTCCCCCGTCCGGCTTCGAGTTCGGCAAGATGCCGCTCGGAGACGCCCGAATCCCGCGCTAGCAGGCGGCGGGTCATGCCGCGCTGGGCTCGCGCCTTGCGAACCCGCTCGCCGACGCGTTCGAGAAAATTGGCCTCGTCCGGCCCTGGAGGACTCACATCGCCAGCCCAATCACGACTTTTGTCGCATGAAGTAATTCTCCAGCTATTCCTTTAGAATCATATGCAGTATACTGCCGCAATGCACCAATTCAAAGACGCTATGGGGCAACCTGCTTGAGACGGTTGGAGACGCTTGCTGTGCGAAAAGTTGCGATTCTCGTCGGGACGATGACCGGCACCGCGGAACTCGTTGCCGCGGAAGTGCAGTCCGCCCTCGAAGGCGCCGGGTTCGAAGCAGCGATTCATTTGATGGACCACTTGAAAGCGTCCACCTTCGATGACGATGTCGTCTATCTGATCTGTACGTCGACGTACGGCAACGGTGACGTGCCGGACAATGGTCAAGCGTTTTTCGAGGACCTCGAAACGAAGCGGCCCGATCTCTCGGCCGTCGTTTTTGGCCTCATCGCACTCGGCGACACGACGTATAAGGCCACGTTTTGCCAGGGCGGATTGCGATTCGACGAACTGTTGAGAAGCCTCGGCGCGAAGCGCCTCGGCGATCCGCTGCTGCACGACGCAGGCGGCGGAACGCTTCCGGAAGACGTCGCAGCCGCGTGGGTGCTCGAGTGGGTAAGGGCACAAGCGCCACACCTCGAGGAGGTCGCATGACCATGCCTGCGGAGACCGCCTTGGCTGCTGTGCCCCCGTACAACGCAACGGTCGAGTTGCTGAACCACAACCTTGCGGCAGGACGCGCGGAGAAGCTCGCCTTCGTCGACGATGACGGCGCGTATACCTATCGGGAAGTCGCCGAGCGGGTGGATCGCTGCGCGAACGCGCTGCGCGAATTCGGACTGCAGCCGAGCGATCGCGTCGTGCTCGGACTGCTCGACAGCATCGCATTCCCAACCGCGTTTCTCGGCGCGATCAAAGCCGGAATCGTGCCAATCCCCGTCAACACGATGTTCCGCGCTGCCGATTTCGCGTACATCCTGGAAAACAGCGGAGCGACGGCCGCCATCGTTTCGCACGCCGTGTATCCCGCCTACGAAGAAGCGGCGCGCTCGATCGCTTGGCGCGGCCGCTTCATCATCGCAAACGGGCGCGAGCCATCCCGGCCGACCTTCGACGATCTCGTCGCTGCGGCGGACGCAACGGCGCAAACGGCGCCAACCTCGGCCGACGCGACGTGTTTCTGGCTCTACTCGTCGGGCTCGACCGGGAAACCGAAGGGGACCTTGCATCGCCACGCGAGTTTGATGCACACGGCCGCGGCGTTCGGGCAGGGCGTGCTCGGCCTGCGCGAAGACGACGTGGTCTATTCCGCCGCAAAGCTCTTTTTCGCGTACGGTCTTGGAAATGCGCTGACGTTTCCGCTTTCGGTCGGGGCGACGAGCGTACTCTTCGCCGGACGCGCGCTGCCGGAGGCAGTCGTGGATATTCTCGCTCGGCGCGGGGCGACGGTCTTCTGCGGCGTTCCGACGCTGTTCAGTTCGATGCTCGCATCGGAAGCCTTCGCGCAGCGAGGAGCGCTCGCGCTGCGCCTCTGCACGTCCGCCGGAGAATCGCTTCCGCAGCACGTCGGCGAAGCGTGGCGTTCCCAAACCGGCGTCGATATCGTCGACGGGATCGGCTCCACGGAAATGCTGCACATCTTCGTTTCGACGCGGCCGGGCGACGTGCGCTACGGCGTGACCGGCTATCCCGTACCCGGCTATCGCGCCCGCATCGTCGACGAGAGCGGCAACGAGGCTGCGCGAGGGGAGATGGGCGAGCTTCTCGTCAGCGGGCCCTCCGCGTTCTCGCTGTATTGGGATGCGCCCGAGAAAACGCGCGGTGCGTTCTCGGGTGAGTGGGTTCGGACCGGCGACAAATTTCTTCAAAACGAAGACGGTGCGTTCGTGCACTGCGGCCGAGTCGACGACATGATCAAAGCCGGCGGCATTTGGGTCTCGCCGAGCGAAGTCGAAAGCGTGCTGATCGGCCACGAGGCCGTCCTCGAAGCGGCGGTGATCGGCGTTCCCGATGCGAACGATCTCGTCAAGCCCAAGGCGTTCGTCGTGCTGCGGGCGGGCTACGCTCCGAGCGCAGCGCTGCGAGACGATTTGCAGGCCTTCGTCAAGGGTCGTTTGGCACCGTACAAATATCCGCGCTGGCTCGAGTTTGTCGAAGACCTTCCGAAGACCGCGACGGGCAAAATTCGGCGTCACGTCCTGCGCGATCGGGAAGCGGAACTGCGTGCTGCTGCAAAGTGACGTCGTGGTGGACGGCAGGCACCTCGAAGTACGGGTGTTCGAACCTCCGGCGGCCCTCGATCGGGCGGCTCCGCGCGATCCTCCGATCGTGTTGCTCCACGAAGGGCTCGGCTCGATCGCGCTCTGGAAGTCGTTTCCCGATCGTTTAGCCGAGTGGACCGGGCGGCGCGTCGTCGCGTATTCACGCTACGGACACGGGCGCTCGGACCCCCTCGAGGAGCGGCGCGATCCGGACTACATGCATCACGAGGGCGAGATCGTCTTACCGGAGCTTCTCGCCCGGCTCGAGCTCGAGCGCCCGATCCTTTTCGGCCACAGCGACGGCGCTTCGATCGCCCTGATGTACGCGGGCACGCGTCCGGATGCCGTTTCGGCGCTGGTGCTCGAAGCGCCGCACGTTTTCGTCGAAGAGCACACGATCGCTTCGATCGAGGCAGCCGCCGCGGCATATCGCGAGACCGATTTACCGCGACGGCTCGAGCGCTATCATAACGACGTCGATCGAACGTTCTGGGGTTGGAACGACATCTGGCTCGATCCGCGCTTTCGCGCTTGGAACATCGAACCGTATCTCGCCGCGGTGCGCTGCCCCGTGCTGCTCGTCCAAGGCGATGAGGACGAATACGGCACGGCCGCCCAGCTCGAGGCGATCTCGGCGCAGATTCCGGCCACGCAGATCGTCACGTTCGCACGCTGCGCGCACGCTCCGCATCGCGACCGGCAACAGGATACGCTCGAAGCCACAGCTCGCTTTCTCCGCAACGTCACCAGCATCGCAGCAAGGATAGAATCGCCTTCATGAACGTTCTTTCGATCGAAAGCCCCGAACTCAGCAAGGATCTCGAATCTCTCTCCGTGCTCGTCGACGCCTATCGCGTCTTTTACGAGTTGCCCTCCGATGTCGCCGCGGCGCGCGCGTTCGTGCGCGAGCGTCTCGAGCGCGGCGACACGCGCTTTTTCGTCGTGCGAGTTCCTGGCGGAGCGCTCGCCGCGTTCGCACATATGCTGCCCTCCCTCGATACGCTCTCGCTGCGTCCGATCGGCATCCTGGAAGACATTTATGTCGCCCAGGCGCATCGCAAAGCCGGCATCGGCGGCGCCCTCCTCGACGCAGCCGCCGCCTACGCGCGCGAACACGGCTACTCGCGCTTGACGCTCTCGACCGCGCATCAAAACCGCATCGCGCAACGCCTGTATCTCGCCCACGGCTATGTTCCCGATCAACGCTTCCGCGCGTTCAATTACTTTCTCGACGAGCCGCATGCGTAACGATACGCTCAGAGGCTTCAGCGCTCGAACGCTCGAGGACGGCTCCCGCATCATCGCTTCCGAGGAGCCGCTCCGGCCGTTCCCCGCAACGGTCTGCGCGGATCTCGTCGGGTGGAACAGGCGGCAGCCGGATGCAGTGTTTCTGGCCGAGCGCCGCGGCGATACATGGCTGCGCCTGACGTACGGCGATGCGCTCGACCGCGTGCGTTCGATCGGAGCCGGCCTCCTCTTCTCAGGCGCGTCGCGCGAGAAACCCCTCGGCGTGATCTCGGACAACAGCATCGATCACGCCCTCGTCGCGCTCGCGGCCATGTATGTCGGCATCCCAGTCTCGCCCATTTCAATCGGCTACGCCGCACCCGAATCGACGCCGGAGCGGTTGCGCGACATGCTCGAGGCGCTGGGACCCGGCCTGTTCTTCGCCGGGAACGCAGCGATCGCGGCACGCATCGTTGCGGCACGCGAAGGCATCCGCGTGGTTACGGATCTCAGGGAACTGTCCGGCGACGCCACGCTTGCGGACGACGCGTTTTCGCACGTGGATGCCGATACGATCGCCAAGATCATGTTCACGTCCGGGTCGACCGGAGTCCCCAAAGGCGTCATCACCACGAACCGCATGCTGTCCGCGAATCAGGCGATGCTGGCGGCGGTTTGGCCCGAAGTCACCGATGCAATGCCTAGCGCCGTGGATTGGCTGCCATGGAGTCATTGCTTCGGAGGCAACCACAACCTTGGAATCATCCTGCGCAGCGGCGGCACGCTGTACATCGACGACGGGCGCCCCGCGCAGGGAGCGTTCGAGGCGACGCTGCGCAATCTCACGGAGTTTCCTCCAACGGTCTTCTTCTCCGTGCCGCGCGGGATGCTGCTTCTCGTTGAGGCGTTGCGGACGGATCACGCGTTCGCCTCAACGTTTTTTTCGAAACTTCGTCTCATTTGCAATGCCGGTGCCAGCTTGCCCAATGCAATTCGGCAAGAGATCATCGCGCTCTCCAAGCGCTACGGCACGGGCGACGTGCGCGTAACCTCCTCTTGGGGCACGACCGAGACAGCGCCGATGGCCACGACGTCATGGGGTGCGAACGAGCCGGACCCCGACACGATCGGCACGCCGGTTCCCGGCGTTGAAATCAAGTTCGCGCCGAGTGACGGCCGCGCCGAACTCCGCGTGCGCGGCCCGAACGTGACCCCGGGATACTGGCGCGATCCCGCGGCCACGCGCAACGCCTTCGATGCGGACGGTTTCTACAAGACGGGCGATGCAGGCCAGCTAAAGGATGACGCGGATCCATCCCGGGGAATCGTTTTCGGAGGAAGGCTCGCGGAAAATTTCAAGCTCAGCTCCGGTACCTGGGTCAACGTCGGAGCGCTTCGCCTCTCGCTACTCGAACACGGTGCGCCGCTGATCGAGGACGTGGTCGTCGCAGGCCACGATCGCGCCGAAATATCGGTGCTCATTTTCGTGAGCCGCGCGCACGCGGCCAAGCACGCAGGCACGCCGCAAGCAGAACACGCGGAACTCGCGCGCCATGAAAAGGTGCGAGAGTTCATCGCAGACGCGCTTGGAGACCACAACACCTCCGCCCCCGCGAGTTCGACCCGAGTCGCACGCGCGCTGATCCTAACCGAAGCGCCAAGACGCAACGCTGGCGAGGTCACGGACAAGGGCACGATCAACCAGCGCCGCGCCCTCGAGCTCCGCTCGGCATCAGTGCAAAAACTGCATGCCGATGATCCGGGCAACGAAGTCTGGTGCTCTCCGTCGCCATGACGCCCGGCTGCACGCACCTCGCGCAACGCCGACGACTGGCCTTCTAACGGAAGGCTCCCAATGTGATCCTGGGCACAGCGGCGATCGCCGCTACCGAGCACAGTGCAAGGAAGAGCGCTGGTTAACTAGGCTTAAAAGGTCCCATTTTTGCCCCCGAATCACTTTTGTTTAGGGTAGCTATATATAGCCGCAAAGTATTGCACACGCTGCGATCCGGGATCGGACGCGCATCGTTGATCAGCACCCAGCTCTCTGCTCACGCGAAGGGACAAGGCATGCGAAACTAAGTTCGCTCCATAGCGCGAGCCGATTTCTCTGTATGATGAAACTGCACACAAAACGGCATTGCTCTTAGATCGACAGTGATCGACATCACCGTGCTGGCGCCCATGAGGAAAGAACGTTAAGGCTTCGTCGCGACGCTCGCGGTCGCCGTCGTTGCCGCAGCTTCGGTCAAGCGCCGCGTGCCCGCCGTGTGGCCGTTCTTCTGTAAAATGTAGGCTACAATGCTGAGGTACTGCGCTTTCGAAAGACTTCCGGGCGCCGTCATCGGCATCTGCTGCGAAACGTACTCGTAGACCTCGACGACCGATTGCTGCGCGATTCCGCTCGTGCTGCCGGCGAGAGCCGGCGCCGAAACGCCGCTCAGCTTCACACCGTGACACGAAGCGCAGCTCTGTGTGTACGCTTTTGCCCCGGCCGCTGCCTGAGCTGCGCTAAAGGACACCGAGGTGCTCGCCGCCCTCGTGGTACCATTCGGCAGGATCGCGACGGAGAGCGCGGCAGCTGCCGAAACGGCGACGAGGACAGCGAGTTTCACGATTGATCTTCCTACCGCGGGAACGTCAGCGCGACGTAGCCGCGGGCATGGCTCCGG
>Ga0302326_10025331_pt1 | contig 12036 bp, 13 predicted proteins | sample Palsa_T0_3_FD_202264 | JGI IMG/M metagenome (GOLD analysis project Ga0302326, IMG submission 202264) | Peat permafrost microbial communities from Stordalen Mire near Abisko, Sweden - Palsa_T0_3 | ecosystem: Environmental > Terrestrial > Soil > Palsa > Peat permafrost | place: Sweden: Abisko...
TCTGATTCTTCCCGCCCCTCCCGCATTGCATTTCATGCATTTGCGTTGGAAATCACATTCCATCCGGATGATTCGGTCGAAACTAAACCGATCAGCCCCGAGCCTGACCCTGCACTTGTTTTTCCTGGCCGACGGAGCGCATGCGCACCACCTGCTCTCGCCCCAGATCGACCTTGCTGATATCCGGCCGGAAAAATAGCGCGATCGTCCAGTCGGCGACGATGCGTATGCGCTGCGGCCACCTCGGCATCACCGACAGGTAATACGTTCGCCGAAGCCACCACGCGAAGAATCCCCGGATGCGAATCCCCATCACCGTCCCCAGCCCCTTAAAATGTCCCAGAGCGGCCATCAGTCCCAGCATCTTGAACTCAAACGGCACGGGCGGCCGGTTCTCCAGCGATGCGAAAATATTGTCCGCCAGCGTCGTCGCCTGCCGCATCGCAAATTGCGCGAGCTTTGGATAGGGCTTCCCCGCGGAATCGGGAATTGAAGCGCAATCACCCACCGCCCAGATCTCCGGCCGATCTTTGCATCGCATCGTGCTTTCAACCACCAGGTGTCCATGCTTATCGCGCGGCAGCGGCAAATCCGCCACCACCGGCGACGGTAAAATCCCCGCCGAAAGCACGATCGTCTCCCCCTCGATCGTCTGATCCTTCAGATGCACGCGGCCCGGCTCGATCGACTGCACCATCGTTTGCGTCATAATCCGCACGCCCGGCCGGCGCAACAGCGTTTTTGCGGCATACTCCGCCAGCGACGGGGGAACCTCCGGCATGATCCGCTCCCCCGCCTGCACCAGAACCAGTTGCATCTCCTCACGCTTCACGCGCGGATAGTAACGCACGATCTCGTCCATGAACGCCGTCAGCTCGCCGAATACTTCCGACCCCACAAACCCTCCGCCGATGACGATAAGCGTCAGCAGCCGCTTGCGAAGCTCCGCATCCGTTTCGACATCCGCGCGCTCCAGGCATTCGATCAGATGATTCCGCAGGACAATCACATCGGCAAGTGACTTGAATGGAAGCGCCAGGTCCGATCCCGGAATTTGCCGGGTGTTGGTCACCGCCCCCAGCGCCAGCACCAGTTGATCGTACGGCACCTCGTGGACGGCGCCGGTTTCGCCCCACGTGGCCATCGTGATGCGCCGATCGAGATCGATCTTCTGAACGATCCCCTCAATGAAGCGCGTCCGGCGGAGAAAGGTCCTGATCGCCACCGAGCAATGCCGCAGCTCCAGCGTTCCGGTGCACGCTTCAAACATCAGCGGCGTCATGAGCAGAAAATTATCCCGGCTGATGAGCGTGATCTCGACGTCGTTTCGATGCCTGCAGAGCCGCTCCAGCCGCCGCGCTGCCAGCACGCCCGCGAATCCGCCTCCCAGAATGACGATGCGTTTCGGATCGGCCATAATTCAAATTTCCAGAAATTCCATCGCGGATCCCGCAGGCAGGGCCGGTTGGTTTTCCGGCCGGATCATCAGCGAGTTGGCGCGCCCCAGGGTAAACACGTCGGCCGAGCCGATCCATTTCAGCGGATGCAATTCTCTCCCGTCGAAGATCGCCGGCTGGTAAAACTCGCGGGGCCCGTTCACATCCAGCGGCAGCGCCAGCGGCGCCACCGCGAGGCGCTGCTCCGCCGGCCCACCCGCCATCCGCATCAGCAGCCGCGAGACCAGGCGAAACGTGCAGACAAACGCGCTGACCGGATTTCCCGGCAGCCCAAACACAAATTTTCCTCCCGGCATCTCCGCGAAAACAAACGGCTTGCCCGGTTTGATCCGCAGCTTGGTGATCTTCAATTCCCCGCCCAGCTTACGAAGAATCCCCGGCACGAAATCGCGCTCCCCCATGCTCATCCCGCCGGTGATCAGCAGCACATCGTGTGACAACCCCTGCTTGATTTTCTCCTCAATCGCAGCCGGATCATCCCACACAATGCCCAGATCCATCGCCAGGCATGGAAATCGCCGCAGCAGCGCCATCAGCATCGCATTGTTGCACGATCGAATCTGCGATTCACCGGGCGACTGGTCCGGTCGAACCAGTTCATCCCCCGTCCCCAGCACACCCACCGATGCCGGCGCAAACACCGGAAGCTTCACCGCCCCGATGCTGGCCGCCACCGCGATTTGGGCGGGGCCGATGCACATCCCCGCTTTCAGCACCACCGCCCCGCTCTTCACATCGCATCCGCGCCTGGCGATATTTCGCCCCACCGCAATGCTTTCAAGAATCCGCACCCGGCGCGAATCGGGCGACATTTCCGTCGCCTCGACCGGCACGATGGTATCCGCCCCCGGGGGCAGCGGCGCGCCGGTCATGATGCCCATTGCCTGCCCGGTTCGCAAAACCGCCTGCGCCGCCCCGCCGGCCGCAATGGTTTCGACGATCGCCAGTTCACGTGGAATTTCCGTCAAATCGTCGGCGCGGACCGCGAATCCGTCCATCAGGCTTTTATCAAACGGCGGAGCATCGCGATCACTGGCCAGATCGCCGGCGAGATAAAGCCACAGCGCCTCTTCCATCCCGACGCGCACGCACCGCGATTGAATCGCCGCCGAATCGACGATCGATATCGCCTGCTGAACCGTAATCAGATTTGAAATATCCGGCTGATCCATCGCGCCTGATGATCGAGCCGGCGCGACCAATGGTCAATACAGGAAAAAACTCAGATTCACCGAAGTTTCAGTTCCTTGAGCACTCCCGCGAGTTTCGGCAGCGGCGACTGCCAGAGCCATTTCGGCTGCACAAACAAACCTTTGAGTACCTTGGAGTGGATTCGCCCCTCGTTGTCAGGTTGAATCAGCGAATATCGCTTCGATCGTCCAAGCGAATAGGCGTCAATCCGCTTGGACAATGGATCGACCACCCAATATTCCCGAACGCCTACGGTTTGATAATTATCATATTTATCCCGCCAATCGCGCGCTTCGCTGTCCGGCGAGACGATTTCAACTGCCAGGTCAGGCGCGCCGTCAAGATAGGTCGGATGAAGCTGGGAAGCCCTTGAGTTGCTGACAAACATCACGTCCGGACAGCGCATGACTCGAATTGAAGAAAATCTCGCTGGATACTCCGGGCCGAAGACGCGTCCAAGATCATGGAACTCAACAAACTCGGCGATCAGACGCATCAGCCAGAAGTTCAAATCCGCGTGCTCCATGCTCACCGGCGCCATAACGATCACCTCTCCGTTCACCCATTCAGCGTTGATGTCCTCGTCGCCATATTCCGCGAAAAATCCCTTCTCAGTGACGCGCACACCCGGCAAAGGCCGCCCCTGCAATTCTTCCGCCAATTCCCATAAATCGCTCAGAGCTTGCTGTGTCCAGACCTTCCGCGCAACCTTCGATTCACGCGGCCGAAGTTTGATCTGCGACACAGTCATGAGCTTGAAAACCCCTACCGCGTATTGCTCCCCATCGGCACCAGCGGATTCTTCGTTCCTCGCTTGATGGTGATCGGCACCGTCGATTCGCTGATGCAGCGCGCGGCGAATTCATCGTAGTATTTGTTGATGAACGTGCGCGTCGCCCAGGCGGTGCCATCGGCGAGGCCGCAAATGGTTGTGCCGGGCATGATGCCCTGCGTCTTTTCCAGCTCCATCAGCATCTCGAGGTCTCTGGCGCGCCCCTGACCGTCGAGGATTCGGTCGAGAATTTTCCGCATCCAGGCGCTGCCTTCGCGGCATGGCGTGCACTGGCCGCACGATTCGTGCGCGTAAAACCGCACGCAGTTGCGCAGCGCGCGAACCATATCCGTGTGCTCGTTCATGACGATCATGCCGGCCGTTCCCAGGCCAAGGCATCCGCCGCGAAAGCGGACATCGTCGAAATCCAGCTTGATATCGAGCTGATTAGGACCGAGCACGCCCATCGAAATTCCCCCGCAGATGCTTCCCTTGTGCTTGCCCCCCTTCATGCCGCCGGCCAGCTTGTTGATCGCGTAATCGAGCGTGATGCCCAGTTCATCTTCGTACACGCCCGGCTTGTTGACGTGGCCGGACATTCCATAAAGTTTCGGGCCCGGGCTCGACGGCGTTCCCATCGACTTGAACCATGCCGGCCCCTTTTCGATGATCGGCGGCACGCAGCAGAGCGTCTCGACATTGTTGATCACCGTCGGCCGGGCGAAGGCGCCGGCGATTGCGGGAAACGGCGGTTTATTCCGCGGCCACCCACGCTTCCCTTCCAGCGCTTCGAGCAATCCCGTCTCTTCGCCGCAGATGTACGCGCCGGCGCCGGCGTGGACGTAACATTCCAATTTGTATTTGCTGCCGAAGATTCCGTTCTGTCCGAACACGCCGCGGTCGTACGCTTCCTTGATCGCCTGCTCGGTGACTTTGATCTGCCGATGGTATTCGCCCCGGATGAAGATGTACGCCACATCCACCTGCGTGGCGATCGCGCTGATGGCGATCCCCTCGAGCATGCTGTGCGGATCGTAATCCATGAGATAACGATCCTTGAACGTGCCCGGCTCCGATTCATCGGCATTGACCGCGAGATAATGCGGCCCCTTCTTTTCCTTGGGAATGAACGACCATTTCTGCCCCGCCGAAAACCCCGCCCCGCCGCGCCCGCGCAGTCCCGATTCGGTCACGGTCTTGATGATCTCATCCGGCGCCATCTCCAGCGCCTTGCGCAGTGACGCATAACCCCCGGTCGCGACATAATCATCATACCAGTGAAGTTTCCGCTTCTCGGGATCGGGATCGATGCGTTTGACGAGGACAGGTTCGTTGTAAGCCATAATTTTCTTATTCCGTTTAGCGGCCGCGTTTACGCGGCGTTTCCACCCGGGATTGTAACGTCTCGATCCCCTTTTTTAACCCCCGGTGTGCGATTCTACCGCCGCCGACGCCCCGATCCATTGCGAATGATCTCCAAATCCGTGACCAGCAACAGGTCCACGATATTCATCGAATCATCTGGTTGAAGCACGACGGCCGTGCGCCCACTGGGTGAAATCAACAACAATTCTCGATCCAATACCGGGATTTGCCGCCCATCCGCCAAGTGCATCGTGAATTTCTGAAAGGGTTGAGCTTTCGATAGTTCTCTTACCTTCTCGCTGGTCATATGTCTTTATTCTACTATCGAGCTACCGCCAAACGCCATCAATTCCCCCTGATTCATGCCCAGAACCTTTGGGGGCCAGGGCTGAAGTGCAAAATATTATCCCGAATTTCCCTGATGGCATTGGATTCGTACAATCGCGTCTGATTATAACGTGTTTCGCTCCGCCTCTAACCTCGGCAATTCGAGCGATCCGCGTATGTAAAGCCAAAGGGGAAAATGTGACGCGCAGAAATTGTGGGCTTGCCGAACTCGCATTGATCGCCGCTGTGCTGATCGCACTCATTGCTTCAAACGTGCGGGCGCAAAATCTGTTTGTATCGAAATATACTACGGGCAGCATTTACGAATTCACGCCTCAGGGTGTACAAACCACTTTTGTTTCCGGTTTGGCCGGCCCTGAGGGATTGGTCTTTGACGCCACCGGCGATCTGTTTGTCGCGGACGCCGTCACCGACGATATCTATGAATTCAGTCAGAATGGATCACAAACGACATTTGCGACCGACGTGGCGGAGCCGCGAGGAATGGCGGTCAACGCTGGGGGCGATCTGTTCGTGGCCGTCACCAACAGCATTTTGGAATTCATGCCGGGTGGATCTCGCAGCACCTTCGCCACCGGATTGGACGATCCCGAAGGACTGGCCTTTAACAGCGCGGGCAACCTGTTTGAATCGGATTACGGCAGCGGCAATATCTATGAATTCACGCCGCTCGGAGCGCAAAGCACTTTTGCTTCCGGACTGGATAAACCGCTGGAGGTCGTCGTTAACAGCGCAGGCGATGTCTTTGAGGGAAATTTCGGCAACGGCGACATCTACGAATTCACACCGCTTGGCACTCGCACCACCTTTGCCAGCGGCTTAGGCGATAATTCGATTTATCTTGCATTCCAGCCGGTACCAGAGCCGTCAGGCTTGGCGCTGCTGGGGATTGGCGCGATAAGTTTGCTGGTCCGTCGAAGACGCCGCAAATCGGCCGCCTGAAAATTTCCCACTACCCTATCCGCCTGGCGGCGCTGGCGACCATCGTAACGAGTTCTACCGGCTCGACGGGTTTTGTCACGTGTAACTGAAAGCCGGCGGCTATTGCCTTTACTCTGTCTTCGCCACGAGCGTAAGCGGTCAACGCAATAGCGGGAATTTTACCGCCACGCCCCGGAGCCAGTGCGCGCACTTTTTTAATGAGGGCATACCCATCCTCGCCGGGCATACCGATGTCACTGACCAATACGTCGAATTCCCCAGCTTGGACAAATTCAATCGCCTCAGAGACGGAAGCGGCGGCTGTGACCAGTGCGTGGCAATCTTCAAGCAGCCGCTTAACCAGCGCGCGGGCGTCGGGCTCATCATCCACCACCAGCACGCGTACACCCGTAATTTCCACACAGTTGTCGGGAATACCAGTAAAACCGGGCACAGCGCGGGGATGTCGGCGCTCGCTTTCGGGTTCGGGCTGTGGGTGCACAACGGAAAGGGGCAATGCCACGATGAATGTGCTTCCCTTTCCCTCCCCCGCACTTTTCACGCGAACGGAACCACCGTGGAGTTCTACCAGTTGTTTGACAATTGCCAGCCCCAGCCCCAGACCGCCGTGCCGTCGAGTTGTGGAGGCGTCAGCCTGACGAAACCGATCAAATACGAACGGAAGAAACTCCTGCCTGATGCCTTCGCCGGTGTCACTCACACTGATCTCCAGATGGGAATTCACCCGTTCCAGGAGTACCTGCACACGACCCTCTCTGGGAGTAAATTTCATTGCGTTTGAGAGGAGGTTCCACATCACCTGTTGCAGGCGGTTGGCATCACCGCTCACCGTCACACCATGAAGCGGATCGATGATCGCCTGCAGGCGTATCCCCTTTGCGTCGGCCGTGGGACGGGCGGTATCTACCGCTGCTCGTACGATGGATGAAAGATTCAACCTTTGGACGTCCAATCGAACCTTGCCACTGATGATGCGGCTCATGTCCAGAAGGTCTTCAATGATCTGAGACTGTGCCCGGGCGTTGCGTTCGATGATATCGAGCCCTTCAACCAGATCCTCGGGCGCTTTTGATTTACGCATAATGTGCGACCAGCCGAGAATCGCGTTGAGCGGTGTGCGCATCTCATGGCTGAGGGTGGCAAGGAATTCATCTTTCACATTGTTCGCCCGCTCAAGCTCCGATCGTGCGGCACGTTCCGATTGCAGCAGGTTTTCCCTCTGCGCCTCCAGTGCTTTTTGCTCCTCAATATCGGTGCAGGTGCCGAACCAGCGGGTGATATTCCCCCCGTCATTTCGGATCGGCAGCGCCCGGACTAAAAACCAGCGATAAGCTCCATCCGCCTGCCGAACTCTAAATTCAATTCCGTATGGGCTGCCGGAGCGAACGGATTGCGACCAACTGGCGTGGGCACGCTGTAAGTCATCCGGATGAATGTAAAGGTCCCAGCGCGCTTCATCGATTAATTCCGGAGCCAGTTTTATGTACTCAAACCAGCGCTGATTGTAATAATCGAGCGTGCCATCCGGTTTCGCCGCCCAAACGATCTGCGGCATCGCATCAGCGAGTTGGCGAAAGGTTGCTTCGCTTCGTTCGAGCGCAGCAAGCAAATTTTCCTTAGCGGCCTCGGCCAGCTTTCGAGAACTGACATCAATCGACACCGCAATAAATCCAGCGGGCGATTGAGTGCCGCGCACTACCGATACATTGTTGTTCACCCAAACCACCGACCCATCCTGCCTGACGTACCGCTTTTCTATCTGGAATGGTTGACCGCTCTCAGCCGCTTCTTTTAGAAGCTCGAGATTTCGCTGCAAATCATCCGGATGGGTGATCTCGTTCATCCGCAACTGCATCAATGCCGCACGCGGATAACCCGTGATTTCACAGAAACGATTATTTACAATCAGATAACGTCCCTCCGCATCCGTCTCGGCGATGCCGGCCACCGATTGATCAATGATACTTCGGTAACGTTCCTCGCTCTGGCGCAGCGCCTCTCGGGACTTAACGATCTCGGTCACATCCACGCCATGGACGAAGATGCCGGTGACGGTGCCATCGGCGCCGCGAAGCGCCTGGTATACAAAATTGACGAAGCGCTGTTCCAGCGTGTCGCCGCCCTTGCGTTGCAGCTGCACCGCAGATTCATTTCCGATGTAAGGCTCACCGGTGCGATAGACGTGATCGAGTAACTCGAAATACCCCTGTCCGGCAATCTCCGGCAGCGCCTCCCGAACCGTCTTGCCGATGATGTCACGCCGCCCGATCAATTCGTAGTAACGTTCATTGGAGAGTTCGAAGGTGTGATCGGGCCCGCGGAACGTGCAGATGAAAGCCGGCGCCTTCTCAATGATGCCGGCGAGATTGGCTTTTTCACCCTCTACGGCCCGGGCAAGCCTTTCACGCTCCGCCTGGAGTCTATCCCTTTCCCGCTCGGCAAGCACTTGATTGGTGACTTCGTTGGCCACACAGAGCAGCCCACCCACCTGGCCTGCGTCATCGCGGATGGGGCTGTATGACCAGTTGAACCACGCGTCCTCGGGAAAACCATTCCGCTCCAGAATCAGATGAATTCGCTCGACCCAACTGGCCTCGCCGCGTTGCATAACCCCTTCGACCTGCGGACGTATGACGGGCCACGCATCGGGCCACACGACTGGAGCGGACCGTCCGAGCGCTTCGGGATGGCGTTTGCCGAGGATGGGAGCGTACGCATCGTTGTAAATAAAGATGAGCTGCGTTCCCCACCATATCCGCATCGGAAATCGACTATTAAGACAGATATCAACGGCAAGGCGCAGGCTTTGCGGCCAGTCGCGCATGGGACCCAGAGGGCCTGTTGACCAATCGTAATCGCGCACCCTCGCGGCCATTCCGGTTGCAGCAGCGGAAGCATTGGAAGCAATGTCAGGAGGTGAAGGTTGCAGAAGCTATCCCAGATGTTTATGGAAAACCGAGCCCGAGCCGGAAACTCACCTAATCCAGCGCGACAACCTGTAAAACTATCGCTCTTAGGCGTTTATGACAACCCCAAAAAACAGGCCGCGAAGCGCGATTATTTTCTATCTCTCCGCAAAAAAATCACCCCGAAAACACCGTCGATTCATCTACGAAACAGATCGGATTTCCAAACGGATCGCGCGCATAAAAGGATCGTTCCCCCCATGGCCGCTTCTGAATCTCATCCTCGATCGCGCTGCACCCCGCCGAATGCGCACGCTCGAATGCCGCATCCAGGTCTTTCACCGCAAAATAATGTGTTCCGCGTTCGCCCTGGGAATTTCCGAATCTCCATCCGCCTTCGCATCGAAACAGGCAAGGATAATCCCCTCGCAATCAAAGTAATGCCGACGGGCGAAACGCGTTTGCCGGGAATCCCCAGCAGCTTCGAATAAAACCGTTCGGCTTGCGTGATGTCAGAAACGGGCAGAATAATTCGGAACAGTTTCGGCGACATCGTCATTTCCGCGGCGTTTCGCTTCGATCGACCACCACCTCGTCGATGATCGTCCGCCGCAGTTTCACGTTGGGGTCCTGCGGCAGCGGCTTCTCCTCGGTGCGCGAATCGCGGTAGATGGTTTTCGAATCGGCAACATCCGCATGAATCGCTTTTTTCACATAGGCGATCTGCCGGCCCAGCCAGCCGAACAGGCCGTTGCCGGGAAGCGGGCCGGAGGATTTTGGGGTTAAATCACTCATTGGCCGCCGGCGTCAGATCGACGCCGAATTCCTTTTTCGCCTGGCCGATCGCATCCGCCAATGTGCCGTGCCAGGTATCGCCGACGAATCCACCCGCATCGTCCATGCGATAGAGCACCCAGTTATCCAGTTGTGATTCGATGATCAGGCGATGCACCATTCCCGCCACGGGCCGGGTTCCCGTGCCGCGCACCGAGCCGAGATTCATCGCCGCATGCGGCAGGCAATCGTTGCTGGCCGGCATCGGACGCAAAAGCGTGTGCGAAATCTTGGGCATTAGGTCATTCCTGCGACGCGGGCATTTCCATTTTCATCTGCCGGGTCTGCGGATCGTACAGCTCGATGAATTTCTTCACATCATTGATCGTTCGCTCGCTGTGGCCGAAAGTCATCATCGCGCTGGCGGTTTTGTCCTTGGGCAGGCCCATGATGCTGATCTCATAGGCGGCCACCATCATCCCTGTGCGTCGAACGCCCTGGGCACAGTGCACCAGCACCGGTTGGCGCGACGGATCAACCGCGATTTTAAGGAAATCGTCGATCTGATCCCCCCGCGGCCAGCCGCCCAGAGGCACCGGCAGGCGAACCAGATCGATGCCATGCGCTTTGCAATACGCCACCTCATCGGTAAACGGCGTATGGGCGATCTCATTGTCATCCACCAGCGAAACCACCGTTTTCACGTGCGTTTTGTCCACGGCCAATTCAAACTGATGCAGCGTGCGAACGCCGTCGCGGTAAAGAACGCCCTGCCTGACCGTTGCCAAATGATAGGTGTCGAACCACGCCCAGAAAATCCACCACACCACCGCCGCCAGTATTGCGGCCGCGAGGATTATCGGACCAAACGTTCTGACCAGTGGAGGCATCTATATAGCCCCTGGATCTACATCCGGGGCTTCTCCATCACCCTTATTGCGGCTCGATTTCCTTGTTTTTTCCATCCGCCGTGCGGAGATTGACCAGCCCGGAGACATCATCCGAACTCAGCGTGGCGCTGGTTGAACCTTTGTCGGTGATCCGCGACAGATACAAATTAGCCGAGGTTTTGTCCGCCACCAGGGCCAATAGCGATCCCGAGCCCGGCGACGCCATTTTGATGTATGCGCCGCTGTCATCACACAGCGCTTTGAGAAATGGGCCTGCGGGCTGGCTGCGAATGGTGAGGCTCTGAACCGTCAGATTCGCAAACTGCGCATCTTTCAGGTTCCCTTCCGCCGCCCCCGCCCCCGCGACCGACAGCAAAACCAAAAACCCCAGCCGCCACCGCCGGCAAGATCGTTCCAACCGCTCCACGCGCTGCTCCAGCGTATTCATGGTCTTGTCCTGTGAAATGAGATTTTGGGAATCAGTGCCCGTCGCCCTTTTCCCAGGTGACGGTGGGATCGTGATAATCGTGCGCGCTTTTGGGCAATTTCGCGATCAGCTCATCGACCTGCTCAATCGTGAGATTTTCGTGCAGCACATCGTTGATCAGCATCACCGGCGCCGTCCCGCAGGCGCCCAGGCATTCCAGCTCCACCAGCGTGAAGCGCCCGTCGGCGGTCGTCTCCCCTTCCGGCAAATTCAGCTTTTCGATGAGATGATCGGTGATCTTCCGCGAATCGCAAATCTCGCAGGAAAGAGATCGGCACACCTGCAGCAGATATTCCCCCTTGGGACGCAGCCAATATTCCTCGTAAAACGTGGCCGTATCCAGCACCTCGGCCGGCGACATCTCCAGAAACGCGGCGATCTCCTCCATCGCCTGCACCGGAATCCAGTTGTACGCATGTTGAATTTCATGCAGCGCCGGCAGCAGCACCGCGCGCTTGTTCGGATAGCGCGGAAAATATTTCTCCGCCAGGCGCTTTTTCAGGTCGTCAGTTAAATACGGCTCCGCCCGGCGCTCAACCGATGCGGTGCGACGATTTTCGGTGATCCATGCCATAGGTTTCTCAAATCAAGATGCTATACGAGTCTGAGGAGACGGTCCATATGATCGTCGCAATGTTCCACCTGTACGCCATGGAATTTTGCCGTAGCTACAATGATCACATCAATGGCCGGTGCGGTTAATCCAGAAGCGCGGGCGCGAATCATCAGTTGGACGGCCGCTTCCCAGACGTCCGCATCGATTTCAAGCATATCAATCCGAGTCTCCAGAAAGGTCAACATGGCGCGTTCAGGGCCTGCTCGGGCTCCGCGCCACAATTCCAACCGGATGATCGGGCACCACGCGGCTTCCCCCGAGTCAAGCAGATTTACGACGCGAGACCGA
>Ga0302326_10025332_pt1 | contig 12036 bp, 5 predicted proteins | sample Palsa_T0_3_FD_202264 | JGI IMG/M metagenome (GOLD analysis project Ga0302326, IMG submission 202264) | Peat permafrost microbial communities from Stordalen Mire near Abisko, Sweden - Palsa_T0_3 | ecosystem: Environmental > Terrestrial > Soil > Palsa > Peat permafrost | place: Sweden: Abisko...
TGCGGCGCCCAGGGCGCAGGGATCGATGAAGTGCGTGTCGATAGCGGCACGCTGAAAGGGCTCAACGCGGAAGGCGTGAGGGCGTTCAAAGGCATTCCTTTCGCCGCTCCGTCCATCGGCGAGAATCGTTGGCGCGCGCCGCAGCCTGTGGTTCCGTGGAAGGGCGCGCGATCGGCGGCGGCCTACGGGTCGGACTGCATGCAGCTTCCCTTCCCCGGCGATGCGGCGCCGCTCGGCAACAAACCCGCCGAGGATTGCCTCTACCTGAATGTGTGGGCGCCAGTCGAGCGGCACTCCACCAAACTGCCGGTGATGGTGTGGATCTACGGCGGCGGCTTCGTGAACGGCGGCACCTCGCCGGCGGTCTACGATGGCACGCATTTCGCCAAGAGCGGTGTGGTCTTGGTCAGCTTCAACTACCGCGTGGGGCGGTTCGGATTCTTCGCACATCCGGCACTGACCAGGGAAGATCCCAACGCCCTGCTGGGCAACTACTGCTTCCTGGACCAGATCGCCGCGCTCAAGTGGGTGCAGAAGAATATCGCGCGATTCGGCGGCGATCCGGGTAACGTGACGCTATTCGGCGAATCCGCGGGCGGAGCTTCGGTGCTCACGATGATGACCACGCCGCTGGCGCGCGGCCTGTTCCAGAAGGCGATCGTGGAATCGGGCGGCGGGCGCAGCCTGCTGGGACCCATGCGGCGCATTCACGAATCGGCGCCGAACCTGCCGTCGGGCGAGGCGGTCGGCGTGGCGTTCGCGGAGAAGGCGGGCATCAAAGGCGATGACGCCGCGGCGCTGGCCGCATTGCGCCAACTGCCGGCCGAGCGTGTGGTGGATGGCCTGAACATGGCCAGCATGGGAAATCCAACCTACTCGGGTCCCATGATCGACGGCAAGATCGTGGTGGAGAGTTCCGAGCAGGCCATGCTGGGTGGCCGTGCCATGAACATACCGGTCATGGCAGGCGCCAACAGCAGCGATATCGGATTCTCGTTCGCCAAGAGCATGGATGAGCTGTTCGCTCCGTTTGGCGCGAATCGCGAGAAAGCGCAGGCGGTCTACAACCCGGACAAATCGACGGAGTTTCGCAAGATCGGCCTGGTGGTGGCTATGGATCGCATGATGGTGGAGCCGGCGCGCTTTGTGGTGCGGACGGCGGCGGCCGCGGGCCAGCCCGCGTACGAGTATCGTTTCTCGTACGTGGCGGAGTCCTTGCGCAAGCAGTGGAACGGCGCGCCGCACGCCACCGAGATTCCGTTCGTGTTCGATACCGTAGCCGCGCGGTACGGCAAAGATCTGGCTCCCGCCGATGAAGCCGCCGCTAAGGCCGCCATCGCGTATTGGGTGGCGTTCGCCAAGACCGGCAATCCCGATGGCGAGGGGCGTCCGCACTGGCCGCGATACACAGCCGCTGACGACGAGTTGATGAACTTCACCAACTCCGGGCCGGTGGCGGAGCACGATGCTTGGAAGGCGCGGCTGGATTTGACCGAAGCGGCACAGGGGAAGTGACGCATACTTTTCGCACCGTGGGGCGGGCAATTCTGCCCGCAGCCGGCTTTTAGCCGGCTTTGGCCGCCTGAAAAGGCGGCTGCGGCCATGATTGGCCGCCCTACGGTGAACTCACTGACGTGGCGCACGCTCTCAGTGACGCTCTCAGCGTGCCACGTCGGTTGAGAAAACCGGCTCGCGCGGCCACTCACTTGATATGCAGGATCCCCTGCTCCCGCCCTTGGCTGCCATAGCCACAGGCATCCTGGCTTCCCGATTTGTTTCGTTCGGAACTCACGAGCTGCTCATCGTGATAGCCGCGTTCCTGGCGCTGGGCGCGATCGCGCTGTGGCGCCGCGCGCGCGTGCTGGCCGGCGCGTGCTGCCTGCTGGGATTCCTGTTCGCGGGCGCGCTCACCGATCTGGCACACCGCCCAGGTCCCCGCCCGGAACTGGATGCCGAGGGCCGCGAGCCCGTGATCCTCAGCGGCTGCGTGGTACAGCCGCCCGCGCTCTCGGGCGATCGCGAGCGTTTCGTGGTGGAACTGGAACCCGGCGCGCGGGTGCAGGTCACCGCCTATGCGCACGAGGGCCAGCCACCGCCGGCGTTGCGCTACGGCCAGCGCGTGGAATTCGAGGCACGCGTGCGGCGGCCGCGCAATTTCGGCAACCCCGGCGCGTTCGACTATCAGCGCTACCTGGCGCGCCGCGACATCTATTGGACTGCCTCCACCAGCACGGGCGCGGAAATCACGGTACTGCCGGGCGCTTGCGGATCGCGCTTCCAGGCCGCCATCGTGGGCCTGCGCGTGATGGCGCTGGAGCGCCTCGCGCAGCTCTACCAGGGCCGACCCTACGAGACCGGCATGATGCAGGCCATCATGATCGGGGAGACCTACCAGGTGCAACGCGTCTGGACCGAACAGTTCCGGAACACGGGCACCTACCACGCGATAGTCATCTCCGGCCTGCACACCGTGGTGCTGGCCGCCTTCCTGATGCTGCTGCTGCGCCTGTGCTTTGTGCGCCGCGAGGTGGCGCTGCTGGCCACCTCGGCGCTGTTGTGGCTCTACGCGCTGGTCACTGGATGGGGATCGCCCTGTGTGCGCTGCGCGGCCGGCTTCACGTTGTTCACTATCGCCAGCCATTTCGCGCGGCGGCGGCGCACCTTGAACATTCTGGCCGCGGTGGCCATAGGCTTCCTGGTATGCGATCCCGAGCAACTGTTCGAGCCCAGTTTTCAGCTCACATTTATGGCGGTGGCTTTCATCGGCGCATTCGCCACGCCATTCCTGGAACGCACTTCATATCCCCGGGCGCGCGCCTTGGCGGACCTGCCGGATACCGGGCGAGATCTCCATTTGGCGCCCCCTGCGGCGCAGTTCCGCGTGGAAATGCGCCTGCTAGCCGAAACCCTGCGGCTCTGGACGCGGCTTCCGGAACGCGCCAGTTGCCTGGCCCTCGGCATCCCGGTTCGCATGATCCTTTTGGCATTTCAGCTCGCGCTGGTCTCGTTCATTATGCAAATCGGGCTGGCGCTGCCGATGGTCGTGTACTTTCATCGCATCGGGCTTTCGGGCGTTTCGGCCAATACCGTCGTGGTGCCGCTCATGTGCGCCGTCATTCCGGTGGGTTTTATCGCCATCTTCACCGGCTGGGGATGGGCAGCGATGGCCGCCGGATGGCTGCTGGCGGCGTCGCACCGGGCGGTCGACTGGCACATGCGCCTGGAACCGAACTGGCGCATTCCGACTCCGCCATTGTGGCTCGGAATCGCCATCGGCGCCGGATTGATTCTCGCCTTCCTGGCCGCGCGCGCGGGCCGCCAGTGGTTCACGGCAGCCACCGGCGCGCTAGCGGTGCTGCTCGCGCTGCTGGTTTGGCATCCTTTCGCCCCCGTCATCGCGCGCCACAAGCTGGAGATGACCGTGGTGGATGTGGGCCAGGGCGACAGCATCCTGCTCACCTTCCCCGACGGCAAAGTAATGCTGGTGGATGGCGGCGGCATTCCCACATTCGGGCATCACGCGCCCTCGCAGATGGACATTGGCGAGGATGTGGTGTCGCCCTACCTGTGGGACCGGTCCATCGGGCACATCGACGTGATGGCCTGTACGCACGCGCATGCGGATCACATCGGCGGGCTACCCTCGCTGCTCGCAAACTTCCATGCCAAAGAGCTTTGGACCGGCGCAAATTCCCAGAATCCCGCGTGGTGCGCGCTGCGTGATAACGCGCGCGCCCAGGGTGTGCGCATCGTGCCGCTGCATCGCGGCCAGTGCTTCCAATATGGCGGCGCGGAATTGGAAGTGCTGGCGCCAGCGCTGGACTATGTGCCGAAAGAAGCGCCGCACAACAACGATTCGCTGGCCTTCCGGGTCACCTTCGGACGCCATTCGTTCATCCTGAGCGGCGACATCGAGCGGCCCATCGAAACAGAACTGGTCGCGGAGGGCCTGGTGCGCAAGACGGACGTGCTCAAGGTGGCGCACCACGGCAGCAAGACATCCAGCACGGCGGCTTTCCTGGATCTGGCGCAGCCAACGTTCGCGGTGATCTCCGCCGGTTTTGAGAATTCGTACGGGCATCCGCACGCCGAGGTGGTCGAGCGGTTCGAAGAGCGGCGGACGGGGCTGCTGCGCACCGATCTGGATGGTCTGGTGACCGTGCGCAGCGACGGGCGGGTGCTGGAGATGGATATGGCGCGCTGGTCTGGCGCACTGGGCAGCGCCGCGGGGGAGGGGCTTCCGCGGGAATTCTAGCCGCGGCAGCCTCAATGGTCGGCCCCGGGAACAGTTCGCACGGCGATATACTCGCTATTCCACATGCGCATACGCACCATTCCGGTTTTTCTGGCCTTCCTGGCGATGGGCTTTGCCGATGCCGTCGGCCCCTTCGTGAGCCTCGCCAAAAACGAATTCCATCTCAGCAACGCAGTAGCCTCCCTGATCCCCTTCGTGGGATTCAGCATGTTCGGCCTGCTGTCCATCCCCATGGGCGTCATCCAGGACAAACGCGGCAAGAAGTTCGTGCTGATGCTGGGCTTGGTGGTGGCGCTGATCGGCCTGCTCAATGCCTCCTTCGGACTCACTTCCTTCGCGCGCTTCCTGCTCACCGTGATGCTGGTGGGCGCCGGCGCGGCCATTTTGCAGGTCTCCGGCAACCCCATCATGCGCGATGTTTCCGACCCCGGCAAATACGCGCGCAACCTGTCGCTGGCGCAATTCGTGAAGGCCATCGGATCGCTTTCCGGCCCCATCATCCCGCTGGTGGCGGCCAAATACTTCGGCGCAAGTTGGGAAGTGATGTTTCCTATCTACGCCGTCGCGCTGGTGATCGCAGTGCTTGCGGTGGCCGGCCTGCGCGTCGACGAGCGGAAGAGCGAGCATGCCGCCGCCACCGTGCGCTCGTGCCTGGCGCTGCTATCGAACGGCTACGTCCTGATGATGGTCGCCGCCATTTTCTTTTACGTCGGCGCGGAGGTCAGCGTCAGTGCCGGCATCCCGCTGTACCTGAAAGAGCGCTTCGATATCGATATCAACAAGGTGGGCCTGCTGGGCACCGGCCTGTTCTTCACCGCCCTCACCATCGGGCGCTTCTCCGGCGGCCTGATCCTCAATTGGATGGCTCCCCGGAAATTTTTCCTGGCCACCTGCGGCATCTCCGTGGTGGCGCTTTTGGGATTGTTCGTTCCCAATCGCACGCTGGCGGTGGCCAGCTTCTTTGTCGCCGGGCTGGGCTTCGCCAACATCTTTCCGCTGGTTTTCGCCATCGCGGTGGAGGCCATGCCGGAACACACCAACGAGTTATCCGGCCTGATGGTGACGGCCATTTTAGGCGGCGCGTGCCTGCCGCCGCTGATGGGCCTCGTGGCCGACCATAGCACCGTGCAGCTCAGTTTCCTGGTGCCGCTGGCCGCCATCCTCTACATCACCTGGACCGCGGCAGCCAATCGTAGCGCAGCTCGAGCGTGAAGCATCATGCAAAACTACTCCCACGACAACCGCATCGTTATGACGCTGGACGCCGGCGGCACCAACTTCGTCTTTTCGGCGATGCAGGCCAACCGCCCGGTGGTCGCCAGCTTCGCGCTGCCTTCGAGCGCCGATAACCTGGAGCGCTCGCTCGCCATGGTGCTCGAAGGCTTCCGCCGCGTGCAGTCGCAACTGCCCGCGCCGCCGGTGGCCATCAGTTTCGCCTTCCCCGCCCCGGCGGACTACTTCAACGGCATCATTGTGCGGCCGGGCAATCTGCCGGCCTACCGCGACGTAGCGCTGGGACCCATGCTCGATGACCAGTTCGGACTGCCCACCTTTATCAATAACGATGGCGACCTCTTTGCTTATGGTGAGGCGGCCTCCGGTTTCCTTCCGTATGTCAATGGCCTGCTGGAAAACGCCGGCAGTCCCAAGCGTTACCGCAATCTGCTGGGCATCACGCTGGGCACCGGATTTGGCGGCGGCATCGTGCGCGAAGGCGAGCTGTTCGTCGGCGATAACTCGGTGGCCGGTGAAATCTGGCTGGCGCGCCATAAGCTGGAGCACGATACCAACGCTGAAGAGGGCGCCTCCATCCGCGCCGTACGCCGGGTATACGCCGCGGAAGCCGGGCTGCGGTTTGAAGATGCCCCGGAGCCCAAAACGATCTACGAAATCGCGGAAGGGCGCGCGCCAGGCCATCGCGCAGCCGCCCACGAAGCCTTCCGCCGCATGGGCGAGGTGGCCGGCGACGCCATAGCGCAGGCGGTCACGCTGCTCGATGGCCTGGTGGCGATCGGTGGCGGCATCGCCGGCGCCCACCGCCAGTTCCTGCCCGCCATCGTCGACGAGATGAACGGAACCTATGCCGCGCCCAATCGCGAGCGCTTTCCGCGCCTGGGCATCCGCGCGTTCAACCTGGAAGACCCTGCGCAGTTGGATACGTTCCTGAAAGGTGAGACGAAGGAGCTCACGGTACCCGGCAGTTCCCGCAAGGTGCGCTTCGACGCCCTGCAGCGCACCGGCGTGGGTATCTCGCGCCTGGGGACCAGCGAAGCCACCGCTATCGGCGCCTATGCCTTCGCGCTGCGGCGTTTGGATGAAAGATCATGACCATGCGGCATATTCTTCCAATTGCTCTCCTGGCAGTGCCGGCCCTTTACGCACAGTCATACACCCTCGGCGTAGGTGTGTATCCGGGCGATCCCCACGAAAACTTCGCACCACTTACTCAACCCGATCAGACTTACCGCAACTTAGCATTGCACAGGCCCGCCTACCAATCCAGCAGTTACGATTACAACCTCACTGCCCAACTCATCACCGACGGCATCAAAGACACGCGCCTGCCACGCTGGACGTCAGTCTCCACCAGCCAGCAAGGCGTACTGCCTAAGAACGAGCGCGAGTGGCTGCTGGACCGTAACTGGGTAACCGGCGTCAACCTGCCCGGCCACCACGCATGGGTGCAGGTCGAATTGGGCGGCGGCGATGTCGAACCCGAGATAGACCGTATCGATCTGGACGTTGCCATGGGCCAAAAACTTGGGCTGCGCGAATGGAAAGGTGCAGTCTCCGGCTCCGACGACGGCCAAACCTGGAAGGAACTGGGCCGCGCCACAGGCCAGGACCGCTGGGGCGCCCGTTTCGCTCCATCCATACCGCTCGCCGCGCCGTCCCGTTGTCGCTTTTATCGCATCGATCTGGATGGCGATCAGGTCATCAACTGGCAAGTGAGCGAGGTGTCGTTCTTCGACCGGGGACACCGCCTCGATATCGGAGGCCCTTACGATTTCACCAGCGCCTGGAAAAGCGCCGGGGCAGGCGAGGAGTGGGTGTACGTCGATCTGGGCGCCGTCTGCGAGTTCGACCATGTCGTGCTGTCCTGGGTCCGCCGCGCCGCCGAAGGTGAGCTCCAGGTTTCGGACGATGCCGCCCGGTGGCGCACGCTCCAGCCATTGGCCGACGACATGAAGCTGCCGCAACCCGCGCACGGCCGCTATGTGCGCCTGCTGCTAACCAAGCCCGCCTCGCCCGAAGGCTACATACTCACTGAAATGGAAGTGTATGGGCGCGGTGGTCCGGTCCTCCAGCCGAAGCCCGCCCCACCCATGCGTGCCGATGGCCGGCTGGATCTTGCCGGCGGCCAGTGGCGCATCCAGCGCGACTCGCTGGTCGGCGCGAACGGCCCATCGCTCTCGAAGCCGGGATTCCAGGATAACGATTGGCTGGTCGCCACCGTACCGGGAACGGTGCTCACCAGTTACTACAACGCCGGCGCCATCCCCGACCCGAATTACGGCGATAACCAACTCGCCATTTCCGACTCCTTCTTCTACGCCGATTTCTGGTATCGCAACGAATTTGTTTTTCCACCGCCGGCCCATGGAAGGCATGTCTGGCTCAACTTCGACGGTCTGAATTGGAAGGGAGAAGTGTTCTTCAACGGCGCGAAACTGGGCCGCATCGAAGGCGGCTTCATGCGTGGCCGCTTCGATGTTACCCGCCTTCTTACCGACAAGCAGAACAACGTCCTGGCCGTGCGTGTGATTAAGAATGCCACTCCTGGCAGCGTCAAGGAAAAGACTTTCGATAACCCGGACAAGAACGGCGGCGCGCTGGGCGCGGACAACCCGACTTACCATGCGTCCATCGGCTGGGATTGGATCCCCACCATTCGCGGGCGTAACACCGGTATCTGGAACAATGTCTATCTGACCACCACGGGAGCCGTCACCCTCGAAGATCCCTTCGTCGACAGCACTGTAAGCAAGGGAGCCGATGTGACCATCGAAGCTACTCTACGCAATCACGAGTTGCAACCTGTGGTGGGAACTCTGCACGGTGTCTTCGGCGGCCTCACTTTCGATCGGCCTGTCACGCTGGCTGCCTCCGGCGCGCAAACTGTCAAGCACACGCTGCACCTGGCCAATCCCAAGCTCTGGTGGCCCAACGGCTACGGCGATCCGCATCTCTACACCGTCGATCTGAAGTTTGAGATCGCAGGCGCGCTCTCGGACGCTAAATCCTTCCAGGCCGGCGTGCGCCAGTTCACTTACAGCGAGGAGGGCGGCGCGCTGAAAATGTGGATCAACGGCCGGCGATTCATCCCACGCGGCGGCAACTGGGGCTTCTCGGAATCCATGCTGCGCTACCGCGACCGCGAGTACGATGCCGCCGTGCGCTATCACCGCGACATGCACTTCACCATGATCCGCAACTGGGTGGGGCAGATCGGCGAAGACGCCTTCTACGAAGCCTGCGACCGCCACGGCATCGTGGTGTGGCAGGATTTCTGGCTCGCCAATCCGTATGACGGCCCGGACCCCGACGACAACGATCTGTTCCTGCGCAACGCCCGTGACACCGTGCTCCGCATCCGCAGCCATCCTTCCATCGGGCTCTATTGCGGGCGCAACGAAGGCTACCCGCCTCAGCCCCTTGAGGAGGGCATCCGCCAGTTGCTCGCCGATCTGCATCCCGGCCTGCCCTATATCTCCAGTTCCGCGGACGACGTAGTTAGCGGACATGGACCCTACCGCGCCATGCCTCTGAAGTCGTACTTTTCCGAGCGGGCGACGCCCAAGTTCCACAGTGAGATGGGCATGCCCAACATCGTGAGTATGGATAGCCTGCGCGCCATGATGCCTGAAGCGGCGATGTGGCCGCAGGGCCGCATGTGGGGCTTGCACGATTTCTCGCTCAATGGCGCGCAGGGCGGCGCTTCGTTCCGCGGCCGCATCGAGGCCAGCTACGGCGGCGCGGACAATGTGGCGGATTGGGTGTGGCTCGCCCAGTATGTCAATTACGAAGGCTATCGCGCCATGTTCGAGGCGCAGGGCAAGAATCGCATGGGCCTCCTGATCTGGATGAGTCATCCCACCTGGCCGTCGTTTGTCTGGCAAACTTACGACTATTACCTCGAACCTACCGCCGCTTACTTCGGCGCGAAGAAGGCCTGCGAGCCATTGCACATCCAATGGAATCCTGTGACTGACAACGTGGAGGTCGTGAACTATAGCGGCGGCGACGCGCGCGGGCTCACCGCCGGCGTCGAGCTGCTCAACATGGATGGCGCCGTAATGTGGCGGAAAACCGCGCCGTTGGATAGCGCCCAAGACAGCGTCGCCACGCCCATCCATATGCAATATTCCGACGGACTGACTCCGGTGCACTTCATCCGCCTGAAGCTGACCCGCGGCGCCGGGACTATCTCCGAGAATTTTTACTGGCGCGGCCTGGAAGAGTACAACTACCGCGCCCTGCGTGACCTGCCCAGGGTGAAACCGGAATCGGTCACGCGCACCGAACGGCAAGGCAGCCGCTGGCTGTTGACCACCGAGCTGCATAACGCCGCCAAAACGCCCGCCCTGATGGTGAAATTGAAAGCCGTGCGCGAGAAGAGCGGCGATCGTATTCTGCCGGCCATCTATAGCGATAACTACGTCTCCCTGATGCCCGGCGAAAGCCGCACCCTCCGCACAGAACTGGAAGGCGCCGACACCAGGGGGGAAAAACCGGCGGTGGTCGTGGAGTAAAGCTATTTGGGCTGAATGCCGATGGCTCTAGACAGAGATGAGTGACGATCCAAACAGCGCCTGGCGCGGGAAGCGATGGGATCTGCCGCCCTTGATTCTGCATCCTTTCGATCGCGGCCTGGAAGCCTCCGCGTCTCTCGACAGCATTAAGCTGGCGCTGCACCTCAATGGCCTGGGCGAACCGGACACGGACAAAGAGCCCTTGCTGCGGGGACGATACGCGGAGTTTCGCATGCTGTGCCTGGTGGGCAAGGATGTCATGCGCTGGATTGCACAGTGCATGGATTTCTCCAGCCGCGACCAAGCCCTGGCGGATGCCGGAATCCGGCAGCAGAGCTTCGCCGACCTGCTGGTGAATCGCACGCCACCCCTGGTGGCCGCGCGCTTCGAGAGTTGGGGAGTGATCGACTTCCGCCGCATCGTTTCCCGCGCCATCGCGATCGTTGCGGTTTTCCCAAACCCGCCGGATTTCGGAGTGATTTCCACAGGGTTCCTGGAAGAATACTACGCGTACACCGATGCTCTCTTCGCCTGTTATCAGCGCCTGGAACCGTTCACTCCGCTCGAACCCCAGTCGTTTGGTTTCTCGCTCTACACGTCCGACGAATATTTGAGTACGCTGGGATGCGCGCTCGACGATGAGCAGGCCTGATCCGCTGGTCAAAATATTTTGGGATTTCTGCCGTCCGTTTGAAACATTCGGCGCCTCTCCATGCACTACCCTACAGACACGCGCTTGGCGTGTGGGGAGGGTTGGACAGATGCAAAGGCGGCCGAGGAATACTCTGCTCGAAAGGCAGTTGCGCGCCGAGGTTCGGCAAATTCTGCAATTATTGGAACGCGCCAGGCGGACGCGCCAGCGGGCCCGTTTACTGGTTGCATTGGAGACCGGCGCAACCCGCCGTGTGCGCCGCTACCGTAGCAACAACGTGCCGAAATAGCACGCTACAATCGAACGGTGCTCCCAATTACGTCCGCCGGCGTGCGCGCCGCCGCCGTCCGCATTCGGCCGCTCGCACGGCGTACCCCCGTGCTCACCTCACAGGATTTCGACGACGCGGCCGGCGCGCGCGTTTTTTTCAAATGCGAGAACCTGCAGACCGGCGGCGCATTTAAGATCCGTGGCGCGGCCAACCTGATTCTGTCCATCCCGCCCGGCGATCTGCCGCGCGGCGTAGTGGCCTTCTCCTCCGGAAATCATGCCATCGCGGTGGCTATCGCCGCCCGGCATGCCGGCGCCGCCGCCACCATCGTGATGCCGGCCGATGCGCCCCGCTCCAAGTTGGAGGCCACCCGCGCGCAGGGCGCCCGCATCGTGCTCTACGACCGTCTCCATGAAAGCCGTGAGGCCATCGCCGCCCAACTTCTGCAGGAAACCGGCGCCACGCTGGTGCCGCCCTTCGATCATCCAATGATCATGGCCGGCCAGGGGACCGCCGCCCTGGAACTGCTCGAAGACGTACCGGATCTGGATGCCCTGATCGCCCCCGTGGGAGGCGGCGGGCTGCTATCGGGTTGCGCCACCATTGCCAAGCAGATGCGCCCCGCGATTCGCATGTTCGGCGTCGAGCCCGAAGATGGCAACGATATGTTCCTTTCGCTCCAGGCCGGCGAGCGGCGTACTATCCCGCTGCCCCAGACGATAGCCGATGGCTTGCGCGCGCCGCAACCCGGCGAACTGACTTTCCCGGTCGTGCGCGCTTGGGTGGAGCAGATTCTCCTGGTGACCGACGATGAAATCCGCGCGGCGGTTAAGTTTCTGCTCATGCGGCTCAAGATCCTCGTGGAACCCAGCGGAGCCGTAGGCGCGGCCGCGCTGCTGTCCGGCAAGGCGCCGCGCGATATGCGCAACATCGGGGTGATCCTATCAGGCGGCAACCTCGATTTCGACCAGTTAACCGCGTACGGACGTGGCGCAGGCACCCTGCCTGCCGCGACTGCACTCTTGCAGTCGCGGCGGGGGGGGGCCCGCCGACCCCCCCCCGACGGACGCCGGGGCCCCCAGACAGCGGGCGCGGGCCCGGGGGA
>Ga0302326_10025334_pt1 | contig 12035 bp, 10 predicted proteins | sample Palsa_T0_3_FD_202264 | JGI IMG/M metagenome (GOLD analysis project Ga0302326, IMG submission 202264) | Peat permafrost microbial communities from Stordalen Mire near Abisko, Sweden - Palsa_T0_3 | ecosystem: Environmental > Terrestrial > Soil > Palsa > Peat permafrost | place: Sweden: Abisko...
CCGTCGCCGCCACCGTAACCGCCGTCACCTGTGGTGCCGGCCCCGCACACCCGAGGAAAACGAGGTAAAGCGCATCACATCTCAACGGATCACCGTCGTACGAGCAACCTCCTCAGGGGGCAAGGGGCCGAAGGCCCCTCGGGTCGTAGAGCCCATAGACCAGCTGGCACGAATTTCGCTCTCCCTCCCCCACTCGCGATGTTACCTTGGGGTAAGCAGAGCGATGGAGATCAAACAGACCCTCAGGCTCAGCCAGCAGCTGGTGATGACACCGCAGCTCCAGCAGGCCATTCGGCTGCTGCAGCTGTCGCGGATGGAGCTCATCGACGAGATCCGCAAGGAGCTCGACGCCAACCCGCTCCTCGCCGACGACGAGGTCGAGCCCCGCCCGCCCGGCCAAAACAAGGACGGAACGCCCGATCGCAGCGACACGGTGGTCCAGGACAGCGAAGCCCGCGCCGACCTCAGCGAGCGCATGCACGACAAGACCGACGAGCTGCAGCGCGCCGAGCACGAAAAGAAGGTCAACGACATCGACTGGGAGCAGTTCCTCGAGAACCGCACGCTCCAGCAACCGCTGCCGCAGACGCGTGGGGGCTTCGAAGATTTGCCGCCCATCGAGGCGAACCTCACGAAGATCGAGTCGCTCGTCGACCACTTGAAGTGGCAGCTCCAGCTCTCGGACTTCACCGACACCGAGCGCCGCTTCGCCGAGCTCGTGCTCGGCAACCTCAACGACAACGGCTTCCTCGATCTCCAAGGCACCGAGCGCGACGACGGCTCGCGCACGCCGGACCTCACGCTCGAAGACCTCGCCAAGGAAGCCGACATCGAGCTCGAGGACGCCGAAGAGGTCCTCCACTTGATGCAGCTCTGGGACCCCATCGGGGCCTGCTCGCGCGATCTCCGCGAGTGCCTCAAGGTGCAGGCCGAGGCGTTCGGCTACGACGATCTCGAGATCCAGATCGTCGACAAGCACCTCCACAACCTCGAGAAGCACAACTACGGCGCCATCGCGCGCGATCTCAAGATGGAGCTCGAGGACGTCTACGAAGCCGTCAAAGAGATCCAGAAGCTCGAGAGCCGCCCCGCCCGCAACTTCACCGAGACCGACGACAAGACCATCGCCATCACGCCCGACGTGTACGTCATCAAGGACGGCGGCAAGTGGGTCGTCACCGACAACGATCGCGGAGTCCAGCGCCTCTACATCAACGAGTCGCTCACGAAGCAGCTGTTGAAGGACCCGGGCGCCAAGGAGTTCATCGGCGAAAAGCTCCGCAACGCGCAGTGGCTGATTCGCGCCATCGAGCAGCGGCGGAAGACGATCATCCGCGTCACCGAGTGCATCGTCGAGAAGCAGCGTGAGTTCTTCGACGCGGGCGTCGCTTTCCTCAAGCCGATGATCCTCCGGGACATCGCCGACACGGTCGGCATGCACGAGTCGACCATCAGCCGCGTCACGACGAACAAGTACGTCCACACGCCCCAGGGCCTCTTCGAGCTCAAATACTTCTTCAACTCGTCGATCCGCCGGACGGCCGACGAGGACATCGCCTCCGAATCGGTGAAGCAGGCCATCAAGAAGATCATCGACGACGAGGACAAGCTGAACCCCCTCAGCGATCAGGCCATCGTGGAGATCCTAGCGAAGCGCGACGGCATCCAGATCGCGCGTCGCACCGTCGCCAAGTACCGCGAGATGCTCGGCATCCTCTCCTCAGGCAAGCGCAAGAAGGTCTTCTAAGCCGCAGCGCTCGCAAACCTGCGGAAGCGTTGACCTTCCGTTCAGGAAGCACGCCCAACGAGTCCCATTCAAATGGGAGCGTCTCCCATTCGAATGACTGTGTCTGTGACTCCCATTCTGATGGGAGCGCCTCCGTCTCCCATTCGAATGGCTGTGTCTCATTCGAATCGGACGCTCTCCCCTTCGAATTGCTCCCGGTCGACTCACATCGACGCTTCCGTCACCTACATTGTGGGTCCCACAAAGCACGTTGTGGCTCCCGCAATCAACACTAGGAGGCCATGAAGCTCGACGATGCCGCGATGTAGAAGTCGGCTAGGGTCTACCGATGTGTGACGCGTTCCCGCTCGTCCACCTCGCCGCGGTTGCGGCGCTCCTTGGCTGCTCAACAACGCAACCCACGCAAACGACCATGGGACCCACGGGCATTCCGAATCAGTGCACGGCAGGGTGTCCTTCAACCGCAGTCTGCATGCTTCAGGTCGGCATGTTGACCGTCAATTGCCAGGGGGTGGGTCCGTACGTGTGCCCCGACGCAAGTGATTACAACTGCGGGTGCGTCGTCAATGCCTTCTGTGATGGCATTCCCACCGCGTGCGGTATTGGTGATTGCGATTGCATCATCAGGAACCTTTGCGTCGAGAACTGTTCTGGTGATTGTACTCCGACGGGCGAATGCGGCCCCGTCGACGGCGGTTTCCTGCAAGTGTTTTGCCTGCCGTGACGTAGCCGGTCCGTTCGTGTGATTCTGAGTTGCACTCACCGCATCGCGGCCCGCACGAGCGCGACCGCCGCGAAGACGTCAGCCTCGACGCGCTCCGCATCGATGCGAAGCACCCGCACGCCGTAGAGCCGACCGAGCTCCGCATCTCGCCGAGCGTCTCTCGCCTGCGCCTCCGTGCTGCGATGCACCGAGCCGTCGACCTCGACGACGAGCTTGTACGCCGCGACGTAGAAGTCGACGACGTAAGGATGCATCGGATGCTGCCGCCGCACCCTCACGCCCAGCTGCTTGCCGCAAGCCACCACCACAAAAGCGCCTCGCTCGCGGTTGGATTCTTGCGCATCACGCGCGCACAAGGAACGACCGAAAAGAGCGAAGGGCCATCGTGTTCGTTCAGTCCGACGGGTGATGCTCTCCTCCCAAAACGACGCCCTTTCTGGCGCGCGCCCAATTGGACTCCCCCAAGTCACGTTCCCGCTTCCTAACCCCCTTCGGTGGCGGCGAAGCCGACACCTGGAGGGGCGCGAACACACGCAGGGCGGCCATCACATGCCACACGTAACCTCCGCCGCCCGAGTATGTTCGCGGGGGGAGCCCCTTCCCATGCAAGCCCCGTGACACCCCCGTGCCGCCGATGTGTCCTTTTTTGTATTTTATGGAAGGCGCCGCCCCTCTTGAGCGCTACCTTCACAGAACAAATGACGACCGTGCCCAAAGCGCCGGTTGATCACTGGCGCGGGAGGGCCGCACCGGAATCGCAGTGACCTGAACGCGTCTTCGCTTAAGGAGCGACGTAAACGTGGCAGCTCTGCACGCCCCGCGTGCAGAAGGAGAGAGTGGAGCTGATGAACATCGCAATCACCTTCCGGCAGATGGAGTCGACCGAGCCCGTCAAAGGGTACGCCCACGAGAAGATCGGCCGTCTTCAGAAGTTCCTGCGAGAGCCGATGAAGGGAGCGGTGAAGCTCAGCTGCCAAAGCCGCCTACACTCCGCCGAGGTCGACATCCACGCGGGCGGCAACCACTACCACGCGCACGAGACCACCGGGGACATGTACGCCTCGATCGACAAGGTGATCGACAAGCTCGAACGCCAGATCCGCGGCGGCAAGAGCTCGCTGAAGGGGAAAGAGCGCGCGTCTCAACGCCTCCTCGAAGACAAGACCGAAGAGTAACCATCGCCCACCGGCCGGCGCTAGACTGGGGGGCGATCTCATGCTCCTCACCGAACTCCTCTCCCGAGAGCGTGCTGCGGTTCGCCACAACAAGGGCGGCCAAGAGCTCGACAAAGCCGAAGCGCTGCACGTGCTCGCCGAGCTCCTTTCGCATGGCACCGCCATCCCGAGAGAGACCATCGAGCAGGTGCTCGTCGAGCGGGAAGCGCTCCAGTCGACCGGCATCGGCGAGGGCGTCGCGATTCCGCACGGTGCGCTCGGAGACCTCGACAAGCAAGTCGCAGCGGTGCTCACCGTCCCCGAGGGTCTCGAGTTTCAAGCCATCGACAACGCCAAGGTCAACATCCTATTTGCCGTCATCAGCCCGAAGCGTGCGAGCGGCGAGCACCTGAAGACGCTCGCGCGCGTGTCTCGCATCCTCCGCAGCAGAGGCTTCCGCGAACGGCTCCTCTCCGCCGGTGACGGCTCGGAGGTGTTCAAGCTGCTGTGCTCGGAGGAAGAGGTCTCGAAGTGACCGATCCGAAGCAGACACTCGAGATCACGACGGGGCAGCTCGCCTCCGACGAGCGCCTCTCGGTGAGGCTCAAGTGCATCGCGGGTGAGGCGGGTTTCATGCGACCCATCAGGCACCCGCGGATCCAGAAGTCGGGCCTCGCGCTCGCGGGGCACTATTACGGCGTCGTCCCGACGCGCGTGCAAGTCCTCGGGGGCACGGAGCTCTCGTATCTCGACAAGCTCGACAGCCAGCAGCGCAGCGACGCAGCGCGCGCGTACTTCGCGCTCGGCCTCTCGTGCGTCGTGCTCACACGCGACGAGCCGCTGAAGGCTCTCGTCGCGGCAGCCGAGGCGACGGGCACGCCGCTCTTCGTCTCCGACAATCGCTCGAGCCGCACCATCAACGCACTCCACGCGCTGCTCGACGAGCGCCTCGCGCCCGAGACGAAGATGCACGGCGTCCTCGTCGACGTGTTCGGCATCGGCGTGCTCCTCCTCGGCAAGAGCGGCATCGGCAAGAGCGAGTGCGCCCTCGCCCTCGTGCTCCGCGGGCATCGCCTCGTCGCCGACGACATCGTCAAATGCGATTGGCGGCCACCCGGCATGGTGTTCGGCGCGCCGGAGGATCTCCTCAAGCACCACATCGAGATCCGCGGCCTCGGCGTGCTCAACGTCAAGGCGATGTTCGGGGTGACGGCCGTCAACGAGCGCAAGCGCATCGACCTCGTCGTCCGCTTGCTCGATTGGTCCGAGGGCGAGCCGTTCGACCGGCTAGGCGTCGACGATCGCTACCACCACATCTTGGGCACCCCTATCCGCGAGCTCGTCGTCCCCGTGAGGCCCGGTCGTGACATGGGGACCATCCTCGAGATCGCGGCCCGCAACGAGCTCTTGCGGCGCGCCGGAAGCCACGCCGCCAAGGAGTTCATGACGCGTCTCGAGGGCGACCTCGTTCCCACAACCCAGCTCGCGCTCGAGCACGATGACGGAGACTCCGCCGCGTACACGAAGCAGCGCGACGCCCCCGAATCGGTCGTCCCGCCTCACGCTGGCATGCTCGGTTCCTTCGGCGAACGCACGGGTGACAGCTCGGCATACATCCCCGCCGTCCGGCCCATCGACCGAAGCTCCGACGACGACCTCCCCGCCGCCGACTCCGATCGGAAGGACGCATGAGATGAAGGGCGCGGTGGTCGTCGTGACGGGGTTGTCGGGTGCGGGGAAGTCGACCGCGCTCCACGCGCTCGAGGACCTCGGGTTCTTCTGCATCGACAACCTCCCGACGGTGATGGCACCCGACGCGATCACGATCTGCGCGCGCGGCGGCATCGCACGCGTGGCGCTCGGCATGGACGTGCGTGTGCGCGAGTTCATCGGTGAGGTCTCGGGTGTCCTCGCCAAGCTCGCTGCGGCCGCGTCCCTGCGTGTTCTCTTTCTCGACGCGAGCGACGAAGCGCTCCTCAGGCGCTTCAACGAGACGCGCCGCCCTCATCCCCTCGCCCGCCAAGACCACGCGCAAGAGGCGGTCGCGCTGCTCGAGAGCGTCGCGCGCGAACGCGAGCGCCTCGCGCCTCTGCGCGCCCGCGCCGACGACGTCATCGACACGACCGGCATCTCGGTCCACGACCTGCGGCGCGCCATCATCGATCGGTTCGGGCCGTCGTCGGGCGGCGCACCCCCGATGAGCGTGCGCATCGTGTCGTTTGGCTTCAAATACGGCGCTCCCGCCGATGCCGACGTCGTGCTCGACGTACGGTTCCTCGAGAATCCGTACTTCGTGCCGGATCTCCGGCTGCTTCCGGGCACCGATCAGCGCGTCGTCACGTTCGTTCTCCAGAACGCGGAGACGCGCGCGTTCCTCGAGCACGCGCTGAACCTCCTGTCATTCTCGCTGCCGAAGTACGAACGCGAGGGAAAGAGCTACCTCACCATCGCCATCGGGTGCACGGGCGGGCGCCATCGCTCGGTCGTGCTCGCGCACGAGATCGCGCAGCGCATCCAAAGCGAGTCGAGACCCGTCACTGTCGTCGACCGCGACCTCGAACGCGGAGGCTCCCAGTGATGGAAGCCGCGGCGAAGTTCACCATCGTCAATCAGCTCGGCCTCCACGCCCGCGCGGCGACGAAGCTCGTGCAGCTCGCGTCGAAGTTCCCGTGCGAGGTCGAGGTCTCACGCGGGGACCAAAGCGCCAACGCCAAGAGCGTCATGGGCGTCCTCCTCCTATGTGGATCGATGGGCACCGTCATCGACGTGAAGGCGACGGGCGAGCGCGCCGACGAATGCGTGCGGGCCATCGGGCAGCTCATCGAGGACAAGTTCGGGGAGGGTCAGTGATGGTGACGCGGCCGCCCTCCTCGAGCTCGATGGACGCCGTGCTGCCGTCCACGCTGCTGAAGGGCATCGCGGGCTCTCCGGGCGTCGCCGTCGGCCCGGCGCTCGTCATCGGTGACACGCACACGGCGTTCGCGCGGCGGCACATACACTCCGCGAACATCGGCGATGAGCTCGCCCGCGTGAAGAAGGCGGTCGAGTCTGCGCAAGCGTCGCTCCGCGAGGTCTCGCGAAGCCTCTCGGGCGCGCACGATCAAAAGCCCATCCTCGATGCGTACCTGATGATGCTGGCCGATCCTCTCCTTCACGAGGAGATCGAGAAGCGCATCAAGAACGAGAAGAAATGCGCCGAGTGGGCCCTCGCGAGCGCAGCCGAGGACATCGCGAGCCGCTTCCCGGCCGCCACCCGCACCACCGACACGTACATCTCCGAGCGCAAGCACGACGTCGAGTTCGTCGCCGACCGCTTGCTCCGCGCCTTGACGGGCGCTCCCGAGCGCTTGATCCCGAAGCTCGATCATCCGTCGATCGTCATCGCGCGCGATCTCTCCCCCGCCGACACCGCCGGCATGGTGAGAGAGCCCGCCCTCGGTTTCATCACGGAGGTCGGCTCGCGCACGAGCCACACGGCGATCATGGCCCGCGCCCTCGAGATCCCAGCTGTCGTCGGCGCGGAAGGCGCGCTCGCCGCGGTGCGAACGGGCGACACCGTGATCGTCGACGGTCTTCGGGGCCTCGTGACGATCCACCCGACGGAAGAACAAGTCGCCGACGCGACGGCCCGCTCCGCTCGTCACCTCGCGTTCGCAAAGGGCCTCCTCGCGAAGCGCGACATGCCGTGCATGACGGCGTGCGGCACGCGCATCTCGCTCAAGGCCAACGTCGAGCTCCCCGCCGAGGCCACGCTCGCGATCGAGCACGGGGCGGAGGGCATCGGGCTCTACCGCACCGAGTTCCTCTACATCGACCGGTCGACCCTCCCGAGCGAGGACGAGCAGTACGAGGTCTATCGCGCCATCGTCCAAACGGTCTCGCCGCGGCCCGTCGTGCTCCGCACCTTCGACATCGGCGGGGACAAGTTCGCGTCGAGCTTCCAGCTGCCCGCGGAGATGAACCCGGCGCTCGGTCTCCGTGCCGTGCGGCTCGCGCTCAAGCGGCCCGAGGTGTTCCTCGTTCAGCTCCGCGCGATGGTCCGCGCGAGCGCGCACGGTGACGTACGCGTCATGGTCCCCATGGTCGCGAGCGTCGACGAGATGCGCGCCGTGCGCACGCTCCTCACGCGCGCGCAAGCCGAGGTCGACAGCCAGGGCCAAGCGCGTGGCAAACACATGCCGCTCGGGATGATGATCGAAGTCCCGTCGGCCGCCATCATGGCGGACATCTTCACGCGCGAAGCGGAGTTCTTCAGCCTCGGCACCAACGACCTCGTGCAGTACGCGCTCGCCGTCGACCGTACGAGCCAGCCCCTCGCCGAGCTCGCGTCGGCCGTGCACCCATCCATCCTGCGGCTCATTCACGGAGTCGTGCGCGCCGCCAAGGCTGCGTCGATCGCGGTCGCCGTGTGTGGTGCGGCCGCGTCTGATCTGCTCGCCGTGCCGTTGCTCGTCGGCCTCGGCTTGCGGGAGCTTTCGATGGAGGCGGCTGCCATCCCCGAGATCAAAGCCGCTCTCGCGCGCGTCACGATCGACCAGTGCGAGAAAATTGCAGCCCGCGCGCTCGACGCACGGACCGTGACGGAGGTCGATGACGTCCTTTCCGAGGAGCTCGGCGCGCTCTTCCAAGATCTGTTGAGCGGCACGGGCGAGTAGCTCTTCCAACACACGGCGCGCTCGGATAAGGTGCCCGCGCCTTCATGCAGCTCACGCCCGCGCTCGCTCGCCTCGCGTCCGGTGGCCTCTTCGCGTGGGCTGCGGCCACGCTATCTGTGACGGGCGCGCCCGCGTGTCAGCTTCAAACCGCCAACGCGGGCCAGACACCGTGTCCCGCGGGGCAGACGTGTGCGGTCAACCTCACGCTCCTGCACACCGCCGACATCCACTCGCGCCTCCTTCCGTACCAGCTCCTCATCACGCAGGTCGACGGCAACCTCGGGCTCGGAACGACGGGCGACTCGGTGACGGTGGGCGGCGCGGCGCGCCTCGGCTACATCCTCAAGCGCGAGCGCGCGAAGGCCGATCGCGTGCTTCACATCTCGGGCGGTGACGTCTTCGAGGGAGCGCCCATCTTCAACTTCTTCGACGGCGAGCCGGAGATGCGCGTTCAGGCGGCGCTCCAGGTCGACGCGTGCGCGCTCGCCAACCACGAGTTCGATCGCGGCTCGGCGAACGTCGTTCGGCAGATCCAGAAGTGGGCGGACTTCCCGTGGCTCGCAGCCAACTACCTCTTCACGAACCCCGACACGACGCCCGGCGCCAACGATCTCAGCGGCGTCATCCACCCGTTCACGGTGCTGGACGCGGGCGGCCTCAAGGTCGCCGTCATCGGGATGGGCAACCTCTCGAGCCTCACGTCCGTGTTCAACACGCCCAACAGCTTCGGCATCCACCCGCTCAACACGGTCGAGGCCGTTCAGTTCTACGTGGATCTGCTTCGCCCGCTCGCGGACGTGATCGTCATCGACTCCCACCTCGGGCTCGAGGCCGACCAAGCAGCCCTCGTCCAAACGACGGGCGTCGACGTCTGGCTCGGCAGCCACAACCACATCGTCATCGATCCGCCCGAGCAGATCGCCGACTGCTCCGCCGATCCACAGAACCCTGGCTACATCTGGGTGATGGACCCGAACCTCGTCGTCAACGAGAACGAGCCGCCGCCGAACGACGCGCTTCATCCGGATCCCATCAATCACCCGTACGAGATCCACCGCCCCTGCTATCCGCGCACCGTGATCCTCTCGCACTCGGGTGCGTTCTCGAAGTACGTCGGCCGCCTCGATCTCGTTCTGTCGAACGTCTCCGGCGACATCATTGCTTCGCGTACGGGAGCTCAGGGCGACGCCGGAGCCCCCGAGTCGGGTACACCGGATGGTGGCACGGGTAACGTCGCGCCCATCTACGACCCGACTGACGGATTCGAGGTCTTGTCGAGCACCTACCAGGTCTTCCCCATCTCGGACGCCACGATGGGGCCGGAGGAAGCCGATCCGGTCATCGTGCAGCTCCTCGAGCCGTACCAGCTCCAGCTCCAGGCCCTCACCGACCTGACGACGATCGCGGGGTACTCGCCGAACGGAGCGAAGCGCACCGCACCCGCCGACGGCGACGCGCCGCTCGGCAACCTGATCGCCGCGTCCAACTGGCTACGCCTCGGCGTGCAGACCGACTTCGCACTCACGAACACGACGGGCATGCGGCAGGATCTCCTCCCCGGTCCCGTCACCATCGACGAGGCGTACGACATCTTCCCGTTCGATAACACGATCACGACGATGTATCTGAGCGGCACCGAAATCTTTCAGCTCTATGATTTCGTGGCGCGCTCGTCGTCGGGCCGTGGTTGCGTGTCGCAGGCGCAGATCGCGGGGTCGCGTGTGGTCCTCAACTGCTCGGGGTGCACCCGCACGACGGACGCGCAAGGCAACGTCAACATCGACACGTGCTTTCAGGACACCGACTGCCCGCCGGTCGAGACGCTCGGCACATGCAACACGAACGCTCCGATGATCACCGACCCACAGGGCAACGTCCTCGGGTACCCGTGTGACTACTCGGCCTGCGCGCAGGACGTCTACATCGGCTTCTCTTCGCCGGCGCTGCCTGCCGGCCAGACCTGCGCCACAGCGCCGTCGACGCCGGGTTGCTGCCAGACCGACGCCGACTGCAAGGACTCCCACGGCAACACGCTGACGAACTCGTGCAACGCGGTGAACGGCATCGAAGGCGTCTGCATGACACCGGTCGTGGATACGAACGTCTACGAGCTCGCGACGAGCAACTACCTCGCCGGCGGTGGCTCGGGCTACCGCGTCCTCCAGCGCAACACGACCCAGTTCAACACAGGCATCAACCAGCGCGACGCGATGCTCGACTACATCCGTCAGGGCCCTCCGTGTGGCTGGCAAGACCCGACGCAGCCTTTGCAATGGCCACTGCCCGCGCCCTTCACCGTGCTTCCACCCGACGGCCTGACACCGTGCGTGACGGACAACGATTGCGGGCTCGTCTCGACTGGGGGCTTCGTATGCGCCTGTACCGGCTCGTCGACCGTGACAGGAAGCGACCCGGACACACTCACGTGCACATCGGGCGGTTCGTGCTCGCCGAACGTGGGTGGTAACGATCAGTACGGCGGGCGATGCATCCCCGGAGCTTGCCGCGATGGCGTCGCCGAGTATCGCGCACAGCGCTGCGCGCAGTCCCCGACGCCCGATTGCCTCACCGAAATCTCGCCGTGTGATGCTGCGAGCCAGGTCTGCCAGATCATCGCGTGCGTCGACGCGAGCCTCAACGCGATCACCGACAACCGTATCGAGATGACGGGCAACTGATCATGAGATGGGTCGCCTTCACCGGACCTCGCGCTGCGATTCTCATCCTCGTGGCATTGAGCTGTCAGGGTTCCCCGTCGTCGAGCACGCTGCCGGAGATCGCCTCGGGCGAGACCATCCAGATCACCTTCGAGCCCGGCAACACCATCGGAACGCTCGCGAGCCCGCTACCCATCAACTTCAATCCGAGCACCGCCTACACGTTCCACATCGAGATGCACAGGGCGGACGGCAGCATCGATACTGACTTCAACCCGGCCGGTACGGTCAACGGCGTCAACACCGGCTACGTCCGCATCTCGAGCCAGCCTGGCACCGTCTACACGGTCGACGACGGGCAATACGGGCGCAACGTCTTGATTCAGAACGGCGTCGCCGACAACGTCGGCGTCTCCATCATCGCCGCGTTCGGCGCGACGCGTGTGTGGGCCACCGACGTGGGCTACGTGCCGGTCACCGATCTCGCGCGCGTACCTCCACCCCAATGCGCCAATAACATCGACGACAACGGCAACGGCCTCATCGATTTCCCTGCTGACCCGGGGTGCTTCGCGCCCAACGACGACACCGAAGACTTCGGCACGGGTGCCACGGGCGTCAGCGAGGTCATCTACTACCAGCTTCCGCGCATCGCCGACGTCCGCGGCGGCCCCACGAACGACGGCACCGCCACCGCGTTCCCGAACGAGCAGGTCAACGTCAACACCGGTTACGACCTCACGAACAATGTCTTTCTCTGGGACACGGTCGTCACGGGCATTTCGTCGACGGGGTTCTTCGTCACCGACTTGCAGGACGCCCAGAACGATCCACAAGCGAACCTCGGCTACGGAAGTGTCTTCGCGTACACGTTCTCGGCGCCGACGCTGATCGGTGTGTGCGATCGCCTGCGCCTCTTCGAGGGCACGTCCGCCGACTTCTTCGGGTACACGGAGATGAACTTCCCCACGTGGTCCGTCGAGTATTGGGACCCTGGCGTGCGGCCGTGCCTCGTTCCGGAGCCGCTCGTCTTGCAGATCGCGGATTGGGGCAACACCGCGCTCCTCTTCAAGAACGAATCGGGCCTCGTGCGGATAC
>Ga0302326_10025335_pt1 | contig 12035 bp, 5 predicted proteins | sample Palsa_T0_3_FD_202264 | JGI IMG/M metagenome (GOLD analysis project Ga0302326, IMG submission 202264) | Peat permafrost microbial communities from Stordalen Mire near Abisko, Sweden - Palsa_T0_3 | ecosystem: Environmental > Terrestrial > Soil > Palsa > Peat permafrost | place: Sweden: Abisko...
TGCCAAAGGCTCCGCTCACCTGATAATTCCCCCATCCAAATGGATTTACACCCACAGGTGTTCCTGTGGCGCTGCCCTGAGGAATGACGGATGGAGCGAGGGCGATCAAATTGAATACGTTTCGTCCGTTTAGAGGCAGCTCGTTGGCCTCACGACGTTCGACCACAGTGCCCAGGCTCGAGGATTCCGTATCGAGCCGTGGCTCACTACCTTCCACTGTCACGCTTTCCGATACGGAGCCAAGCTCCATTTCAAAGTTTACTTCGAGAGCATCCTGAACATGAAGGACGATGCCGGACTCAATGACTGCGATAAATCCAAGCTTCTCAACTTCAATGCGATACCTTCCCGGCGGCAAGTCGGAGACGTAGTATATTCCGGCTTCATTGGTGAGGCCATGATAGCGAATCCCCGTACTGGTGTTGATGACCTGTACCGTGGCTGCGCTAATGACCGTTCTATGTGGATCGGTAATTCTTCCGGTAAGGGATGCGGTAGTCGATTGCCCCAACATACTCACTGGGACGAGTATCAGGAGCAGAAGCGTAGGGAGACATATCCACCGGAGCATCCTTTTGCTCAATGAGGCACGATTGGGCAATGCTTCCCTCCTCAAAGGCCGAGTGCGTGTTTTTGGAACTCTCCAGAGCAGGCTCTGTTATACAGACACTCGCTCGAGCGACACAAACACTTTTTATGGATACGACAGAGGCGACAGATTTGTACCACTATTTCTCAATCGATTTTCAGGGTAGCTTCAAGTGTGCAAAGCTCTGGCAAAACCTCCGTTGCTTAGCGTATAGTTCGTGTGATTTATAAGGGTGCTGCCTTTGGCCAGTGATGCTGATCCGATCAGAGGAATTGCTCTGTCCGGAAAATTAGACATCTTCCCAGTACGAAGACCAGAAGGAAGAGAGATGGCTTACGCACTGCAACCTGCTTTGGATGCCGTTTCGCAGACCGTCGAGGCCCCTGATCTGAGCGATGAAAAGCTCGTTGCCCTTTTGCGCAACGAAAATCCGGAAGCTCTGGATATGCTGTTCAGCCGCCACTCCAGGATGGTCTACAGCATCGCCCTCCGTATCCTGCGCGACACGGGTGAAGCGGAGGAGATCGTCCAGGAGTGCTTCTTATATGTGTTTCGAAAGGCTTTCACTTTCGTGCCCTCCAGAGGGAGTGTGAAGGTTTGGATTGTTCAGGTTGCCTATAGCCGGGCGCGTGACCGGAAAGCGCACTTGTCACGCAGGGGATTCTACCTCCGCACGGATATTGAGGCTGATGGACTCGATGGCGCTCTAATTGGAAACACGGATGTGGAACGGGAAATTGGCGCGAAGGTTGACTTCAATCGTTTGCAGTACGCATTTGAGGATTTGACCGAAATTCAGCGGAAAACGCTAAAATTGTTCTATTTTGAAGATATGGACCTACGCGAGATAAGCGAGTGCCTTAAGGAACCACTGGGCAATGTAAGGCACCACTTTTATCGAGGTCTGGAGCGACTGCGCAAGAGCGCAATAGCTGAGAGGTTACGGAATCATCGCAATGGAAAGCACTGAAGCGAGAGACGAACACGACAAGTTTGAAGAGCTTTGCGCTCTTGCGCAGTCCAATTCATTGAGTGTCCTGGAGCAACTGGAACTGGATCGGCACCTCGAGACATGCAACTCATGCCGTCAGCTTTACGCGGAGTATCGGGCCATCGGTGAAGAAGGTATGGCTTTCCTGTCGGCAGAAGACACTCTAACGGAAGAGGCGCAGAATTGGGATAACCGCGAAGCGCGGAACAGTCTGTTCGCAGCGATTGGCGAGCAGCGGCTGCGGAGAGTTCTATCCATCGAGACAGGCAGGGCAACTGGCGAGCCACGCCGCAGTTGGAGCATTCGGCCGTCGATCTCGGGAAGACAAGCGGCAATCGGTTCACTTGCGGCCTGTGCGATCCTCGCGTTGATATTAGGCGCGTATCGCATGGGCGAACTAGCAATGGGCAAAAGCGAAATAAGCGGACGGGAAAATGTCCTTACACCCCAACGGTCCGCTTCGCTGCTCCCGGAGAAGAAGAGCGTTGCGCGAGAACAGCCAGTATCCGCAGATTTGTTGGCTGCGCAATCAGCACAGATTTCGATTCTGGAGAAGAAACTAACCATTCAAGAGCAGGAGATAGCGAGGCTACGTGCGACATCTATGCTTGCTGACGAGCAGGCCAGCGAGCTGGGGGCCGTGAATGGCCAAAGGGAAGCGGATGTTCGACGGTTGACCGAGGAACGCGATCGGTCGGTCAATCAACTTGCTGAAAGCGAAAAGGCTTACAAGACGTTGCAGGTTGACTACTCCAATCTTCGCGCTGAACATGACCGCTATCTTCTACAAACAGCGTCGCTCGAATCGGAGTTGACGGACACGAGAGCAGTGAATCAGGATCAAGAGCGCCGCCTCAAAGACAGTGAACAATATCTGATGTCGGATCGCGATATTCGTGAGTTGATGGGCGCTCGAAAGCTCTATATTGCCGATGTCTTCGATGTGGACAGCGTGAGCCACACACGCAAGCCGTTTGGGCGCGTGTTTTATACGCAGAGCAAGTCGCTTGTGTTTTATGCGTTCGACCTGGACCATCAGCCTGGGGTCAAGAACGCGAGCGTGTTTCAAGTCTGGGGACAGCGAGACGCGGAAACGAATGGAGCAACGCATCCCATGAACCTTGGCATCTTGTATATGGACAGCGAATCGAACCGTCGATGGGTGCTACGCTCCGACGATCCGAAGCAGTTATCCGAAATCGATGCTGTTTTTGTGACGGTTGAGCCGCATGGGGGCAGCAAGAAGCCAACCGGTAAGCCGCTTCTTTATGCACTTCTACGGAAAGAAGCGAACCATCCTTAGAGACCGTTACTTCCGGCGCTGGTAATCCAAACCCAGGCCCCGGATGAGAGATATCAGGAGACAGGTCTGGATGAAAGAGGCGAGATTTATTGCGATCGATCAAAAGGATCAGGTGTATCAAGTCGACCAAGCTGCATCGGCACCGGCTCGGTTTCACATCGCCAAGCTATGGGCAGTTATCGTCCTGGTCGCAATCGCGGCTTCCATGCAGGCCCAATCGTCTTCGGAACTTGAAACCGCGCGACAGGCCATGGAAGCCAAACAGTATCCGGCGGCCGAAGAACACTATCGGAAGGCTCTGACTGAACTTCCCTCATCTGCGGAAGTCTTGACCAATCTTGGCCTTAGTCTGCAGATGCAGGGACGCTCGGCAGACGCGATCCACTACTATTCCCTGGCTTTGAAGCAGAAGTATGTCCCGGAAACCTACGCACTGCTGGCACAGGAAAAGTGCCGCATGGGAGAATTGGACGGCGTCAGGCCGATGCTGGGAAGAATCTATCGCGAGGAGCGAAAGAATCTTCGAGTTATCTCTGCGGTGGCGCCGTGCTATCTGGATATCGACGAGCCTATCGAATCGGCGACGATCTACAAATCGCTTGTTACAAGCAAGATATATCCGGTTGATCTCGCCATGGTGCAGCTGGCTAAGTCTTATATACGCAGCGGACAGTTCTTCTCCGACAAATTGGTTAAGGCTCCGGGCTCGGACCCATTTCTCGCTGCCCTGAGACAAGCCTCCGATGCAGGTTCTTCGGGAGCACGCAGCGCATTTCCAGAGGCGGCGCGTCTCTCTCCCTACTTCCGCCCTGAACTTGATTGGCAGGAGGCGATCGACCTGTGGCGACAGCATCCACAGGATACTGCACTCTTATATCTACTTTCTGTGTTGAGCGCAGAAGAGGGGATGCGTCAGGTTCAGAGTTGCAGCGATCAGTTCCCTACTTCGCCGTATCTTGAACAATTTTACGCTGATGTGCTTGCGGATCGAGGACAAGGGGACGAAGCGATCGCGCAATATGAGCAACTTGTACGGGAGCATCCCGATCTCTCCGATCTCTATTACAGCCTGGGTTTACTGCGCGAGAAGCGAGATGAATGGCCTGCGGCCGAGGAAGCGTTTCGCCACCAACTAGCCACGTATCCAAACGACGAGCGGGCTGCGGCCCATCTGAGCAAGTGCATGTTGCAGATGGAACAGTATGCTGCATTGCGCGAGTTTCTCTCACCGAGAATGCGAGTGCAACATCCACCACAGTGGGCAAGTTTTGCTTTGGCGGAAGCAGAGCAGCAGTTGGGCGACACGGATGCGGCGATCCATATCCTGACCGCTGTCGAACATGAGCCGAACGCGGATAAACTTGTGCACTACCGGTTGATGCATCTCTATTCCGTCGCAGGTCGATCTGCTGATGCCAAGCGAGAATCTGCGCTCTTTCGAGCCGCAGGCCGGAACTAGAACTCTCAATTGATATTCAACCCTGGTACAAATACTGCGATAGCCTCGTAAACCTTTGCGTAGAGTGTTTCTCTACATTGCAGGATCTACTGGAGGCTACATGTCAAATTTGAGAAGCGTAATGTCAGGCCGGACTATCGCGCGCGGCCTTCTCAGCGTGATTCTCCTTACGTCGTTCTCTCTTATGCTGAGAGGACAGTCCACCTATGGCACCCTGACTGGAACGGTTGTAGACGCGACCGGTGCGGCAGTACCAAGGGCAAAAGTTACTCTTATAAATACGGCTACGGAGGAAAAGCAAATAGAGTCTACAGGCGATACCGGTCTGTATTCTTTCGTGAACCTCAACCCAGCCCAATATCGCCTCGAGGTTGAAGCGGCCGGATTCAAGCACATCAACCGGGAAAATATCGTCATTGAGGTTCAGCAGACGACCCGCGTGGACTTGACGCTCGCGGTCGGCCAAGCAACTGAAACTGTGACAGTTTCAACGGAGGTTCCGCTGCTGCAATCAGAGACCTCTTCACTGGGTCAGGTAGTGGAACAACGCAACGCCGATGAACTTCCACTGAATGGTCGTAATGTCTTCAGCCTGGTAGAGGTGGCGCCCTCCGTAGTTATGCAAGGACAAGCTGGTGCAACAGCGACTGGTCAAAATCCGTTCTCTTGGGGCAACTTTCAGATTGGGGGCGCCTTCGCAAATCAAAGCGCCGAATACCTGGATGGCCAACCTCTCAATATCGGTTACATCAACCTGCCCGTTCTTATTCCTACGCAGGACTCGATAGGGGAATTCAAGGTTCAAACGAATGACATTGGCCCCGAGTGGGGAAAGGTGGCAGGTGGGGTTCTCAACCTTAGCACCAAGGGCGGGAGCAATACCTTCCACGGTGAAGCTTACGAGTACATCCGCAACAAAGTGCTCAATGCCAACGATTGGTTTTCGAATAACGCCGGGATAGCCAGGCCACCCTTCACTCAGAATCAGTTTGGCGTTAACTTTGGTGGCAGAGTTATCAGGGACAGGACCTTCTTCTTCTATAGCTACGAGGGCTTCCGGTTGCGTTCCGGGGCGCCATGGACGTCAACAGTTCCTACTGCTCAAGAGATCGGCGGAGGACCTGGAGGTGCCTATGATCTCAGCAGCCTTGCCTCCGCATCAGGTGTTCCGCAGATTGTGGATCCTTGCGGCGGAGTGGTGCAAACTACCCCTAACGCGAATGGTTTAGGTGTCGGCGGCTGTGGCACCGCCTCAGGTGGCCCTAGCGCTACCTACAATCCGGTACCCTTCGCTGGCAATATGATTCCAGCCGACCGGATCAATGCAACGGCTAAGGCCATGCTGAACCTATGGCCAAAGCCAACAAACGCGAACCAGTTGAACAATTATGTGGCGAGTTATAGCCTCGGCGGCAATCAGAACCAGAACCTGTTTCGCGTGGATCAAAAGATCAATGATGCACAGCACTTGTTCGGACGATTCAGCCAATGGAACAATTTGAATCTTCCCGAGGACCCATTGGGCACAGGTCTCTGTCTCGATCGTTGCACGGAGACATTTACCTCGAAAGCAGTCGCCATTGGCTATAACTACGTCTTCAGCCCGAATGTCATCGGCAATCTGGACGTATCGGCCAGCCGCTTCAACTATTTGCGTACACCAAAGAACTCTGGTTTCGATTTCACGACCATCGGTTGGCCCTCAGGCTTCAATACTGAGTTGCCTTCCTCTCTCAGAACGCCGCCTACTCCAGATGTCCTGGGCATGTCCGACAACGTGATGTCCACACAGGGGCAGAGTTATATCGTCGACCATGACACACAATACTGGTTCTCTCCGTCTCTAACCCTCGTGCGGGGACGGCATACTTTCCAGTTGGGCTTTCAATACGAAATCACCCTGGACGACTACGCGCAGAGCAACATTGTCAGCGGCTCTCTCGGGTTTAGCGGATCTTACACAGAGGACTATGACACTACTGTGAATCCGAAAGGAGCCCAATTAGCGTTCGCGGACTACCTGCTGGGGTGGGCGCAGAACCCAAGCAATGTGGGTAACCACTTCTTTGGCGACGCTGTCATTCCTAACCTGGTGGCCGGGAAACAGAATCTTTTAGCCGGCTACGTCAACGACACTTACCACGCAAGCGCCAAACTGACACTGAACCTTGGCTTACGTTACGACTACCAGACCCCGTGGACAGAACGGTTTAACCGGCAGTCGTACTTCAATCCGTTCGCGATCGATCCGCTTGAGGCCGCACAAATCGGAGCACCGGGTGGCCCGACCTCTACGGTGCTTGGCGCGGTTGAGTTGGTCGACACGCCTGGCGGGCGAACCAGCCGCTACAACCTGGATCCAAACAGGCTTGGAATTGCCCCACGTGTTGGCTTCGCTTACAGTTTCGATTCCAAGACTGTGATCCGTGGCGGATATGGATTGTTCTGGACCCCGATCGATGCCAATTGGGCTACCAATCCTCTCAATGACCCTGTCAACTCCATTCAGACGGATTACACAGGGAACAACGGCAACACTCAGGTTCCGACAAACACGATTGCCACGCCCTGGATTAGCTTTGTCCAGCCTCCTGGGCGCACTGCGTCCTCGATTCCCGGCGTATCACAGGCTGCGGTGGACCTTGAGGGCTCCGCGAATCCAACATTCGACACTCCACAGTACAACTACGGTTACATGCAGCAATGGAACCTGGATATCCAGCGTACTCTCTGGGGTGGATGGTTCGCCGATGTGGCTTATGCAGCCAACAAGGGAACACACCTACCACAGTACAATCAGCAGGTCGACCAGATTGGAGACAACTACCTCGCTCAGGCCGCGCAGCAGTACCAGGCTGGGCTTGTCTCTAATCCCGCAAATCCCTATACGGCAGTCCAGATCGCTCAGTTTGTAACAAACCCATTCAGGGCCAGCTCTGCTCCCGGCAGCGCCCTGTCGTCAGCTACAACTACTGCCGGGCAGCTGTTGCGTCCTTTCCCGCAATACAACGGTCTCGCATATGCAGGGCAGGGAAGCTTCGGCAGCAACTATCAATCTCTTCAGGCCACTTTGCAGAAGCGCTTCAATGGTGGAGGCACTCTTCTGGCTGCCTACACATGGTCCAAACTCCTCAGCAACACAGACACCATCACATCCTGGCTGGAGACTGGAGGTACGGGAGCAATTCAGGACTGGAACAATCTGCGTGGCGAGAAGTCCATATCATCGCAGAATGTTCCCCAGCACTTGATCGTGAGCTATGTTTTGGACCTTCCATTTGGCAATAAGCAGAGATTCCTGAATGGCGTTTCGCCTTTGGCCAACAAGTTTGTAGGCGGGTGGGGAGTTGACGGCGTGACAACATTCCAGAACGGCTTTCCCATCAATATCAGCGCAGGCGGCAATGGAGCCAACTACTACGGAGCAGGATTGCGCCCCAATGTCATCGCGGGTTGCAAGAAGGCAACCAATGGAAGCGCACAATCTCGCGTTCTAAATGGCCTGGCAGGTGGAGACGGCTGGATCAACTCAGCGTGCTTCACCGAGCCAGCACCCTATACATTCGGAAACGAGCCGCGCGTCGACCCGACTTTGCAGGCTGATGGCATCGCCAACTGGGACTTTGCCGCCTTCAAGCACACCACCTTCGGCCCCGAGCAAAGGCTGGGATTCGAGTTCCGGGTCGAGCTGTTCAACACCTTCAATCGCGTGCAGTTCATTCCACCGGCTAACGGCTTTGGGTCTTCAAGCTTCGGCGAGATCACAGGCCAAGGCCAGATGAACAATCCACGATTGGTGCAGTTCGCAGGCAAGATTGTCTTCTGAAATGGAGTCTCGAAGCGAGAGTGCGGCACTGCGCCGCACTCTCATATTTTGATCACTTCAATCGCCTTCAATCAACCCTCCCGTGACAATCACTGTGGCCCCCGGTGCGCATGAGTAGAAGGCTGTGCCTTGACTGTGCTCTCATCCACTGGCGTATCTCCTGTGGTATCGAGGGTCGCACCCGCTGGAATCAGGATCGTCGAGGCTGTCTTTTCGTCTTGAGAACGGGTGTAGACGGCAATGCGCGAGGAATCGATTCCCTTCTCGGTGACCAGATAAGCCTTCGCGTTGACCGCCCGCTCGGATGCAAGCTTGTTGCCGTTCTTCTCACCGTTGGAAGCGTTCCCCAGGATAGCGAGCTTTGCATCGGAACTACTCTGCAAACTGAGTGCGATCTGATCCAGGCAGGCCTTCCCTTCATTGTCCACGCGAGACGGGCGACGAAGGTCCCTGTCAAAGTGGATGGAACATAGTTCGCTGCTCACTGGAGTTGGTGCGGCGGCAGGCGCTTCGACAGTCACCGGAGTTCCGGCAGACGCGGTCTGGCCCTTGTCATCGGCGACGTTGCAGGTTACAGTGACAGTTCCCGGCGCGGCGCCTGCTGCAGAAAACGCGGCGGTCGAGCCGCTTCCGGTGACAGAACCGGAAGTTGAACTATAGCTGTAAGTCAAAGGACGATTCTGTGGACTGATGCCGACAGTTGTGATCGCTGCAGAGCCTCCGGGAAGTACAGAGGATGGGTTGGCAGAACAACTGACGGTTGGCGGTTCAAATGGCTTAACCACATACGTGGCCGTGCAGTCCGCAGATTCGCCCTGCTTGTCACCCTCAGTGACATGGCCTTTGAGAGTGTAGGTGCCGGCAATCGCAGTTTTCGTATCGATAGTCGCAGTGCTCGACGCTCCACCGGCCACGGTCCCCCCATCAACAGTCCATGTATAGACTGGCGTCCTGGCTGGATTGAGATTCAGAGCCGAGCCAGACACGGTAATCGTATCTCCAGGAAATACCGAAGATGGATTGACCGAGCAGGAGTAAGCCAGTGGCAGCTTTGGAACTGGAGGCAAACCTCCACCAAATCGAAAGACGATTCCGGAAGACAGCCGCATGTCATTCTGAGTCGCGTTTGATCCAGTGGTTCGATCTTCGAATCTGGTCATCAGGTATTCGGCTTGAATGATACGGATGGCAAAATGACGGTGTACATTGATGTCGAGCCCACCTCCAGCAGTCATGGCAAAGGTATCTTCAGATGGCAGAAGCGTGCAGGCAGCTCCAGTGCAATCGGAGAGCGTCACCTGGCTTGCGTGTATGCCTCCAAACAGAACCTGGGCAAAGGGGGTGATTCTTTCGTATTTCCGGAAAGACAGACGTGGACCAAAGAGATAGGTGAAAACAGTCCCGCTGGAGTCTGGAATGCGATTTGGATTGGTGCCCTGGAGATTGAGTTCCGTGTCGTTGAAGCCTCCAAAGTCGCCGACGATTCCCAGATAACGGTTCAGGTTGAAAGCGATAGAGGTGCTGCCGCCATTAAGCCATACGAGTCTGTTTCCGGCGGTCAGCGAGGGTACCGCTCTCAGATAGGAGTATCCCAGGAATAGTTCAATCTTGGGAGGGCCGTAATGCATATCTCCCGAGACCGGCGCGGGGGCTTCGAACAATGCTGCGGTCACGGGAGTAGCCGGATCGGCGCTGGATGCGACAGTCGTGTCTTCTGTAGCGACTATTGACTCCTGCGCCACCGCATTCTTACTCAAAAAGAACACTGGTATTAGAAGAACAGTAAATGTCGCTGTAGCAATCATCCTTACACTGGATCTCATTGTTGCCTCCCGAACTGCTCGCCGCGATTGCGATCGATTCTTATCCTGGATAAACTAAGCGCGAAGATGACTTATCGAACATCGCGTTACATGAAACTTTCTGTGACTGCCATGAAGCCGTTGTCAGCCAGTCCTTACGGCACATTGATGACGGTGTTCACGATAGTGACCGACGCACTCAAAGCCAGCAGTCTTCCGTTGATCGTCGTTATCGCGGCAACTCCAGCGGTTGAAACCGAGATGCCCGCCTGAGAGATGATGGTTCCCTGCATCGTGCCGCCTCCCAGAACACCGTTGATAGTCGCGGCGCTCCCGACCTGCCAGAACACGTTCTTGGCCTGGGCTCCGTTGACAAGTAGGACGTTGCGATGGACCGACGGTGTGCCCACGGTTAGTGAAGTTCCCATTTGGAATACCCACGAAGCGTTGGGGTCACCCTTGGCGTCGAGCGTAAGATCGCCCAGAGTTATGCCATAGCTGTCGGCTGCGGATTTATAGACACCCGGCGCCAATGTTCGATTACCTAGCTCGTCCGCGTTCCCGCCTCCGCATCCAGGGCAGACCGACACATCCAGACCATTGGGGATGGCAGCAAGTGTGTTGTACGCAGTAAGAGCTTCCAACGCTGCTTGAGTTGCAATGGCAAATGTCACCGCGGTTCCTTCATTGGGACACCCAACAGTAGGCGGTGGCGGAGCCGTGTCGATCTTCCCATTCACGAGTCCTATGTTGAGTGGCGTTTCCGTATACGTGCACTGCGCTATGCCGCCAACCATAACGCTGGTATCGTGGAATCCCGTCATCACGGTAGAGACGCCTGTGGTCCCGATGTCTCCATTGACCACGGTTTCGATCCCCTGGTTGGTCATCCCGGCGGGCCCGCCAAAGCCGCCAAACAAGGAAATGGTTGATCCCAGTACCACCGGCGGTGGAACTACTACCGTACCCGTAGTAAATGTCCACGGATTCGGCGCGCCAGTATCCCCCAGCGGAACGCCTGCGAGGTTCGTTACTCCGTTGGTCACTGTTGCGGCATAGGTTTCGGCGGCGATTAGCGGAGCGACGGGCGTGAAAGTAGCAATGAAGTCGACCGCGTCATAGGTCAACGTTCCAGCAATCGTAGTTCCGCCCGGTCCGGTGAGCGTAAATGTTCCGGTGGTGATAGTCAGCGGATTCATCGCCTCACTGAAGGTTGCGCTGACTGCCTGATTCAGAGGCACGTCTGCGGCCAGGTTCGCGGGAACCGTCGAAACCAGCTCAGGCGGAACGGCGGCTACAGCCGTACCCGTGGTGAAGGTCCAGACGTAGTTGCTGGCCAGTCCAACCCCGGCCAGATCCTGTGCTCCGCTGGTGATTGTGGCGGTAAATAAGGTGCTGGGCGCCAGATTCGCCGTCGGTGTGAACGTCAGGGTATTTCCAATCGCTGCATAAGCGAGCAGGCCGGCCACGGGAGTGGCGCCTGGCCCTGTCAGCGTAAAGGTTGTCGAGTTGATCGTGGCAGGATTCATCGCCACGCTGAAGGTGGCGCTGACAGTCTGGTTAAGCGGCACTGCCGTGGCCCCGTTGACAGGGATCGCTAAAATGACCGTCGGTGGTATGCCAGCCGGAGCAGCAGAGGTAGTGAAGGTCCAGACGTAGCTGCCGGCCAGCGTGGTGCCTTCCAGGTCCTTGGCCCCCGTGGTTATCGTGGCCGTATATAACGTGCTGGGCGCCAGATCGACAGCCGGGGTGAAGGTCGCCACTGAACCGGCTGCGACATAGGTGACTACTCCTGTCACGCTGGTCCCGCCCGGTCCGCTCAGAGTAAAGGTTGCCGCGTCGACCGTGGCCGGGTTCATTGCCTCGCTGAAGGTAGCGCTGAGTGCGTGGTTTATCGGCACACCCGTTGCCAAATTGACTGGCACTGTAGAGATGACCGTTAGATGAGTTGGAGCCGGAAGCGTTCTGAAGTTCCAGATGTAGTTTGCGGCAAGGGCAGTACCCGCCAGATCATGCGCACCCGTGGTGATGGTAGCGGTATAGACAGTGTTGGCCGCAAGGCTGG
>Ga0302326_10025337_pt1 | contig 12034 bp, 12 predicted proteins | sample Palsa_T0_3_FD_202264 | JGI IMG/M metagenome (GOLD analysis project Ga0302326, IMG submission 202264) | Peat permafrost microbial communities from Stordalen Mire near Abisko, Sweden - Palsa_T0_3 | ecosystem: Environmental > Terrestrial > Soil > Palsa > Peat permafrost | place: Sweden: Abisko...
TCGGCACGACGCTGTTGCATCTCAACATGAACCACTATGACGGCACGGGTTTCACCATCCCCAGTGGAAAAAATTGGCGGAAGTTCTATGGGCCGTGGCTGCTCTATTTCAATCATGAAGAGACGGGTGATGCGTGCTGGAAAGACGCGGAGGAACAGACGGAAATCCAGTCGCGGCAGTGGCCGTATGACTGGGTCAGGAGCGCCGATTATCCGCTGGCGGACGGGCGCGGAACCGTCAAAGGGCAGCTTGAGTTACGCGATGCGCTCAAGCCGGATTTGACAGCGGACAACGCGTGGGTGGGCTTGTCGGGGCCGGCGGATAAACCGAATTCTGATTTCCAGTTTGAAGCCTCCGGCTATCAATTCTGGACCCATGCTGGCGACGATGGCGCTTTTGATCTGAAAAACGTGCGGCCCGGCACCTACACGCTGTATGCGTACACCACCGGCGTGGTCGGACAGTTTCAGAAAACAGGCATCGTTGTGAAAGCAGGCGAGATGATCCAATTGGGAAAACTCGCGTGGACCGCTCCGCACGCGGGAAACCAAATCGCCTGGGAGATCGGAGTGCCGGATCGCACGGCCGCGGAGTTTGGGCATGGAAAGGATTATTACCTGCCGCTGATGTATCAGCAGTTGGAAAAGGAAGTACCCAATCCGCTGGATTTCACCATCGGCAGAAGCGATCCGGCGAAGGATTGGTATTACGCGCAGGCTGGACGTGGAAGGGGAGCGCCATCGGTTTGGCGGATTCACTTTAATCTCGATCGGGCTCCATCAGGTGCGGCTACGTTAATCCTGGCATTTGCCGGCGCGGATCGAGCCAAGCTGAGCGTGGGCGTGAACAACAGTCCGCTCGGCGATGCGACTCCGCCGGTGCAAGGAGGGAATGGACTGGTGCGGGAGGCGGTGCACACCAAGTACAGCGGGACATCGATATCGATTCCCCCGGGCCGACTACATCCAGGCGAGAATGTGATTTCCCTGACGCTCTCGGCGGGGGACGCGGGGTATGTGATGTATGATTATTTGAGCTTGGAAGTGCAGTAGTCCTGCATTGTACCAGCTTCCTTCGAATGGGAATGTGGTCAGAGTAATGTCATCATATCATTTTCTTTTGCGTTTCTTCCGCCTCTCCGCGCGCTTGCTGGACTTTGGTCTTGGGTGTGTTACTCGGCCGGTCCAGTCCACGTTAATGTGGCTACCGCCAGGCACTTGAACGTCCCATTCAAAATGCTGCCCCTTGGTGATGCTGCGGCCTTTTATCCACAGCCGCCCCTTGAGGTCGTAATAGCCTCCAGTTGATGGTATGAAGGCGCTGGGTAGGTTGCCACCGCTTGGGCGGAACGAACGGAAATTCGCCTTTGTAAGGAAGATTGAGCGCCTTTAATGCTTCCTGCTCGGGCGTCAAGCTCTGTGTCTTGCCCCCGTTCATTTACGGGGCTTTCTGAGCGGAGGTGAGATCGATCCGTTGCCCTGTTCATCGACATTTACTCGGAAGGCTGGGCCGCGAAACATATCCTTGGCCGGTACGGTCCATCCAAGAAACTTCAACGCAGACCGAGGAAGAACATAAGTTTCATCCAGGTTATCAATGAGAACAGTGTAATCCCAGGAACCCCCGTCATTGGGAGCTCCGGCGAGGGCGACTCCATCCTTGCCGAGAACCTCGTCGGCATCATCGACTGCGCTAATCACCCGCACTCGTCCGCGCTCGGGAATAGGACCATGTTGGTTGTTGACGAATGAGGCGGAATCCAAGGCCTCAGCGAGGGCTTCCACTCGTTTTAGGAGATCACGAGTCTCCACCAGAACTTGAGTAACACCGACATGTATTTTTTCCTGAATTGCCGCATGAGCGTTGGAGCGAATTTGTTCCGTCTGTTTGAGCGTTTTGGACATATGCTCCCTCTCAATGCAGTAATTCAGACTTCAAGCATCAATCGTGCGGGATCTTCCAGCAGTTCCTTCAAACGGACCAGGAAGCTGACCGAATCGCGGCCGTCGACGATTCGATGATCGTAGCTCAGCGCGATGTACATCATCGGCCGGATCACGATCTGGTCGTTCATGGCGACAGGGCGCTTCTGGATCGCGTGCATGCCGAGGATGCCGCTCTGGGGCGGGTTGAGGATGGGCGTGCTCAGCAGGCTGCCGAAGACGCCGCCGTTGGTGATGGTGAAGGTGCCGCCGCTAAGTTCATCCAAACCGAGCTTCCCATCCCTTGTGGCGGCGGCCAGGCGTTTGATTTCGTTCTCGATTTTCGCAAACGACATTCTTTCCGCATGGCGAAGCACCGGAACGACCAGCCCGCGATCGGTGCTGACCGCGATTCCAAGATTCACGTAATCGTGATGGAGAATATCCTGCCCATCGATCGAGGCATTCACCAGCGGATACTGTTTGAGGGCGAGGATCGTGGCTCGGGCGAAGAAGCTCATGAAGCCCAGGCCCACGCCGTGGATCTTCTCGAACTTTTCCTTGTATTTGGCCCGCAGGTCGATGACGTTTTGCAGATCGACTTCGTTGAACGTGGTGAGAATAGCGGCGGTGTTCTGCGCCTGCACGAGCCGCTCGGCGATGATCTTGCGAATCTTGCTCATCGGCACGCGGCGGACGCCATCGCCGTCGCGTCCAAGTTTGGCCGATTCAACAGCCAGCGGCGTCGCGGCGGCGGGACTTACCTCGGCGGCGTTTTCCACCGCGGCTTTGGATTCGAGATATTTCTGAACGTCTTCCTTGGTCAACCGTCCTCCCGGACCGGTTGGGATGATCTTCCCGGGGTCCAGTTGCTTCTCTTCGATGAGACGACGAACGGCGGGGGAGAGATCAACTGATTTGGATGCGGACTTGGCAGGTTCGTCTTTGGAGGCTGGCGCGGCAGCGGCCGTAGCAATTTGTGCGGCTGGCGCCGCGGAGACTGCGCCGTTGCCGTCGAGGGTGGCGATCGTTTCGCCGATGCGCACAGTCTGGCCTTCGCTGGCCGTCGGATGCAGCACGCCCGCGGCGGGGGAGGGGAGATCGACATTGGCTTTGTCGGTCTCCAGCTCACAAAGCAGCTCGTCCAGTGCGACGGATTCGCCCTCCTTTTTGTGCCACTTCAAAAGGACGGCTTCAGAGACGCTTTCACCCAGCGAGGGGATCTGAACGTTGGTTGGCATAGGATCGGTGATTGTAAGGCGGCGGGGGAGATTCTCAAACAGGCAGTTTTCGAGCATCGGATAAGCCTTGACGGCAACATCGCTTCTGCCGCGAGCGGCAGAAAGTTGTCCAAGGCAGGTAAGAGACTGCGCATTGCAGTCTTAGTTTAGCCGGCCCGCTTGCGGGCCGTGGGCGCGATTTGTTCAAGAACGGCCCGCAAGCGGGTGGGCTAAACTCGGAGAGTGATCGCAATCGCATTCTACAGACGCTGCAACGTCAGCCCGCCATCGATTACAAGAACCTGCCCCGGCGCATAAGGGACATCCCCCCTTGCCAAGGCGGCGATTGTTTTGCCGACATCCGCGGGCGTGCCCCATCGCTTGTTCAGGAGCAGGCCGCTCTCGATCAATCGGTCGTATTTTTCCTTTACGCCGACGGTCATGTCAGTGGCGATAATGCCGGGGCGGACTTCAAAAACATCGATTCCAAATTCAGTCAGACGGGCGGCCCAAAGCTGCGTGGCCATCGCGATGCCGGCTTTGCTGATGCAATAGTCGCCGCGATTCACCGAAGCGACGGTGGCGCTCACCGATGAGACATTGACGATACAGCCGCGGAAGGCCTTGTCGGCTTTGCGCTGCTCGATCATCCATTGGGCGGCGGATTGCGTGAGGAAGTAGGGGCCTTTGAGATTGATTTCGATCAGGCGATCGAAGCTCGCTTCATCGGCGTCGAGGATATCGGCGCGGGTGGACGGGGCGACGCCGGCGTTGTTCACCAAAACGTCAAGCCGGCCGAAATGATTGCGGATCTCGCTCAGGATTGATTGGCGCTCGGCGGCGCTGGTGACATCGCCGCGACAATAGACAACCTTTGCGCCAAGCGCTTCGATTGACGCGATCGCATCGGCGACATCGGCAGCTTCGCGCCGGCCGTTGATGGCGATATCGAATCTGCTGCGCGCCAGTTCCAGCGCGATGCCCAGACCGATGCCTCGGCTCCCGCCGCTGACCAGTGCGATTCTCTTTGTTGAAGTCATTGTTGATCGAAGAAAGTGAAATACGGTTTTTTGGGATCGGCCAATCGCTGAATCATCACGGCCAGCTCCATCAGATGATAATCGCCCCACATGCTCGATTCACCGCAAGGAACCTTTCGCCCGGCGGGGATGTGATCCCAGCCGTTGGGGCGATGATAGACCGAGTGCAGCAGAAGCCCCTGATGCTCGGGATGGGTGGAGAGATATGGATCTTCCAGCAGGCGTTTGCCGACTGTCAGGCCGGCTTGCGTGTAGCGCTCTTCGCCCAGCGCCGCGCCTAGCCGCAGAAGGCCCTGGGCGGCGATTGCGCTGGCGGAGCTGTCAACCGGCTCGTGATCGTTGAATGGATCGGCGGGCCGGGCGCGCCAGTCGCCCAGTCGCCAGAGATTGGGAGCGCCATCATCCCAATAGACGATGCCATCGCTGGCGGCGCAGTCATCGATGTAATGATCGCAGGTTGCCCGCGCGACCGACTCGAAGGCGGCCATCACATCCGCCCTCGATAAACCGACCCCTGTGGAAAAATCTTTTTCTGTAATCGTGCGAAAGAATTCGAGCTCTTCGGCGTAACCGAGCATCGCCCAGGCGAGACCGCGCGTCCATGTGCTGAAGGGCGAGTATCCCTGCTGGGAAGATCGACAGCGGAAATTGCCATCATTGCGGTTGAAAATCGCTTCGTGAGCAGTGCGGCCGCGAACGTCGTAGGTGTGCGATGAATCGCCGTGGAAGACGATGTATTGGCTGGTGGTCAGGCCGTGGAGAACGCAGCGTTTAAGCAGGTTGGCCGAGCGATCATTCTCGTGCATGAGAACGTGACCGAGCTGATGAGCCACGCCGAGGATTCGGCACGTGCGCATCGTGTCCACGAAAAGCGAATGCGGGCCATTGAAGGAATAGATGTAGCCAAGACTGTTGGAATTAGCGGATTTTGGAGATGGTTTGGCGACGGGCGTGCCGGACCATCGCGCCGCCTGTACCGCGCCGCTGGCTTTGATCGCCATTTCGTAGAAGCGCATCTCCCAATCGTTTTGCTCGATGCGCTTTTCGCGCATCAGTCGGCGGAGGTTGCCATAGGTGGAAAGATTGTTGAATCCGTGATCGTGAACGCCGGTGTGCGTGATGTGCGCAGCCATTGATTCAACGGTTCGCTTTCGGCCGATGTCAAGCAGCGATCGATCGCCGGTGGCATCGAAAGCGAGAATCGCGCAGCCGTACTGGAATCCTTGCGTCCATTCTGTCCAGCCACGGGCGGTGTATTTGCCTTCGACGGTGAAGACGGGGGCGCCGTTGGAGAGGTCCCAATCGCGATCGAGGGATTTGGCCTTGGAGGAGGCGATCTCGAAGAGAGCATTGAGCGGTTGTTTGAACGATGCCGCGGTCAGTTTGCGGTCGATGTTCATGGAGGCCTCTTGTGCGGCAAGAAGCCCCGCATGTACATGCGGGGCTACGACGTTGAATGTTCGACGATCGGGCCATGGATTTCAATCGTCGGTCGGCAATAACAGGCTGTCATCTTTTGTCACGGGCGATGCGGTGAGAACGTTGTTTTGATTGGTGAAAATATTATCGCCATTGACTCCGCAGAAGGGCGTGCGTTCCCACGACACGTGCCCATCGCCAAAGAGCACGTTCTGGCCGTCCTTTTCGTGATTCCCGCTGTTGCCCTTGTCCAGAGTGTCCTGTGCTGAAGTGGGGGAGATGTTGATGACATCATCGTGGGGGGCGTCGGTGCCGGGATTTTTGTCCGAGGCGACGGCGAAATCCGCGCTGACGCTTGCGTTCCATTTGTAACCAGCGTTTACGGCCGGGGTGTCTGGATAGGGGTCAGCGAAACTGTAGCCCAGGTTCACTTTTTCGTTGGTGAAATTGGAGCGATCATCGATATCGCCGGGCTCGGTTTGATAGTCGAACACATCATCGTATGGGCAGATGAAAGTCGCCGGCGGCATTTTCTCCGACCGCATCAGGAGAAAAATGGCGGCGGTGACATCATTGGCGAGCGGGCCGCCGGCGAGAAAGGGATCGGGGGCGTCGGAATTGGTTCCGAATACGATTGTACTGCCAGGAACGTAAACAGTGCGTGGAAAGGAACCGTGGTTCTCATTGGCGTAAATCGAAAGCGCCTGGCCGATGCTGAGCAGATTCCCCGCGCATTTATCGATATATGCCTGATGCCGCACGTGTTCAATTGCGGGTAGAAGGATGGCCATCAGAATGCTGATGATCGCCATCACGACGACGAGTTCGATGAGTGTAAAAGCGCGACGCACGGGACGTATGATAGCGTCGCCGATGACGCCGTGAAAGTTTGTCGGCGAAATGCCTTGGCCGTTTTGCAGTGGAGACAAGAATAATGCCACCACAAATTCGAGAGGTTCCAGCCCGGTGCGTAGCGTATCTTCGTGGATATCTACATCAATGACCCACGTGTGATCGCACCTCCGGACCTTCGCACGGCGATTTATCTTCCCATCGCCAAGGTGTGAGGCGAGCCTTCGGTAGAAATCTGGGAAGCCAAACGATTTTTCCACATTTCAGTCGTTTTCGGATCGCGCTGATTCCAATACGATTGCGCTATCACCAGAATCCAAGAGGAACCCATGCGCAATCCATCGAACATCCCGGCTTCGGCTGGCGCAGGAATTGTCGGCGCGGTGGCGCTGACGCTGCTTCATGAGACGACTCGCTATTGGATGAAAGATGCGCCGCGGATGGACGAGTTGGGAGAGCGGGCGCTGACGAAGATCATTGAAGCGTCAGGGCATCGGCCGCCAAGCGAACCAATGCTGCATCGTCTTGCCCTGGCGGGGGATCTGGCGACCAATTGCCTGTTTTATGCGCTCATCGGCAAGGGAAAGGGCGCCTGGTTGCGTGGCGGATTATTAGGGGCGCTCGCCGGCCTGGGGGCGGTCTTTCTTCCGCCCTATTTGGGTTTAGGACACCCGCCGCACGATTCCAATCCAAAGACTCAACTGACGACGATCGCATATTACCTGACCGGCGGACTCGCCGCCGCCGCGGTGGCCGAGACGACGCGGAGGAAATGAAGTTGTTGGCCGGCTGTTCCCGCTCTTTACCCCAAACCAGCGCCGCGATATGAATTGCGGATGGTTCACGACGAATTTATTCCCATCCTGGATTTCGGGGCTCAGTACGCCCAGTTGATCGCCCGGCGGGTGCGCGAGGCGGGTGTTTACAGCGAGCTGATCCGTCCCGATTTGCCTATCGACGAAATCCGCAAGCTCAATCCCAAGGGCGTCATCCTCAGCGGCGGCCCAAGCAGCGTCTATGAGCCCAATGCGCCCAGATGCGATCCCAAACTGTTTGATCTTGGCGTGCCGGTGCTGGGCATTTGTTACGGGATGCAGTTGGGAGCGCAGCTATTGGGCGGCGAGGTGAAGCCTGCCAAGGCCCGCGAATTTGGCCGGGCGAAATTGACTATTGTCTCAGACGATCCGCTGGTGAAGGGGATGCCGCAAAGCACGACCGTGTGGATGAGCCATGGCGATCAGGTCCACGATCTGCCCGGAAATTTCATTCCGCTGGCGACGACGCCGACGTGCCCCTTCGCTGCGGCGCGGCACAAGGATCGGCCGTTTTATGGTGTGCAGTTCCATCCGGAGGTGACGCACACGCCGCGGGGCGAGCAGATCTTCCATAATTTTCTCTACGAAATCTGCGGATGCACCGGCTCATGGACGATGGGAAATTTTGTGGAGCAAAGCGTCCGGCGTGTTCGCGAACAGGTCGGGGATGGAAAAGTTATCTGCGGTCTGTCCGGTGGAGTGGATTCAGCCGTGACCGCAGCCCTTCTGCACAAAGCCATCGGCGAGCAACTCGTCTGCATTTTCGTGGACAACGGGGTTCTGCGCAAAGGCGAGCGACAACTCGTCGAAGATACATTCCGAAGACATTTCAAAACCGATCTGCGCGTGAGCGATGCCGGCGAGGCTTTTCTTAAGGCTCTGGCTGGCGTCACCGATCCGCAGCAAAAGCGCAAGATCATCGGCAAGGAATTCATCGATGCGTTCAAGCGCGAGGCATTGACGATCGCCGGGGCACATCATCTGGCCCAGGGGACTCTCTATCCCGATGTGATCGAGAGCGGCCACGGCTACGCCGGGACGGCGGCGAATATCAAATTGCATCACAACGTCGGTGGATTGCCCGAAGAACTAGGCTTCGAACTGGTCGAGCCGTTGCGCGAATTATTCAAGGATGAAGTGAGACAGGTCGGCGAAGTACTCGGTTTGCCCGAGCAAATCGTCTGGCGGCATCCCTTCCCCGGCCCCGGCTTGGCGGTGCGCGTGCTGGGCGATGTCACCCCCGAGCGGTTGCGTGTGCTGCGCGATGCCGATGAGATTCTGCTGGAGGAAATCATCGCCGCCAACCTCTATCGGAAGACCGCCCAGGTCTTCGCGGTGCTGTTGCCGATCGGCACGGTCGGCGTGATGGGCGATGCCCGCAGCTACGACAGCGTGATCGCCATTCGCGCGGTGGAGAGCCAGGATTTCATGACCGCCGATTGGGCAAGGGTGCCATTCGACGTGCTCGCGACGATCAGCAATCGGATTATCAACGAAGTGCGCGGCGTGAATCGGGTCGTTTACGATATCTCCTCCAAACCGCCGGCGACGATTGAGTGGGAGTAGGTTTAAGATGGATGGGACTGCGCGGGTCCTTCAATCTTGCAATAGGTCAGACGTTTTCTGGGCCTTGAGTAGCTTTTCCAGGGAGACGTACCTCTGATTCTGCGTAAATGCTATTGGACGACCCCTCTCAGAACGCAAGTCGTTGAAAACAGGCGCTTTTAGGACCAGTGTCTCGGGGTCTTCAGGGTTGGACAGCTTGAGAATCTTATACGTAGCCCCCTCTTCGCGCGCCTTTTCACTAAGAAGCCTATCAATCAGTTCGCCGACCCAGCCTTCGTGTTTTCCAAATATAAATTGGACTGAGTCCCGCTGATCCAAAATCCTCGGAATGGTGGCCTGAATTTGCCCTGCAGAATAGAACGCCATTCTCTCCACTTTCTGGAATGGCCGGGAGGCTTGGCAAACATAGGCATGAATTCTCTGGTATTCCGGCCAAGCATTCCTTGCTGGTACGACCAGAACGTCTTTGGTGGACCCAATCAATGCCTCTTCAAGGAGCATCGTCTGAAGTTCACGAAGTAGGAACTCCTCCCGCTCGGAAATCACTTCTTTCTTATCGGCGATCAATTCCTCTATGGCCTGATCCAGCGTCGAGAATGATGCCCAAGTAACAGAAGCTTCCCGCAATTCTTCGATGACCGCCGGGCGATGATCATCGGGCGTCAGTACGAGGAGCACGCGAGTGGATTCATTGGTGCCTCTGAGCTTTGCCAAATGCCGTTGCAGTTGCGGCAACTTGACGGCATTCCGACTGGTCTTTGTCTCCAAAAGGATGCGGCAGCTGCTGGCTATCAAACCATCAGGAACGCCGTCGCCACCCTTAGCGATCTGATTTTCGAACCGAACCAGCTCGAACTCTGACTCCTCCATCAGTGCCCCAAGAATGCGCTCTATTCTGCCGAGCGACAGCGAACGCAATACCGCAAGAACCGAGGCGGTAATTCGGTTTTCCGCTGTCGAGTATGTAGAGAAGATGTTCGACGGCATTTCAGACCTCGGCTTTTTGCAAAATTCTAGCAACCCAGTGAATCTACAATTTCTGTGGCCGGACCGGCCCCTCGTTAAAGGAAAATACTGGCATCAACCCGAAACCTCGCAACGATTGCCTTGATATGGGCCTTGGAAAGCCCGCGCTCGCCTTTGAGAAACATCGACACCGCCGATTCGCTGCCGATGATCTTGCCCATTTGGGACTGCGATAGACCATTAGCGCTCATGATGGCCCTCAATGCCTCCTGGGGCGATAGATCAACACCTTTGGGAGTGTGATGTTCATCCTCGTACTTATTCACCAGTAGAATGAGCGTGTCGAGATAGTCACTCGTTCCGACGTCGAGTTTCCGACCGATCAATTCGCCGATGATTTCCGTCGCCTGTTCATGCTGATCGTCATTTTTGATCGGCTTGAGCGGAAATCGCTGGATTAGGGCCATGTAGGTGTCGGGCTCTGAGTGGTGTTTTGGTTTTGCTTTGGTTTTCATCAGAGGGCCTCGATCAAATGTCGCGCTTCCAATTCTTCTTGTCGTATTCCTTGTGATCCAGCACATGTGTGATCAGCACTATCTGTCTGAGGTAATCGATCAAGGCAATGATGCGGTATTTATTGCCCCCGATGTCAAAGATCGTCGCGGTGCGTTTCGACCTCGTGTCGGATGCCACATCCGTCTGACCAAACAAGGCCTTGGCGTCCTGAAAGCTTTGCCAGCTTTGCCTTCGGGTCAGCTTGAACCATTCCTCGAATGCGTCTGCGTGCCGGCGTCGCTCCGGTTTTGCGTCGTAGAACTCCCGCAGCTTCTTTCGGCTGATCACGTTCACGTCTTCACATTATGCGAAGCTGGGAAACCAAAGTCAAGAAAAACTTCACAAAACGAGAAGCCATTGATCGCGGATCGTCTATTGGCCATCTTCAATCCGATTATCGTTGCCAGCTCCGTTCGCGAAGAGCCCGTCGGCAGGCTGTGGCGACGGATTGTTTGCACGCACAGGCGTCGGCGTCCTTGAGATTCGTGCGGCGGCAGCATCGGCCAGTTCATCGCAGCGTTCGTTCTCCGCGTGTCCGTTGTGGCCCTTGACCCATTGCGCTCGGACTTCGTGCGATTGCAGAAGTTCGTCCAATCTTTGCCAGAGGTCGGCGTTTTTGATCTGCAACTTTGCCTTCGCGCTCTTCTTCCAGCCGCAGCGTTTCCAGTTGGGCAGCCAGTCGGAGATGGCTTTGACGACGTATTGGCTGTCGCTGTGCAGATCAACTTTGCTCTGGCCTTTGAGCGCTTCAAGGCCCCGAATGACCGAGAGGATTTCCATGCGATTATTGGTGGTTGCGTGTTCGCCGCCGCTGGATTCCTTGGATCGGCCGGTGGCGGGGTGTGTGAGGATGAAGGCCCATCCGCCGGGGCCGGGGTTGCCAATGCAAGCTCCGTCGGTAAACAACAGAACGTGGGGGCGGTCATCGGCTGCATGATCGACCATCACCGTCCTATCGTAATCAGGGAGGTGACAATCGGTCATCGCGGACGCAAGATGCGGGTACAATTGCAACGATAGTCAAACCCGCCCCGGGAGGCCGATATGTATGACACAATCCTTCTCACGCTTGAAGCCACACCCACCGATCGGGCGATCATCGATCATGTGAAGAAGCTGGCGAAGGTGATGGGCAGCCGGATTGTGTTGCTGCACGTCGCTACTGGGGTTCCGGCGCAGGTGCATGGATCGGAGGCGGGGGGGCAGGAGGTCAATCAGGATCAGGCGTATCTGAATCAGGTGCGGGCCGAGTTTGAAGCGGCGGGAATTCCGGCGGCGGCGGAACTGGGCTTTGGCGATCCGCCGACGCAGATTATCAAATGGGTGAAGGAGAAAGGGTGCGATCTGGTGGCGATGAGCACGCACGGACACCACTTCTTGGCGGATTTGATTTTGGGGGAGACGGTGAGCAAGGTGAGGCATGAGGTCAGCGTGCCGGTGCTGCTGTTGCGGGCGAGAGGAAATTAAAAATCAAAAATTAAAAGTTCAAAATTCAGACGTGAAAATTCGACGTTCGAGGTTCGACGTTCAGTCCCCGCGCGCCGGGATTCGTTTTCAATTCGAACGTCGAACGTCGAACGTCGAATGTTTTCAACAAGACATCGACCCCCGACCCCCGACCCCCGACCCCCGACCCCCGACCTCCTACCCCCGACCTCCTACCCCCGACCTCCTACCCC
>Ga0302326_10025340_pt1 | contig 12033 bp, 15 predicted proteins | sample Palsa_T0_3_FD_202264 | JGI IMG/M metagenome (GOLD analysis project Ga0302326, IMG submission 202264) | Peat permafrost microbial communities from Stordalen Mire near Abisko, Sweden - Palsa_T0_3 | ecosystem: Environmental > Terrestrial > Soil > Palsa > Peat permafrost | place: Sweden: Abisko...
CTCGCAAAAATCTACTACACACCAACAGACTCTTGCCAAGGAAGCTGCTGAAACGAACGAAATGAAAGCAGCAATCGCCAATCTCAGCGCACAGAGGGATACCCATCTTGCAAAAAAGGAGAATCTGAAGCGGCAGATTGAAGAAACACAGAAGCAGATCGATTCGCGCGTGGCCGCACAACGAGCTCATGCCCAGCATCTCGATGCTCAATCACTGTTCAATGTCCCCGAACTTGATTTCTGGACGTCAACTTTAGGCTTGAGAATCGAAGGAGCTGGAATGAACGATCACCTCAAATTCGTCTTTACGCATATCGACGATAGGGACTGGACCCGAGAGGCTTGGTTTGAGCTTGATGCCACGAAGAGAGAATATGAGGTTCCATATTGCAAACCTAAGTTGGAGAAAGAACAGGTTGAGCGGGTGCTTGAGAAGATAAACGAATGCAGAGATTTGCGCGTTTTATTGAAGGGTATGAGAGAACTGTTTGTGGAAGCATTCAAGGGATGATATTAGGACAGGTCGGCGCGAGAAGAGGGCTATGTGTTTGTAGTAGGAGATACCTCCAGGATGCAACTGGTGGGGCCGGGACTGCTGTAGAAATATTCATAGGAAGTTTCACACGTTGGTTATCTCCATTGCAAGTGGTCTCTTCTCTCAATGTAGTCTTACCAGAAATCCATAGGCCAATTCAATCAAGAGACCATTGCCCTCTAACCCAGTCCCGGCGCCAACACAACTTTCTTCCACTCATCAAGCTTTCTCTGAAATTCAGACGAGTACTTTGAATACCTCGGAATTTTATCATAAGGTAGATCATACCACCCGGTCTTCTCTTTCTTCTCCACAAAGATGTGCTGCGAGACTTTTGGCAGGGTAGTCCTCACACTATTCTCATCAATACTCCCAGTCGTAATACTGATCATCTCAGGCGAACATTTGTACCTAGGAGATCTCGGAGTTCGTATTTTCAATGTACTGTAACTCCCGAGACATTTAGAGGTGGAGGATTATGAATGCACCACAAATCGTGACATTTAAATGAAGGGAAATAGATTCGAGGATATGCATACTGCATCGAGATGGGGCTCCCACAACCAGCGCAATGAGTGGGTTCTGCAATCTCTGAGTAGGTTGTCCTCAAGGATTTTTCTCTGGAAGTCCACGTGACGGTGGTGGAGGGGAAGGCTCCGAATGTCAGGAATGGAATACCTGAGAGCTTGCGGTACGTTTGAAAGTGACAATTAGCGAAACTTGAGGGGAGAGACGAGCTTGAATAAGTGATGTTGACGCATTGACAGCCACCAGTGAGGGCTGGTTCAGATTTGATAGACATTGTGAGGAAGACTTGATGAATAAGATAAGGTGAACGCTCTCAAAGATGAACCTACAGATTCATGGGGTACTGTACATATTTTTGAAGTGATGGAGCTACAAATGCAAAATGTCGGGTAGCGTCATTGTCAACTCAGTTGGTTAACTGCAGGGCGTTATGCGGGCATGGTGTTGAGGGATTTGAATCCAGCAGGCGCTACAGTACGAGTACTGTACGCGAGAATTCGCGTCGATCATCAGCCTTGTCTTGGAAACCAACAACATCAATTCCAACCACTCTTCCAACTCTAAAATGCCAGAAGGAGAAAGTAAGCAAGACAAGCAAGCCAGCCAGGCACAGGCCCGCCAGGTTATAGATGTCTTCCACGAGATCTCTACGTTACTTGTTTGTCCTCCCCGCACGTTGAAAACGATTCAAGCTGATACGAGGACAGAATGCCGACCTCGATCGGCAGACTTTGTCCATCTGCATTTCGCTGATTGAGAATGGCGTTAACCCAGAAGCTCTTTCGGTTTGTTCTTTGTGTTTGGTGATACCGTATGGCAGCTAATGTTTCCGTAGTCAGTTGTCAAAGAAATGAGGAGAGAGGGCGAGGAGACTAGGAAGGAACAGAAGTCTCGAAGTCAATGATAGAAGAAGGAAGAAAGGGCGACTACCAGATTGGCGAATCCAGATCTATCGAAGGCTCGGATCATGCACAGAAATTATTTTGACGAAGTTGGGTATCGAAGGAGTGGTGAGCGAGAGTACCTACCGCTTGTCATACATACGGCCTCTGTAGAATCACTCGGGATCTGGCGATACGAGTATATTGCAGGTCACAAGTACTTTAAGCCTTGGAGGTGTGGAGGACGCAAAGAGCAAATGTGCCCTCTCGAAACAGCCTAATGTCTATGGAGTGGTGGGACAGTGAGAGAACAAGTCAAGGTCAGGCATTATTCGTCTAAAGCGAAAACTCCAGCACAAATGCAAACGAATTTCCGAAGCTTTCTCTGATATTAACTATGGATAATGAACCGCGTCTCCACTCTAGGTGCCAAATTCAAAACTCCTCCCGCCATGTCCCAGGTATCTACCGCCCTAGGTGTCACATGCAATTGTAAGATTACAAAACGCCAAACCCGATGCCTCTCCTTCCCAAACCGCAAACTAAAATTAACGATGCCCAAAGAGCTCAAATTGGTCTTCCTCATCGCCATCTTCTTCATCACATTCGTCCATGGCAGAGTCTGAATCAGACTCTTCTTCGTCCTCCATCTCATCATCCATAATATCAGCTGAGGTAAAGCTTCTTCGCTCGTCCCGTCCCCAAAAATCAAGATCGTCCTCATCCGCAGAATCGTCCGTTTCCATACTATGAGAGACGATTGCTTGTTCTAGAAATCCCAACCCTCGAACAGGTGATACCGATCGACCAATTCGCGGAGGGAGTGGATAGGGTGAGAATCGGTTAGAAATCCCAAGGGATGCCAACGGCGTGTGTATGTGCGAAGAGTGTCTTCTATGACGTGCAGGACCCAGTCCAAGACCAAGACTAGTAGTTGCTAGACCTTCATCGTTCGCGGGAACAGGTGGTAAAGCACTTTCAGCCTCCCTGTTCTCAATCAGGGGAACTTCTACCTCAGGATCACTCAAAATGGAAAGCTGAGCGGTATTATACGAGTCGCAAATGGCGCATTTGAGCCCTAGCCAGTGGTATTTAACAACACTTTTCGCATAGCAGTCGTTGCATGATACCATAGCTTTGGTATCTTGGAACTGAGGAGGCATTGGTTGATTGTCGATGGCCCTGTCTAGGTTCCTGAATTGGGTCTCCATGTTGATCATACTCTTGCTACATATGGGGCACTTGTAGGACGACTTCATATGTTGGTCCCAACACGCTTTGTGGATGCTATGACCACACAGCATAAAGACCACTGGGGAAGGCGAATCGAACATATACTCTCCACAAATGGGGCAATCGCAGTCCGACACGCGTTCAATGCATTTGTGGGAGTGCTCCACTGACATGGACATGCAAGTGCCACAGGTCTGAAAAGCTAAGTTAGAGAGAGAACGTCCAGTTGTCCAACCTGAAAGTACATACCTTGCAATGGAAGAAATCTTTCCCAAGACCTCGGCCTTTTCTACAGATACCACAATCTTGGCAATGATAAATGCTCTTATTGGAATCGTTGTCCCAAAGCTTGCAGACGTCGCAGTAATACCAGGCTGTTCTTTCACCACAACCAACGCAAAACTCGCCAGCACGCTGTGCACACCTGCAAACCATGCAAAGCATGTTTTTAGTTGCTTTCCGATTTAGAACATGGTTTTCAGCCTCATCATGACATAATCGACAGGTATACCACCTATCACACGCTGAACATTGGAGCTTGACATTTCTTTGGTAGTGACGACATCCAAGAATTGGGACCTGCTCTTCAAGGCTAACGTCGCCGTCCTCGTCTGTCTCTGGTGGTTTGGGAGGCGCATAGGTGGGCCGGAGATCATCTGGAGACAGTTGGAAAGTATGCTGTTGCTCTGGTGGTGCAGAATCGGGAGCACTGTTAATTTGCCAGATGAAAGAACTTAAGGAAGCCGGGGTACTTGGCCTCTCCTGGCTGATCATACTAGCAGGAGAAGGAGCAGGTACTTGCTGTTTTGCATGGAAAACTTCCTGCGCCTGAGAATATCCTCGGGTCAAAAGATGGTGCATCAGACGAGCTTTCTGCTCAGCTGGGACATCCATTGACTGGATGAGAATAATTTGATGCCGTAGAGCACTCATTCCGTCGTCTTCAGGCAGTGAGCTGTTCCTGTGGTGATTCCTGGATCCAGACTGCCCTTCTTCCAGTGTTGAACGTCGGGACGGCCTTTCAGAAGAACTCATTCTGGCAACATTGTGGCCTGTAGTACTCGTGGCGGAGTTCGTTCGAAAACGTCCGGGTACGCCAAAGGACGGATTGTCAGAAACATCGTCGTCGATTGGACCTGGTTCTGATCGTAATGAAGCCACTCTTAGGGGGACTACATGTGCTGAGCTAATGGATGCTGGTGCACTTGGAGGCCTGCTAGCCTCTAGAGCCTGCAGCTCTGCCTCAAGTCCTCCGTCTTCTTCGATCGGCGAAGATGTAAGAGCAACCCCAGAAATGCTCTCTGTAACCTCACTTCCTCCAGCTCCCGGCCCACTGAGCCCATATAGAGGCTCCACTATATCCTCAATCGCAGCCTCATGTTTATTGTCTAGAGCCGTTCGCTGGTTTGTGACAGGGTCGACTTGGTCGCCTGGTGGATTGGTGCGGGAGAATCGACGAGCTTGGCGAAGAACTGGGTTTATAAGGAAGTCGGAGACAAGAGAGCTCATTTGGTGAACATAGGTCTCATGGGGACAGCATAGGTCGGTCGTCTGTATGTGAGTGATGGTCTGAGGTGGTCTTCGGTCTCACTCCATTACAGTACTTAAGGCTGGTGTTTGCCCCCGGAGGCAAAGCCGATGACGCTAAACCCCTGCTATGCCGCTATATTTTTAGCGCAGATCTTACTGTATTAGCACGTGCTATCGAAATGCCCCTTGAATTATGCTCGAAGACAGGAGCTCCTTCATCCAACCCTTTGTTGCGGTGTCTACAAAAACATGTCGACTCCTAGCCCGCAAGAAATCATCTATGCGTATCGAAATCTCTATAGGGGTCTCCTCCACGCTGTCCAATACTCAAAGCCAGCCAGGTATATCGCGAGAGATCAGCTGAGAAAGGCCTTTCGAAAAGAGCATCCTTCGTCTTTCAACCAGGAGAAGGTCGATAAAACCGTCGAATTCCTCAGGTTAGCGGCAAGGGAAAAGGGCCTCGAGCATCGTATAGTCAGAAATTTGCTCCACACGGTGTATTGGGAGAAATATGGCCATATCAAGTACGCTCTTCAAGAGGAGCTTTCAGAAGCAGACGCTAATTCAATTTATAGGTCAAGCGCAGTAAAGACTCCTATGCAGAAACAGATCAAGGGAACTGCGAGGATGCATTACCAGATGACTTTAGCCATGCTCAACGATAGTATGGGCCTTTGCTTGCGGTGAACTGTTCAATTGTACGGTATCATTTGGGACATTGGTCACATTGCAAAAAAGCCCATCAAGGCAGGACTGGCCGCGGATTTAAACACAGAATTCGAGCCTGGCGCTCGGGCGAATGACGCCGTCTTCACAAATTTTCCCGTTTTTTGGTGCAATGGGCGAGGTAGAAGATGGTCACGTGCGCTCGGATTTGTACGCTTCCAATCTCGACTCCCTAATGGCAGCGAATGTACAGCAGCCCGCGAGACATTTGGAGGAGAAGGGCCTTGAATGCATAGTAGCAAGTGAGACATTTACAAGAGTCTTCAATGCATAGCAACCCCGTGAGACATTTCAAGAGACAGGTCTTGAATCTATAGTAACTAGTGAGGTATGTGGATGTACAGCAACTCAAGAGACATCTAGAGTCGAGCGGCCCTAAGTGCACAACAACTCATGAGACATCTGGAGGAGAAGGGTCCTGAATATACAGCAACCCATGAGACAATTGGGGGAGGGGTACAGCACCTTATGAGATATTTTGGAAGGGGGGCTTTATCAAGTTCAACCATTCGATATATTGAGATATTCAATATGAAGATGCCTCAAACTTTTGAGCTGCGTGGAAGAGTTGATCGCCATGTTCACCCAATCTGGATAAACAGCAATACTTAATTTGCATGGATTAAGCAATCGCTGATCGCTAATTCCCGACACACACTAAAAGATAAGCAAACATTTTATCTCTTAAGCTTTTATAGGTTATAGATTACTTCTTGCAGCGACCTAGTTAACTGTGATTGGATGCAATACAATTATGGTAGAATCCCGGCTTGGGACCACCAGTCAGATTCCAGGGTGAGAATTTCCCCGGACTCTGAATGGTGGCAGAGCCAGGGTGGCATGTTCAAGCCGCGAGGAGTGTAGGATTTGCCGCTCACGGCGCCTCTACTGTACTGTTAACTTGTGCTTCTAATCCGGTTGCAGGCATTTACAGCAAGGGAGAGTGCCAGGGAATGTAGAAGCGAGACCACAAAAGGCACCTATGATCTCATTCACATGCTGGCTCTAGCCGATCAGCTCTGTGATTAGCTCTAAGTAGTCAACCACACATGTCGCGAGGTACTTTCTTTTCGTACCCTCTGTCACAGTATCTCGACCCCGCAGGCTCCGCCCAACGCTCGCAATACAACTCCCTTTGCGATTGCAAAATTGCAGTCCAACTCTTCCGTCGAATTCCACAATCGACAGAAGACTTCATGGACTATCCTGAGCTGTCTCCATCGCGAGCACGTTGAGGAGACTCTTGTCTCACAACGCTCGCCGTTATCCCGTGTACTTGCCATGATGCCTGTGAGGCCCGGTCAGCAAGATGGGATTCAACAAGCTCATCTGGGGCAATCTCAGCAAACAAAACACGGCCAGCAGAGGAGATGGGTCAAACGATATCGGACGGAGGTTGCTGCATCCCTGAGCTCTATTCTATCGACTTTTGCCGCTGTAAGACATTCCACTGCCGCCCATAGCACTGCAATTGCTAACTTGAACCAGTTTCCATTGGACTCTGTGAAGACGCGTATGCAAACTTACAAATATGATAGCTTTACGGATTGTGTCCGGCATACCTACAAGACTGAGAAATGGCGGGGTTTCTTTCGAGGGGTTACAGCACCTATGGCAAGCGTCACCCTGGTCCGAACAATTTCATTCTCTGTATATCAAAGATCCAAGTACACCTATGCTGCCTGGTTCAAGCGCAATTTCGGCATAGACCCTCTTGTCCACGTTAATACTCCTGGGACGTATCCTACGTTCTCCACAGTTGCTTGTTTTGGAGCTGCCGGAGCTACTGCTGGATCTTTCATCACGCTGGTTGCATGTGAGTCAAAGCACCGCAGAAACTATACTTTAACTAACTGAGAAATAAGGCCCCTTCGAATTGACGAAACTCAGCGCTCAGGTATCGGTTCTTATGGCACATCGAACAAGCTCTAGCATTTCCGAACCTGCAAGTAGCAGAGAGGTCGCAGCGACATATCAAAACAAAGGCACATTCAAAACGGCAAAGAATATTGTGAAGCATCGCGGTTTCATTGGACTGTACTCTGGGTTCAATCTCCATCTGCGTAAGTTGAGTGATAGATAACCCAATCCCATAATACTGATCCAAAGTAGTCAGAGATACGTTAGGTACTGCTATCTATTTCATGACCTATGAAAGCAGCAAGCAACTCCTTACCACATACCGCCACGATAAATCACCTACGAATCCCTTTGCGGTAGTTATTGCCGGCGGACTCTGTGGAGTGGCGAGTTGGGCTTTGATTTATCCTATTGACTCTGCAAAATCAATATATCAGCGGAATTGTCTTACGCATTGCAAAGGTGAAAAGGTTCCGAGAGCGCCGAAGATTCAATTCTTCAACAAGAGGATGTATCGGGGTTTGGGAGTTTCTATGGGTCGGTCATGTGTCGTAAACTCGATCTTTTTTTCGGCTTTCGAGTTTATCAAGAAGCAGATAAATGCTCTTGAAGACTAGGTAAAGAGAAAAAATACATTTTCAGGTGTTGAACTAGTTCTTGTATACAGTTTATTTTAAAGGACCTTGGAAGATTCTAGGCTGTATTTAGAGCGAGCAAAGCAATGAGACGTGATATCTCAATCCTCATAACTTAGTCATTTCCATGGGGCACGTCTGTGACTCCAGCACTGACTGGAGCATCTATTCCTCCGCAAACTCCAGCCGTTTCTGAGTTGCCTCACCTAAAATCAAGTACTAAGAACTTTTCAAACTCAAATAAACATGGCGATTAATACCGCATGCCATCTAAGAGAGCTCTTTACGATTTGATCATGTGACTTGATTTATCCAACTTTGGGAACCACGCTAGCGAAAGCGAGGCTTTTAGAAACCTCAAGCGCCCGGCGAAGCTTCATCCTCTACAACCTCGCACGACCCTTGGCCATACTCTTACTACAACTTCCACGCAGAGCCTGCTGGTGTAGATTGTACAAACCTGATACCGTGCTGGCCAGCGCTTGCACGTACACTAACTTTGTTTGCGAGCAGGAATCACGATCATGGTAAGCTGAATCACGTACAGGATGGTGAGAAAGAAGAAGGCGGCAGTGGCGGCGAAAGCCAAGGTTGCCAATGCGGCTACGACCGCAAAGGCCCATCGGCGTGCTGCGAAGGCTGCATCGAAGGAGGAACGTCGTGCCCGTAAGTTGGCGCTACGAAAGAAAGAGAAGAAGGGATATACTGCCGACATGTGGGCGGAGCCAGCCCCGTCGCATCTTGTCGCAAAATTGGATATTCCAAGAGTCAAGTCTAAATATCAGTCATACTTGGAATTCACCGCGAACCCCGAAAAGAAGGACAAGAAGCTCGAATTCAAGGCAAGCCTTCTCAACCGTTATGCTCGATCCCAGCTCATTTCGTCGTAGGTCACAAACGATTCGGATCCACCTCCAGGCTTCGTATTTGTCCCTATTGGTGATCCGATATTGACCAACGCGTGCAAGGAGCTTTCGAGAGAAAAAGATGCCATGATTTTTATCGTCTCGGTATGTCTTTCTCACTGTAGGTTTCGTCGCCAACTGAACTTATATTTGGGTCACAGTCCATGAAGGAAGAAAATTCCAAAATTTCCGAGCACATCCATCGAACAGGATACCATTTTCGTGAAGTTATTGTTGACGAAGCCCGCGAAATCGTTGGAGAAACCGTAGTAGTTTCTCAGCCAGTACGTCGCTCCGGCAAACTCTTCATCGAACCCATTCCCGAGTCCCAGGAGGAGATCAACAAGCAAGCCGATGCTGCAATCCGAGACCTATTTCCGCGCATACCGAACATTGATCGAACGATGATCATAGAACATGCGTTCAAAAAGGTAAATTTTAAGACGAACGTGTCTTTCCACTTCCGGTTTCCTTGTGCTTATTTCTTCAGGGTGCTATGTTTCATGGTGAGCCAACTGTTGGATTGCAGACCAACATTCCCTTGTCTCGTCGAGTTCAACTCGCTGTTCTCGCTCATATCAGACATACTCACACAAGATACGACAAACTGCTCAGGGAGACGACCTGGATGAATGCTAGGAAAGTAGTTGAGCCAGTATGTTTGGATGTTCTCGTGAAATGGCGCGGTGATGAGGAAACTGGCAGAGATCAGATCGATGAAATCATCCGCGAAGTGGTTATCATTACAGATTCTGAAGAGGAGGATGATGATAGTAGCTCCGATGATGAAGCCAGTTCAGAAGAGGAAGGTGAAGTCACCTCCGCCAGTTCTACGGAGCCTCCTTCGCTACCAGCATCACGGAATCAACAGCGGTTACCAGAACCAGTACAGCAGGCAAGGCCGTTGGTTGCCCTGACTCCAGGAGCCACAGAAGATGAGAATATGGAAGGCGCCGTCTCCTCACGCACCCGCGCGAAGCCACAAAAAGACAAGAAAGCTCAACGTGGATTCAAGAGATATCAAGCAGCTTGGGAGGAAGCTTTGCATAGGCGCCAGGACCCATCCCATTCGGACGCTCGTGCTCATAGCGGTACACCCCTTGATGACCCAACAACCTGGAGGCCACAGTCCACTATGGCATCGCCGCTTCAGAGCGTGCCGAGGCCAACCCCAGAGTCAACGTTTACGCGACTCACAACTTTAACATCTGAATATGGCAGAAACGATCAAGCACGATACCACATGGATTCGATGAACACAACAAGACCAGTAAGTCATACAATATTTCTCATTAGTTCTATGCTATTGCTCGCAGAACTAATCATTATAGGCCCCTTACTACTCACACCATAGCACAGCTCCTGGCACATCAACACAGAGAAGTGAGGTAATCGTAAGACCCCAAGCTGAGCGTATATACTATCAAGATACTCCGCCAAGTCTTGGCACTCATTCCTACCCAGCCAGGGAACAAAGACCATCACAAGTCGTGAGAGGCTCTTCTGCAACGCAAGTCCTACAAGATCTGCTCGTACCTTCTATTGAACCAATTACAAGCGATGTTGCCTTGCCCCGCGTGGTTGAACCGTTGGGTGTTCACGACAGTATCAATTACTCGCAGGATTCACGTCCTCGACGAGTGATTGATCACCGAGTGCAATCACCTGCACCGCGGCCTCGAGTTATCATCAATGATGATAGTCCTCAGATCAAGCGCCGTCGCGTGATCCGTGAAGATGAGTCTGGTCACTTCAGACCTCTTCCGTCACATGACTTTAGTCTTCATCATTCTACGCATCATGATTCTCATTTGACATCGACTTCGTCTGCTCATTCGAGAGATTTTCTTGTACGGCATCCTAGAGTATCGTCTCAGTCTACTCAAGGTTTGTTCAGGGACAATCAACCCTCGTTTATGGACCATGCTACGTCAGAACGACTTCCTGTCTACGACGTGCCAGAGTCCGGATATTTCAGAACACATCCAGGGTATCTGAGGAGGCTGGATGACGGTCCTTCTGGTCAGCTACAACAGGGACCAAGCATGCGGCAAATGGGCTCGCCCCAGCCACCCCGTGACAATATCAGTGATGGTTTCTATCCCCAAAGACCGACCAATGTACAGAACAGGAGTGAAACAGTGGGAATGGTTGAGCATGACGGGCGTATTCGGCAAGTTGAACCAGATCATAGCCGCAGAAGTCATGTTCCGAGGCCTCCGTCGCCAGAGTTTCCTGTGTCCCGCACAATATCTCGTTCTTACGGTGCTGGCCCTAGTTCTGTTATCCCAGATCGGGATTTCATTCATAGTTTCTCTCAATCTCGGCTTGACGGCCATGTGTCGCGTTCTAGAGATGGTTTCACTATTATTTCCGAAGGAGCACCTCAGAGCTTTGTCAGCCAAAGGAATGTTCAAGATCATGAGGATCATTCAGCTAGGTCTTTCGCAACAGTTCCTTCAGTTCGACCGAGGTCTCCAGTGCGATACGTTGAGAGGCCAATGTAAGTTTTCCAAAAATTTCATAGGTTCAAGAAGCCGGCTGATAAATTGTTTCGTATCTAGGTACTACAATGACGAACCGAGGCGACCCGTTTACTACGAGCAAAATCAACCTGTTCCACGGGAACATTATGAGAGACCAGAGCTCCATATTCGAGAGCGACGCCTACCTCCCCCAGGAACAGCACCGACATATGTTAGGACTGTGGAGCCAAGACGCCAAATAATTGTGTTGGAATGAAGCAATTCTTACGGTTTCGATACTAGACCCAAATCATCTAGCCCAGATAATACCTGGGAATCATCTGGGAGCCCAATCGAGGGCCATGCTACAAAGATCAGGCTAGAGTCTAAATGACTTTGTTTTGACAATGTGTCGATAGGGGTGAGATTTCGAGGTGCATTGCATAGGAGAATGTTGCTTACACAAGCATGGAGTACGGGGTTCATAGCATTCATGGAGTTCAGCATTTTTGGGACTGCATAACAAGACACGGGAGAGCAGACCCTCGTTCTGTGGCTCAATGGCACTGATTGGCCTGGACGTTGTTGATTGTAAATAAGAATTGCATTACTGTACATACATATCATAGTGTGCGAAAGTGTCATGCTTCACACCATGTACAATACAAGATATTGACTAGATGACTCTTGCTTGCAAACTCGTCGCTCAAAATAAAATCGTTTCCTGATGGATTT
>Ga0302326_10025341_pt1 | contig 12032 bp, 10 predicted proteins | sample Palsa_T0_3_FD_202264 | JGI IMG/M metagenome (GOLD analysis project Ga0302326, IMG submission 202264) | Peat permafrost microbial communities from Stordalen Mire near Abisko, Sweden - Palsa_T0_3 | ecosystem: Environmental > Terrestrial > Soil > Palsa > Peat permafrost | place: Sweden: Abisko...
AAATACAAAGCCCAAATCCTCAACTCCCTCCGTAAACGGGCGAACAGTTTTGGATTCGATCTGGTTGAAGTTCCAAAGGCAGCCTAGAGGCCACGCCAAACCTCCAGTTTCAGAGAAGTCAGGAAGGAATGCCATGCGGCCGCAAAAGAAAGATTCAGGTAGCCCTGACTTCTGTCCGGCCGCTCAAAAGACGCGGCTCTCAAATTCTGCAACTCCTGAACTCCTGCAACTCCTGCAACTCCTTTCCCTGCCCCGTCATTTTTCTCTGGCCAACGGGCATCGGCGCCGCGTAAACCACCAGACGCCTGCGAGGTCGATCAATGGTCTCCACAAAAATTGCCGAACCCCATATTTTGATTTTCCGCCGCTTCTTGGCCGATGACGCACCGGCACTTGGCGAATGGTAAATCCCGCGCTGATCGCCAACGCCGGGATAAAAGAATAAAGCGTTCGCATCGGGATAAATGCGTCCATGACGCGCCGATGAAATGCTTTAATCCCGCATCCACTATCGACGACTCCATCTCCCAGCATGCGGCTTCGCACTGCGTTGGCAACCCGTGACATCGCTCGACGGACGAACGAGTCCCGACGGTTCACACGGATGCCGACGACCATGTCGACTTCGTTCAGAGGCGCGAGGATATTCGGGATATCCAGGGGATCATTCTGGCCGTCGCCGTCCAATAGGATCACGATCTGGCCGCGTGCGCGCTGCATTCCGTAGAACAGAGCAGCCGCTTGACCGCAATTTTGACTTAGCTGAATCAACTTTCCCTGACTCCAATTCTCGAACTGCTCACCAATGATTTCCGCCGTGCGATCCGAGCTACCGTCGTCCACCAGAAGAAGCTCATAATCACTGCGCCACGTCCGCGCAAAACTGCGAAGCTCATCCAACAGGTGCCCGACAACGTCCTCTTCGTTATAGAGCGGGATCACAATCGAATAGTGTGGTTCATCGGTCGGCGCGGCGCCGGTTGCAGCGGTAACGTTCATTGAAAACTGAGGATCACCTCTGTTCCCTCGGCGACAAATCGGTCGTCGCGCAAGAAAAAAATTCTTGGTCGCCTTTCCGGACTGGAAGTGAAGCGTCCCGCTTTGCGTTTTGAGAACCGAGCAAATCGGGACGATTCGCCTACTTTTAAAGGTTGCATGCTTCGCTGCCCCTTCTAGATTCGACAGTCGATCAAGACGCTTGGAGCCGTTCGGTATATTTCTTCGAACGTGCCATAAGAGGACTGAGTCCCAGGCGCGATCTACGATGGGTACAACGAATTCAGCGACATCCACTGCGGCAGGCAAGGTGACTTTCGGCCGAAGCGGCCGGAACCTGGTCTTGAGATTCGAAGGAAATTGGAATGTACGCAATACCCGGCATGGCGAAATTGACGCGCTGTTCTCGGAGCTCGATCGGGAAGGGGCGGCCGACGGACTTCAGGTTGACATGGCGAATGTGGGCTCGTGGGACACCAGCCTTTTGATCGTCGTCGCCCGTGCCAAAGATTGGTGCCGCAAACATACTGTGAATTTCTTAAGCGAATCGCTACCGGCGAGCGTGGCGAGTTTGCTTGCGATTTCCGAGGAAGTCCCTGAGCGGAAAACTGGACGGGAACTCAAAAAGTCGTCGTCGATATTTACTCTCCTCGGAAGTATGACGATCGACGTCTTTGCAGGCGTTGGAACGGCTCTTGAATTTACCGGCGATGCGGTTCTTAGTTTTGGCCGAATTCTTCGAGGTCAGGCCGCCTTCGATTGGCGAATGTTCTGGCTCACAATGCAGGAGTGCAGCGCGCAGGCATTGCCGATCGTCGGAATGATCAGCTTCCTCACCGGGTTGATCTTCGCCTTCGTCGGCGCCATCCAGCTTCGACAATTTGGAGCAGGGATCTACGTAGCAAACTTGGTGGCAGTCGCCATGGCTCGCGAAATGGGCGCAATTATGACCGGGATCATCATGGCCGGCCGGACAGGCGCGGCATTTGCGGCCCAAATCGGCAGCATGAAGGTCTCCGAAGAGATCGATGCACTCCAAACGCTGGCGATCTCGCCGATGGATTTTCTGGTTAGCCCGCGGCTGCTCGCCCTTTTTTTCATGATGCCGCTGCTGGTGCTCTATTCCGATTTAGTCGGTATCTTGGGAGGCGCCTTTGTTGGACTCAGCTTTCTCGGAATCTCATGGTCCCAGTACTGGAACCAGACAATCGGCTCCATGGGCCTTATTGACATTGCCACCGGCTTGGTGAAAAGCGCCGTATTCGGCGTTATCGTCGCCATGGCTGGATGCGAACGGGGAATGAAATGCGGAAACGACGCTGCGTCCGTCGGCAATGCGGCGACATCGGCAGTCGTTTTAGGTATTACCTGGATCGTGGCTTCAGACGCACTCATCGATGTGATCCAGGAAGTATTGAACCTGTAACCATCCGGATATTTTGCTCAGATCCCATGTCGTGAGTTCCATCGAGAATCCAATGTCAGAAGCCAAGGCGCCTTCTCCCGGCGGTTCCCCCGGGGATCGGCGTTCCGAGGCGGCAATCGAGGTCAAAGGGCTTGAGATGGGCTACGGTTCGTATGTCCTCATGCGGGACATTGACTTCTCGGTAGCGCCCGGGGAGATCATGGTCATCATGGGCGGCAGCGGTTGCGGAAAGAGCACTCTCCTCAAGTATCTCATCGGGCTGAAAGAGGTTGAGAAAGGAGAGATTATTTACGATGGACGAAGTTTTTCAAAGGCTTCCGCGAAGGAAAAGGAAGAGATGCAAAGAACCTTCGGCGTGTTATACCAGGGAGGCGCCTTATGGAGTTCGCTCACACTGGCAGAGAACGTCGCTCTCCCTTTGGAGCAGTATACGAGCCTATCTGCAAGCGAGATCATGGACATCGTCTCCATGAAGCTCGCGCTTGTCGGCTTAAAAGGATTCGAAGAATTTTATCCCTCCGAGATTAGCGGCGGTATGCGTAAGCGAGCGGGCCTTGCGCGGGCCATGTCACTGGATCCGGCAATCCTTTTCTTCGACGAACCGTCCGCCGGTCTCGATCCGATTACTTCCGTACGACTGGACGAACTGATTCTGCGCCTTCGGGACGCTCTCGGAACGACGGTCGTCGTGGTTACCCACGAACTCCCCTCGATTTTTGCCATTGCCGATACATCCATTTTCCTCGACGCGGAAACCAAGAGCGTGATTGCCCATGGGAACCCAAAGGAGCTAGTCAAAGAGGGACACAGCGATCCCAAGGTTCGGGATTTTCTGTTGCGAAGTGACCCGGAAAAAACGCCGATCGGTCTGCCCAGGAAGAATCAATCTGCGAACAGCATCGATTCTGCCAGTCATGGTTAGAGCAATTCCATAAATTAGAAATCCAATGAGTCAAAAAGCGAATCCGACCTTAATTGGAGCGTTTGTCTTTGGCGCGATTGTTATAGCAATCGGGGCAGTGGTGTTTTTTGGCTCGGCGAATCTGTTCGCGAAAAAGCAAGTATACGAGACTTATTTTGATCAATCAGTCAACGGGCTGGCGATCGGGTCGAACGTAAAATATAAAGGCGTTACGGTAGGCAAGGTGACCAAAGTTCAATTGAAATTTCAGCGCATGGATGAGGCGCCGGTTGTCAAAGTACTTTATGAGGTCAACACGGATAATCTTTTGAACAAATACGGCCTTTCAATCACCCTGGCCAATCAAAAGCTTCACGAAACGGCGGTCGCAAATGGGTTTCGAGCTAAATTGGACTTTGAGAGCCTGATCAGCGGCCAACTTTTTATTGCTTTAGATTTCTACAAAGACACGACCCCTCCTGTAATGCACCAGGAGACAGATCCGAACATCATTGAAATTCCGCCCCAGCCGTCCGATATCGAGGCGATTCTGGCCAACCTGACCAAAGCGATTGGGAATATCGGTAGCGTCGATTTCGAGAGTCTGGCGAAAGAGCTGCAAGGTGTTTTGAAAAGTGCTCATGATGCCATTGACGCTATGCACCTCGACCAGCTAGGTCCTTCGCTGGAGAAGGCAGCCAGTTCGATTTCATCCCTGGCGAACGGAGACCAGGTAAAAAACGCTCTTGTCAGCGTTCGCACCTCTTTTGACCAACTGACCGCCACACTGAAGAACCTTAATCCGGCGGTCGGAGATTTGAAGCCAACGCTCGACCAAGCCAAGATCGCGCTGACAAATCTTCAAAAAAGCACCGCGCAGCTGGATCAGCTACTCAAACCTGATTCTGGTTTCCGATATCAGCTGGATAGCTCGCTTTCCGAAATCAGTACGGCTGCAGCATCAATCCAGCAGTTGGCCGATTTTCTGCAGCGCCACCCGAACTCTCTGCTGTTCGGCCGAAAACCTGCTAACCCAAATCAACCTTGAAACGCCATCATTATTTCAGAACGTTGAGTTGCGTCTTGATAGGACTGCTATGCTTAGTCAGTTGCGCGACCAAGGAGCCGTTACCTAACTTTTTTGTGCTAACCGGATCCGGTTCGCGAATGGCGCGAACGCAGTCGTCCGGAGGAACCGTTGTTCTGGTTCGCCGCGTCGAAGTCCCTACCTATCTGGCAAAGACAAGTTTAGTAACGATGAAGGGTGGAATCGAAGTGCACTACGCGGCCACCGAACGGTGGGCCGAACCATTGGATCAGGGTTTATCGAGAGCGATCGCGGAAAACCTTAGTCGGAATGCTAGAATCAGGTCCTACGGGTTTTCGCCGGGAGCGCCGCCGGTCGAGCACAGGTTTGACGTCTGGATCCGTATGGAACGCTTTGAGGGCAATGATAATGGCGAAGTAGTGTTGCGCGCCCGCTGGACGGTTTCAAGCGCCGGCAACTCCGTTCCGATCACCGCGCGGACGGTCGAGATCCGCCGAAGCGGGTGGCAACCGGGCGATTACGTTGGACTCGTGCGATTGTTGAGTGAGGAAGTGACTGAAATGAGCCGCCAAATCGCACGGGCAATTCCATAGCGATGAGTCGCAGAACGCGGTCAGACTGCTCACCGCTTCTTTGATAGTTTCGTGTCGGGCAAATCTTCGAGCGGTTTCAGGTCAACGAATTTGTACGGATGAACGTCAACCGCGTTCGGGTACCAGCCAAGGACACTCGGATGAAGCAGGTAGAAGCTAGTATACCAATAGATCGGAATAACCGGCGATTGACTTAGAAACAGGCCCTCGGCTTGATGAATGAGACCGAGTCGTGCATTTAGGTCTCCAGTTCGATCAGATTCATTGAGGAGAGAATCATATCTGGTGTTTCCCCAACCGGATGTATTGTTGACAGCCCCTGTTGTCCAACTCTTCAAGAAGAATGCCGGATCCGGGATGCCGCCCCAGCCACTCCGCGCAATTTCGTAATTTTTGTTATGTAACGCATCGAGATAGACCTTCCATTCCTGGTTTTCTATCCCGACGTCGATGTTTAGTTCTTCTCGCCACATCTGCTGAATGGCCTCAGCAATCGTTCGGTGCGATTCACTGGTGTTCATCAAAATTTTGAGTTTCGGGAAACCGTGACCTCCAGGATATCCTGCCTGGGCCAAAAATTGTCTGGCTCGGTCAGGATCATAAACGATTTGCTGAGCAACCCGGTAGTCGCGAATCCCGGGTGGAATGTAGCCGGACGCTGCAATTTGGTTTGCCCGCAGGACATTTCGAACCAGGGATTCCCGATCCACAGCAAGGCTAAGCGCGAGACGAACTTTTGGATCGTCGAGTGGTTTGCGTGTCACGTTAAGCACGTAGAAATAGACTGCGAGCATGGGAGAAATCTGGAGGATCTCTGGCGCTTCGCGGCGGTAATAAGGAATTTTGTCCAATGGAACGGACTGCGTTATGTGAAGTTGGCCGGCACGAAAAGCGCGATCTGCCGTGTCAATCGATTCGATGGAATAGAAATTTATGCCGTTGAGCTTCACCCGATCTGCATCCCAATAGGTGGGACTCTTAACGACCTCGATGACATCATTTTTCCGCCAGGATTTCAGAATGAACGGCCCGTTACCGACGAAGTTCTCGGGAGCGGTCCATTTGGTGTCGCGTTGACCGATGGTTCCAAACCTGAGAACGGTTGGCATATGCACCGGAAAAAATGAACTGAGAGATAACAGCGCCACGAAGTAGGGGTCAGGCCCAATTAAATCGAAGCGCACGCTGCGAGGATCAAGCGCTTTCACGCCGACTTGATTAAAATCGTGGATTTCGCCACTCAAATATTTTTTCGCTCCTCGGATCACCAGGTCATAGTCGGCCAACGGCGAGCCCAACGAAGGAGTCAGAACGCGCTTGATCGCAAAAACAAAATCATCCGCCGTGACTGGATCGCCGTTTGACCACTTCGCATTGTTTCGTAGATGGAACGTCCAAGCAGAATAATCGTCGTTGTGTTCCCAGTTCTCTGCGACCCCTGGTACCAAATTGGAGGCGTCTTTGGGATCCGAGTTAACCAGACCTTCAAAAAGTGCGCCTTCAATTTTAGACTCCGGAATCCCATCGGTCAGATCAGGATCCAACGCCCTGGGTTCGCTGCCCACGGTTAGCAAAAGAATTTTGTGCCGATTGGCTTCAGCAAGCATTGGACTACCGTAATTGTCTGCCTGACCGAGGATGGCAGCAAGCCCAGCCAAGAGTAAAATCCCAAGGCCGGCCGCTATGATGATTGTTGGAGCTCCCTTCATGCGACCTCAATTCATCCAAGCTGCAAAGGGATGAACTGGCCGGTGCATGATGGACCCGTCGTGGAATCGAGACAATCCAAAATGGGGTAGAAGTTAAGTCGCGGTCGGCGGATTGTGTTATCTTGGAAGATGAGCACTCCATCCAAAAACGAAGCCGCAGGAGGTCCGGCGGACAAGTCGAAGCAACAGCCCGAAGCCAATTCCATTACCTGGAAGAGAGATTACAAGGGGTGCATGGTTACCATCTTCGGTTCGCGTAGCGCAGGATGGAACGTGCAAATCGACAAACGCGAGCCGATCATTTTGGGATACACGCGTCCGCGCGCGATCAAACACGCCAAAGAGCTAATCGACGAGGAACAGGCTAAATTTCACTCTCGATCGGCGGGCGGCATCCCGCGCAATACCAAGGCTTACCCGGGGTCTGCAGGTCACTCGTTTCCGACCGTCATTTCAGCGGACCGACGGAGAGGTTAGACGAAAGGTCATCAAACTGTTGGCAAAAGAAGAAGAAAACCTGTGATTTTTGCTTTACCGCCATGACGACACTCACAACCAACGAGAACCGGACCCCGCTTCGGATCGTCGCCACCATTATCGCCATCAGTGCTGCCGCCAGCCTCTTCCTCTGCTGGCTAGTCTATTATCATGCGCCCGCAGATGTTACGGGCACCCATCTGCTCTTCCTTCCTGCACTAAACGCCCTCCTCAACGCCCTCGCTGCTATCGCCCTCGTCACCGGTTACTGGTTCATCCGCGCCAGACGCATCAGCGAACACAGGGCGGCCATGTTCACGGCGTTTGTCTTTTCATCCCTTTTCCTCGTCACCTACGTCACGAATCACGCCCTCCACGGCGACATGCGGTTTCATGGTCCGGGCGCGATTCGTTCTGTCTATTTTCCGTTGCTCATCTCGCACATTGGTCTCTCGGTCGTAGCCTTGCCGATGATTCTCATCACCTTTTTTCTCTCGCTCAGTGGTCGCTTTCCCGCGCACCGGCGTCTGGCTCGATTCACTTTCCCGATTTGGCTCTACGTCTCAGTCACTGGCGTAGTCGTCTACGCCATGCTCGCGGCCTATCGATGAGGCAACCGACCTCATGACTTCTTTGCCAGCGATCCTACCCGTGTTTTTGTCGTTGGCGCTGTTCGGTTTGCGGCTTTCGCACCGTTATGGATCGAGCAGGTTCATTTGTGCATAGTTGTCGGGAGGAGACGTAGAGTCCGTCTACGTCTAGCGGCGTTCGGATCTCGTGATCGGTGCAGAAACCGGTACTGGATGGATAGCGAAGATCTTTTCGGCCGCGTCTTTGCGAAGAACATTGACCAGACAATCGAACAGACGCGATTGCTTTATTGGTTTGACGAGGTACGCCTCTATCTCAGCTTCCTTTAATTCTGCGGCGCTGAGCACCAGCCCTATCGAGGTCATCCCGATCAGCTGTGTCTTGGAAATGACCGGATCCATCCTTATCGCGCGCGCCAGAGTCAAACCGTCCATTTCAGGCATTTCCACATCCAGCAGAGCCAGATCGTACGGCTTGCCTGCCGCTGTGGCAGCGCGCAAAATGTCCAAGGCTTCAGCGCCGCTCGCCGCGCTGCCCGGTTGCATCTTCCACCCGAGAATCTGGTGGCTCAGAATAGTGCGATTGGTCGCGTTGTCATCGACTACCAGCACTCGGACATTGAGAAGGTCGTGACTGTATTTTTGCGTAAATCGTGCATCACCCGCCTGCTTTTCGAGTTGGATATTAAACCAAAAGATTGAACCTTTCTGAGGTTTGCGTGCCACTCCAATTTGACCGTGCATCATCGTCACCAGTTGCTTGCAGATAGCCAGGCCCAAACCAGTGCCTCCGTATTTACGCGTCGTCGAACCATCAGCTTGGCTAAAAGCTTGAAAGAGCTTTCCTTGGGCTTCGGGCGAAATACCGATGCCGCTGTCTTCCACCCGAAAGTGCACCCGAGCGAGCGTCTCCGTTTCGCTCTCTTTGGAAATCCGGACGACGACCTCTCCGCTTTCCGTGAATTTTATGGCGTTCCCGAGGAGATTGAAAAGGATTTGGCGCAGTCGCCCGGGGTCACCGCGCAAACGCGTAGGCACGTCCGGCTGTATCGCGGCAGCTAATTCGATTCTTTTGGCATGGGCGCGTTCAGCCATCGTGTCCAAAGCGCTTTCAACGGTCTCGACTAAATCGAAGGCAAGGTTTTCGCAGGTGAGTTTACCTGCTTCAATCTTTGAAAAATCCAAAATATCGTTAATGATCGTCATCAGACCGTCCGCACTCTGGAGAATTGTCTCGGCGAGTTCGCGCTGGTTTGGATCCAATTTCGTGTCGAGCAACAAACCGGTGAGGCCGATAACGCCGTTCATCGGCGTCCGGATCTCATGACTCATATTGGCCAAAAACTGGGATTTCATGTTTGTTGCGGATAAAGCAGCATCACGGGCCTCCTCCAAATTGACTGTGTTTGTCCGCAACTCATCATGCGCTTTGCGCAACGCATCTTCTATCCGTATCCGTTCTGCAAGTTCCAAGCGCAAGCGCTCGTTGGTCTCTCTCAGCGCGCCGCGGGCTTCCGAAAGGCCCGTGCGAGCGCCTTCAAGGCCGCCCGCTGCGCGTCCGATCTCCTCTTGAAGCCTGTTAAAACTCAGCGCCATGTCGCCGATCTCATCGCGCGAATGGACGATCAACGGCGCGAAGGTGAAGCGGGCCTTGGCAGCGTCGAGGTCACCGGCGGCGAGCGCCCGCATCGCGCGCGTGAAATCGGCCAGAGTCCCCGTGACCAGGCGTTCCGCCGCCTTGGAAACTTCGACCGCCGATTGTGCGATCGATCCCGGCAGAATAAGACCGACGCTGATCGTGAGGAGCGCGACTACGACGAATATATCTTCGAGCGCCACAATAAGACCCGGCTCTGTTGGTGCGACATGGCTGACCGCAATCAGATAGCCGGCGGCGTCGAGTACCAGCACGAACAGCATCGTGCCAGTCAGTTTTAGGTGAAGCGTTCGACCGATCATCCGTAGACCTGCTTTCCGCCGGTCGGACATTTTCCGCCAAGCGTATAGCAAAGAGCCCGAGTAGGCGAAGGCAATGCCTGCGAGCACCGTCGGAAGGCCAAATTGTTGAAATCCGAGAATCGTCGTGAGCGTCCAGACGGCGGCTGCGAAGAGTCCAAGGGCAATCGTTCCGCGCGGGGCGCGGTAGGGCCGAGTCATTTCTGGTTGGTTGCGTCGGAGAAGCCAGACGGCGATGTTCGGCATGCTGATGCCAATGAGATAGGTGAGGTTTGCTGCCGCGATCAACCAAAGCGGATCGCCGATGAAGAGGAACACGATCGACATTCCCGCAGTGATGAGCGTCGCAACCCACGGAGCGTCTGTACGCGAGCGCTTGGCCATGAATTCCGGCAGCAGGCCGTCTTCAGCGAGTTGCGACAACGTGCGAGCTGCGCCGGCGAGCGGTGCGATCGTGCCGTGAAGCATATTGAAGATCATGAACCAGATTGCCGCACCTTTCGCCGCACCACCAAGTAAGGGCGCGAACGTCGGCCCGAGCTGGAGAGCGAGCTCTCTTCCGAGCGGCTCGGGACCGAGTGTCCCCAGCCAGACCACAGGTAGAACCATGAAATAGAGCGACGCCATTGCAGCGCTGGCAAATATTGCTCGCGGCACGTTCCTGTTGGGGTCGACCGTTTCGCCGACGTGACAAGTCGCCTGTTCAAACGCTGGCGCCGCAAATCCGATCAGGTAGAGCCCGGCCATGACGCTTGTAATCTGACCGAACCAGCCAGTGAACGGCACGATCAGTTGAAACGTGAACGCCTTCTGCCAGTCGACGTTCCCGCTAAATATGGGGATTACTGCGGAGAGAAATGCTAGACCCGCCGAGGCAACGGCGATCGGCATCGCCAGTCGCATGACCCACTTTACGCCACACAAGCTAATGACCGTAAAAAACAACACGATGCATGATGCGAGCACCGGCACCGGAAACCAGGGTAAATACCATTGGTTGATTGCCGACGCCGATAGTAGGGCCGTGAGCCCGCAGGTTGGAACCCAGCCCCACCAGTAGCAAACACCCGTAAGGCTAGCGAGCATCGGACTATATGGGCGGAATGCTTCAGCACAAGTTGCGGCGATTCCGCCGACTCGGTTCGGATACATCAGGATCAACTCGGTCCAACCGGGTGTCGCGGCCCAGCTCAGTAGCAATCCGATAGCCAGCAACGGGACCGCGGCGCTTCCTTGGCCTAAAATAGCGCCCTGGCCCACGAACAGCGCACCCAGCAGAAATAGGCTTTGATTGATTCCGCCCATCGCAACGGCCGTGGTACCGAACCAACCGACGGTGCGCGGATGAGCGGCTGGCGCGACAAGACGATCACGCAGAGTAGGGTTCTTGGTATAGTTTGGTACGGAGTTCACAGGTGTATTCTCCGTACTTCAAGGAAACGAGACGGATCGCGATGAACGTTGTTGCTATAGGACTGTACTCATGTAGGGCGGATTGTCCTATAATTTAAAATATTTACAATAATATCAATAACATCTAGAGCGGTTTTGCAATGATGGAGGGTGGAGCATGGGCTAAGTGATCTGGGTTCCGCGCAAATCGAATACTTTGCCCCGACGATCAATGGCTCGCTAACTGGTCGTCGCTCGCTTCAGCTAAATTCTCGCCCCGCCAGGTATCAGCAGAGAAGGAGGTCGCCTTAGTTCCGAGCGGAAATATCAAAAGCTTTGAGAGTTGGCTTGGGGTCGATCGGGATCTTCAACGCGCAGGTTCAGCAATCGCCGCTGCTTGACGGCTGCGCCGCACTTTGGTACCATGGTACCATGAAGATGATCGAGAGAGTGCAAACCGGCGTTCGGATCGAACGCAGGATGGTCAAGGTGCTAAAGGGACTTGCCGAACATTCAGGCATCTCGTTGGGCGATCTCCTCGAAGGAATTGTGCTTCACGCGTTTGAGGGAAAATGCGCGTTCACTGCACCCTCGCTCGAGGTGATCAGCAAGCTAAAGGCGGTTTACGGCCTCGATCTGACTTCCGAAGATGCCCACACGTTTGTCGACGATGGATCGGACAGCTTCAATGCCTGATCGCTACTTACGAGTGAAGGCGTGGGTTGAATCAGCCGTGATACTCTCTTGGTTCAGCACAGTTTAAAACGAGGTTCAAGCGATTGATCAATGGCTAGAAACTCCTCTGCGTCTCCGTGATCTCCGTGCGAGCTTTTCTTCTTCCGGGCTCTTGCGCGGGCCGGTACTGGAGGTTGCACGCCAAACTTGGCGCCCCCATTCTCACACCGGGTTCCGCCGTTTTTCAGCAGGGAGAAAAACTCGCACGG
>Ga0302326_10025343_pt1 | contig 12032 bp, 6 predicted proteins | sample Palsa_T0_3_FD_202264 | JGI IMG/M metagenome (GOLD analysis project Ga0302326, IMG submission 202264) | Peat permafrost microbial communities from Stordalen Mire near Abisko, Sweden - Palsa_T0_3 | ecosystem: Environmental > Terrestrial > Soil > Palsa > Peat permafrost | place: Sweden: Abisko...
GTGGGTGGTTAACCTGGAGAAGGAGATGATGTTCTTCCTGCTCCTGGTCATCGTCATCGTGGCGGCGTTCTCGGTCATGAGCTCGCTGCTAATTTCCGTCGTCCGCAAGACCCGCGAGATCGGCCTGCTCGGCGCGCTGGGCGGCCGGCCGGTCCACGTGGCGCTTTGTTTTTGCGCCCAGGGGTGGTTGATCGGCGTGTTTGGCACGCTGGTGGGGCTCGGCGCGGGATTCGGCCTGCTCGCCATCCGCAACGACGTGATCCTGGCGATTTCCCACGCACTGGGCCGCCAGGCGACCCTCGAGGAGTTTTATCAGTTCAACAAGCTCCCGTCCCATACCGCGCCCGGGGATATTGTCCTGATCGTCGTGTTTACGATCGTCATATCGACGCTGGCCGGGCTGCTTCCCGCCTGGAAAGCGGCGCGGCTCAAACCGGTGGAGGCCCTGCGCAATGAGTGACATCGTCTTGTCCGCCCGCGGACTGCGCAAAAGCTACCTCAGCGGCGACCGGCGCATCGACGTGCTGTGCGGCGTGGACCTGGATGTCGCCGCGGGGGAGAGTGTGAGCATCCGCGGGGAGTCGGGCTCGGGCAAGTCGACCCTCCTCAACCTGATCGCGGGACTCGACGCGCCCGAGGCCGGCACGCTCGCCTGGGGCGGGGCGGCCGACACCGGCACCGTCCGCCGCGCGTCGTTCCTGGGCATGGTGTTCCAATCCTACTATCTCATTCCCGAGCTCGACGCCCGCGCGAACGTCCTCATGGCCTCCCGCATCCTGGGGCGCCCCGATTCCGCGGCGCGGCGGCGGGCCGACGATCTGCTGGCCCGGGTGGGCCTGGCCGGGCGACGGCACCACCTTCCCTCCCAATTGTCCGGCGGTGAGCGCCAGCGCGTGGCCGTGGCGCGCGCGCTGATGAATGCGCCGCCGCTGTTGCTGGCCGATGAGCCGACCGGCAACCTCGACGAGCACACCGGGGAGGCCGTGATCGAGCTTCTGCTCGGCCTTTGCGCCGATACCCGGACCGCCCTGGTGCTGGTCACCCACAATGCCGCGCATGCCGCCAGGACCCAACGGGCATTGCTGTTGCACGGCGGGGTCCTGGACTGAAAATAGAACCATGGCTTCCGTAAAAATCCGCTGCGGGGTGGTCGGCGTCGGCTCACTGGGCCAGCATCACGCCCGAATTTATGCCGGGATGCCCCAGGCTGAACTGGCCGGCGTCCTGGACAGCGACCGGGGCCGCGCGGGGGAAGTCGCCGCCCGGCACAACTGCCGCCGCTTTGATTCGCTGGAGGAGCTCGCCGGCGCCTGCGACGCGGTTTCGATCGCCGTGCCCACGGACCGCCATGCGGCGGTGGCGCTTCCGCTGCTGGCCCGGGGCTGCCACGTGCTGATCGAAAAGCCGCTGTGCGCCTCCCTGGCCGAAGCCGAGCAGGTGCTGGCGGCGGCCAAGGCCGGCCACTGCCTGGTGCAGGTGGGGCATGTGGAGCATTTCAACCCGGTCATGGCGTTTTTGGAGAAACAGGTGAGCCATCCGCAGTTCATCACGACGGAACGCCTCGCGCCCTACCAGGTGCGCGGCACCGAGGTCGGGGTCGTCCTCGACCTGATGATTCACGACATCGGCATCGTGCTGGCGCTGGTGAAGTCGCCCATCAAGCGGATCGACAGCGTCGGGGTGAAGGTCCTTTCGCGGACGGAGGACATCGCCAACGCGCGCATCCAGTTCGAGAACGGATGCGTGGCCAACTTGAACGCGAGCCGCATGAGCCTGAAGAAGGCCCGGGAAATCCGCATTTTCCAGGACGACGGCTATCTTTCGCTCGATTTCATGAACCAGACCGGGCACCTCGTGAGGAAAAGCGATATCGTGGCGTTCGGGCTCAAGATGAAGATCGGGCTGGTGAAGCCGGGTGATTACAGCTCGGTGCCGGTGCGGGAGATCCCGATCGAAAAAGGCGAGCCGCTCGCGCTGGAGCTGGCGCATTTCGTCGAAAGCGTGGCGAAGGCGAAGCAGCCGAAGGTCGGCGCCGCGCTTGGGAAATCGGCGCTGGAGCTGGCCATTACAATCACCGAGCAGATTGCCAATGGTCATTGAGCACAGTGGATGTTTTCGAAGTAGACGCCGCGTCCGGCCGCGTATCGAAAAGGGACGCGGCGGGACGCGGCGTCTACTTTAAGGCGCATGCAAAGTCATCCACAGCTGCCATTCCGCCTGCCGCCGCCCGACGGTGGAAAGGTGGATTTGCTCATCGTTGCGGGAGAGCATTCGGGAGACGAGCATGCGGCGCGGCTGGTGCGCGATTTGCTGGCGCGCGAGGCGGGCCTGAAGGTCGCGGCGCTGGGCGGGCCGGCGCTGGCGGCGGCGGGAGCGCAGTTGCTGCACGACCTCACGGCCACATCGGTGGTCGGTTTTGTCGAAGTCCTGAAGCACTTTTCGTTTTTCCGCGCGCTGCACGACGAGACGTTGCGGTGGATCGGCGAGCACGCTCCTGCCGCGGTCTGCTTCGTGGATTACCCCGGCCTGAATCTCCGGCTGGCCGCGGCGATGCGCGCGCGCGGGCTGAGCGTGAAAGGGGGCGGCCGGATCAAGGCCCTTTATTACATCAGCCCGCAGATCTGGGCCTGGAAGGCCGGCCGGCGGTTCGCGATGGCGCGCGACCTCGACGCGATGGCCGTCATCTTTCCTTTCGAGGTGAAATGCTATGCCGACACCGCGCTGCCGGTGGAGTTCGTCGGGCATCCCTTTGTGTCCGCAGACTATGTCCCGCCGGTGGCCTACGATCCGGCCGGCCCGGTGCTGCTGCTGCCCGGCAGCCGCCGGCAGGCGGTCGCGCGGATATTTCCCGTCCTGGTCGCCGGCTGCCGCGCGTTCGCCGAGCGGACCGCGCTGGCGCTTTATCCGAGCGAGGAAGTCGCGGGCGAATTGCGGAGGGTCCTGGATGGCCATGAAGAGGGCGTGGCGCTGGCTCCGGTCGGCGGCGGTGGCTTTAAAGCCGCGGCTGTCCTGACCAGCAGCGGGACCATGTCGATGCATTGCGCGCTGGCGGGCATTCCCGGGGCGATCGTTTACCGGGCGAGTCCCCTCACTTATTTCATGGCGCGCCGGCTGGTGCGGGTGCCCCATCTCGGCATCGCCAACCTGCTGCTCGACGAGCCGATGTACCCCGAGTTTATCCAGGGCGCCGCGAAACCGGCCGCCCTCGCCGCCGAACTCCACGCCTGCGTCCATGACTCCCTCCGCCGCGCGCGGGCCGTCGCGCAGGCCGCCGAGGTGCGCGCCCGTTTGTCGCAGCCAGCAGGGCATACCGCCTCCGAATGGCTTGGACGACAGCTAGCCCAAAAGTAGAAGGTAGGAAGGGGAGGATAAGGTTTATACCCTAAACGTTACGCGTTGAAGTTTGTATCGATTTGCCGGATTCTCACGGCGGCTATGCTTTCCGGCGCTTCCGACCCTCCTCCTTTTTGGCAAAAAGGCAGCCGTTTCCTGCCCGCGGCGATCCTGGCGCTCGGACTTTTTTTGTCGGTTTCCGGGTGGCATCTGGTGCGCGGCGAAGCCCGCCGGTCGGAGCAAATTCACTTCCAACGCTATGTCGACCTGGTGGTCGCGACCGTCCGCTCCCGTTTCGAGAGTTCCGGGGAAGCGCTCCGCGGCGCCGCCGCGGTGGCGAAATTAAACCCGCGCCCGACGCATTCGATCTGGACGGTATACATGCAGAACGTCAGTCCGGCGCTGCAGCAAGGTTTGCTGGGCATCGGATATATCGAGCGCATCAACCGGTCGCAAATCCCGGAGCTTGAGGCACGGGAGCGAGCGGAGGGGAGGCCAAACTTCAAGGTCGAGGATGTGGTCAAGCACTCCGAACTCTATGTCGTGACCCAGATGGAGCCGGAGGCGGTGAACGGCGCCGCGCTCGGCGCCGAGGTCGGCCGCGGCAACCGTCGCCGCCTGGCGGCGGAAAAAGCGCGGGACACCGGTGACCTCGTGCTGACGACCCTTTTCCCGGTTTTTAGCGGGAATAAGATGGTGCCGGGATTCCTGATGTTTCTCCCCGTCTATCGCGCGGGGACGGCCCCGGAATCGACGACCGACCGGCGCCAGGCGCTGCAGGGCTGGGTCTATGCCTCGCTGCAGTCGGATCTGCTCATGCAGGGCGTGCTCGACGAGATGCCGGTCGGCCTGGATTGCGACGTGTACGAGGGCGCCGCGGCCGTGCCCGATAAGCTGATCTTCGCCGCCGATCATAAATTGGCCGCCGGGGGGTCGGATCGCGTCACCGGGGATTACCGCGCGACGGTGGCTTGCGACATCTACGGCCAGCGCTGGACCCTGGTCATAAGCAATCTCGATCCGCTGAATCCCCACGGCGAGCGGCTGCCCTGGTTCGTTTTGCTCGGCGGCCTGATCATCAGCCTGCTCAGCGCGGCGCTGGCCCGGGTGCTGGTCAATGTCCAGGCGCGCGCGGTGGCAGGGGCGGCGCGAATGACGGCCAGCCTGAAGCAGCAGGAGTCCCAATTCCGCTTCATCTTCGAAGGCGCTCCCGTCGGCATCTCCTGGTCGCAGGGCGGGAGGGCCGAGTCCCGCCTGGTCAACGCCGCGCACGTTAAAATCACGGGAGTGCCGGTGGATGATTCCCGCGACCCCGAAAACTACATCAAGGCGAGCCACCCCGATGACCGGGAAAAGCAGCGCATCCTGCTGGAGAAGCTCGACCGCGGCGAGATCGACCATTTCTCGGTCGAGAAGCGTTTCGTGCATCCCGGCGGCAAGATTGTCTGGGCGGTGCTGACGATCGACGTCTCCCGCGATCCGGTCACGGGCGAACGGCAGCAGGTGGCGACGGTGGTCGACATCACCGAATTGAAACGGCAGGCCGACGAACTGCGCGCCGCCCGGGACATGGCGGAGCGGGCGAATCTCGCGAAAGGCCAGTTCCTCGCCGTGATGAGCCACGAGATCCGCACGCCGATGAATGGCGTCATCGGCATGACGAGCCTGCTGCTCGGCTCGCCGCTCACCCGGGAGCAGCGGGAATACGCCGAGACCATCCGCAACAGCGGCGACACGCTGCTCAACCTGATCAACAGCATCCTCGATTTTTCGAAGATCGAGTCGGGCCATCTCGAGCTCGAGAGCGAGACCTTCAGCCTGCGGGATTGCGTCGAAGGCGTGCTCGACCTGCTGGCCCCGCAGTTCGCCGAAAAGCGCCTGGACCTGCTTTACGAGATTGCCGACGGCGTGCCCGGCATGGTGCGCGGGGATGCCACGCGGCTGCGGCAGATCCTGGTCAATCTCCTCGGCAACGCGGCCAAGTTCACGGAAAAGGGAGAGGCGGTGCTCAGCGTCCGCTCGCAAATGGCGGAGTCGGGCAAGTGCGAGCTGGCCTTCAGCGTGCGCGACACCGGCATTGGCATTCCGCCCGAGGCCATGGGGCGGCTTTTCCGCTCGTTTTCCCAGGTGGACGCCTCGACGACCCGCCGGTTCGGCGGCACGGGCCTCGGGCTGGTCATCAGCATGCGCCTGGCCGAAATGATGGGCGGGCGCATGTGGGTGGAGAGCGAGGTGGGCCAGGGCTCGGCGTTCTTCTTCACCATCATGGTCGAGGCGCTGGTCAGCAAGCCCCGGCTTTTCCTCGCGACCGGCAAGGGCCAGCTCGACGACAAGCGGCTGTTGATCGTCGACGACAACGCGACGAGCCGCCGCATCCTGACGAGCTTTGCGACCGGCTGGGGCATGAGCGCGCGGGCGGCGGCTTCCGGGGCCGAGGCCATCGCCTGGCTGGCCGCGGGCGAGGAGTTCGATGCCGCCGTGCTCGACATGCAAATGCCGGCGATGGACGGCGGGATGCTGGCCGCGGAAATTCGCAAGCAGCGCACCGCCGGCGAACTGCCGTTTGTCCTGCTGTCGTCCCTGGGCCGGCGCGAATTCGTTTCCAGCCCGGAGCTTTTTGCCGCGTTTCTGACGAAACCGGTCAAGCCGTCGCTGCTCTTCGAGGCCCTGGTCGACTTGTTCCATGTTCACGACGTGCACAAGGTGCTCCGCCATGCGCTGCCGGATCCCGGGAAAACGGCCCTGCGCCCGGAGCGGGTCCTCCTCGCGGAGGACAACGCGGTGAACCAGAAGGTCGCCGTGACCATGCTGGCCAAACTCGGCTACCGGGCCGATGTCGCGGCCAACGGGAAAGAGGTGCTCGATGCGCTGGAACGCCAGGCCTACGACATCGTTCTCATGGACGTGCATATGCCCGAAATGGACGGGCTGGAGGCCACCCGGCACATCCGGGGGGGCCAAAAGGAAGGATCCGGGCGGCCCTGGATCATCGCGCTCACGGCCAATGCCATGCAGGGCGATCGGGCGCTCTGTCTCGCCGCCGGCATGGACGATTATATCAGCAAGCCCATCACGCTCGACGAGCTGATTGCGGCGATGGTGCGCGCCCTCGCCCGGTTTTCAACCGCCGGGACGCGGGCTGCCGTCGGCAAACCCGGGGCCTGAGCGCAGCAGGGGCGGCCGCGGGTCCGCGGGCGCGCCGGACGAAAGCCTGGGCTCAACCTGCTGCCAAAGCAGGTCGGCGCGCTGCGCCAGCAGCGAGCGGCAGCGGGCCACCTCGGCTTCCCGCGCGCCGCGGTTTTTCTCGGCGATGGCCGCGAGGTCATCCAGGTCGAAGAGAAAGACATTTTCCAGCTCCGCCACGGCCGGATCCACGTCCCGGGGAAGCGCCAGATCGATGAAGAGCAGGGGCCGGGCCGGGCGTTTTTTCATGGCCGCCGCCGCCGCCGCGACCGGCACCACCGCGATGGGCGCGGCGGTCGAGCAGACGACGACGTCGAACTCGGCGAGCCGGACCTCGCCCTGCTCGAAAGGCAGCGCGGCGGCGCCGAGCTGCGTGGCCAGCTCCATGGCCCGCCCGAGGCGGCGGCTGGCCACGGTGAGCGTGGAGACTCCGCGGCTTTTGAACGCCCGGCCGGTTTTCTCGCCCATTTCCCCCGCGCCCAGCAGGAGAACGCGCGCCGCGGACAGGCTGCCGAAAACGTTGAGCGCGAGCTCGACCGCGACGTTGGCGACACTCACCTGGCCCACGGCGATCTGGGTGTGCGTGCGCACGTGCTTCGCGGCCTGAAATACCTTCTGAAAGACCCGGTTCAGCACCGGTCCGGTCGAGCGCCGGGCCTGGGCGGCGGCATAGGCCTCCTTGACCTGGCCAAAAATCTCGGTTTCGCCGACGATCTGCGAGTCCAGGCCGGCGGCCACCGCGAGCAGGTGCTGCACGGCGTCCCGCCCGCTGAGATTCAGGCGGAATTTATCGAACTCCGCGGTGGCGAACTGCTGGCGCGCGCAGAAGGCGGCCTGGACCCTCGCGGCCGCCCCGGGTTCGGCGCCGACGCCGTAGAATTCCACGCGGTTGCAGGTATTGAGCAGCGCGATTTCGCGCACGCCGGGCAGCGCGGCCAGCTCGGCGTGAAAGGCGGCCTCGGCCTCCGCCCCGAGGGCGAGCTTTTCCCGCACCGCCAGGGGCGTGGTATGATGGGTCGCTCCGACGACAAAGAAGACGGCGGCGCTCATTGTGGCGGGGATCCGAGATCCGCGGTGGTGCGGACCGGCGGCGGGGGACGGCGGCCGGAATCCACCGGACCGAGCGACGCGAGCGCGGCGGCGAAAAGGGCCACGCAGGTCCAGGCAAAGCGCTTGGCGAGCAGCCGGCCGCGCAGACGAAGGCCCAGGGCGGTCGCGTAGGCGACCCAGACGGCGGCGGTGAGAAGCTTCGCCGTGGTGACGGCCGCGGTGTCCCGCAGCCAGTAAACCGAGCCGACCGCCAGCGAAGCGCCGAGCAGGATCACCCCGAAGCCCAGCAGGCGCACCCCGATGTGATCGAGATCGAAGATCGACGGCAGGAATGAAAACCACCCTCCGAGCCGCTTGGATTTGAGCGAATAGTGGCGCAGGAGGAAGAGCAGGGAGGTGAGGGCGAGCAGGCCAAAGACCCCGTAACTGAACACAGCCAAAGCGGCGTGGAATTCGATCCACGGATTGCCCCCAAATAGGGACCTCCGCTGCGGCCCATCCCAGGCCGGCAGGGCGAGCGATACCAGGGTGAGGGCGGCCGCCAGGGACGCGGTGAAATATCCGAGGATGCTGGAGCGGAACGTCACGCCGACGACGAGGTAAAGCGAAATGGCCGACCAGGCGGTGAACTGGACGATCTCGAAGGTGTTGCCGAGCGGGCATGAGCCGACCTCGCGTCCGCGCTGAGATAAGCCAGCGAGCTGCAACGCATAACCGACCGCGATCAGCACGTACATGAAACCTCCCGACGGGGGCCTGCGCCGCAGGAGGGAAAGGGTGCCGAGCAGGAACCCCGCGAAATAGAATCCCGCGGCGCACCATAGCCAATGGCGATCGGTAAGGAGCATGTTAAAAGTTGGAAGTTGAAAGTAGAAAGGAGGAAATATTGATCAGCAAATGGCAGGGGACAAGACGCACTTTCCCCTTCCAACTTTCTACTTTCTACTTTTGTTCCAGCGGTCTTCCTTCAGCTCCAGGCGCCTGGTCTCGAGTTGCACGCCTGCGACCGCCGGGTGGGCGCGCAGGCGCTGGAAGGCGGGCGCGGTGAGCTTCCAGGCCAGGGCCGGGCTGGCGTCGGCGATTGGAGCGGCCCGGTCCTCAAAGACGAAGCCGAACGCCACCTTCGTGTCGCCGGGCTGCCCGTTGATCGTTTCGCGCAGGAGCCGCAGGAATGCCGGCGCTTCGGGGTGGTCGGGGTGCAGCAGCCAGGTCACCTTGCGCACGAGGTTGGTGACGGCGGAGTCGAGCGGATAGCATTCCTTGACGTTGATGCGCGCGCCATCGGTCCCGGCGATAATATTGCCGAGCACGATCACGGCGCTGTTTTCCGCCAGGACCGAGCCGTACGCGGCGTAGGCGTCGGCAAACATGTTGAGCGGGGCCGCCGCCGGCCGGGTCGCGAGCGAGAACGCGGCCCAGGGGCGGTTGTCCTTTTTCGACAATTTTTTCGCGATGCCACCGGCGATGCCGCACAGCCGGAATTCGGTGCGGCCAGCCTGCCGCAGCAGCTCGTCGGCGGCATGGGTGTCGATCGCCTCAGCCAGTCGCGCATAGGCGTCCAGGGGATGCCCGGAGATGTAGAAACCGAGCAATTCCTTCTCGAAGGTCAGGCGGTCCGCCGGGGAAAATTCAGCGATCGCCAGGGGGGTGGCGGCCGGAGTGCTTTTCGCGGGTTCAGCCAGCATATCGAGGAAGCTGTGCTGGCCGGCGGCCTTGTCGCGCGCGGTGGCGGCGACCGCCGCCATGGCGGTGTCGAGGCTGGAAAAGATGCCCTGGCGTGACGCGCCGCTGAAATCGAATGCGCCCGTCTTGGCGAGGTGTTCGAACACGCGCCGGTTGACGGCGCGGGCGTCGACCCGGGCCACGAAGTCGTCGAAGTCGCGGAAGGGCCCGTTCTGCTCGCGTTCCTCGATGATCCGGCGCGCCGCGAGCTCGCCCACGCCCTTGATGCCGGCGAGTCCGAACCGGATCTTCTGGCCGACCGGGGTGAAGGCCTCGCGCGACTCATTGACGTCCGGCCCGAGCACCTGGATTCCGATCGCCCCGCACTCGGCGACAAAATGGGCCACTTTTTCGGCGTTGCCGAGCTCGGTGCTGAGCATGGCGGCCATGAATTGCACCGGGTAGTTCGCCTTCAGGTAGCCGGTCTGGTAGCTGAGGATGGCATAGGCGGTCGCATGCGCCTTGGGGAAGCCGTAGCCGGCGAATTTGTTGAGAATGTCAAAGATCGCGTTCGATGTTTTTTCATCGATGTCGTGGAGCTGCTTCGCGCCGGCGACGAATTTGTCGCGCTCCCTGGCCATGGCGGCGGCGTCCTTCTTGCCCATCGCCCGGCGCAGCATGTCGGCGCCGCCGAGCGTGTAGCCGGCGATGACCTTCGCGGCCTCCATGACCTGCTCCTGGTATACCATCACGCCGTAGGTCTCCTGGCAGACCTTCTCGAGGAGCGCGTGGGGGTATTTGACCGTGCTCGGATCCCGATGACCGCGGACATAGTCGGGGATCCAGTCCATGGGGCCGGGCCGGTAAAGGGCGATCAGGGCGATGATTTCGTCGATCGTCGAAACCTGGAGCTGCCGGCAAAGATTTTGCATGCCGCCGGATTCGAGCTGAAAAACGCCCGTCGTGTGGCCCGAGTTGAGGAGGGCGAAGGTTTTGGCGTCGTCGTAGGGGACTTTCTCGATGTCGAATCTCGGATCGGCCGTCCGGTGGATGTTCTCAACCGCGTCGGCGATCACGGTCAGGGTCTTCAGGCCCAGGAAGTCCATTTTCAGGAGCCCGAGCTTCCCCACCGCGTTCATGTCGAACTGCACCGTGACGTCGCCTTCCTGGAGCGTCAGCGGCACGAACTCGGTGAGCGGCTGGTCGGTGATGATGATGCCGGCCGCATGCTTGCCGGTGTTGCGCACCATGCCCTCCAGGACCTGGGCCTGCTCGAAAATCTTCCGGGCCACGGGATTTTGGGCGAGTTCATCGCGCAGCTCGGCCGATTTCGCCACGGCCTGTTCGAGCGTGATGTTGAGTTCGTCCGGGATCATCTTGGCCAGACGGTCGGCGTCCGCGTAGGCGAGGCTGTTCACGCGCGCGACGTCGCGGATGACCATCTTCGCCCCCAGCGTGCCGTAGGTGATGATGTTGGCCACGCATTGGTCGCCGTACTTTTGGCGCACGTAGTCAATGACCTCCCCGCGGCGCCGCATGCAGAAATCGACGTCAAAGTCCGGCGGGGACACCCGTTCCGGGTTGAGAAAGCGCTCGAAGATCAGCTTGAAGCGCAGCGGGTCGATATTGGTGATGCCCAGGAGATAGGCCACCAGGCACCCCGCACCCGAACCGCGGCCCGGTCCGACGGGGATGCCTTTCGCCTTGGCCCAGTCGATGAAGTCCCAGACGACAAGGAAGTAGTCCTCGAAGCCGGTCTTGCCGATGACGCCCAACTCGTAGTCCATGCGGTCGCACAGCTCACGGGCCAGGGCCGAGGCCGGGGAACTGGATTCCTCCGCGACGACGGGGGAGGGCGCGTAGTCGACGCCATAACGCCGTTTGAGGCCCTCGACGCAGAGCTCGCGAATATACGCCGAACGGTCCGTCTTCACCTCGGGCGGCAGCGGGTATTTTGGGTAGCGTTCGCTGCCCTGGGGAAAGGGTATCACCAGCTCGCACATTTCCGCCACGGCCTGCGTATTGGTCACCGCCTCGGGAACCTCGGCGAAGACCTTTTCCATTTCGGCGCGCGACTTGAGGTAAAATTGGGGGCTGTCGAAGCGCATGCGCTTTTCGTCCTCGATCTTCGCCCCGGTCTGGATGCAAAGCATCGAGTCATGGGGTCCGGCGTGCTCCGCCCGGACGTAATGCACATCGTTGGTGCAGATCACCTTGAGTCCAAATTCGCCGGCGAGCTTGAGCAGGCCGGGGATGATCTTGCGCTGCTCCGGGAGGCCGTGGTCCTGGATTTCGACAAAGTAATTTTCGCGGCCGAAGATGTCCACGAACCGCGCACAGGCCTGGCGGGCCTCGGCCGCGCGATCGTGGAGCAGGTGCTGGGGCACGAGCGAGGCGAGGCAGCCGGTGAAGCCGATGAGGCCGCCGGCGTGTTTCGCCAGCGTATCGAAGTCGGTGCGGGGCTTGTAATAGAAGCCCTGGAGATGCGCGTCGGACACGAGTTTCAGGAGGTTTTGATACCCGGTGAGGTTGCGCGCGAGCAGGCCCAGATGGAAGATGGTCTTGCCTTCGTCGGCCGAGCGGCCCTGGCGGTCCAGCCGCGATCCCTCGACCAGATACAGCTCGCAGCCGACGATCGGCTGGATCCCCTTTGCCTTGGCGGCGCTATAGAACTCGATCGCGCCGAAAAGGTTGCCGTGATCGGTGAGGGCGAGCGACTTCATCCCCAGCTCGACCGTGCGGTCCATCAACCGGTCGATGCGGCAGGCGCCGTCGAGCAGGCTGTAGTCGCTGTGGACGTGGAG